>Ga0209794_1000426_pt1 | contig 66421 bp, 54 predicted proteins | sample EBPBio232013_DNA_FD_185869 | JGI IMG/M metagenome (GOLD analysis project Ga0209794, IMG submission 185869) | Wastewater treatment Type I Accumulibacter community from EBPR Bioreactor in Madison, WI, USA - Reactor 1_5/23/2013_ DNA (SPAdes)... | ecosystem: Engineered > Bioreactor > EBPR >...
TCTGCAAATTCAATTGTTCAATGATCTGGCGCTTCAGTTGTGCTATCAGCTCATCCCTGTTCATGGTCAAAATATTGTTGTATGTTCTGTTTATTAAATTCCCGGTGACCTTGGCCAATGTCCACCGCAAATAGGGTGGCCGACAATTCTTCGCCGAAAACATCCAGCCAGCCACAAATGCAAAATTCGGTATGCCCCTCTGCAAAAAGCGATCGCACATAGGTTTCCAGCATGGCGGCATCGGGCTTGTCGCAGAGCAGCATGGCCTGCTCCCCTTTGCAGCCAAATTTAATACTGATTTCGCCGATCACAATATTGGGCAGGGTGTACACGAAAACAGCCGGGCTCGGAATATCTTCCAATTGGTCGGCAAACCGCACATCGGTATCCAGGCAGCCATGGGCGCTTTGAAAAACCAGGGCTCGTCCGGAGGGGGCTTTGTGGGTCAGGTCTAGCTTTTGAAGCAATAAAACGGACGCCAGCAAACCCAGTTGCGACAGCTTATCCATCTTATACCATTTCGGATAAGCCGGTTGCAAATACTGGTATAAGGCGTGCAAAAATTCAGCCGGCGGTAAGCCGGCACCTATTACAGTCTCGTTGTCGTTTACACGAATCAGCCCGCTTCGAATACTGCAGGCAGATAAAATTTCTAATGGCATCAGGTCAGTCTTCTTCTATCATCTTTTTCATATCCAGAATTCGGGCCAATTTATACACTTCGTATGCATGTTTGTTTACAAACGGGTTTTCTTTGTCCCAAACATACCCTGCCAACACCGAGCAGATCATGCTTTTTATGTCAGGTTGCTGTTTCTCTGCAAAGAATATCTTATCGAGTGTGCCATCGTACCAGGCATTAACATAGGTGCGGAAGGTATTTACCCCCTGCATCATGACCTCCATATACTCTTTGTTCCAGTCGATCTGTTCGCCTTGCAACTTGCGGATCACCAGGTGGGCTGCCAACTGGCTCGATACCGTGGCCAGGGTAACGCCCGACGAAAACACCGGGTCCAAAAACTCCGTTACGTTGCCGGTCAGCACAAAGCCATCGCCATAAAATTTTTCGGTAGTGGCCGACCAACCTTCCAAACGCCGCACGTCAAATATCTTTTCGGCACCCCTGAAACGATCTTTTATATAAGGCTCGGCCTCGATCAATTGATCATATATTTCCCCATCTGTGCCCTTGTATTGGTCAAAAAAAGCATTGTCGCCCACAAAACCTACCGATGTAACGCCGTTTGAAAAGGGAATGATCCAAATCCAAACGCCCGGCTTATGGGTTACAATGGTAATGCGGTCGGGCTCGTGGGCTTCCTGCCGGCGATTATCGCGCATATGGCAAAGCAGCGCTTTCCGAACGGGCAGGCTCGATGGCCTTTCCAGGTTGAACAATTTTGGAATAACGCGACCATACCCGCTGCCGTCAACAATAAAACGCGCTTCGATGGTTGATGCCTGGCCATGCTTGTCAACCACCGTTGTCACGGAGTCTGATCCGGAAAAGCGTATGTCGGTAACCGTTGTTTCATAATGCAGGGGGATGCCCATTTGTACGCAGCAATCGGCCAGGGCTTTGTCGAATACCGCCCTTTGCACCTGCCAGGTCCAGGTCCAGCCCTTGGTAAACTGATCCGCAAAAAAATAGTCGCATATCATGCCGTCTTTCACAAACTTTGCACCCGATTTCTCCTGAAAGTTTTGTGCTTTCACGGCATCCAGAAAACCCGCTTCTTCCAGCGCCTCCATACAACGCGGTAAAAGGCTTTCGCCGATTACAAAACGAGGGAACTGCGTTTTTTCAACAATGGTCACATCATATCCTGCTTTTTTTATGATAGAAGCGGCCACCGTTCCTGACGGACCAGCGCCAATGACCAACACATCTGTTTTAATTTTTGACATGGCTGTGGGTGTTATGGTTTTTTGCGGCAAACCAGGAGGGTATGTCCTGCTTCGCCAATATGGTCAATTTGTTTTTCGATGAAGAAGCCGCCGGCTTCCACCGCTTTGATAAATACTTTCGAGTCGTACATCTGGCTATTCCCATTGGCAATGGCCGTGAAGTACAAGGAAGTCATCTGGATGGTCATGGCCGCCACTTCAAACTCCTGTACATCCCAGAAATTTTCCAGAATCAGGAGATAGCCCTTTTCATCGAGGGCATCATAACAGCGACGCACAATCGAAGTTATTTCTGCTTCCGAAAAACAATCGAGGAACTGGCTCATCCAAACCGCATCATGGCCTTTGGGGAAAGCTTCTTTCTCATCGAGAATATTCACCGGGTGATAATGTACGCGGCTGCTAAAGCCATGTTCAATCATACGCTGCTCGGCCATGCGCAATTGGCCGGGGAGGTCCATCATAGTGATTTCTACCGTGGGGTCATAGTTGAGACAGGTCATCGTCCACTTACCGGTATTACCACCGATATCAATCATCTTTTTAATGCCGAGCGCAAAAACATCTTTGATCACCAGGGGGAAAGTGCCATCAGAATAATGGTGGTCAAAGCCAAACCAACTTTTTTGTTTGCGTGCCGGCAGGCTGCTCAAGCCTTCGTACACCGTGTTCCAGTTACCGAGGGTTTTGAGTCCGGCGGGTTTACCCGTGGCAATACTCTCTTCCAAAAAAGCGAGTCCCTCGTAACAGATATCATCAATGAAATTAATATTGGCAATGGTCAGTTCATCGAACAAAAGATAATGACCTGTTTTGGTGATGCGGTATTTCTCCTGGTCGTCGATCGTGAACACGCCCATCCCCAATCCTGCTTCCATTAATACCCGGGCGCCATAAACCGGTAAGCCGGTTTTGTCTGCCACCTCGGCGATGGTAATACCTGCTTTGCCTGCGCGACGTACTTCCATCAATAAGCCGTTGCGACGCATGGCCTGTGCGGCCTGAAACATAACCGGACCAAACGCTATTCTTTGCGCCAGCTCACGGGATTCAAGGGCATTCAACTTGTCTGCTGCGAAATGATTCATGCTTTCTCCTATCTTTTATTCTTGCTGAAAACCAGGGCTGCATTGCAGCCGCCGAATCCCGATCCGGTTTTCAATATATGGTCAATGTTTTTATACGGTCCGGTTTTCTGCGAAATGGTTACCGGCACGCTCACACCGTGTTCCTGGTAACCAACCGATGCAATCAACCAATTACGGCGCATAGCCTCAATGGCTATGACCGACTCCAATAATCCCGCGGCACCTAAGGTATGTCCAAAATAAGGTTTCAGGCTGAAAACGGGCGACTGATTTATGTCAGCCGCCATGATGGCCTTTGACTCCATCTCGTCGTTGTAAGGCGTAGCCGTGCCATGCGCACACACAAAACCAATATCACGGGCATGTATACCCGCACCTTGCAAGGCCCACCTGATGGCCATGGCCATTTCCTCGCCGGTGCGCGAGGGACCAGAAATATGATTGGCATCACTACTCGTAGCGCCATTCGACAAAACAATATCAGTCGGTGTTTTGCTGAGTACCATGGCAGCAGCGCCTTCGCCCAGGTTCAATCCACTACGGCGCTGGTCAAAAGGTCTACATACCGATGTACTCAATGCCTGAAACGATTGAAAGCCCGCAACAATAAACGGTGAAATACAATCGGCAGCCAACACAACCGCACGGTCGAACTGTCCGCATTGTAAGAGTCGCTTTGCATAGAGCAAGGCCGACATGCCCGAAATGCAGGCGTTGGAAACAACCACCGGCTGCCGCGGATAACCGATCGCCTTTGCCAGCTTTCTGCCGGTAACGGTCAATGCAGTTAGTTCCTGGGGGTCGGTCGCGCCCTTGGTCAGCAGGCCAATATTGCCTTTGGTAGATGCCAGTACCAGCAGGGTGCGGGGATCATTACAATCAACTGCCGGCAACGATTGCATAACCCGCAACAACAAAGATTCAAAAAAGCTGTAACCGGGTTGAAGAAGATCGCTTTGCTGTTGTTCATCGAACAGCGCGGCGCACACTGTTTTTAATTGGCTGTTGGCGAAGGCCTGCACTTTTACGCCGGTTTGACCTTTCGCGATGGCATCCAATATGGCCGAAGCGCCCTGGCCCATCGGTGTTATCACCGAAGTGGCCGATACAAATACAGATGGCTCAGACATCAAAATGGTATTTCTTTTTCCAGACTTCGAAGAACGTTGGGTTGATCAACTGCAACTCATTTCTTTTCAGGTCCATAAATACCTGTAGGGTAGAGCCAGTGGCCACGATTTCGCGGGTGGCCGCATTGTACACTTTATAATGAAAGACCAGTTTCGCTGCCACACTGGGCGTAAAAACGGTTTCGATGAGGATAGTATCGCCATAACGCAATGATTTCTTGTAATCACACTGCAGCTTCACCACGGGCACAGAATAACCCTGGTGATAAATGTCGAGATAACTCAATCCATATGCATGGCCAAAAGCTTCGCGCCCGTCTTCAAAATAGCGCACATAATGCCCATGCCAAACAATGCCCAGCGGATCGGCCTCATTGAAACGTACAGGTAACTCGATGGTATGGTTTAGCGATGATTGCATCAGATTTTACTGCGCCACTCACTGGCTTTGTATTTTTTTACGTCTTGAATAACTTTGTATACCGGCGCCGTCCAATAATTGCGCACACTAAAGCCCTTGGCACTGCCGCTCATTCGCTCGGTCAACAAAACTTTTTTGGTGCCCATGTCAATAAATGTCACCCACATGCTGCCCGTTTCGCTGCCTTTGTTGAAGGTTTCATAAAACACGATGAGGCCCGTTCCTTTTTTTCCCTGAAAATTATATTTGGCCACCATCTTTTTGATATCGTCCTCTTTCAGGTGTGCATCGTCGGCGGTATTGGTGGTGAAAACATGGCTGATATCGGCCTGCTCGTTGCGGGCCATCGTAACGCCAATATCACTCGAATAATTCGGCATGCCCAATGCGGTTGCCCAGTCGTATTTTTTTGCTTCCGCCACCACCAATTGGTTAATGGCCTGGTATTGCGTCTTCACATCCATCGCGGTGATGCGCGGCTCGTTGATGATTTTGAGTGCGCTGAAATCAATACCCAGGTAAACGATGGGGTTATTGGGATCAAGTGCTTTTTGCGCGCCCGCAAAAAAGCCCGTGGTCATCAGGCAAATGGTTAGTAGCAAACTGGCAAATGGTTTCATGTTGTTCAATATTTACGTATGTGGTTGTAAAAAAATCTTCAACTCGCCGCTCAGCAGCGTCTTGCCATCGCATCGAACCGTTCCTTGCACCATCGTCGCATTCAATACCTGTTGCAATTGTGTGATCTCGGTTTCCAGCACATCGTCACAAATCGCATCGCCCTGCACCTGCAGTTTACTGATGGCGCCGATAAAACCAATCTTCACTTTTTCGCCCGATACCACGGCCTCATAACCCGCCGAAGCGGCCGCTGTTTGCGCGAGGTTTTCTATCAGCGCGGCTGTTTCCAACCTGCCTTCACGCAAAAAAATATTATCGGGTCTGATCCTGAACCGCGTTCCTGTTTTTCCATCGGCATGGTATTCTAATGTATCGATCATCACAAAAGGCGCCCGTTGCGGTATCAGCTCAGTGATGTGGTCCTGGTCAATCAGCATATTTTTTCCAGAAATTGTAGTAGTTAAACCATTGCAGCGGATAGCGTTTGGTTTTCGCTTCCATCTCTTGCACAAAATCGCCTAGCAAGGTATTTATTCTATCGCTTTTCTCAAACCGGGAATAATCCCGCGGTGCTGTGGAAAACAAATGGTAATGACTGGCCGTTTCTTTAAAGGCAAAAACAAAGCTGACCGGCACTTTCAGCCTCGAGGCCAGTATAAAGGGGCCCGCCGGAAAAGCCGCTTCCTCGCCCAGAAAATTCGCTTTCATCAGTTTATTGCCGGCCACAAATCGATCGGCATGCATGCAAACCAATTCGTTATTGGCCAGCGCTTCGTTGATCGCGAAAATATGACTGAGGTTATTTTTAATCAGGATCAGTTTCATATTTCGACCACCCGTCACCGATTCCAAATAGGCCTTGATTTGCTCGTCTTCGCCATCGTACATCACTACATTAATGGTGCTGTTGAGGCGCTTGAGCAGGTGTCCGGCGATCTCCCAGTTACCTATATGCGCACTTATCAATAGTCCGCCTTTGCCGTTCGACACCATCTCCCGTAAATATTCTTCGCCCTCAAAATCATAACTGAAAGGCACTTCCAGGCCGGCCATCAATGCCACTTTGTCAATCAGGCTCTGGCCGAAAATATAGTAATTGCGATAACAGGCAGCCAGTGCTTTCCAGCGGCCATAGCCCAGCCTGCGGCGGAAATAATACCGCAGGTGCCGGTTACTTTCGCGGGCAAAAAGGGTGTACCAGGCGGCCACAAGATAGAGCAGGGTGTAAGCCGGACGAAGACCAAATGTCTTCATCACCCAAACAAAAATGCGGTAACCGAGTGGAGTAGTTTTCGAGCGGCCTTCCCAGGAAGACATCAGGCCACTTCTTTTGCCTTGATGCGGTCGGCTACATAATCGTAGAAATGCTGGAAGGTTTCGATATCGGCGAAATCTTCGGGTTTCACTTTGAAGCCGAAATTGTTTTCCACTACCACCACCATGTCGATATAATCGAGACTATCAAGGTCAAGTGTTTCCTTCATGCTGGCGTTTGGCTGGATTGCAGCCGCATCTACTTCAAACTCCTCGGCGAGGAAATGATTAATCTTCTCTATTAATTCTGTTGCCATAATAATCAAGTTAGGGTTGATACTTTCGGATAATCAAAGAAGAATTGGTGCCGCCAAATCCAAATGAATTGGAAAGAAAGCAGTCAAATTCTGTATTCACCGTTTCACGCGCTATGTTCAGTTTGGCCGAGTCTTCATCGGGCTCTTCCAGGTTTATGTTCGGGGCGATGAAGCTGTTCTGCATCATCAACACTGAATATACGATTTCGCTGGCACCTGCCATCCAACATTCGTGCCCGGTCATGCTTTTGGTTGAGCTGACCCAGGGCCTGAACTGACCAAAAACCGCATCAATGGCCCGCGCTTCGCTGGCGTCTCCGGCCTGCGTGGAGGTTGCATGCGCATTGATATAGGCAATCTCGGCAGGGTCCATTCCTGCATCTTTCAGGGCCATTTGCAGCGCGCGCACCGGTCCCGATACCGTCGGGTTCGAAATATGTGCCCCGTTCGACGAAAAGCCATAGCCCACCACTTCGGCCAGTATAGTCGCGCCGCGGGCGAGGGCGCTCTCCAGGCTTTCCAAAATCACGGTGGCCGCGCCGCCGCTGGGAATCAATCCGTCGCGGTTCTTATCAAACGGCCGCGATGCTTTGGTCGGTTCATTTTCCCGGATGGAAAACGCCGAGAGGGCATCGAAATTGCCCATTGAAAACAGGTTCAATTCCTGGGCGCCACCGCAGATAATCATCTCCTGCAAACCACTTTTGATAAAATGGTACCCCAGGCCGATGGCATGCGAGCCACTGGCGCAAGCGGCACTGACGGTGAAATTGATGCCTTTCAGGTGAAAGATGGTCGACAGGTTCATGGTCACCGTACTGTTCATGGTTTGGAAAACCGAACCGGACCCCAATAAGGTGGTGTCTTTTTTCTCGCGAATCAGGTCCACCCCCAACACCACGGGCTCGGCCGAACTGTCGTTGCCATAAATGAGGCCTATTTCTTTTTCCTCCAAAAATGCTTCGCTGAGGCCGGCCTGCTCCACCGCTTCGCGGGTGGCCATAAAAGCGTATTCAGCCTGTTCGGGCATCATGATGCGCGCGCGGCGATCAACCAATCCCTTGAGGTTGGGTTTCTCTACCGAACCGGTCAGCGCCGAGCGATAACCAAATGCTTTGCGGGCGGGGTCGTACACAATACCCGAGCGGCCTTCGTAGAGCGACTGCTTCACTTCGTTCCTGTTCTTGCCGATACAGGAATAAATGCCCATGCCTGTGATAACTACCCTGTTCATGTATACAATCCTCCGTTAACGGATAATACGGTTCCTGTAATATAACCCGATTCGGGGGAAGCGAAAAATGCCACCGCATGCGCCACTTCTTCGGGTTTGCCGAAGCGATTGGCGGGGATCATCGCCTTGAGTTCTTTCTCGTTGAGCTCGGCCGTCATATCGGTTTGGATGAAGCCCGGCGCTACGGCATTGACCGTAATATTTCTTTTGGCAATTTCCTGGGCCAGGGCCTTGGTAGCCCCAATCACGCCCGCTTTGGCAGCAGAATAATTGGTTTGTCCGGCCATACCCTTGAGTCCGCTGAGCGAAACTACATTGATGATGCGACCTGCTTTTCGCAGCAGCATGCCATTCAACACTTCACGGGTTACATAGAAAAACCCATCGAGGCTGGTGCGGCGAACGTTTTCCCACTGTTCGTCTTTCATCCACATCATCAGCGTGTCTTCTTTGATGCCCGCATTGTTGACCAGGATACCGATGGGCTTGTCGGGGTTCGCTTCGATCCAGCCGCCGAGCACCTGTTTTACCTCCGCGCCATTGCTAACGTCGAAGGCCAGGAGTTCACCGTCGCTGCCGGCGGCTCTTACCGCCGATAGTGTTTCTTCAGCCGCCGCCTGGTTGCCCTTGTAATTGATCAGTATATAATGCCCCAGGCCCGCCATCTTCAGGCAGATTGCCCTACCGATGCCCCGCGAGCCTCCGGTTACTAATACAGTTGATGTTGCAGCCATAGGATAAGTTTAGTTAACGCCGGCCCCGTTTTCGAAATGCTTTTTCAGTTTTTCCAGTTTTTTATACGGGGGCTGGTCGTCGGTAAACACCGGATACAAAGGTCTGATATCATCGTAAATTTTCCGCGTTTGGCGCGCCATTTTTTGGCGACATTGCAGGTAATCAACGCCTTGTAACAGGGTCAGCAGCTGGATCGCCAACACTTCAAAGCTATTATTGATCACCCGACGGGTAAGCAGGGCCGCGTTGGAACCCATGCTCACAATATCCTGGTTATCGTTGTTGTTCGGAATGCTGTGTACATACATTGGATTGCTCAGGGTTTGGTTCTCGGCCACTGTACTGGTGGCGGTGAACTGCATGCCCTGGATGCCGAAATTGAGTCCCAGCGTGCCGAGGTTCATAAAGGGCGGGAAAATTTCGTTGAGCTTTGCATTGAGCAGGTAGTTCAACTGCCTTTCGCTCAACATCGACAATTTCGTGATGGCGATTTTCAGCTTATCCATTTCGAGCGATACATAATCGCCGTGGAAATTTCCACCATGAAAAATATTGGCGTTCTCGTGGTCGATCACCGGGTTGTCGTTCACCGAATTGAATTCAGCCAGTATCACTTTTTCCGCTTGCGCGATGGTATCGTTCACCGGTCCCAACACCTGGGTAATGCAGCGAAGCGAATAGTATTCCTGCACCTTGTCTTTAAACACTTCCTGGTCCATCTTATCGCCTTCGTACAAATGCTTTTTCCGGCTGCGGATCATCTGGCTATCGCTCAATATCTCGCGCATTTGAGCTGCAATGATTTGTTGTCCCGGGTGGTGTTTCACCCGGTTGAGCTCGTGCGAGAAATGGTCATCATAGGCCTCTACCAGTTCATTGGTCATGGCGCTGAGCGATACCGACCAGTTCAGCAGTTTTTTTGCCTGGATCAGGTTCACCAGTGCAATGCCCGTCATACAGGAAGTGCCGTTGATAAGGGCCAGTCCCTCGCGTATGTGGATCTTCAGCGGGGTGATGCCCAACTCTTTGTACACCGTTTCAGTGGCCGCGATCTTTCCCTGGTACCACACATCGCCCTCGCCGATCAATGCCAGCGCCAGGTGGGCCAGTTGTACCAGGTCGCCGCTGGCGCCGACACCTCCGTGTTCGAAAATGACCGGGTACACTTTCTTATTCAGCAGATCGGCAATCAGCAATACCAGTTCAGGGTGCACGCCAGAACAACATTGTAAAAAATTGTTGAGTCGCGCCAGCAAGAGCGCGCGCACCAGCAGGGGATCGATGGGCTGGCCGCTGCCCGAAGCATGGCTGCGAATCAGGTTGTACTGCAATTCAACGAGGTTGCTCTCGCTGATGCGGTACTGCGCCATGGGGCCAAAGCCGGTGTTGATGCCGTAAATGATCTTATTCGCCGCAAATCCTTTCAGAAAATCATGGTTTTTAGCCACTTTTTCCAGGAGGGTTTTATCGAGTGTTATCTCTGACTCGTCGTATACAATTGCCTTGAAATCTTCAAGAGAAAGGTGTCGTTCTGTAACCAGCATTGGTTTTTTGGGCAGTTATTTAAGGCGCAAAAATAATGATTCTCCCCTTACACCCGCCGGTAACTACCCGTCGGGTAGTTACCGGCGGTCGATAAATTTCAGTGCCTTGCGGCTGCCATCGGGAAATTGGATGTGGTGCAATTCTTCCCCACTCACGAACCGCATCTCGGGAATTACCCGCAACCTCGACCGAAGCAGGTCCTTGAGTTGCCGGGCCGTTTCTACCGTATCGCCCGCTACCTGCAGGTGCAAGAGCACTTCGTCGGTTCCCCATTCGTTGGCATGGAGTTCAACGGCATAGTCTTTAACCGCACTCACCTGGTGCAACAAATCAAAAAGGGCTGGCGGATAAAAACTTGTTCCTTTCAGTTTGATCATCTGTTTCTTACGGCCAAGCACACCCGATAATCGCGGGGTGGTTCGGCCACATGCGCAGGGCGCGCTGTTTTTGATGCAGATATCGCCCGTTTTATAACGCAACAGGGGCATACCTTCTACCCCCAGCGTGGTAATGGTCACTTCGCCCGGTTCGCCATCGGGCACGGGCTGGTTGTTGTCGTCGAGCAGTTCCAATAACAGCAGGTCGGGGTTCAGGTGCCCGCCCTGGCCATACACACATTCGGTAAACGCGGTCTGCATTTCAGTAGATGCGTAAGTGCCCACCAGCGTCACCGGCCACTGCGAAACAATATTGGCGCCCAGCCGGTTCAGGCTGCCATCGGGGTTCCGGATCGTTTCACCAATGCACAGCACGGTGTTGACCGGCGTTTGGGTTAGATCGATGCCCTGCTGCTGGGCAAATTCAATCAGCTTGAGCAGAAAAGAAGGCACGCCGACCAATACCGTAGGTTGCACCCGGCGAATGGTTTCCCAATGCAGGGCCGGGGCCCCGGGACCAACACGCACCTGGCCTGCGCCGAGTTTTCGGATACCCATATAATAGGCTATGCCGGCCATGAACTGCCGGTCGAGCGTCAGCATCAGTTGATACACATCTTTTACCGATCCGCCCGCCAATAAAAAAGAACAGTACTCATTATAGGCCAATCGATCGAGGTCGTTCTTCGTCAGCGCCAGCGTTACCGGATTGCCCAGGGTACCCGAAGTAGCCATGTATTCGGCAACCTGCTCGCGCGGCACACAACAAAAATCCCAGTTGTGCTGCTGGATATCTTCCTTGGTAGTAACAGGTACACGCGCCAGGTCGGCTACGGTTTTTATTTGCTGCGGATTTATACCCGCTTTGGCAAAAAGCGCCTGGTAAAATGGTGAATGTGCTGCGAGGTACTGTACCAGGTCGTACAGGCTTTGGGGCGTATAAGTCGATTCGTTCATTGTTCCAAAATAACAATAGCCGTGGCCATCGTGGGTTGATGGGATAAGGATACATGGATCTTCGCCAGGCGGTAAGTCGCCAGCGTGGCAGCGGTTTGGCCAGTGAAATGCATTTGCGGTTGTCCGTCACCGTTATGTGTGACGACAATTTCATTAAACGCGGTTCCATTCTTCCAGCCCGTGCCCAGGGCTTTGAAAAAAGCTTCTTTGGCGGCAAACCTGGCAGCAAAATGTTGGGCAGCATGTGCCTGCTTTTCGCAATACACAATCTCTTCGGGCGCAAACACAAGTTCTTTAAACCCGTTTTCTTTGCCGAGCTTGGTGGCGATGCGAGCCACTTCCACCAAATCAATACCAGTACCTAGAATCATGGTCTCCGCCAAACAGGTTTATTTATTTTTTTCACAATCGACAATGGCCGCTTCCACGCCTTTCCGTTCGCCGAGCGTGGCCATCTCCATCGTCAATGCTTTTTTATAATAAGAGATCGCTGCCGCACAATCGCCTTTCTTTTTACTTTCATTGCCCGCCAACACCCAGGCATGGTAATACGTGGGATTGCTGGCCACCAGGCTGTCGGGCGATACCGAACCGCCATCGAGTAAACGCTGCCGATAGCTGCGGAAACGTTGAAAGGCTTGAAACTGCGGCGAAAATAACAAACTATCGGGGCCGATCGCCAGGCTGTTGTTGGCAATCTCCTGATCTGTTTGCATGCCGCGCAGGCCCAACACTTTTTTCAGGTCATAACAAATAAATGAGCCGAGTTGCCAGGGCGCGGTCGATACCCATACCAATCCCTTCTTCGGTTCAAACACAATGGAATGATGGGCGATGAACTGGTTCACGGCCTTCTCATTGCCCAAGCCTATATCGGCATTTTGAATACCACGGTAATCTCTTAAAATCTGAACGGTTTGGGCCACCGTGTTTTTGGGCGCTTCTGCCAACAGTTCTTCCATGCGTTGGTAGCGATAAGGCGAAGCACTTTCTTTCAACTGTTGTTCATTGGCCTCGCTGTGCAACAGGGAAGCACCTTGAAAATGATTGGTGCAAATTATATGATCGCTGTTGGGATCGTATACATCGAGCGAGTCAGGAGTTTTTTCGATGATCACGGCTTTGTTGTCGGCCGCTGATCCCACCAAAAAAGATTCAGACACAAACATCTTGCGGCGCCGCGCGATGGCTATGGCTTCTTTGATGTTGGCAGCATATTGCAAAATTTCGCGCGCCACCAGCGACACCGGTGTTGCTGCTCCCGAAGGAATAGCTGTCTTCGCTGCATTGATGGTAATGGTGAGGCCCTTTTCATTCATGCCACTGACTGCCCCAATAAAACCACCCCAGGTAACCGTCATGAACCCATACCCTTCAGCCGGCTTCACAAAAGCAACGATTTTATCTTCCGCAAATTTGTCGCCCACCCAGAAATCAAAATTTCTTCCAATGATCAAACTGCTGTCTTTCGAATGCCCATTCCAGGTGGCAAATGAAGTACAACCCACCAGGGCCATGCTTTGCAACGCGTGCCCAATATCATGGGCGGCATGGTAATTCAGGAGGCGTTGGTAAGGGGTGCCGATATAGCCGTATTGGTCAGAGGCCGACAAAGAAATGCCATAGATCTCGCGTTTGTATTCTTCGGTAACCTGACTGGGCAGGTTCCGGTTGAACCAGCCCACAAAATATTTGAGGAACTGTCGATAAAAAGCCGAGGGAATCATCTTATTGATCTGCGCGGCAAAATGATCTTCCTGCCGCTGCACCAGTTCTTTGGTCAACTTGCCATTGATCACGCCGCGTTCAAAATCTTTGCCTTCTACATAGAGCTCAAACAAACCACTTTGGCTATGCCTGAACCAATTGGGACCAAGTGTATAAAAGGCGGGCGATGGCTCTGTTCGTTGCCGGGTTTCGATCGATTTATCGGCGATGGGTGGCGGATCCATTTTAGCCACCTGATAGAGATAGATACAGAGTACCAATAACAGGAATAAAATAATGCCTGCCAGCACCATGGCTATTCTTCCCAACTTCTTCATTCGCCTACGCATGTCTGATTTTTTCTAATAATTCGGTTTCATTTACAAACGCACTGCAGGTTTGCAGGGCCGCCAGCGAAACGCCCAACAACCCATGCATCAACAGGTTCTGGCCGGTAAGGTACAAATTCGGGATCTTGGTGCGTGCCGAAACAAAACTGCCCAGGGGATTGTGTGCATCTTTGGCGATGCCATATAAAGAACCATCGGCTGTGCCGATATAATCGCGGTAAGACAGCGGACTAGCACTGTTGATCGATTGAATCGCCGCCGGCAGTTCGGGAAACTGCCTGGCCGCCATGTCAATCATTTTTTGCTCCATTTCTTTTTTAAAGGCCGTATAACTTTCGCCGCGATCGGCCGGCGCAGCATCTGTATTGAAACTGTCAGCCCAGGGTTGCACCCAGTCGTAGGGCATATAGGTCATCAGCGTAATCGTGGTTGCATCCTGCTGCTGTTGACCAGCGCCGAAAAAAACAAACAGGGTTTGGGGCCAGGTGGCAGGATCGCATTGAATGGCTTCCCACACGCCGTTTTTCGTGTGTAGGTAGTAGTTATGTTTCTCGTACCGCATCGTGCCGGGCTTAATGGTCAGGTACACACAGAAGCTGGAGATGGTATTCTTCAAAGCGTTTATACGTTGCCGGTAGAGTGGTCTCAATTGTTTGCTACCCGTAAGCGCCAGTGTTTGTCGGGGATGCAGGTTAGAAATAAAATGGTTACCGGTAATGCGTTCGCCATTCTTCAGAACAGCCGCGTTGATGATGCCGTCTTTTTCTTCCAGCGAAACCACTTCAGCATGGTTGTGTAACATGCCCCCATAACGCCGAATGGTTTTGACCAACCGCCGGGTGATTTGCGAACCGCCATCCCGGCATTTCCAGGCACTTTGCAAATAGCTGTTCACCACCAGCGCATGTACATAAAACGGGGTGTTCGAAGCATCGCCCGCATACAATAAATTATTGCCGGCAAGTACTTCCTGTAAACGGGTATTGCTGGTAAGCGAAGCCAGACCATCTTTTAAGGTCAGGTCAAGCACGGGTTGCTTGTCGGCCAGGCCCTGCCCGGGTGCTAAATGATAATAGGCAAAATGCCGGCAGACCGATTGTAGTTGTTCGCAATAACGCCTGATGGCATCGGCTTCTTCTGGAAATTGCGGCACCAGGGTTTCGATAAATCGCGCATAACCCTGTGCCTGGTCATAGCTCTCCTGGTCGTCTAAAAAAACAATGCGGTCAAAAACAGCTTCGTCCATTTTTTCAAGTGGCAGGTCATCGGCGATCTCTGCATATTTGAATACCTGGTAAAGGGTTTCGCCGGGTGCAAGTGATCCCATATAATGCACGCCACTGTCAAAAACCTGTTTCTCACGCGCGAAGCTTTGTAAACAGCCACCAAACTGCCGGTTCTTTTCGAGTACACATACCCGGTAGCCGTGTTTGCCGAGTAGGGCAGCGCAGAGCAGCGATCCCAGTCCGCTGCCCACCAACACAATATCATAGCCTGTTTCACCCACCGGCGGTTTTTTTTGTAAATACAAAAATAGTGTTTGAGGTTTGCTCACTATCTGCCTCCTGCAGCAGGTCGAACCCATTGGCTACTGCCAATCGGCGAATCACCGCTGCACTGGTAAAATGCAAGTCGCCACTGGTCTGGTTAAAACCCAGCAGCTTGGTCGAAAACAATTCGGTCAATTTAGTTTTCTGGTGTTTCTTGGCCTGGTCGGCATCGCCATCTCTCACCACCAGCCTGCCGCCCGCGCGTAAATGCTGCAATGCTTTTGTAACCAGCAGTTCCTGTTCATCGGGGCGCAGGTAATGCAATACATCTAAAATATACACCAGGTCATAGTCTTCCCAATGAATACTGGTGATATCACCCTGATAAAATTGCAGCGAATTGCCGCGCGACCAACCATGCTGTGCCACGGCGATTTTTTCCGCATCGTAATCGATGCCCGTGATTTGCCGCGCTGCACCCGTGTATTGCAACATATAACTCAAAAAACCATAGCCACAACCCAGGTCAAGTATTTTTGCATCGGGCGCGGCCCATCGCAGCAGCGGTTGGTAGTTTTTTTCCAGGCGGGATTTGATGCGCAGGTACCATTCGAGTACCGGTCCTTTATACACATAATTGCTGATCAGCTTTTCGCGATAGAGGTTGGCATTCTCTACTTCCTGCCGACGTATCGCATATTGTTCCCTGAAATACCGGCTGATGTTTTTGGTTCTTTCGGCATAGCCCCGTCCCCAGCTATCGTCGTTGCAACGAATGCGTGGCAGGTAGTGCATCTCTACCACCCCATTGCGCAACATCAGGTCGTTTTTCAACAAAGTATAGCCCGTGCCGATCAGCATCACCGGCAGAATATCCAATTGCAATTGTTCCGCCAGCAGGAAAGCGCCCTTGTGAAAACGTTGCAGGTTGCCATCTTTTGAACGGGTGCCCTCGGGAAATACGGTGATCGAATAGCCTTCGGCAATAAGTTTTTTCAGTTGGGGCAGGTATTTGTCGAGGCCGCCTTCGCCAAAAGGCAAATAATCTGCTGCCCTGATGCCATATCCGAAAAATTTCGAGCGCCAAACCCGCTCATTGGTAAACATCAACAATCGGGCATTCAATTGCATCACGGCTACCACATCGAGCGAACTCTGGTGATTACAAATAATAATCGCCGGCTTGCTGAAATCTTCTCCCGCGGCATTGACTGTTCTTTTTTTCACGTTGACCATTACCCGCATCAATGCCCAGTTGATGCCGTAGATAAGCCGGTGGAAAACGTACTTGCTGCGTGGGCCGGCAAAGGGGTTTGCCCTCACCAGCACAAAGGCTGCCACATTGATCAGCAGGGAGCCCACAATAAAAAAGCTGAACGAAAAAACCGAGGTAAAAAGATAGAAGGCTGTCCACGGATGCTTGTCATTTTTGGTTCTATCGGTAATGAGTAACCGAAATAACCAGGGGATGAGTACCTGCGAAATCAGCACCACCGATCCGATGCCCGTGATGGCAATACCGGCAATACTTTTCAGCGAAGGATGTTTGGCGAAGAGCAGCACACCCAGTCCTACGAGCGTGGTGATAGCCGATAACAAAATGCTCGAGCGGAAAGAAGTACTGTTCTTCTTACCGGTTTTGTATTCCTGCAACAGGCCTTCGAGGGTAAATAGACTATAATCATCGCCCAAACCGAATATCAGCGCCGAGATAATAACGTTGACGATATTAAAGCGCATGCCCGTTAACCCCATGATACCGAGTATCCAGATCCAACTGATCAGCATGGGTATAAAGGCGATGAGCGTTAGCTCGATGCGCCCGAAAGAAACCAGCAATACCACAAAAACGATAATAGCTGCCATCCAACTGATGCGGTTGAAATCGTGTTGCACCATATCGACCAGCCGGTTGGTGATATACTGCATATCGACGGCGAGGCTGCCAGGGCTGTAACCGAGTGCCTGGTATACCTGCTCCTTTTGCGCAGGCGCGGTTTTCAACAAACTGATCAGCTTCACTGAACTGTCGGTGCGAATCATATAATTATCCAGCAGGTCCGGGCCCAGGCCTGCTACCATGCTATCGCCCAGGGGCTGAAAGCGGGTATTGAGCAGTTCTTTGGTGGCGTCAAAAGCAGATGCTGCAAAACCGGTTTCGCGACCGGTTGTTTCCAGCAAGGTTATAAACGAGCCTTTTTTCTCTGGTGTCCAGAAGGCGTTCCAGCGATCGATTCGCACCTGTTGCAAAGAATCTGATAACAATACGGTTTGCAGTCCGCTGATTTTTTTTATCGTGCCTTGTTGCACCAATGCCGACAAAACCTGCTGCCGTTGTTCCTGCTTTCGGAGTGCTGTTTCCAAGTCCCGCCCTTCGTTGATCAGGTAAATCGATTGCAAGGCAAATGCATTGAGCTGGTTCACCTGTTTTTCAGCCGCCCTTAATTCCGGTCGCATGAAATTCATTTTATTCATGTCGGGCTCAAAGCCAACGCGACCTGCAAAAAAAGAAAAGAACACTGTCAGCACTAAGATGGCCAGCACCAGTTTCCGGTTGCTGTCCAGCCGGTAACCGGCGAGTTTATCGACCGAACTTTCTTTCACTGTTTTCTGCGAGGGTTTTCCCAGCAAGGCCGGCAAAAAAACAAGTGAGCTGATGCTCGCACCCGCCAGGCTGAGCGCTGCAAAAAGGCCGAGGTCGCGCAGCAGGGCCGACTCTGCCCATTGCAAACAAGCGAAGCCCAATACGGTCGTCAGGCTCCCAATGGTAAGCGGTTGCCAAAGGTCTTCGATCACCTGTTCCATATCGGGTTCGTGCCGGTAGTGATTCAGTACGTGCAGGGAATAGTTCACGGCGATACCCAGTATAATAGAACCCGTGGCGAGCGCGATCACCGAAATGCTGCCTTTAAAAAAGTAAATAATAGCAAGTGAAAACAGTGTACCCATTACCGCCGGTACCAGTATCAATACCGAAGCGAGTGCGCGCCTGAAATACCAGCCTAAAAAAACGACGAGAAACAAAATGGTGATGCCCTGGGTGAGGAGGCTGTCTTGCCGCAACTGTTTTGCATTTCCCGCAGCAACGGCTGTGCCGCCATAGTAACTGATCGCGAAACCCGGGTGTTGCGCTTGCAGGCTGCCGATTGTTTTGTCGAGGGCTTCGAGAAAGCGGTTGTTTTCCCCCGTATTGCTTTTCGGATACACGGGCGTGATAAATAAAACCGCTTGTTGCTGGTCGCGACTGAGTATATGCCCATCGTACAATTCAAACTGGTTATCGACCTGGAGTTCCTGTAATCTTTTCAACGCATTGTTGCCTATACCGGGAACATCGGCCGCGATAAATGGTTTGAGTGCGAGCCCTGCGGGCGATGACAACAAGGTTTTTTGACGCCCGAGCCTTGCTTTCAAATAAGCCGGTTGCAAAAGGCTGTCGAGCATCGTATAATCTCCGGCTTCGAGGTAGAGTGGTAAGCGCGATTGCACCGCGGTGAGCAACTGTCGGCTTGTTTCTTCGGGCACCGTCCAATACAGTTCTTTCACCCATTTAGATAATTGCCTACTGCTGATGGCGGCGAGGCTATCGGTTAATAGCACCAGGCTATCGGGCTGCGCTTCTGCATTGCTGCGTTGCGACACGGTTACGATCATCTTGTCCAGCAGTTTGCTTTGCTGAAAAAGTTCGGCGAGTTGTTTTGTTTTTTCGTCTTGCGGAATAATGGAATTGATGTCTTCCTGCAACTGGATGCGCGCCGCAAAAAAGCCCGGCACGGCGATGGCGAGCAGGAAGCAGCACCAGAAAGCCGCGCGGTTTTTGCGAAAGAAGCGATAGATCAGGCAGAAAAGATTCGTTCCCATTTCATGACAATATAAGAAAGCAATCCGATCACGATGCCGGCAACTACCGCCAGCACACAGGCGCCGATAAGGTATTGTTGCAGGTTCTGCTGAATGCTGGCCAGATTCAACTGGTTGGTCCAGTCAATTTCACGCGCCTTAGCACCCATAAATGGTTTGCCGGCGAGAAAACTACCATATAATATAAACGGAATCATCGGTGGGATACTGATATTGGCCGCGGCGATCACCAGGGCTTTGTTGAGTTTGAACACCACAGCCAGAAAAATAGCAACCAGCAACTGGAACCCCCAAATGGGTACGATGCCCATGAAGATGCCGAAACCGATTGATACAGCTTTGCGTTCGGCCGATTGCCCGGGCTCGAATAGCACCTGCACCAGTTCGCGTCGTCCATTTTTATAAAACAGTTTCCGGAAAAAATTTCGCGGCCAGATGTAGCAAAAACAAATGATAAAAAAAACAGTGTTGAGTACACTGATGCGACTGAAATCTGCAAAGGGCCTGAAATGCGATATCCTTTCTTCGGCCGGGGGATAGTATACCTGGATGGGGATCGACAATACGGGTATGCCTGCCCATGCCGCGCGCACAATCACTTCTACTTCGAATTCATATTTTACCGTGTACCAGTGCATTTTTTCCAATTCCACCAATGGATACAGGCGATAGCCACTTTGGGTGTCGGGCGCCTTGATACCAGTGAACAGTGTAAACCAGAAATTGGAAAAACGATTGCCAAAGCTGTTTTTACCGGGCACATTGTCGGTTTGACGTAGGTTGCGCGCACCGATGACCAGCGCCTGCGGGTGCGTTTGCATGGCCTCGAAAAAAAGCGGAAGATCGCTGGGATAGTGTTGCCCGTCGGCATCGATGCTGACAGCATGGGTGAACCCAGCGGCGCGCGCCGCGCTGAAACCTTTTCGAAGTGCGTATCCCTTGCCGCGGTTTTTTTCATAACTCACTATTCCCAAAGCGGGATAAGCGGCCAGCAAATTTGCCGTATCATCTGTGCTGCCGTCGTTGACCACCACCAAATTATTGGTGTACGCCAATATACCATCGATCACTGAACAGATGGTTCCGGCATTGTTATAGGTAGGCAATAATACACAACAGCGCATACGGCGCAAAGATCGCTTCAATTGTCAATAGAACTCACAATAAAAGACACGAAAATCTTTGAAGGCGCCCTACAATGAGCGCAATAGCTTCATGAAAAGGTCTGCTTTTTCCTGCGTGTTAATTACCTTTTTGAGCGAAGATGGCTGTTCGTTACGTACAGTAAGCTCGCGTTGTTCTGACTTAGGTATTTTTTTGCTTTTTTTGCCATCTCGCGGGCTTCACGCTCCCATCTGGATTTTTCCTCCTTAGTCATAGAGTATAAAATTATGCTTTAAAGAAAGGTATTAAAAATTATCTTTTTGAAGCCCCCTACCGTTCTTTCACCCATATTCAACAAAAAGGGAATGCCTGTTATGCAAATTGACCGGCAAGGCATCTCATGAAACAAAGCGATTACCATGATTTGCGCTATACGCTCAGGAGCATGTCTATTGTCTGCTCTCTTCCTGTTTTCCTGCAGCAACAAGAAAGAAGTCAGCAAGGTGACACTTGCTTTTGCAGGCTTTAAATCGCCAACAACCAGTTTTGATCTTGATTTCGATGCAGGCACGCTGCGCTTAAATGATTTCGGGTACGATGCAGTTCTTGACTTTCCCTCACAGAAACTTATACCTGAATTTTCGCAGATATATTCCGTTCCAAGGAAAAAATTACAGTCGTTAAAAAAATTGTTCAACCTTCACCGGCCTGATTCAACTATTAAGCTGCTGAATAATGACGACTTCGATGGTTCTGGTTTTACGGTTTACTATATACGTCCGAATATAGATACGACCAAATTACTAGTGGTACGACCCAGCAGGGGAAAATACTATCATGACGCATATGTACAGGTAGACTCCTTTTTTAATATTGTCTATCAGGTCATTCACGACTCGCTCGGCATTGCTACTGTCGACAAACACTATCAACTATACTATCCACTATTCCCGGTTAGAAAACTAAGTGACAGTCCGCCAGTTTACAAAATCTGGGGTGAGGTGACCGGCAGCGCTGAAGATCAACCTGATCTCAAAAAATTTCTTGAAAGCATCAAGAACGAGAAATGTGTAATTGTTGAAATTGCACCCAAAGCCTTGAGCTACGCCATAACCAGTGTATTTGCTGAATATGCGCTCCAGCGAAATATCCATTTTGTCAGTACTGACCTGGAGAGATGCTGGGATATCTTACAAGAACAAAAACAGGAGATGGCTGACCTGGCGACCTTAAAACAGCGGCTAAAAGAAGACCCCGACTACCTGAGTCGATTTGAATTTTATCTTTCACATGGCCGAGTTTATAATGAATGGCTTTCCATACCGAAAGAAGAACTATTTAAACAGAAAGCAGCAATTTTGCGAGACGCTGATCAGAATAATTCAATCGTCAAATGAGTCTCCTCCGGTAAACATCTTCTATCTTGTCTTTCAATATCTCGATTAGCTCTTCCTGCATATAGTCGTAGTCGTCGGGGATATATAAACATACAATTGACTTGGTATTATAAATGTCTGGAAAATGCCTTCTGATATGATTTCTATGGTGTTTTTCCATCACTAAAATACCATCTGCCCATTGTAGTAGGTCTTCGGTCAAAACAACGTTGGCTGTAGAATCAGTACCCGCCGATCTAACTTCAAAGCGTTCGTCGGCCTCGTATATTTTATGCGCCGTCGCACTTCGCATTCTGTTTACGGTACAAACAAAAAGCAATTTTAGTTTTGCTTCCTTTGGCATCTCTATTCCGCTGAATTAAGGTTGCTATTCTCAAATGTGTTACTAAAATCACGAAGCTGAATAAAATCGTCGCGGTCCGCCATCTTTTCGTACTCTGCCCAAAGGATAACATCTCTCGGGTCAAGCACCGCTGCCTCAATATGCTTTTTCAGATTCTTTAAATCACCCCTCGACAGGAAAACAATACAACGAATCAGCCTGGCAGAAGCAAGATGAGCCGCCGCTTTGGTGGCGTCATGTAACACCACTAGCGCTTCTTCGGCATCATTCCCGAAGTCTGCGTTTATTCTTCTGGTTATGTCGTCTTCGGACATTGATTTCTTTACTACAATTTTACATTGTCATTTTCATCCAGTTCCCAAAATGGATTGTAAGCAATTTCAAACAAATGCCCATCCAGGTCTTTGAAGTAACCGCTGTAGCCACCCCAGTAAACTTTCTGTGCAGGCTTAACGATGGAGGCACCCAATTTCTCGACCAGCGCTAAAATCTCGTCCACCTCCTTTTCAGATTTGGCATTGTGTGAAATAGTTAGTCCCGAAAATGTTGTTGGCTGGTATGTCAGCGTGGTATCATCTGCCAGCTCCTGTCGCGGATGCAACGCCAAAATAATACCGCCCAGGTCAAACAAGGCAAGGCCATCCATACTCTTTTCCGATTTTTTCCAGCCAAGGCCTTTTTCATAGAAATCGACCGAGTTCTGAAAATCAACTACCCCGAGCGTTATCAAATTGAGTTTTTGTCGCATAGTTTTCTGATTATGTACCACCCCATTAATGTACACCAAATACGATAATCAAACCAGTCAATTGACACAAAAAACCCGGTCACCAATAAAGCTGACCGGGCTTCTATCATTAATTCGAAATATCAATTACCCCACCTCTTCCGACTTCATCATTTTCTGGAAACGGCTGCGCTCGTTCTCATCCAGGTAAATCTTACGCATACGAATGAAATTCGGCGTTACCTCAATGCACTCATCGTGCTGGATATATTCCATACATTCTTCCAGTGTCATCAGGGTTTTCGGTGCAATGCGCGTAGCATCGTCACTACCGCTGGCACGGTGGTTGGTGAGTTTTTTTCCTTCCGTCACATTCACCACCAGGTCACCCGGCTTGATGTTTTCAGCAACGATCTGGCCGGCATAGATATCTTCTCCCGGATCCACAAAGAAAGTACCACGGTCTTGCAATTTATCAATCGAATACCCTGTTGTTTTTTCTGAGTTCTTTGAAATCAGCACGCCGTTGTTCCGGCCGGGGATAGATCCCTTCCAGGGTTTGTATTCAGTAAAGCGATGCGCCATTACCGCTTCACCGGTAGTGGCAGTCAGCATCTGCGTACGCAGGCCGATCAATCCGCGCGAAGGGATTTCAAATTCCAGGTGCTGCATTTCGCCCTTGGTTTCCATCACCATCATTTCACCCTTGCGGCGTGTAACCAGGTCGATCACCTTAGAAGCAAACTCCTGCGGCACATCCACCACCAGGTTCTCATACGGTTCACATTTCTTGCCGTCGATGGTTTTTACAATTACCTGCGGCTGGCCAACCGTCAATTCATATCCTTCTCTACGCATGGTTTCGATCAGTACACCCAGGTGCAGAATACCACGGCCGTATACCTGGAAGCTGTCGCCACTATCGGTGTCGTATACCCGAAGCGCGAGATTTTTCTCGGTTTCTTTCATCAGGCGGTCGCGCAGGTGACGCGAGGTCACAAACTTACCATCCTTACCAAAAAAGGGTGAGTTGTTGATGCTGAACAACATGTTCATGGTCGGCTCATCCACACTGATCACCGGCAGGGCTTCCATCGTCTCCTGGTCGGAGATCGTATCACCAATACCGAAACCTTCCAAACCTACCACGGCACATAAATCACCGGCCAACACTTCAGTTACTTTTTTCTTGCCCATGCCCTCGAACACATATAGTTCTTTTACGCGTTGCTTCTTGATGGTGCCGTCGGCCTGCATCAATGCAATGGGCTGGTTTTCTTTGATGGAACCGCGGGTCACTTTACCAATGGCGATACGGCCCAGGAAAGATGAGTAATCGAGCGAAGTGATCTGCATTTGCAGTGGTCCTTCGGCTACTTTCGGCTCGGGTACATATTTGAGGATGCCATCCATCAGCGGCATAATGTCTTCTGAGGGCGTGAGGCTGTCGTTGAACCAGCCATTCTTGCCACTACCATAATAAGTAGGGAAGTCGAGCTGCTCTTCACTGGCATCGAGGTTGAAGAAAAGTTCAAATACGGCATCGTGCACTTCGTCCGGGCGACAGTTAGGCTTATCGACCTTATTGATCACCACAATGGGTTTCAGGTTCAATTGCAGGGCTTTCTGCAGCACGAAACGGGTTTGGGGCATCGGCCCTTCGAAAGCATCTACCAGCAGGATAACGCCATCCGCCATTTTCAATACCCGCTCTACCTCACCACCAAAGTCGGCGTGGCCAGGGGTGTCGATAACGTTGATTTTCACGTCCTTATAAGTAACGGCTGCGTTCTTGCTAAAGATGGTGATACCGCGTTCTCTTTCGAGATCGTTGTTGTCCATGATCAACTCACCGGTATCCTGGTTGTCGCGGAATACCTTGGTGGTGTGCAGGATGCGGTCAACGAGGGTAGTTTTACCGTGGTCAACGTGCGCAATGATGGCTATATTTCTGATGTCCATAGATCGATTTGAAGGCGGTTTTATAACCGGCGCGCAAAGGTACGCCATTTTGCCAGCCCCGCAAGCGATCGTGGGTGAAGAAAGGGTTATACCCGGATATAAATCTTCTTTTTGTCTAGCCACCAGCCCACCAGCCAGCATACAAACATGAAACTCAACGCAAAAGCCAGGGAAGCGTAATAAAGTGGCAGCCATTCAAAAATACTGCGATAGATAACTTTATACAAAGGTTCGCCCGCACTATTCTTAATAAAGTAGAGCAGAATGGCCAACACTTCCGAAAGCAGGTAAATAAATAAGGTGTTTTTCCCGAAAACGGTGAAGAAATTGGTCCACCGCGTCAGTTTGCGAAAATCAATAATATATAACACTGCCGCGATGATAATGCAGTCCAACCCAACGGTCAACAGCACGAAAGAGCTGGTCCACAGTTTCTTATTCACCGGAAAATAATGATTCCAGCACCAGGCGAGAAAAACCAGTGTACAGCCGGCCAGCAGTAATTTGGCCAGGGTTTCCCAATTCGAGCCGTTTTTCCGTATCCAGGCTCCGGCCAGATAACCACCGATCACATTCGCGACTGCGGGCAGGGTGCTCAATAGGCCTTCGGGGTCAAAAGCGAGGCCCTCGCCATGATAAAGATGGTGCTCACCCAATAACCAGCGGTCAATACGCAATACTGCATTGCCTTCGAGGCTCAACGGATCGCCGGGTCCTGCCAGCCAGTACAGCAATCCCCAGTAGATAAAAAGAAAGGCAACTGCCAGCCAGGCAGCGGCCCTGGGTTTTAAAAAATAGATTAAAGTCGCGGCGATACCATAACAAAGGCCTATTCTTTGCAATACACCAAATACACGTGTTTCGCCAATGGGCGATAGTACCCAACCTTCTGGTGTATGTTTGAAAAAGGGAAACCAGTACATTAAATAGCCGAGTAGGAAAATCAGGAAACTTCGTTTAAGGATCTTCGTTAGTACCTGCCCGGTGGGCAATCCTTCCCATTTAGGCATCACGAAGGCCATGGCATTGCCTACCGCGAAAAGAAAAGAAGGAAATACAAGATCTGTCGGCGTGAAGCCATGCCAGGTAGCATGGAGTAAGGGTGAAAAAGTGGGCGCATTGAAGCCGGGTGTATTAACAATGATCATGAAACAAACGGTCATGCCGCGAAATACATCCAGCGCAAGAAATCGCTCTGACTTTAGAGCCTGCATGTTGGTGGGTTTTTGTGAATTTAATAAGAAGATCAGACAATGATCATTCAGTAAATTGAATTATGGAAAAAAGATGGAGTAACCGGGAAACAACGAACGAAGAATTATCGCTGTATGAAATAGAGCACGATGAAGTTGATCCCATACTATACCCCGACAACCTACGACCGGTAGACCAACCCATTACGGCCATTGTTATCGGTGCAGGCAAACGGGGCAATATTTATGGCAGTTTCGCGCTGCATTTTCCCGACCAGGTGAAGATGGTGGGCATTGCTGAACCCAACCCGGTTCGCAATGAACGATTCGCTACCCACCACAATATCCCCCCCGAAAATCGTTTCAGCTCCTGGGAGGATGTGTTTAAAAAACCGCGCTTTGCAGATGCGGTGATCATCTCCAACCCCGATCAATTGCATTTTGGTCCCTGTATCGCCGCGATGGATGCGGGTTATCATATTTTGTTGGAGAAGCCCATTAGCCCGAGTGAATCAGAATGTCGCGAGATTCTCGCTCGCAGCCGCAAACACAATCGCATCCTCGCCATCTGTCATGTATTGCGCTATGCGCCCTATTTCCGCAAACTAAAAGAATTGTTGTCGAACGAAGTGATTGGTCGGGTCATCAGCATCCAACACCTGGAGCCCATTGAGTACGTACATATGAGTCATTCGTATGTGCGCGGCAATTGGCACAACAGCGAATTGTCTGCGCCCATCATCCTGGCAAAATCCAGTCACGACCTTGATATTATTCGCTGGCTGATTGGCAAGCCCTGTAAATCGGTGCATGCTTTTGGCGAACTGAGCTGGTTCAAGTTTGACAACGCGCCGCCGGGTAGCACCAACCGTTGTACAGATGGCTGTTCAGTAGAAAAAACATGCCCCTATTCAGCCATACAAATCTATTACCGCGACCGGAAAAGAAATTATGTATTTGACCTGCCCCTGGAGAAAGAAGACCAGCCCAGCTTTATTCTTGAACAATTAAAGACGTCCAACTATGGCCGTTGCGTGTACCGGATGGACAATGACCAACCCGATCATTATATAAGCAATATGCTGTTTGACGGTGGTGTTACCGCCAATTTTTCGCTGGAGGCATTCACTTCTTATGAAGGTCGTCGCACGCGCATCATGGGCAGCTTCGGGGATATCGTGGGCGATATGACCGAGTTCACCATTACGCATTACAAAACCGGCAAGCGAGAGCATTGGATGGAAAAGACCGATAAACATGGCGGGGGCGACTGGCGATTGATGGCAGATTTTGTACAGGCGGTTTCGAAAAATGACCCCGGACTACTAACTTCAACCATCGATGCGTCGATCGAAAGTCATTTGATGGGATTTGCTGCTGAAAAAAGCAGGAAAGAAAAACTGGTGGTGGATATTTGTCTTTGATGGCGCGCCAAAACGAATACCATGCGATATAAATGGTGGTGGATCATACTGCTGGGGTTGCTAGTAACCTATTTCCTGGGCCCGCATCCCGAAACGCCGGTCTATGCCACAGCACTCCCTACGCCGCCCACAGATGCTGCCGCCCTCAATCAATATGTAAAAGCACTGGATGCAGGGCATCGGCTGAAACCCGATAACGAAGCACGTATCATTTGGGCCGACTCACTGGAACGCCCAACCGAATATTCGATTGTTTACCTGCATGGTTTTACGGCCTCGCAATTTGAAGGTGCACCGACCCATACAAATATCGCCCGGCAGTTTGGTGCCAACCTATACCTGGCAAGACTGGCAGAACACGGCATCGACACCAGCGATGCGCTCGCCAATCTTACGGCCGATAAATACTGGGCTTCCGCAAAAGAAGCCCTGATGATTGGCAACCGCATTGGTAAGAAGCTGATTTTGATGGGCACCAGTACGGGTGCTACCCAGGCATTGCAGCTCGCCGCTGCTTATCCCGATAAAGTGTATGCCCTGGTATTGCTCAGCCCGAATATTGAAATCAATGACCCGAATGCCTGGTTGTTAAACAATCACTGGGGATTACAAATTGCCGAGCTCGTAAAAGGCGGAAAATTCAATCGCGCTGCCGATGACCGCGAAAAATATAAACAGTATTGGAGCAGTCCATATCGACTGGAAGCTGCAGTGGCCCTGGAAGAAATGCTCGAAACAACCATGCTGCCAGCGGTTTTTAAGCAGGTGAAACAACCGACCCTGTTATTGTATTATTACAAAGACGCCGCCCACCAGGACCCGGTGGTGCGCGTTTCTGCCATGCGCAACATGTTTAGCTTGCTGGGTACTGCAGATTCGTTGAAAACAGAAAAAGCGATGCCGCTCACCGGCGATCATGTGATTGCTTCGCCCTATAAATCGGAAGATGCGGCTGGCGTGGAAAAAGAGATATCGCGCTTTCTCTCACAGCAATTAAAAATACCGCAACAGCCATTACAAATCACAGGAAACTGAACGCGCTTATCGACCAATCATGCGCGCCGACTCATACATCTGTTCAAGGTTGTAATCGGTGGTGAGTTTTTTGTAATTGACCAGGTCATAGATGGTGCCGATCAAACATAGTCCGCCGGTAAACAGATAAAGAATCCCCATCCCCACTTGCCCAAGCACAAATCTTTGTATGCCCGCCACCACTACAAAGCCGAGGCAGGTCATGAGCAATATTTCTTGCGGGCGTTTTCTTTTACTCGCATAGACCATATAAAATTGTTGTTGCAGATTGTCGCTCATGCCGGCTGTTAATTCTTTTAAGCCCGCCATTTCCTCAGGTTGAAGATCGGGTAGCGACAGCATATAGTTGATCATGTTTTGGCCTTTGGCGTTTCACTAAAGATAGCACTCTGGTCGATAAAATGAAAATAGCGGGTATGCCCAGCTTGTGCAATTCCCAAGACGAAATAAAATGTCCGTGCAATGCCTGGTGGATACTGCGTGCCAATCCGCAGCCCCAGCAATTTTCCCATCCCAGCCAATGAAAAACACACAGGCTTGGCAGTGTAGACGCGGGATCAGCCAAAAAATAAATGGCAATAAAAGACAAACTCCAGAAGATGGCTTCATTGTAATAGAAAAACAATAAGCGCATCTTCCGGAGCATATTTCATCGTTTTATTGAACAACCATTTTTTGGGTGATGGATACTTTCATATCATCTGCCGTTAATCGATACAAATACACACCTGCTGCGAGGTTGCCCTTCGACAAACTGAAATTGTACTTACCCTTCACTTGCTGGCCGGATACCAACTGACGAATGGGTTTGCCATTTATATCCATCAACATGATGGTAATATGGCTGGTATGCGGCACATAGTATTCAATTACCGTTGTTGTTGACAATGGGTTGGGGCTATTCTGTTCCAAAGCGAAATTGTCGCCACCCGCCAGGGTTATCGAAATCGTGTTGGAATAAGAGAAGTTACCATTCACATCAACCTGCTTGAGGCGATATTGATAAGTGCCCGGCGTTATTTTCGGATCGGTGAAAGAATAATACTGTACAACCGTGCTATTGTAATGGCCCTTCACTTCGCCAACAGCGGTAAAGCTATTGCCATCTTTGCTGCGCTCCACCACAAACTTGTCATTGATCGACTCCATGGCTGTTGACCAGTCAAGTACCACATCGCTGTTTTGCAACCTGCCGGTAAAGCTGAGGAAGCGAACAGGCAGGGCTTCGCAGGTAGTACCGGAGTTAATGGTTACTGAGCTTAATGGCGGACTCACTGATTCTGTTCTACAATTGGCGGCGCTTGTTATGCTTGTTAGGTTATAATCGGTAGCGCCAACATTCGCTTTTCGGTGATAAATGACATCCACCCAATAGTTGGTGCTGTTGGTTGAATTCACTGGCATTTCATGCGAGTTATTATCGCCATATCGAATGCGCCCATTGATTACACTTTCTGCATTTTTTAACGCCCAAAGGTCCTGGCTTGCGCTGTATTTGTTCTCGCTAAAAAAGTTCGGGGTGCTCGCATAATAACCATTCTGGTGAAGTACCGATACCACATAATCGGTATTAGCCGAAATTTCAACAGGGTTAGAAAAATAAGCCGACTGCCAACCAGTTCCAGAAGGCTCGGGAAAATAAACCAACGCCAGTTGTGCACCAGAAGCGGTATATAGTTTGCCGATATGCGCTTTGTCGGCCGTCGTCATTGCCGGTCCGGTATGATAATAACGAACACCAGTAATGTATCCATCGTAACCAGTTCTAAACAACATGCCCACATCAACCCCTACAGATGGGTTATTGGTTAGCGTTTGTATGGATTCGGATTGGGTTGATTCGTTGAAAACATGCTGTTCAAAAATGCTGTTTTGGTCCAGGGTGAAAAATGTGGTATTGGGAGTTACATTGGTAAATGTTTGCCCGTTAACCACCACCGTATATGGCGCATCGGCTGCACTTACATTGGTGATACTGAAATCAACTGTTCTTGAGGGGCAAAGTGTCAGGCTGCTTGCTACTAGCTGCGGACTAATCGGATCGCAGCCGGCAGGGTTGCTGACCGTAATGGTTCTGGTCAGCGCCACCGACGATCCGTCGATGTTTTCCAAATTACCCAAGTCGTCAAAGCCCCTTACTTTAAGTGTATAGGTGCCGTTTGACGGTGGCACAAAACTGTACGACCAATTAATGGTACCGGCAAATTGCTGATCAGGTAGCCTGGTCCAGGTTTGTCCATTGTCGATCGATATTTCCATCCCACCCATCATGGCTCCGTTGCCGGCGTCTGTAGAAGTGCCCGAAAAAACAACTTGTTGATTGGGTTGGAAATCGGCGTTGTTAGCCGGTTGTGTTATGGTGGTAGTAGGCGCTGTTTGATCGCCAAATGCGGTAACAGCCGTCAAACCCGGCATTAGGGTATTGGCTGAAACACCCATTTCAGCCAATAGATTAACCACAAATTGCTGGGTAGCAGGGTTCGCAACAGATTCATCATAGCCATCGGTATAGTCGTGTGTTGCGTCGAGGCCCCAGGTGAATTGAATAGATCCCGCACCAAAAACGAGTGCATGGCTGGTCTTGTCTCTATACAAGCTTAGGTGATGGGTTCTTCCATTGAACATGGTGGTGGACAATTGTACCCTGCCTTTCGGATAATACGACAAGAAGTCGTCGCGATCACTGTCCCACTCATAACCCAGCGATGCCATCGACAATGTATAATTGCCGGCAGACAAGGCTGCGACCGGCGAATTTCGCCACAAACGCAACGGTGCATACAGCGACGGAACCGCAATATCTGAAATGGAGTTTTCCCAACCGATCTGCCCGGTTAACGCATTTTCCGGCTGGTTGGCGTCTGAACCCGTACCGCCGGCACGCCACAGGCCCGTCCAGGGTGTTTGGGGGTCGCAGTTGCTGTAGCACATATTTTCACCAATGCCGTTGATGGGTGACCCTTCTTTGTAACAAACCATCGTTCGATGATTGTCTTCCCAACGAATTTTCCAGTAGGCTTCGTTGCCAGACAAAAACGCAAGATGAACGCCCGATGCCCGAGCTGCTTCTACCCGGTTTCTCAGGTTCAATGACCAATATTCATCGTGTCCGACCGACAAAAAGACCTTGGTGTTCGCGTTAATAGGCGAAGTAGCAGCCCGGTCCATATCAACATCGGTGGTATAGGTCATATCATACCCATTTCGCTCCATAAAGCGAATCATGGGATATTCTGCGTTAAAAAGCCAGTCGCCCCAGGGGCTCACCGCGCGACCATCCCTTGTATCAAATGGTCGGTCATAACTGGATTTATGCGCAATCATGTTGGGCGTTCCTGGTGAGAATCCTTTGTAAGCACTCATGTCGCCAAAAAAATTATACGCCTGCCAGGTTGCATCGGAGGTTTTGAACAGTACCGACGCGGTGGAAGCATCATTTCTAACCACAAAGGCAATATGATTTGCGTAATACACGTCGTTTGTAAGGAATATCTTAACGACATATATGCCAGGCACGGCGTCTGCAGGTACATCCCAATGTTGTGTTTCTGTCCAGTTGCTGCAAGACACCCGTCCCGTAACCTGGTCGGTAGTAACTGACGGCTGCGTCGAAGGTCCAAAACCTTGAAAGTCTTGAATCAGCCTTGCTCCTTTGCCCCCATACCAGCCGAGCCGGTAGAGCCGAAAAGTGTAGGAATAAGGAGACCTGACTTTGAACCCGATGCGACTTCCGCGGTTCACGCTGATGTCTGTCGCAAAACCGCAAATAGCATCTGTCGAACGGTTGTATTTGTCGTTCATATGCCCCTGGGCATCATAAAAAATCTCCGACACATCCCACTCCGTTTTGTCGGCGCCAGGTTTGGCATTTTCGGTAACAATTTCATTACTGACCTGGCCGAAGCCCTGAACGAGCAGGAGTGCCAGGAACACGGTAGGTAAGAACTTTAGAAAAAAACGATATCTATGCGTAACGGTAGTTTGACAATGCAGGATAGGAGTTTTTTTTCGGTATAAGGTGTGCATAGTAATATAACAAAGGGTAAACAAACCAAGGTTGGTTGGCTTTTCAGCAAGAAAATCGGAGTCGTCTTTCGGGGGATGTCAGAATTGGAGATGAGGCAAATGTAACAAGCCTGACGAAAACCTGCAATACCCGCTTGATGCCATTTTGGTTATTTGTCGAAAATGACGCTAATAGTGAGATTTTAACCCGTCATGGCCCGTTTTTTAACCGGTGACAGCAATATTTTAACCCATTGATACTATTTTCAGAGATTTTTCGGTAAATTTCTTATCCTACTACGCCACTAACTGCAAACACACACATGTATGAAAGTGCTTCAATTCACCATCCCTGTTCCGGGAGAAAAGAACATTATCATCCAACGGGAAAACCTGCCTTATTTCTACCCCCACCTGCACCGGCACGACGAAATGCAGCTTACCTGGATCCAAAAAGGCGAAGGTACTCTGGTGGTAGACAATAATATGCACCCCTTCCGGTCAAATGAGATCTATTGTATCGGTGCCAACCAGCCCCATGTTTTTAAAAGCGATCCCTCCTATTTTTCTTCTGGTATGCCGCGCTCGGTAAAGGCGATGACCATCTTTTTTAACCCCAACGGCAAATTGCAGCACCTCTTTGACCTGGCTGAATTCAAAACCATCAAGAGTTTTTTACAGAAACACCGCAATGGCTTTGCCATTCCGGAAGACCAGGTATCAACCATCAGCCGGCTGATGGACAGCATTGCCGACGACAATGGCATTGAACAGATCATGGGTTTTGTTGATCTCCTGCGCCGCTTCAGTAATATAAATGAATTGAAAGAGTTGTCGAGCTTGTCTGATATGTCGACCGTTAGCGAACACGAAGGCATTCGCCTGGGAAATATTTATCACTTTATCATGATGAACTATGCCCAGCAGATTACCCTCGAAGATGTGGCCAAACAGGCACACATGACACCCCAGGCTTTCTGCCGGTATTTCAAGAAAAGAACCCGACACACGTTTGTTTCTTTTCTCAACGAAGTGCGTATCAACGAAGCTTGTAAGAAATTAACCGATGGCGCTTTTGAAAGTATCAGCACCATCGCGTATACCTGTGGCTTCAATAGCATTACGAACTTCAACCGGGTGTTTAAATCGATCATCGGCAAATCCCCTTCCGAGTATGTGGAAACATATTATCACCACACACTCGAAGTAGCATCCTGATTAATCAACAATCCATTCGTGCAAACCGGCAGCATAGTCTGCCGGTAGTTGCACCTCCAGCTTCAGGGCGGTTGTCTTTACCGGCTTAAACTTCACTGTATCGTATTCATCTTTTGTAACCGGATAGGCCGTGGTGGCTTCAACCGGCAACCACTGATCGCCGCTCTTGTAATAAATCTTCCAGCTTGCAGGTATCCGGCAACCGCCAAAAGGTCCATCGTCGAACCAGTATATTTTTGACCCACTCACCTCATAGGCCTGGTCAAAATCATATTGCACCCATTCGGTTGTTGCTTTGTTCGGCCACCAATGCAGGTACACACTGCTGTGATCTTGCGCATCTGCAGGCTCATACTGATCATTCACCCCGCGCAACATTCGCTTGTTGCTTTGTGATGAACTCACCCGGGCCTTTGATGCAATAGTCGGCGCCGGTTTGGGTTTGGCTACAGAATCATTATACGCAATCCACACTTCCATCTCTGCCGGTCCGCGGTTGTTCCAGGCATAATAGGGTATCGCCGTCACTTCCTGTTCTGCACGAAGCAATACATCACTATTGACTTGCCGCCTGGTTGAACTTCCAATCGTTTGTAATACATCAACGCCATTTAATAATTCCGGCTCATACTTCATGGTAAACACCGCGTCCTTTTTTACCACAATATTCTGTACGGCACTGTCGCGGTTATCTGGGCCTTCCAGGCAATAGACCAGCGGACCACGTTGTAATGCGAAACGCTGACGGTCATCTTTTACCGAATTATTCGCGATGATCTTTTGAATCTCCATCGGAAAACTCAGTTGCAGCACATCGCCTTTTTTCCAATTGCGTTGCAACACCACAAATCCCTTCTCCGTTTTCACGGGTACTTCCTTCCCATTTAAGGTTACTCGAACAGCCGGCAACTTATCGTCCAGATACGCATACAAAGAACCCGGTGCCGGCTTTCCACGGGCCCAACCTGGTATGCGTACATGCAACGCAAAAACAGCGGACTTCTCCGGGCGCACCGTTAGTTTCACATCACCCTTCCAGGGATAACCGGTCTCCTGGTCGAGAAGTACCGTTGTTGCCGGCAACTTGATACTGGCTGTGTTCGCTACAAATAAATTCACATAAATCTTGTTCTGCTGCTGCGCATATACATAGCCGGGAATCGACGGCATAAACCTTGTCATATTGGAAATACAACAGGCACAACCAAACCAGGCACTGCGCTGGTGCTGGCCCATGGAAGCCAACGGATTGGGATAAAAGAATTTATTGCCGCTCAACGAAACGCCCGACAATAAACCATTGTACAATATCCGCTCCAGCACATCAAAATACTGTGCATCACCATTCAGGTAAAACATCCGGCTGTTCCAATACACATTTGCAATGGAGGCACAGGTCTCGGCATAGGCACTCATGTTCGGCAAGTCGTAAGCCGCGCCAAATGCTTCGCCATTTCCCGTGGCACCAATGCCACCCGTCAGGTATAGTTTATGGTCAACCACATCCTGCCAGATATCATTGATCGCATGTATATAACCGTCATTGCCCGTGAGCGCTGCCACATCGGCCATACCGGTGTACATATAGGCCGCACGCACGGCATGACCTACTGCCTGGTGTTGCTGCACTACCGGCATTTCACTCTGGTTGTATTCGGCACCTTTTATGCGACCATCGCCGCGTATATCCAGAAAATATTTAGCCAGATCGAGATAGGCTTTTTTACCGGTAACCCGATACATTTTTGCCAATCCCATTTCCACCACCTGGTGCCCCGGAAAATAAGGCAGCTTGCTGCCGCTAAAATCTCTTACCAACAGGTCAGCATTCTTAATGGCAATTGTCAAAAAGTTTTTCTTGCCTGTTGCCAGGTAATGCGCCGTAGCCGCTTCGTATAGATGCCCGCAGTTGTATAACTCATGACTCAGTTCCGGGTCTTTCTCCCAACGTTTCTCACCAATCCAATCGTGCATTTTCGCCGGCTTCATGGTGCGGAATGTATAGAGATAGCCATCTGGTTCCTGCGCCGCCGCAATGATTGCAATCAAGCTATCTACCGAAGCTTCGAGCGCCTTATCTGGTTTTACCTGCAAAGAATAAGAAGCACCTTCAATCAACTTGTAGATATCTGTATCGTCAAACGGATACTCTGTATATTTATCGGCTGGCAACTTACCAGCAGCTTTCAAAAAATTATCGATGCGCCCTTCTTCCCTGCATTTCTGCAACACATAGGGAATGGTCACCGTTCGGTTGATCTCTATTTTCGGCGCCCAGAAATCGTCGTGAAAATGTACCTGTGTAAAAGGTACCGGCTGGATGGGATAATCCGCCTTCATCGTTTGCGCACCGGCAGACAAACCTGCCAGCAAAGCGCCGGCTAGGGCAAGCAGGGGAAATTTCTTCATAGATTAAATGTACAAAATACAATTATTAAAGAGTGCCCGGTATTTGATTATAATTTCGCTAATTTTCCCCTATCATAAAACGATGCATATGCCAGCTTCCCGCCGCCGCTTCCTGACCCAGTCAGGCTCCTTAGTATTGGGTTCAACCCTATTGCCCGCATTTGGTGCCGAACTTTTTGCGCACAATCCGCTTCGGTTCTCGGCCCTCGATAAAATCAATGTGGGTGTGATCGGCGTAAACGGCATGGGCTGGAGCAATCTCACAGCGCTGTTAAAAGTACCGAATGTACAATGCATTGCACTCTGCGACGTAGATGCCAACCTCCTGGCCAAACGCGCCGCCGAGCTCAAATCGCCCGTTAAAACCTATAGCGATTATCGCAAACTGCTCGACAATAAAGATGTTCACCTCGTTATCATTGGCACACCCGATCATTGGCATTGCCTGATGATGACCGATGCCTGCGCCGCCGGCAAATTCGTGTATGTAGAAAAACCCTGCGGCAATTCGGTGGAAGAATGTCGCCTGATGGAAGCCGCGCAGCAACGGTACAAGAGCTTTGTACAAGTCGGCCAATGGCAACGCAGCGCCCCGCATTTTCAAGACGCCATTGCTTTTGTACACAGCGGCAAACTGGGCAATATTCGCACCGTGAAATCATGGGCCTATATGGGCTGGATGAAACCGGTTCCCATTCTTCCCGATGGCACAGCACCCGCGGGTGTCGACTACAAAACCTGGCTGGGACCCGCTACCCTGCGGCCTTTTAATGGCAACCGCTTTCATTTTAATTTCAGGTGGTTCTGGGATTATGCCGGCGGACTCATGACCGACTGGGGCGTTCACATGATGGACTATGCCTTTTTGGGTATGAAAGCCGGTTTCCCCAATACAGTGATGGCCTCCGGCGGAAAAATGGCTTATCCCGATGATGCATCCGAAACACCCGATACCCTTACCGCTGTTTTCGAATATGATAAATTCAATATTGTTTGGGAACATGCAACTGGTATCGACCTGGGTCCCTATGGACTCACCCACGGCACAGCCTTTATTGGCAACAACGGCACCCTGGTACTGAATCGCGATGGCTGGTATGTAAAACCCGAGGGCAAGAAAATGGAAGAAGTCGCTTTGCAAAAAGTGCAGGGCGATTCACTCCTGTTGCATCACCAGAATTTTATCGACTGCATTCGAAACAACAAACCCGAAAACATTCACACGCCCATTCAGGAAGCCAGCAAAACGGCACAGATCTGCCAATTGGGAAATATTGCCTTCCGCACCCGCAAAAAATTGGCCTGGAATGATGGCAGCAGTCAGTTTGATGCGGCCGATGCCAACCAATTGCTCAAAGCATCTTATCACAATGGTTACCTCTTGCCCAAACTGGGTTAAGATGGGTGTGGCAGGTTAAAGAGGAATAACTAACTTCCGGCACCAACAAACACTGCATGAGTCAACACCACTTTCAACCGACCCTTAAACTGCTTGATGCCACCATGATCGTGGCCGGCTCTATGATCGGCTCCGGTATCTTTATTGTTAGCGCCGACATCACCCGCAACGTCGGCAGCGCCGGCTGGCTGATCGCCGTATGGTTGCTTACCGGCTTCATGACCATTACCGCGGCACTGTCGTATGGTGAGCTGAGCGGGATGTTTCCAAAAGCCGGCGGACAATACGTATACCTCAAAGAAGCCTACAATCCCCTGATGGGTTTTGTGTATGGCTGGAGTTTTTTTTCGGTGATTCAAACAGCCACGATTGCCGCGGTAGGCGTTGCCTTCGCCAAATTCACGGCCTATCTTTTTCCGATAGTGAGTGAAGACAATATCGTCATGAACCTGGGCTTTATGCAGATTTCTGCTGCCCAACTACTGTCCATACTAATCATCGTCATACTAACGTATATCAATACCCGCGGTATTGAAAGCGGCAAAGCCATTCAAACCACGTTCACGATGACCAAGCTGGTTAGCTTATTCGGACTGATCGCGTTTGGCTTGATCGCCTTCAAACCAGATATCTGGCAAGCCAACTGGACCGATGCCTGGAAACTGCAATCGCGCAGCGCCGATGGTGTACTAGGCGATTATACTACAGTGGCGGCCATGGGTGCCATTGCCGCTGCCATGGTGGGATCGATCTTCAGCTCCGACTCCTGGAACAATGTTACTTTCATCGCCGGCGAAATCAAGAACCCCGCCAAGAATATCGGCCTCAGCCTTTTTCTCGGCACCCTGATTGTTACGATTATATATGTACTCACCAATGTGGTGTACACAGCCGTGCTACCCCTCAATGATATTGCCGGCGCCGAAAAAGACCGCGTAGCCATCGCAGCAGCCCATTCCATTATAGGCAATGCGGGTACCTATACCATCGCTATCCTGATCATGATTTCCACCTTTGGCTGTAACAACGGCTTGATCCTCGCGGGCGCAAGGGTGTACTATACCATGGCGAAAGACGGACTCTTTTTCAAAAAAGCCGGCACCCTCAACAACAACAATGTACCCTCGTGGGCACTTTGGTTGCAATGTGTGTTTGCCGCCGCCTGGAGCCTGTCGGGCAAATACGGACAATTATTGGATATGATCTCTTTTGTGGTTGTCGGTTTTTACATGCTCACCATCGTCGGCATATTCCGCTTGCGCAAAAAAAGGCCCGATCTGCCACGCCCCTACAAAGCTTTCGGGTTCCCGGTATTGCCCATCATTTACATCCTCATGGGGTTGACCTTTTGTATACTGCTGATCATTTATAAACCCAGCTTTACCTGGCCGGGATTGATCATTGCCCTGCTGGGTATTCCCATTTTTTATTTCATTGGTGGCAATAAAAGCCATGCAGCAGCTAATACCGATTGACATGAAAAAAATCTTGTCTCTACTCTTATTGTTAACCATTGCAGGTACCATGCAGGCACAGCAACTCCGGCACGTGGTCATGTTTAAATTCAAACCCACCGCCACCGAAGCGCAGATCAAAATGGTGGAAGAAGCCTTTAAACAACTGCCTTCAGAAATCAAAACGATCAAGGCTTTTGAATGGGGAACGAATAATAGTCCGGAGAAACTGAACGAAGGCCTCACCCATTGCTTCTTTGTCACTTTTTCGAGTGAAAAAGACCGCGACGAATACCTGCCCCATCCGGCGCACAAAGCCTTCGTGAAAAAACTGGACGGCATTCTCGAAAAAGCCGTGGTCATCGACTACTGGGCAAAACAATAAGGAACATGTTGTTCGCCAATAGGATTCGTTTACAACTGCCCAGCATTCGTTTAACATCGAAGCGCTTCTCTGCTATCGCCTTTACCGGCCGTTCAACCTGCTCATTTTTACTGGTTGTATTTTTGTTGCTGATAACCCTGCCAGGCCTGGCCCAACAAAAAGCCGCTACCCCAAAAGCAGGAATCAAGTATGGTAGCAATCCGGCAGCAGGCCAATACATCACCGCGCGCGGCATCAAACACTATGTAGAAATTTATGGCAAAGGCAAACCGCTGTTGTTATTGCATGGCAATGGTGGCAGTATTGAAGCGTTCTATAAAACCATCCCCTATTTCGAAAAACAATACCAGGTTATTGCGGTCGACAGTCGGGCGCATGGCAAGAGCATCGACTCCGGCGATTCGCTGAGTTTTGACATGATGGCCGACGATTGTATCGCCCTTCTCGATCACCTGAAAATTGACAGTGCCTATGTTATCGGCTGGAGCGATGGCGGCATCACTGCCTTAATCCTCGCGCTTCGCTACCCGAATCGAATCCGAAAAATAGCCGCTACGGGCGCGAATATTTTTGTCGACAATACCGTATTTACCGACAATGGCTATTTAGGTATGGTCGCCGAATACGCACGGAAAAAAGACAAGCCCTATTCCAATGCGGTTGAGAAAAACAAGTGGAAACTTTTCCTGCTCGACTTCTTGTATCCAACACTGACCATCCAGGATATGCAGAAAATTAATCGGCCGTCGCTGATCATTGCGGGCGACAAAGACGCGATTACACTCGAGCACACCCTGCTGATCTACAAACATATTCCCCACGCACAGCTGTGGATCTTGCCGAACAGCGGCCACGCCACTTTATTGGAACACCCGCGGCTTTTCAACCAGCAAGTAGACCGCTTTTTCCAATCGAATTGACCCGGGTTTAAATATGGTGATTGTTGGCCGGCAATTGGTTTATTTTCTGCTAGGCACTACATCGCTTTTGACCTAGCTTAGAACGAGCACGCCAAGGCTGCTTTTATTTCCTGAACAATATTTTCCTGACCAATACTCTTGTGTATGCGTTTCGTTTTCAGTTTTCTTTTTCTGCTAACAGTAATCGTTGGCCGCGCACAAATTACACCCGCCCCCGAAGTGAAAGAAGGTGAAGGCCCCTGGGACCAATTGATCATTCGCGGCGTAACCCTGATCAACAGCACCGGCGCACCACCAGTTGGCCCGGTCGATATTGTGGTAGAGAAAAATCGCATAGTCGACATCGTTAGTGTGGGCGCGCCAGGTGTGCCGATTGAAGCCAAAGGGCGACCCGCGCTCAAGCCCGGCGGACATGAAATTCAAGCCGAAGGAAAATTTCTGCTGCCTGGTTTTGTCGATATGCACGGGCATATTGGCGGCACTGAGCAAGGCACGCCAGCAGAATATGTATTCAAACTCTGGATGGCACATGGGGTCACCACCATTCGTGAACCTGGCTCCGGTAATGGGCTCGACTGGACCCTCGACCAAAAACGCAAGAGCGCTACCAACAGCATCACGGCCCCACGCATCAAAGCGTATACCTTCTTTGGCATGGGCAGCAAAACGCCGATCTCCACCGCCGCACAAGCGCGCGCCTGGGTACGCGAGAACGCGAAAAAAGGCGCCGATGGCATCAAGTTTTTCGGCGCTTCCCCTGAAGTGATGTTTGCTGCCCTGGACGAAAACCGCAAACTCGGGCTTCGTTCCGCTTGTCACCACGCCCAGTTAAATGTAGGTCGCTGGAATGTGATGAATAGTGCTTACGCCGGGCTCACCACCATGGAACACTGGTATGGTTTGCCCGAAGCCATATTTACCGACAAACGCATACAGGAATATCCTTCCGATTATAATTACAACAACGAACAGGATCGCTTTGGTGAAGCGGGTAAATTATGGGCGCAAACCGCACCCAAAGGATCCGCACGCTGGAACGAGGTCATGGATACCCTGCTCAAACTCAATTTCACCATCGATCCCACTTTTATTGCGTATGATGCCACGCGCGACCTGAACAGGATGATCCGTCACGAATGGCACCAGACCTATACACTACCATCGCTCTGGCGCTTCTACTATCCGAACCGGCTGTCGCATGGATCTTTCTGGCAATCCTGGGGTACCGAACAGGAAATTGCCTGGAAGAAAAACTTTCGCCTTTGGATGGATTTCATCAACGAATACAAGAACCGTGGTGGCCGGGTGACCATTGGTACCGATTGTGGCTTCCTGTACAACACCTATGGCTTTGCTTATCCGCGCGAAATGGAAATATTGCAGGAGGCTGGCTTCCACCCGCTCGAAGTGATTCGCGCCGCTACGTTGAACGGCGCTGAAGCACTCGGCATGGACTCATTGATCGGCTCTGTAGAAGTAGGTAAGCTGGCTGATTTTGTATTGATGGACCAAAACCCGCTCACTGATTTCAAATTGCTGTATGCAACAGGTACCATACGACTAACGGCCGACAATATCGTAGTGCGCGAAGGCGGCGTTCGTTATACCATTAAAGACGGCATTGTGTACGACGCTAAAAAACTACTGCAGGATGTAAAGCGAATTGTTGAAGAAGCCAAGAAAAAAGAAGGCATTACCGAACTCAAAACCCCCGGCAGTTAAAATCGATCGGCTCGAAAGGCCGCTACATTTACCGAGGTTGTTTCACCCGAGGCAATCTCCGCTACCAGCTTGCCGGTGGCAGGCCCGAGGCTGAGACCCATCATGGCATGTCCGCCGGCAATCACCAGGTTATCCGTTCCCTTTGCGGTGCCAATATATGGCAGGCCATCTGGCGAACAGGGCCTGAAACCATACCACACCTCTTGCTGCGAAGGCATGGCGAGTGTATTATCTGGAAAGTATTTAGGAATCGATTCCACAATGCCCCGTACCCGCTGCATATTGACTGTTTCCTGGGTGGTAGCCAGCTCCATGGTACCGCCATACCGCATCCGCCCGGCCATCGGCGTGATCGCTACCCGCGCTTCGCAGAGAATAGCAGGTATGTCCAGTTTTACCGCCGGGTTTTCTACAGTAAATGAATAGCCCTTTCCAGGCATCAGTGAAATTTTCACGCCGGCTTTCGACGTTAGTTCCGGCAACCAGGAACCTGCTGCAAAAACAAAGAGATCGCCAGGTATATTTTCAGGGCCGGCATCGACCGACAACAGTTTCTTTCCATTGCGATGCACCTTACTAACGGCATGGCCTAGCCGAAATTGAGCGCCTTTCTTTTTGAGCGAGGCAATCAATGCCGGCATCAATTGATTGGGATACAAATGCCCATCGCAGCGATAATGCACCGCGCCCAATACATCGAGTCGGGTGCCGGTTTCAATGGCTTGCGCTTCCGCTTTGTTTAATGATACCGCATCCAGGCCCATGGCCCGTGCTTTTTCTGCCAGGTGATATTCTTCTTCGGCTGTTTTTTCTTCTTTGAAATACATCATGATACCCTTCTGTTCGAAAGAAAAGTCGAAGAGGGCATCGCGTTTCCAGCCTTCGTACAAGGATCGGCTGAGCAGGTTGATATCACGTAAAAACGGTGCAGCATAGTCAACCTTATCCGCCTTGGCGCTATTAATAAATTTCAACCCCCAGTTGATGAGTCGCCAGCTTGGTGTGGGCTTCACATAAAATGGACTCTTTGCATCAAACATCCACTTGATGCCCTGCGCCACAATGCCAGGCGTTGCCAGCGGTACAAAATGACTGGGCACCACCATGCCGAGGTTACCATAAGAACAGTTGTCGTGCAAATCAGAACGATCTACCAGTTCAACATCCCATCCGGCTTCGCGCAAATACCAGGCACTGCAAAGACCAATAATACCACCGCCAACTACTACTGCTTTCATAGATCAAACAACAACATCGCGGGTATATACGCCATTGAGTTTGCGCATTATACCCAACGGGTTTTCATTTTTTAATGCATCGGGTAACAAAGCGGCTGGCGCATCTTGCAAACATACCGGCCGTAAAAATCGCTTGATGGCATCGGCGCCCACCGAGGTACTTCTTCCATCAGTTGTAGCCGGATACGGACCACCATGCACCATCGCATAACAAACTTCCACGCCGGTCGGAACAGCGTTGTATATAAGCCGGCCTACTCTTTCGGCCAGGATGTTGATGGCGGGTTGAAATGCGGAGAAATCAGCCTCTGTACCAAATACCGAACCGGTTAGTTGTCCGTGGATCGTTGCGATCGTATCAACCATGTCTTCCAATGATTCGCAACTCACCAACAATGTCGACGGACCAAACACTTCGTTTTGAAACTCTTCATTCGCTCTAAACTGTGTTGAATTCACTTTCATGAGCGCTGCGCTGCCCTTGTATTCGTTCGCCGCTGAAGGATTGTCTACCAGCAGCTCCACACCCTGCATCGACGCGAGTTTTTCTTTCTCGTTATAATAAGCCGAGCAGATGGTTTTGTTCAGCATGGTACCCGCAGGCGCTTTCAACAATGCTTCCGACAATGCTTTTTCAAAATTAGCTGTCGCGGTTCCTTTGATGACGAACAAAAGGCCCGGGTTGGTGCAAAATTGTCCCACGCCGAGCGTCACCGAACCTGCCACCTGTGTTGCCAATGCAACAGGATCAGCCGCTATTTTTTCCGGCAACAACAACACCGGGTTGATACTGCTCATTTCTGCATACACCGGGATCGGTGTTTTACGCTCAAGAGTTGCCTTGCGAAAGATCGACATACCCGCGCGATAGGAACCTGTGAAGCCAACCGCCTTGATGCCTTCGTGGGCAGCAAGTGTTTGACCGAGGGTAGCACCACCGCCCACAATCGAAGAGAATACACCATCAGGCATACCCGTTTTTTTCGCTGCCTGTTGTATGGCAACGGCTACCAATTCATTGGTACCTAAATGCGATTGGTGTGCTTTCACAATCACCGGGCAACCACTGGCAAGGGCTGAAGCGGTATCACCACCGGCCGTAGAGAAAGCCAGCGGAAAATTGCTCGCCGCAAAAACAGCCACCGGCCCGAGGGGAATCAGCCACTTGCGCAAATCAGCGCGGGGCAGCGGCTGGCGATCGGGCAGTGCAGGATCAATCACCGCTTCTACATAAGAGCCTTCATTCAACACGGCTGCGAATAATTTCAACTGGTTCACGGTGCGACCACATTCACCCTGTAATCGGGCGATGGGTAACCCTGATTCCAGGTGCGCACGTTCAACCAGTGTTTCACTGATGGCACTGATCTCGGCTGCAATCGCTTCGAGAAAACCGGCACGTTTGGTGGCAGGCAAAGCGGCATAGATGGGAAAAGCCAATCGGGCCTTCGCGATGGCCACATCAATTTCTGCCTGGCTGGCCACAGAAAAGGCTTCAGGCAAATCAGCACCCCGAAGGGTGCTGAAGGAAAATAATTTTTCTTGCTGTTCAGACCCGCGTTCCGAACCAATAACACTCAAACCACTAAGCATATTCAAGGGGCGTCAGGTGAAGATAATCAGGTAATGTAGGGCGTACTGCCAGTGCATCTTTAATCACTTTCTGCACCTGGGCGAGTTCCGCGCCACTAAGGGGCAAACGAGGCTGGCGAACATATTCGCTGCCAATACCGGTCGCCGTGGCTGCCAGCTTGATGTACTGCACCAGTTTCGGATGAATATCCAATTCCAGCAGCGGCATAAACCAACGATAGATGGTAAGCGCTTCCTGAATACGGCCTGCTTTTACCAGTTTGAAAATGGCCACCGTTTCGCGGGGGAAAGCATCTACCAGTCCGGCCACCCAACCATGGGCACCGAGCACGAGGCTTTCAAGCGCCAGTGGATCAACGCCTGTGAGAATTTTGAAGCGATCACCAAAGCGGTTAAGCATGCGCGTTACATTGATGGTATCGCGGGTAGACTCTTTAACCGCTTGTACCGTCGGCAAGCTGGTCATCTGCTCAAACATAGCAAGCGTTACTTCAATCTTATAATCAACCGGGTTGTTGTAGATCAATATCGGTAATCCGCAATTGGTAGCCACCGACCGAAAGAAAGCGACCGTTTCTTCGTCCGACGATTTATACCGCATCGGTGGCAGCAGCATCAATCCATCAGCACCATTGGCTTCGGCCTCTTGTGCCAGCGCTACTGCTTCCTTGGTGCTCTGTTCGGCAATATTCACGAGCACCGGGAAATTTTTCGGTGCGATTTCTTTTGAATAGATCAGCAGGTCTTTCTTCTCCTTGTTCAGCAAGGTACTTGCTTCACCGAGCGAGCCGCCAATGATAACGCCATCCACACCAGCGCTCACCTGGGCATCAAAATTCTTTTTGTACATGTTAAAATCTACCGCATCGTTGGCGTCAAAAGGCGTCAATAAAGCGGGAAATACACCATTCCAGTTGATTGTAGACATTTTGTAAGGTTGTGAAGACAAAATTAAGCAATGCTATTTTTATACCATAAACCTGAATTAATGGATACTTGACAGATTTTAACTCTGGCTATTTGAGCTCGTAAAAACGCCAATTGGTTTGAAAATTTTCGACCGGCGCCTTGCCGGTTAAGATACAGCGGATCATTTCTACCGGCATTGAGTTCTCTTTCATCACGGCATCATGGTATTGCTTCAGTGTCATTTTGCCGGAATCAACCAGTTCTTTCTTCAACGCATAAAATTGAAGGGCGCCCATCATGTAAGCAAGCTGATACAGCGGCGGATAGGTGCTAACAAATGAACGCCTTACCTCACCCTCAGCATTGGCACGCTCATGCCCTACGCGGTCTACCAAAAAGTCGATGCATTGTTGCGGCTTCCATTTGCCAAGGTGATAATTCAACGAAAAAATAATGCGTGCACAACGATGCATCCGCCAGAACAACATGCCGATGCGGTCTTCAGGTCCCCGGGGGAAACCCTTGTCCCACAAAATCATTTCCCAATAAAGCGCCCAGCCTTCCATCCAAAATGGCGTATCGAAATTCCGATATGCATGGTTGCGCTGGCTGACAAACTCTTGCAGATGGTGCCCTGCAATGAGCTCATGGTGTACAGTTGCGCGCGAGAAATGCGGGTTGTTGCCACGCATGCTCATCAGCTTATCATTGTACTGCATGGTATTGGTGGGGTAAGAAATCATCAGGGTTTCGCCACCTAAAAAGAAGGGATTTATCAACTGGGCTTCCGGACTCATCATGCGCATATGCCAGGTTTCTTCGGCAATCGGCGGAATCGTAATCATATCATTCTTCTTGATAAACGATATGCTCTGGTTGTACAAATCCATGATCATTTCCGGTTGCTTGCCTTCGGGCACATACGAATTCTTTACTTTCTCCATGGCCTTGTGCCAATCGTCGCCAAAACCCATTTCGCGGCTGGCGCGCAACATTTCTTTGTCGCACCAGGCAAATTCTTTTTCAGCAATCGCCACCAGTTCTTCCGGGCTATAGGGTATGAATTCCATCTTCAACTGCCGAATCAGTTCTTCTCGCCCAACCGGTTTACCAATAATGCCACTGCCATCGTCTTCGGCCGCACCATTTTTCCGGGCCCGCTCAATCGTTTTACTACCCGTCAACTTTAAGAGACTATCCACTTTTTTGTAGCCCGTACCCATCCACCAGGTGTAGGAAGGATCATAGCCATCGTAAAAACTATGAACTGATTTCATTGCTTCCCGCAAATCGCCGGTCATTTCGTCTACAGCATAACCCAGTGGCAGGCTGATGGATTTATCAGCATCCAGGCCCTTGAGTTTCTGTTGCAGGTATGCTGTCCATCGCTGCACCTGCGCGGCCAGCGAATCTGACTGTGGCACAGCGCCGCGACGACGTTTTTTTTCTGCCGCAAACACCTCGCTCGCAAAAGGCAGGTATTGCATGGCCAGGTCGGCCGATTTTTGCGCGGCCGCCAATTGACTCAATTCCGTTTGCAGGTTGCGTCGCAACAATATATAATCAATCTTGCCTTCAAGACTCAGGCTGGCATAGTTGAATGCATCGAGTTTTTTACTGTAGTCGGTATTGAAAGCAATCATCCGTTCAATTCTTTCAGGCGATAAGCCAAGGGTATAAAACCGATCGAGACTACCCTTGTCGGCCCGGTAATTGATCAGCGTATTGCTTAGCTCTGTACTCTGGTTGGCAATTTCCTTTTCGATATTTACCTGGCACATTCCTGAAAATGCAGAAACGCCCAGCATGGCGGTAAGGAAGGCAATTTTTAGAGGTTGATACATGGTTGACGAATTTAAAATAAACGACCCATCGGTCGATGAGTCGTTTTCATGGATGTTAGCGCGAATATTATTGACCATCCCACCAAAGTCGATCGGTCATCTTGGCCGTTTGAACCGACTGCGGGTTAGAGATGAGTTCTGATTGCGGGTACAGAAATCGACGTGGAATATCTGTTAGTGCATTCGGCACTTTCACGACCGCCGGATAACCGGTTCTACGCCAATCGGTCCAGTTCTCCAGGTTCAAAAAATTGGCCGTTGATTTCTCTTCCATGATCAACTGCATGGCATTCGCATCTGACAACGTGCCGCGTGCCGTTAAAAAGGCAACCACATTTGCACTGGTCAACGAAAGGCCCAGCTTCTCCAGGTTTGTTTTAATTGCCTCCTGGTAAAAAGGCATTGCGGCAACTGATCCTGATTTAATGAAAGTAGCTTCCGCACGTAAAAACAAAGCTTCTTCGTAATTGACAATATAGTTATAAGAATTGGCACTTCCGTAAAACGGTGCAACAATGGAATAGTCTTCCAGGCTGCCCAGGTCATTTTGACCGATCGGGCGACCGGTATACAAACCCGTTGCTTCTGCCGGCGCAACTAGTACGGGCAGTCGCGGGTCGCTGCGATCTTTCAGGGTCTCAACCAGGTGTTCGGACAACACCAAAGTAGAACCGGGAAGGAAGGTCAGGTACCAGGGGTTCTCGTTGCCAGCTGATCCCGGATAACTAAATACCAGTGCATCGTCGGTGGATGTCATTCCATTGGCCAGGGCCGACAATGCCAGGGTAGCCTGCTCGGCAGCGGTATGCCCGGGGGCCTTGGTAAGGTGCATATAATAACGCGCCTTCAGGGTGTAAGCCAGTTTCTTCCACTTATCAAGGTCTCCACTGTAGAAGAAATCATCTGAACCCGGCTGCTTCTTGCTTTCCTTTGCCAGGTCAGCGATGCCTTCATCGAGATACTGTTGCACAAATGTGTACACGCTCTCCTGCGAATCGTAGCTGGGTATAAAATTGTCTGCACCTTTCAATGATTCACTCATTGGAATATCACCCCAAAAATCAGTGGCGGTTGCAGCCGTATAGGCAAACAACACTTTTCCAATGCCCGAATACGCATAACTGCCATCAGCGGTTGCTTTATCAATCATTGATTTTAGGTTGTTGAGAATGGTGGAGTACACCGTTGCCCAGTCGCCATCTGACTCTGCATTGATTACCTGGTAGGTGCCGGTATTCGGCACCGGTTGGTTCAGTGCAACTGCCTGCACAAAATGTTGCACCTGTATGGCATTGGTGCCCGCAAACAAAGAATGAGAAATGGCTGTTTCAACCGCGGGCAAAATAAGCGATTCCTGTACATTGATGGGCCGGTTGGGGTCATTGTTCACATCAATGAACTTCTTACAACCCGACATAGCAACCAGGGCCGTGAACCCTATGATAAAATACTTTTTCATTGCGTTTTCGTTTGTTGGTTAGAAAGAAACTTTCAGCGAGAAATTAATGGACCGCGATGTAGGCGTAGAGAAAGAGTAAATTCCCTGTGAGCCGTTGGAAGAGCCAAAAGAACTTACTTCCGGATCAGCGCCGGTAAAATGGGGGGAATAGATCCACAGGTTTCGACCGGTTACTGAAAATGTAGCGCCCTTTACAAAAGTTTTTTCTACCAGTTTTTTGGGGACATCATAACTCAAATTAACATTCCTCAACTTTACATAGGTGCCATCTTGAATAACGGCTTCCAGAATGCTGTTTAACCGCCGCCAGTAGTCCTGGCCCTGCACCGTTATATCATTTACTTTTCCATCGGCTTCTTTGATACCAGGAACAACCCGGTCGCCGCGGTCTTCGGTAACTTTCGGTGTGCCATAAAAATAGCCATAGCCGTCAACATTGTTTTGAATATCTCCACCGATTTTCACATCGAAGAAAAAGCTGAAAGAGAAAGCACCATAACGAAACGTATTGTTGATGCCACCCATCCAATCGGGTGTGATATTACCTACAATACTATCGGTTTCGGCACGATAAGGCAATCCATCAGCGCCTATCAACAACTTGCCATCACCGGTTCTTGCATAGCGACCACCATAAATCACGCCATAAGGCTGGCCCTTGATCACTTGTGTAAATCCATTACCCAATTGTAGAATGGGTTCTGTTGCGTTGTCATTGATGGCAAGTACCTTATTCCTGATACGGCTGTAATTGATGGCAAGGTCCCAGCTAAATTTCCCAGTGCGAATGGGTGTTGCATTCAATAAAACTTCCAGGCCTTTGTTCTGCAGCTTCGCTGAATTGAGGGTGGTGCTGGTATAACCCGAAGCCGCGCTGGTAGTAACACCGGGAATGATGCCATCAACCGTCTTTTTACTAAAATAAGAAAGCTCCAGGCCCAACCTGTTTTTGAAAAACCGGCCTTCAAATCCCAATTCAATTTCATTGATGCGCTCGTTTCGCAGGTTAGGATTGCCCAGGTTGGAACTGAGTAAAAAGCCCGATTGGCCATTGTAAGGAAATACAATACTGCCAATAGAAGCCGATGAATAGGGCGTTAGTAAGGAATACGCACCTACACCATCGTTACCCACGGTAGCGACAGACGCACGTACTTTGGCCATATCAACCCAATTGCGCGCATTCGTACCCAGAAATTCTGAAAACACGAAAGCCATGGCCGCTGATCCGTAGGGGTAAAAAGAATTGTTCTTCGCCAATACCGAACTGCCATCGTACCGACCCGTAAGCGATAGGTTCAGAAAACGATTGTACTCAATATTTGCCTGTGCATAGAACCCCACTTTACGGGTCAGGTAATTGTTCTCATAATAAGTAATAGTCGACGCATTACTTATGTTTTCAAATCCTTCAATAGAAGTTCCCTTACCGGTTGCCTGGTAGGTTTGGTTATAATTGGAATAGATATTACTACCCAGCAACAAATTGGTATTGAATTTTCCAAACTCTTTGTGCGCATTCACCATCAAATCGTTGTTGAACTGACGGAAATTATAATCGCGGTCGATGATTTGTCCCCGGCTGGCCAATACATCACTCGGTGCTTCCACATACTTAGACTGCTCGGTGTAAATATCCGCGCCCAATCTTTCCGTAACAGTAAGCCAGTTAGTAGGCGTGTAGTTCAGTGTAACCACTGGTATAAACCGGTTCAGCGTTGCTTTGTTATTGATATGATCAAGCACCCAGTACGGGTTGTTGCGGCTGAAGCGATATACCCGTTGTGTACCATCGGCGTTGTAATAAGGCAGCGGGTTCCACGATACAGGTGCTGTATAAATGGTCCACACCGGGCTTTCCAGTACATATCCTTCCGGTTTGCGATTGCTGGTTGAATTGGAATAAGTAATGGCAACGGTACTGGTAAACTTATCGGTTATTCTATTGGTAAACTTTGCAAAAACACTGTGCCGCTTATAGTCTGTTTGCGGAACGGTGCCCTTCTGGTCGAAATAGGAATACGATGCAAAATAACCGGAGTTGGCGCCACCACCACTCACACTGGCAGTGCTATTGGAACTCACACCCGTGCGAAAAAACAAATCCATTTGGTTATAAACAGGCGCTGGTTTTCCATCAATTTTTAAAGTATCCATGCGAGGACCCCATACTGCACTAGTTTTTCTGTCTTCCCCATTGTAAAAATTGCCGCGGTCCCCTTGCCCGTAAGTGGTTTGCACTTCAGGAACCAACGGTTTTTCAAACGACAGATCCTGCGAAAAACTCAGGGTGGGTTTGCGATTGGCGGCGCCGTTCTTGGTGGTGATCATCACCACTCCCCGGGCACCTGATGAACCATACAAGGCAGTAGCAGCAGCACCTTTCAGTACGTTCACACTTTCAATGGTGGATGGATCGATATCAGACAAACGATTGGTACCGGGACCAGAATACAGATTCCCCGTTTCATCGTTGTTAATGGGCACTCCATCTACCACAATCAATGCCTGGTTCTCGCCGTAAATAGAGGTATTACCGCGAATAACGATTCTCGACGATGCACCCGGCGTTCCCGATGAACTGGTGATCTGCATGCCAGCAACCTTACCAGCCAACGCATTCACCACATTCGGTTCCTTGCTTTTCAACAATTCATCGCCCTTTACCTCCTGTGTACTATAAGTCAGGTTTCGTTTTTCACGCCGCACACCCAAGGCTGTTACCACTACTTCATCCAACTGTGCATTGGCACCAGTCAGGGTGATAATCACTTCGGTTTGTCCGTTTAAAGAAAAATCCTGCGGCCGAAAACCCACACCTGAAATCTCCAATACACTATTGGACGAAACAGGCAAGGTGAAGCTGCCATCATTCGCCGTGGCTGTGCCAGCAGTAATGCCTTTTACTTTTACACTGATGCCCGGCACCGGGCTGCCCTTGGCATCAATAATCTTTCCGTGCAAAATAGTTTGCGCGTGCGCGATGCTATTCCAGGTTATGGCAGCTATAACCAGTAGCATACATTTAAGCAGTTTTGTCATATGCAGTTTTTGGTAGTGTCAAATTTACATTTATTAAGCTGGGCGCTGTCACCGCGTTTATCCGACTGTTGCCGGATTTTAACCTCTGTTCGAAAAGGAATTTGTTAAACACAGGATAAGGGCTAAAATTTGTAAAGTCTGCAGCAATAAACCAGTAGCACCTAATTTTACCGGCTTATAACTTCGAACCACATGAACAAACGTTTCTTTTGCATCGACGCACACACCTGCGGTAACCCGGTACGGCTTGTTGCCGGCGGCGGACCGATACTCGTGGGCAATAACATGAGTGAAAAAAGACAGGATTTTCTCAAACACTACGACTGGATCAGAAAAGGGCTGATGTTTGAACCGCGCGGACACGACATGATGAGTGGTTCCATTTTATATCCACCGCATGATCCCGCCAATGATGTGGCTGTACTGTTTATTGAAACAAGTGGTTGTTTGCCGATGTGTGGACATGGAACCATCGGCACCATTACCATCGCCCTGGAAGAAGGACTGATTACCCCCAAGCAACCGGGAAAAATTCGCATGGAAGCACCCGCGGGCCTGGTCGATATTTCTTATACAACCGATGGCAAAAAAGTAAAATCGGTGAAGCTGGTGAATGTACCCGCCTACCTCGCCGCCACTGAACTAACGGTTGATTGTCCCGAACTCGGCGAACTTGTTATCGATGTATCGTATGGTGGGAATTTCTATGCCATTGTTGATGTGCAAAAAAACTTCCCGGGACTCGAACATTTTTCTGCCGATAAACTCATTGCCTGGGCGCGTGAACTGAGAAAACGGATCAACGAAAAATATACTTTTATTCACCCCGAGAATGAAACCATCCACGGTTGTTCGCATATATTGTGGACGGGTGCCGTCATAAACCCATCATCTACCGCGAGGAACGCTGTTTTCTATGGCGACAAAGCCATCGATCGCAGTCCCTGTGGTACCGGCACGTCTGCACGCATGGCACAGTGGTACAGCAAAGGCAAGCTGAAAAAAGGCGAGCGCTTCGTGCATGAAAGTATTATCGGCTCCACTTTTGTTGGCACCATCGAAGAAGAAACAACGGTTGCGGGCAAACCTGCCATTCGCCCCGGCATTGAAGGCTGGGCACGCATCTACGGCTACAATACCATCAGCATCGATCCCGAAGATGATCCTTATGCTTACGGCTTCCAGGTGATCTAAATTTTTACCCGTCGGGTGGCACCCGTCGGGTATCTTTGCAGTATGACAGCCAGACCGGAGCGGAAATTTATTTTCCTGATCAATCCTATCAGCGGCAATAAAACAAAGACCAATCTTCGAAAACTGGTACTCGATGCCGCCGCCAAACAAAAGCTAGCCGCCATTGTACTACCCACCGTTGCGTCGGGTGATTATTCTTTTGTGGAAGAACGGATCAACGAAGAAGACTATACCGATATTATTATTTGTGGCGGCGACGGATCTGTAAACCAGGTCATCGCAGCCTTGCGTCACTTGTCCGTTAATTTTGGTATCATTCCCCTGGGTTCAGGAAATGGCCTGGCCTTGTCTGCCAATATTCCCAAAGCCACCACCAAGGCCATTGATCTCGCGCTAAAAGGCAAAGCACGTTTTGTAGATGGTTACCTGGTGAATGATCGTTTTGCCTGTATGCTGGTTGGGCTTGGTTTTGATGCAAAAGTGGCACATGATTTTGCCAGGCAACCCGGTCGCGGTTTACTCACCTATACCCAGCAAACACTCAAGAACTATTTTACCGCTACTACCTATCCGTTTGACATTTTGGTACACGACCAGGTGATTCAGACTGATGCCTTTTTCATCAGCATTGCCAACAGCAACCAGTTTGGCAACCAGTTCACCATTGCACCACAGGCAAGCCTCAACGACGGACTGCTAGACATTGTGTTGGTGCCCAAAATGAACAAAGCCATTCTTCCCTTCGCCTTGATCCAACAAGTGAACAGTGGAAAAATAAAATCGCAGCCCGACGAAACACCCAATACCATCCAATATTTCCAAACACCCAAACTGCAAATTAGAAACCGGGGCAATGCCCCACTGCATATTGACGGAGAACCGGTAGAATCAGATTCGCATTTACAAATAACGATTATACCACGTGCGTTTAAATTGATTCAGCCCGAAGACTAACGCACCTGGCTGAGCTGCTCAAAGGCCTGAAATGCCTTGCTATTCACTTGATTGTTCAAGGTATTAATAATATCCTGCCGCTCCCGGCGGGTAAGGTGAAAATTCAACGCCGCCCTGGCATCTTCTTTTTCCGGAATATACTGGAAGGTTAGTTTATGAAACTGATTGCCCAGCAGTCGGGCGGTGGATGCCAATTGATCCATCTGGTTATACTGCTGCATCTTATACCAATTGTATTGCAACAATAACATGGGTTTGGTTACAATTTCAGAAATCGCCGTTGATTCAAACGGCGCTTCCCAGCCACCACCTTTGCGGTCGCGGATCTGGATCAATACCACCTCCGATGTATTGGCCTTGATCCAGTCTTCAAATACATGAATAAAACGAATGGCGGTTTCCATGCCATAGTTGTCGCGCAGACCCGCGTCCATTACGTCGATGGTAGGCGTAGATGGCAGCCATACATTTGGCAGCACATACGGAAATGTGGCATTCATCCGCAGGGCCGTGAGTAACCGAAGATTCATCGGGTCTTGTTGTGCGAATAAGGCAGCAAAATCTACCGCATCGGGATCAGATCCATCCTGTAAGCTGCTATCGCCCGGCGGCCGCATCAGGAAACTGACCGGCTGGGTGCTGATTAACATCTTCCGGCCATCGCGCGTAATCACTGCATTGAAAATCATCGTGGGGATGGTAGCCGCTTTTTCTGCCGCTGCAAATTGGCCCATCTCCCGGTCCAGCAGATAGTGCGTATTCTTGTTGAACTGTTGTTCGAATGAATAAGCGCGGTCTTTTACATAGGTATAGTTTCCCACTTTAAATTTCTGCGCCGGTGCCGCCAGGTCGCGCGCAACAAACGACGAAAAAGTAGGGTTCAACAAATCCTTTGATATATCATCGATGTACACAGAATCTTGCAGGTTCACCGGCTTGCCCGCATCGCGCTGCGCAGAAAGCGCCCTGAAATAAGCAGCGCCCAACATGCCGCCCGAAGCGCCGGTGATCAAAAAACATTGCCGCATCAACCGTTTGTTCGACAAACTATCCAGCTTCTGCAGTACACCCATGGTAAATGTGGCACTGCGCGTACCACCACCACTGACAGAAATAATATACAAGGGCGGTTTTTCCATTCCCTGCCGCTGCTTCCAGTTTTCCAGCACCTGAATCATCGCGGCTTTGTCTTGCGCCACTTGCGCGGGCGCTGTCAATTGTTTCAAATTCGCCGGACTATACACCGCCCGCGGAATAGACTTTGAATAATTCAGGCCATAGGCTTTATTGCTTGGATCAATGATCCCCGACCGATACAGCAGGTTTAATAACAATAGAAACAATACTGCAAATGGCACACTCCAACTTTGCAGAAAATAAGAAACGGCGCCCAATACCGATACGAGGATGGCAAAAAATATGGTAATGCTCGCCGCGGCAGGCAACTTAAACACTTCATAGTCGAGCAGAAAGCCCACCACCATCAGGAACACAAAGGCAATAAACATCGACAACACTGCTGCAAAGTGATGCCGGTTGAAAATGTTTTCGAGAAATTCAGCACTATAGTGCCGCACATCCCGCACGGCCTTCACTTCTAACCGGCCACTCAGGTAACTCTGCACTTTGATCAACCGGCTACCGCCACTGGTCAATGCAATATGCGGCCGTAAGCCTTTATACACCGAAGGCGTTGCAGGATCAAGGTTGATCATGTTTCGCGCAATCCGCACATCGGCGCCAAAAAAATAACCGAACGATATCAATACAATGAAAACGAGTCCACATAAAAACCCGAGCGACAACAACAATACCAATGGCAAAGGCATCAACTCTTTATACGTATTAAACCAAACCGCTCTGCCAAAATAAAACAGCAGGAACATCAAGGGCAAGATGGCGTTGTTGATACAATATTTTAAAAAAGGCCGGGTGGTGGTTGCCAGAAAACGAAAATGACGGCTGAACAAAATAAATGTGGTGATATTCCAGCCCATAATAAAGATCCCGATGCTGATACCCACAATAAACGTACTGGTTGCATTGACCCTACCCAGGTATTCAGGCGCCAGGAACAAAGAATCTACACCGAACGAGGCCATAAAGCTGCCATTCACGATGCCGAACAGGATAAACCAAAAGATCAGGAGTACCTGGAACTTTTTAAAATGGAGCAGCAACAACTGAACCGGAAAGGAATAAAATATGGCTTTTAAGGTCTGCTTCATAGAACGGCCCGTCGGCCGTTGAAAAGATACAACATAGTTACCAGCGATAAAAGCAGAAACATGGCAACCAATTGATGTAGCTGCGCCATCCATTCGAAATTCCCCCAATGGTTGGGGATAATTTCTACGCTGAACAACAGGGAAAAAACACCCAGCATCACCTGCATCACCACCAGCAACAAGGGCAGCCGAAGCCACTTACGCGTCATTGCCGGTAGGTTTTGGCGGCTGGCTTTTACATACCAAACAATGATTAAAATAACAATAAGATAGGCGAGATTTCGGTGAATAAAGTGAATGGTGATCTTGTTGTCGATCAGGTTCAACAACAGCGGACTATCCGCCCAAATCCCCATTGGATACCAGGCACCATTAATGGTTGGCCAGGTGGGCGCGATGGTAGCCGCTTTGTGACCGGCCATCAATGCACCATAGATCAGTTGCACAGCCAATAAACAAAGAATAATGATTAGCAATCGTTTTACACCGCCGGCAACACTCCGCTGCGTTTTATCCATCAGCAGATCGAGGGCAAACCAATAGGTATAACACAATAAACCCAGCGCCAATATAAAATGCATAGCAAGCCTGGTGGGTCTTACATACACAGCATCTCCGGTTAGGCCACTGGCTACCATGATCCACCCCACCAATCCCTGCAATGCACCAATCAGAAAAAGTATGATCATAGAATTAACCATGTCTTTGCGCAGGTATCTCTTCTGCACCAGAAAAACGAAACCAACCAAAAAGACCACACCGATCAGTCGCGCCCACAAACGATGAAACCATTCCCAGAAAAAAATATTCTTAAAGTCCTGCAAACTGAAATCGGAATTGAGCAGGCGATACTGCGGCGTTTGCCGGTATTTATGAAACTCTTCCAACCACTTGTCTTTGTTTAATGGTGGAAATGCCCCCGTAACCACATCCCATTCGGTGATGGACAGTCCCGAACCCGTGAGCCGGGTAATTCCGCCCAATGCCACTTGTATAATGAGCATGCCCACACCAATCAGTAGCCAGGTAGCCACAGCCTTATTGCCTTTCTGTTGCAGCGTTGTATCCATATCGGGTGCAAAGTTATTGGTTTCACTATTTTTGCGACATGTCGCTGCAATCTTATTACCAGGAAGGGTTGGTTGAAGCCGGTTGTGATGAGGCGGGGCGTGGTTGCTATGCCGGCCCCGTGTTTGCGGCAGCCGTTATTCTTCCCCGCAACTTTTATCATCCCTTGCTGAATGACAGTAAGCAAGTAAAAGAAGCCAATCGGTATGCGCTGCGAACCATCATCCAACAGCAGGCCATCGCCTGGGCCGTCGCGGCCGTATCGGCCGAAGAGATCGATCGCATCAATATCTTGCAGGCTTCTTACCAGGCCATGCACCTCGCCCTTGATCAGCTATCGGTGGTACCCGAGCTATTATTGATTGATGGCAATCGTTTTAAGCCGTACAAAGAAATTAAACACCACTGTATCATTAAAGGCGATGGCAAATATGCATCTATAGCTGCCGCCAGCATTTTGGCAAAAACATGTCGCGATGAGTATATGATCTCCCTGCATGAACAGTTCCCGCAGTATCATTGGCAAAAGAATAAGGGCTATGGCACGGCCATACACCGCGAAGCCATCAACCGCCATGGACTCTGCGATTTTCACCGCAAATCATTCCAGATTCTACCTTAATCTTCTTCCCATTCGCCCGCGCCCATCCGCAACAGGGCCGGCGGCTCTACGGTACAATCAACAATGGTCGAGGGCACCCATCCACCAATGCCGCCATCCACCACCAGGTCTACCCGCTTGCCGAAATTGTCTTCCATCAAATCGGGGTCTGTGTATTCTTCAATCATCTGGCCCGGCAGCGAAGCACTCAAAATCGGGCGGCCCAATTCTTGCACAATGGTTCGGGCAATATTGTTATTGGGCACGCGCAATCCGATGGTATCTTTTTTACTTTTCAACAACCGCGGCACTTCTTTGCTGGCAGGTAATATAAAGGTATAAGGGCCGGGCAATCGACTTTTCAATAGTCGATACAACGGCGTGGAGATGCTCTTGGTGTATTGACTCATATCACTCAAATCAAAACAAACAAACGACAATTGCGCTTTTTGCGGCTCCACCTGTTTGATCTGACATATGCGCTCAATCGCTTTGGGTTGAAAAATATCGCAGCCAATACCATAAATGGTGTCGGTCGGATAAATAATGATGCCGCCTTTTTGCAACACCTCAACAATGGTGCGAATGGCGCGCGGTTGCGGATTATCGGGATGAACATGAATCAGCATCTGTGAAGTTAACGAGTTTATCGACCTCCTTATTTAACATCCGGAAAATGATTTGACAATCAATTGATGCCTATTTTTGTCGACAAACCATTTCGATGCATCTTGATAGCGTAGATACAGTTGAAAGCATCTCGCCAGCCGAGTTCAGGGAAAAATATTATGAACCTAAGAAGCCCGTCATCATACGCAAACTGGCAGAACGATGGCCAGCCTATCAACGATGGAACTGGAATTATTTTAAAGAGGCCGTGGGTAAAGTTGAAGTGGGCGTTTATAACAACACGAAAAGCGACGCCTACACACCCATCAATAAAGCCGATGACTATATGTTATTCGGTCACTACCTCGACATGGTGAAACAGGGACCAGTCGGCTTACGCATTTTTCTGTTTAACATCTTACACCACGCGCCTGAACTAACCCACGATTTTACCTGGCCGGATACATTGATGAAAGGGTTCGTGAAAAAATTTCCGATGTTGTTTGTCGGCGGACAAGGTTCAGTTACCCATATGCATTTTGATATTGATATGTCGCATATTCTGCACACCCAGTTTGTGGGCAGAAAGCGGGTGCTCCTCTTCCCCTTTGAAGAACAGTACAACCTCTATCGCAAACCCTGGGAGGTGTTGAGTTTCGCCAACTTTGAAAAATATTATGACCCTGGTCACAGTAAGCTCGACCTAAGTAAATACCCCGCTTTGAACAAGGCCCGCGGCTTTGACCTGACCCTCGACCATGGTGATACTTTATTTATGCCGGCAGGGTATTGGCACCACATGGAATACCTCGACAGTGGCTTTGCGCTCAGCCTGCGTGCGCTACAAGATTCTTTCTCTGGAAAATTAAAAGGTGTATGGAACCTGGTTGGTATGCGTAACATCGATACGCTTATGAAAAAAACTGCACCTGTGTGGTGGTACAACCGCAAAAGAGATCATTATCAATTGCCGTAGTAGAAAAAATTCGACGAATTGTTTGTATTATAAGCAAACGAACGCTATTTTTAGGCACCTTTTTAACAAAATGAGTAAACTGGTGAATGCCAGTACGCTCGACCGGCCTCTAATATCCTTCGAAGACCTGCCTGATCGTTAAACTTCCCTTTGAATTTTTTGGAATACTATGCCCCCCTGGGGCCAGATCGTACGTTAGATTATTGAAAACCCATATACACCTCTTTCTTTTTGTGGTTTCAGAGGTAAGCACAGGCCGGCGATGTCAATCGCTGGCATTTTTTTTCCTACTTAATGACAGGCAGCAAAGGCGGGAGGTTGCATTCGCTGAAAAAAATATTGACTTTAATCAAGTCAAAATGGACCGATCCCATCAAACAATTTCAAATACTTCATGTCCGCGTAAGATCTTATCCAGATCACCCATGCCTTTCAGCGCCTGGGCTTCTTCGATCTGGAGTCGCAGGCTGTCTTCATAACAAGGCCGGTCGGCTTCAAAGAATACACCGAAGGGGCGGGGGAAATAATCTTGTTTGTGCTGGTCATCAAACAACCTTACCAAAATCTGCGCTTTGAAGAAGTCGCGGTCGTCGTGTACCCAGCAATCATCGGCCGAAGCGCCATTGGTCAGGTCGACCAATACCGGTTTATAGCCATCGAGCTTTATGCCTTTTTCTTTATTCGGTCCAAACAACAACGGTTTGCCTTGTTCCAAAAACAGGGCATGTTCCGGTTTACTGCTCTTTTCGGTGAAGATTTCAAAAGCGCCGTCGTTGAAAATATTACAGTTTTGGTATATCTCTAAAAAAGAAGCACCGCGGTGCTGGTGACTGCGTACCAGCATTTCCTGCAAATGTTTGGGATCGCGATCCATACTTCTGGCCACAAAACTCGCATCGGCACCCATCGCCAGGGCCAACGGATTGAACGGATGATCAATAGAACCAAAAGGTGTGCTCTTGGTAACTTTATGCTCTTCTGAGGTAGGTGAGTACTGGCCCTTGGTGAGTCCGTAAATCTGGTTGTTGAACAACATCAGGTTTACATCAAAATTGCGGCGCAAAAGGTGAATCGTATGATTGCCCCCGATGCTGAGTCCGTCGCCATCGCCGGTTACTATCCAAATGCTCAATTCAGGTCGGGCTGCTTTTAATCCGCTGGCAATGGCCGTAGCCCGGCCATGGATCGAGTGCATCCCATAGGTATTCATATAATAAGGAAACCGGCTGCTGCAGCCAATGCCCGAAATGATCACAATATTTTCCCTTGGCACACCGATACCTGGCATCACTTTCTGCACCTGGGCCAGGATCGAGTAGTCACCACAACCAGGGCACCAACGCACTTCCTGATCGGTTGAAAAATCTTTCGCCGTTAAGGCGGCCGGGGGGGTAGAAGCGACAGTACTCATATCTTCAAAATCTGCCGCAAAGTTAGTGAATCCGCAACTTGTATTATATTCGAACTTAACTACCTGCAGGGAGGCCGTTGCCAAAACTTTTTTCGACATGCTCAACAAAAAGGTGCCCACCATTAAAGAAATTGCGAAAAAGTTAAACATCTCGGTGTCAACTGTTTCGAGGGCCCTGCACGACCATCCCAGCATCGGCCTGAGTACCCGCGAACGGGTTAAAAACCTGGCCGCCGAACTTGGGTACGAACCCAACCAAACCGCCATCTTTTTCAAACAGGGTCGCACCCATACCATTGGCGTGGTACTCCCCTTTCTCATCGAAGATTTTTTTGCCGGTGCCATCAGCGGCATCGAAGAAATTGCCAAAGCACAAAAATACAATGTGCTCATTGGTCAATCGAACGACGATATTGAACGGGAAAAAGACATCATCACGGCCATGAAGAACCAGCGCGTGGATGGCATCATCGTGTCGATGTCGAAACACACCAAGAACCTCGATCATTTCAAGGCCCTGGAGAAATATGGCATACCGGTGGTGTTCTTCGACCGCGTGCCCAGCTCGTCTGATTTTAATAAAGTGGCCTTCGATATGCCGCAAGGCACGTACGAAGCCATTAGTTTTTTGATGGAAAAAGGCCACCGCCGCATCGGCATCATCAACGGACCCAAAGAAATGAAGTCGTCGAAAGAAAGAACCGATACCTATATGTCGGTGATGCAAAAAAAGCGACTCAAAATTGACCTGCAACTGGTCGCTTATTGTGACCTGACACCCGACGGAACAGCCACTGCGCTGGAATCATTGATGAGCCTCAAGCAACCGCCTACCGCTATCCTGGCTGTGCACGACTATGTGGTGCTCGACGCCATTCAATACCTGAAAACAAAAAAAATCCGCAACAACAAAGACATCTTTTTCGTGAGTTATGCCAACCTGCCGATTACCAAATACCTGGAAAATCCGCCCATGGCTTCTATTGAACAATATCCTACGCGGCAAGGCGCAAAAGCTGCTGAAATTTTGTTATCGCTCATCGACAACGGCGACCAACCACCGCAAAATATTTTGATCGAAGGCACCCTGGTAGTGCACAAAAAATCCTGATCAGAGTTTGATAAATACTTTCTTCTTGTACAAGAAGTAACAGATATACCATTCCACCGCTACCACCGCCAGCGCGCTGATCAGGTTGCGCATGTTTTCCGGCACGGCGATCAATTCCAACCCACCTTTCACAAAAATGCCCACAAAGCCATTCAGCCATTGATAGCCCACCGTACTAAAAAACATATACATAAATATAGCATTCGTGCCCACCACTATGGCCAACCAGGCATACTTATTCAAATGCTTAATATCATGCACCCAATACAGAAAGGCCATTGTAATAAATACCCAACCGAGTGAAGCAAGGGTAAATGAACTGGTCGCAATTCGTTTGATGATGGGCGTTATATGCAGCCAGTCGAGCCCATAACCCAGCACCAAACAAATCGCAGCAGCCAGCAGCAGCCTTTTCATTTTCTCCGCATCGCTGAATTTTTCCATAAACAATTTGCCCGCCAGCGAACCCGCAATCGTATGTACGGCCGTCGGAATCACATTGATCGCCACCCAGCCGCCATCGTTGATCTGGCCCATCAACAGCAGGTCCATATAATTCCCAAAATTGTGACCATGCACAAAGGGTTGGTCGTAGCCCGGTATATGTGTGAAGCGATACAAACACTCGGTTAATACCAACAAGCCCACGCAAACTGCTATCTGGTACACATATCCCTTCCTTATAACCAGGTATGCAATGATGGTGGTAACGGATAACTGGGTCAGCACATTCCACAACTCCCAGGTGAGCCGGCCACGATACATACAATGAATGGCCACCCCGAGAAAAAACAATTTGAAACAACGTAGCAACACATGCCGGAAATTCTGCGCCCAGCCAATACCCCTGCTTTCTTTTTGTACTGTACTAATATAGAGCGCTGAACCCGCCATGGTCATAAACGCCGGTTGGATCAGGTCCCATACCCGCAGACCATTCCAGGGATGATGAAAAAGTTGCTGCACCCAAACATGGGCCCAGCTACCTTCTGTTGTTAACGCATTTAATGCATTGTAAACACCGGCTTCTTCGCCCGCCAGAAAGATCATGATCAAGCCCCGCATCACATCGAGGGACAAAAGCCGTCGGCCGGCCGCAGTTTCAGTTAGTTCTTGCATGGCATGCTGATTGGGGTCTTTGAAGTTAAAGCAAGCGCCGCATTAAACAGACGCAAACGTTTGATTCAGTTTTTGTGGCTGTAGCTGCGCCAGCTTTTTTAGATTTAGGGATGAAATCGTTTATTGTTCTGCTGACCGCACTGGTCTTCTCCAACTTTCTCTCTGCGCAAACACCGGTTTGGCGCGACGGTAAAAATGCATGGGCGGCCGACTCTCTCGGCAACCACCGCGCTGTTGTTCAATTTGCCGGCTCAGGCAAGTACGCTGCTGTCCTGCTACCCTGGCGCCGCGCCGACGCCAATCCTGCCAATAAAAAAATCATTGTGGTCGACGCGAAAACCAATCGCTCCATCAAGAATTTTAAAACCCGCTCCATTACACCCATGACGGGTGATATCGTTTTCGAACCGCTGTCGGGCAAGGGCACTTACTATATCTATTATATGCCCTACAAAAATGAAGGCCGGTCGAATTATCCCAAAGGTGTTTACCTGCCGCCGGTCGATAGTGCAGCACCTGCCTGGCTACAAGCCATGCCCGCGGCGATCAACCAAAAAGGCAAGTTGGTGGCGTTTGAATCGATCGATGCGTTCAATAGTTTTTATTCGATGGAGATCATCGCAAGCGACAAAGAACTACAATCATTACAGTCAAAATCGCCCCGAAAAGATTTCCTGGTATTCAGCGAAGACCGGGTTTTCCCCATCCGGATGACCGATCATATTCCGTTGAGATGGGCGTCACAATCCAATCCTGCTTTTCGCGGTACCGCTGCCCCTGGTGAGCAGTACAGTTTCCAACTCGGCATTTATGCCATGCAACCCGTTACGGTGAAGAGCCTGTTATGCACCGACCTTACTAACGGCAATGCACAGCCGATAAAAGCGGAACAAATCTCCTGCATCAATACCAATGGCATCGACTACCAGGGCAAGGCTTTCTCCAAAGAAGTAAATATTCCCGCCGGCAAGGTACAGGCCCTCTGGTGCCTGGTCAAGATTCCTGCAACCCAGGCGCCAGGCATATATAAAGGCAGCGTTCGTGTTGCCAGCAATGCGGGTGCCGATGTGCTCGTGCCTGTTTCGATCGAAGTGAAAGGCCCCGCACTGGCCGATGAAGGCATTTCCCAGCCGGCAAAACAAACCCGACTGCACTGGTTGAACTCAACGCTATTCCAGGAAAACACAGTAATACCGCCGTATACCCCTCTAACGCGCACGAACAACCGAATTCAGTTGCTGGGGCGCGATATCAGCTTATCGCCCAACGGCCTGCCCGAATCCATCCAAACCTGGTTTTCGCCAGAAATGACGGCCATGAGCAACCAGCCCAATCCGGTACTGGCAGCCCCCCTTCGTTTTGCCATCCGCACCAACGGTGTTGAACAACCGCTCAATGCCACCGGCCTTCAGTATGAAAAAGAAAGCGCCGGCACCATTAGCTGGTCGGCCGGTAGCAGCAACAATAACCTCTCCATGAAAATTAATGGCAGCCTCGAGTTTGATGGCTTCCTGAACTACCAGGTATCGCTCACGGCCCTAAACGATATTTCGATCGATGATATCAGCTTGCTGATGCCGCTGCATAAAAATGCCGCCACTTACCTGATGGGGCTTGGCCAGAAAGGCGGCTACCGGCCCGATAACTTTCACTGGAAATGGGAAGTGGCCACCAAAAACCAAGACGGGGCCTGGATCGGCGGCATCAATGCCGGCCTCCAGTTCTCGCTGCGGGATGAAAATTATTCACGGCCGCTGAACACCAACTTCTACCTGCAAAAACCGCTTCACCTCCCTACCTCCTGGGGCAACGACAACAAAGGCGCGATCAATATCACCGCGGCTGCCGATACGGTATTGGTTCAATGCGCCAGCGGTGCCCGCAACTTGAAAAAAGGCGATACGCTTTGGTACAATTTCACCCTGCTCATCACACCCTTCCACACCATCAATACAGATTTTCAATGGGCCAATCGATTCTATCATAGATATAGTCCCATTGATACCATTCTGGCAGCAAGCGCCACGGTGGTCAATATCCACCACGCTACTGCCATCAACCCCTGGATCAATTATCCATTCATCGAATTCCCCGCCATGAAACGATACATTGATTCAGCGCACCAGAAAGGCCTCAAAGTAAAAATCTACAATACGGTGCGCGAAGTGTCCAACCACGCCTATGAAACTTTTCCGCTGCGTAGCCTCGGCCACGAAGTATATTCGGCCGGTAAAGGCGGTGGTTTTAGTTGGTTGCAGGAACATATCCGCGAAGACTATATTGCTGCCTGGTTTGTGCCCGAGATCAAAGACGCGGCCATTGTAAACAGTGGTATGAGCCGTTGGCACAATTACTATGTGGAAGGCATGAACTGGCTGGTGCAAAATGTGGGCATCGATGGTATCTATCTCGATGATGTGGCATTTGATCGGGTCACCATGAAACGCATCAAACGCGCACTCACCGCCAATGGTCATCCCGGCATTATCGACCTGCATTCTGCCAACCAATACAACAAAAACGATGGCTTTAACAACAGCGCCAACCTCTACATGGAACATTTTCCGTACTTGAACAGGTTGTGGTTTGGTGAATATTTCGACTACCAAAAAAACAATCCCGATTTCTTCCTCACCGAAGTCAGCGGTATTCCCTTTGGCCTGATGGGCGAGATGCTCGAAGGCGGTGGCAACCCCTGGCGTGGCACGGTGTACGGCATGACCAATCGATACCCCTGGGATGAAAATGCCGACCCGCGTAATATCTGGAAATGTTGGGACGCATTTGGGATGCAGGGCACGCAGATGATTGGTTACTGGAGCCCAAATTGCCCGGTGAAAACAGCCGACAATAATATCCTCGCCACGGTTTTCCAGAAAAAGGGAAAAACGATGGTAGCCATTGCCAGTTGGGCACCTGAAAACAAATCAACCACCCTGTCAATCGACTGGAAAAAACTCGGCATTGATCCAGCCAGAGCAACCATTACGGCGCCCGCTATCCAGGGCTTCCAGACGGCCGCCAGTTTCAAAGCGACTGACCCTATACCAGTGGCTGCCGGCAAAGGCTGGTTGTTGATTATTGAATAGTTGACGTTGAACGATTAAGCCATTAACAAACCGATAAACGGCAGTTATTAAACCTTTAAACGGAAAAGCATGGTAAAAAAGATTTCTCTGTTACTATTGACCATTGGCAGCGCCACTTTGTCAGCCACGGCACAATCGGCTACCCATATCCGTGAGTTCAACAAAGAATATACTACCTATCCTTTTTCTGACCCCGATCCGGTGCCGCTTCAAACAGCCCTCTATCCCTATTTCCGCTTCGACGGCTTCACGAATGAACCCGTAAAAAAATCCTGGAAAGT
>Ga0209794_1000430_pt1 | contig 65245 bp, 62 predicted proteins | sample EBPBio232013_DNA_FD_185869 | JGI IMG/M metagenome (GOLD analysis project Ga0209794, IMG submission 185869) | Wastewater treatment Type I Accumulibacter community from EBPR Bioreactor in Madison, WI, USA - Reactor 1_5/23/2013_ DNA (SPAdes)... | ecosystem: Engineered > Bioreactor > EBPR >...
AATCCAATCCATTATCCAACAGGGGGTCAGTTTCAACCGAATACAGGGGGTCAATTTGCACCGAAAAGAAGGGACCTCTTTGCGCCGAAAAGAGGGGGTCACTTTCCCCGGATTTTACAACATGGGCGGAAGCTGGGGCAAACAAACTGAACTGAACACCATTCAAAGCGGTGGCATCTGGTATAAAAAAGCCGAGGTCTATTCAGTCGTCGTCAATATGTTCGGCAATACCGCCATCCTCCTCAATGAAATTGACCTCGAAGCCGTGGTGGGCGGTAATTCGCTCGTCAATCCATTTATGGTAACCGAAGTGTATGTAAAGGAAAAAGGCAAGTGGATCATGGGTTCTCTTACCTTCTCTCGCCTGTTGCGCCCGGTAAAAATGGCGAGCCCGGCCAATAACAACCCATCACACTAAACTGAATCAGACCGTGAAAAGGCGTGCAATTTTGAAATCGGGTTTGGCCTTGGCGGGCGCCTCTTTTGTTGCCGCGCAAACAAAAGCCATGGGCTTACTCCCAACCGGTACAAAAAAGAATGAATTACCAACCGGCAGCCATCCAACTGCTCGTCGAAAATTGGGCACCCTCGACGTGTCAGCCATTGGCCTGGGTGTGCAGAACATGAGCCGCACCTATCAAACAACGATTCCGTTGCGAAGCGAAATGATTCGCATTATTCGCTCGGCATACGACCAGGGCGTGACCCTTTTTGACACGGCTGAAGCCTATGGTCCATTCGAAACAGAGAAGATTTTAGGGGAAGCGGTGGCTGCTTTCCGAAATAAGATTGTTATTGAAACAAAATTTGGGTGGAACATCGATCCGCAAACCGGGCAATGGAAACAACCTGCCTTGAACAGCCAACCCGAACAAATTAGAAGAGCAGTGGAAGGCATGTTGCGCCGATTGCGAACCGATCGCATCGACCTGTTGTACCAACACCGGGTAGATCCGAAAGTGCCTATTGAAGATGTAGTCGGTACCATAAAAGATTTAATCCACGAAGGAAAAGTGTTACACTATGGCCTGTCTGAACCGGGCGTACAAACGGTGCGTAGAGCACATGCCATACACCCAGTAACGGCCATTCAGAATGAATATTCACTGCTTTGGCGAGGACCTGAAGAAAAAATCATTCCCCTCTGCCAGGAACTGGGCATCGGCTTTGTTCCCTGGAGTCCGCTCGGTGTTGGTTTTTTGACCGGTGCCATCGACGCCAATACAAGATTTGCGGCAGGTGATATTCGAGGCGGCGAATCAAGGTTTTCGCCTGAAAACATAGCGAAAAACCTGGCAATGGTGGAGCTGCTCAAGAAATGGGGCTTGCAGAAAAACGCTACACCTGGTCAACTCTCGCTGGCATGGTTGCTGCACACCAAACCCTGGATCGTTCCCATTCCCGGCACCACGCAAATGGCACATATGTTGGAAAACACAACCGCCAGTTCGATTGTATTTACCAACGATGAATTTATCCAATTCAATAAAGCGTTGTCGGCCATTAAGATTGAAGGCGCAAGACTACCTGCTTTCGTTGAATCATTGTCCGGCGTAGAAGCACCCGAAATAAAACAATCGCATGAATAAATCCACGCTACAACAATTGTGTACTGCACTGGTATTCACCTTTGTCCTGGCCGCCTGCGCTACGCAAAGCAAAACCAATAGCAGTGCTTATATCAGCATCCAGGAACAAGGAAGTTTTGCCGTGGGTGGCACAGTGTTGCATCAACCCGGTAGTTTTGATCCGGATAGGCCAACGCCCGACGGACAAACCTACCATGGTGACCATGCCTATGTTTTCTACCAGGTACCGGTCAATCACCGCAAGCTTCCGCTGGTGATGTGGCATGGCTTCGGCCAGTTTTCCAAAACCTGGGAAACAACCCCCGATGGCCGCGAAGGATTTCAAAACATTTTCCTTCGTCGCGGCTTTCCGGTGTACTTGCTTACCCAACCAAGGCGGGGCAATGCCGGCCGTAGTATGGTAGCTGGCAGTAGCAAGCCCACCCCGGATGAACAACAATGGTTTGCTACTTTTCGCGTGGGTATCTGGCCAAATTATTTTGATGGTGTGCAGTTTGCGCGCGACAGCAACACACTCAATCAATACTTCCGGGCCATGACGCCCGATATAGGTCCGATCGATATCAATGTAAACACCGATGCGGCAGCGGCACTCTTTTCCAAAATAGGGCCGGCTATTTTGCTTACCCATTCGCACTCGGGTGGCATGGGTTGGCTGACGGCCATCAAAAGTCAAAACGTCAAAGCCATTGTTTCGTATGAACCAGGCAGTGGCTTTTTATTCCCCGAAGGCGAAACACCCGCAGCCATCCCTTATACGGGTGCGGAACTAAGCGCCATACCCGTGCCAATGGCGGACTTTATGCAACTGACTAAAATTCCCATCGTTATTTATTACGGTGATAATATTCCTACTACGCAATCGTCGAATCCCGGTGTTGATGGCTGGCGCGCGCGACTCGCCATGGCGCGAAAATGGCGCGATGTAGTGAACAAACACGGGGGTGATGTAACCGTGGTGCACCTGCCCGAAATAGGTATCAAGGGCAATACACATTTTCCGTTTTCTGATTTGAATAATATAGAAGTGGCCAACCTGCTGTCGACCTGGTTGAAAGACAAAAAATTGGATTGATGCCCAAGCCGCAAACACATCAAACAATAACAACCATGAAACACTATTATAAACAATTCCTTTATTGCTTTTATATGCTGTTAACTGTAGCTGCTGTATCAGCACAAACAAAACCAGCCAATCCCTTCGGCCTTGTTTATGGCAATGCCCTTACCGCCAACGTACCTGGCAAAGTGAATATCCACGCCGTGCATTATAAGCTCAACGGCATTGATATTGCCGCCAATGTGTATACGCCTGCCAACTACGACTCAACCAAAAAATACCCGGTGATTGTGGTGGCGCACCCCAATGGGGGCGTGAAAGAACAGGTGGCGGGATTGTATGCCCAGCGACTGGCAGAACAGGGTTATATTACCATTGCAGCCGATGCTGCTTACCAGGGTGCCAGTGGCGGTTTACCGCGCAATGTTGACAAACCCGCCAACCGGATTGAAGACATCCGGGGCATGGCTGATTTTGTTTCTCAATACAAGGGTGCCGACACCAGTGAACTTGGGCTATTGGGCATTTGCGGTGGCGGGGGTTATGCGCTGGCAGCGGCAGAAACAGACAAAAGATTCAAAGCCATTGCCACGCTGAGTATGTTTAATTCCGGCATCGTGCGTCGCGATGGTTATATGAATTCTCAGATAGCCACGCTTCCCGATCGATTGAAACAAGCAGCGCATGCCCGTGCACAAGAAGCAGCCGGCGGCGAAGTACTTTATATCGGTGGCGGAAAAATGACCGATGAACAAGTGGCTGCCCTTCCTTTCGATTTATACCGCCAGGGGTACGAATACTATGGCAAAACGCATGCACATCCCAATTCAACGGGTCGATACACCATGAGCAGCCTGATAGATTTAGTCGCTTTTGACGCTACCACCAATATGCGGATGATTGATCAGCCTCTCTTGATGGTTGCCGGCAGCCAGGCAGATTCATATTATATGACCGAAAGTGCTTTTAAAGCGGCTACCGGAACCACGAACAAAGAATTGTATTTGATCAACGGCGCTACCCATATTGAAACCTATTGGGTGCCCAAATATGTTGACCAGGCCGTTGCCAAAATGCTGGCTTTCTACGGTAAAAATTTATAAATCGTCAATCCTTGCCATGCTGAAATTCAACCTGCTTTTTAGCCTTCTACTAATCATGGCCAATAATATGATGGCACAGTCTACACATGCGTCAGCCCATGCGCTGAACCAGAAAGAACAGCATATGGTGTTGGTTTCAGCCTATACAGCACGTGGTGATATGGCAGCGCTGGCGCGCGCATTGAACGACGGACTCAACGCGGGACTTACCATCAGTGAACTAAAAGAAACCCTGGTGCAGTTGTACGCCTACACGGGTTTTCCCCGCAGCCTGAATGCCTTGCACAAGTTGATGGAAGTATTGGCAGATCGAAAGAAAAACGGCCTTACCGACCTGCCTGGTAAAGAACCGACACCATTGCCCGCTAGCCATACCATGCTGCAGACCGGCACTACTAACCAAACAAAACTTGTAGGCACGCCGGTTACGGGTGCCGTGTATCAATTTGCACCGGCGATAGACCGCTTCCTGAAAGAGCATTTGTTTGGTGCCATCTTCAGCAGAGATAACCTCGATTGGAAAACCCGCGAACTGGTTACCATTTCAGCGCTGGCTGCTATGGACGGTGCAGCGCCGCAACTTCGATCGCATTTTAACGTAGGGATCTACAATGGACTCACGGCCAACCAACTTTCTGCACTGGTCAACATTATTGAACGTGGTCTTGTTGCTCGCGAAGTATTGCAATCAGTGCTGGATAAAAAAGCCTACACGGCAAATCCATGGTTGACCGAAGCCATTTTCCCTACCGGTCAAAAAATTGACAACAACAATTTCGTCGGCACGGCCTGGCTGCAACCCCTGGTACAGCCCGATAGCAACAATAAGCTACAAGTAGGGAATGTTAGTTTTGAACCAGGGGCCAGAACCAAGTGGCATAAACATCCTGCGGGGCAAATCCTGCTTGCCATCGACGGGCTCGGTTACTACCAGGAACAGGGAAGCGCCAAGCGATTGCTTCGCAAAGGGGACGTGGTCAAATGTCCCGCCGATACACCGCACTGGCATGGTGCAGCGCCCGATGAAAAATTTATTCAGGTCGCGATTAACAGCATCGAAGCCGGCGTTACGGTTTGGTTGAACGAGGTAACAGAAGAGGAGTACAAAAGCGCGCCGGTTAATGACGAATGAAACCAGTCAACTAAGAAATCACTAAGCACCTGATCGCAGCAAGGCCACAAACATGCTGTCTGCTTTCTCTGCATAGCCTTTCAACACGCGCATATCCATTACCGTTAGTCCGTGTTCCTGCACGAGCCAATCCACATTCTCCTCATTCTCCTGTTTGAATACAGAACAGGTAATATAGAGCAGGTAGCCGCCGGGACGCAAGCGTGTCAACGCATGGGTCGCGATTGATTTTTGCAGGCGGGAAAAATCTGCTATGCTATCGGGATCGAAAAACGATAGGTTTTCCGGCGCGCGCGACCAGGTGCCACTACCCGTACAAGGCAAGTCAGCAATGACCAGGTCTTGTAGCCGCAGGTCAGGCGCAGCGAGACTTATATCCGCTTCCAACCTTTTGTAATTTCTGATACCGGCTCTTAAAAATCGCGCAGCGAGGTTCACCAAAATAGATTGGCGTATATCGGTCACCGTTAGAAAGGCTTTGGGGAAATAATCCATGGCCAGCAGGGACTTACCACCGCTGGCGGCACAACAATCCCAAATGGCAGCCGGTTTTTCAGTGGCAGGGATCAATGCAAGCAACTCACCCGTGCGCTGGCTGCTCAGGTCTTGAATAACCAGTTCTTTGTCCAGCACAAAATCTTTGGCCGCATCGTAGCCATTGGGTAAGCGCAAACTATTATCCCCCACCAACGAATAGGCTATCCAACGCTCTTCTAACCGACGAATTAATTGCGCTTTGTAGCCAGGCCTGATTCGCGCAAACAAATCGGGTTGTTGAACATGCGACAACGCAAAAGCAGTTGCGTCAATGCCTTCACTCAAAAAATCGCTCCAGGGAAAAATAGCTTGTAAGTCGGCTATTGTTACCGTACCATAAACGGCTTTATCAAGCATTGTCAACTTCTCTGCCACCGGTAAAGCAGCCGCCGCATGCCAATCTTCGCGCAATGCGCCTAACAATGCATTGGGCGCAGATGCCGTCAGCAGCAAACCTAGCATCATTCGATCGCGAGGCGCCAGTAAGGGCAACGCAGGCCCCAATCGAAACCAGGCATAACACAATTGCTGGATCTGCTTTCGATCGCGCGAGCCATGTTTTTTATGGGCAGCGAAATACTGGCGGGCATAATGCGCAAAAGGCATCTCACCGGCATAGGCATGTACCAGTTGCAAGGCGGTTTGCAGGTGTGCTTCCGCGTACATTATGGATAATTAGAGTTCCAGCAGGGCTTTCACCGGGTCTTTACCAAAGAGCAGCAAATCTGGCTTCTCCAGCAATTCTTTCACCCGTACCAGGAAGCTTACGGATTCACGTCCGTCGATAATCCGGTGGTCATAACTGAGCGCGAGATACATCATCTGCTTGATCACCACCTGGCCGTTCACCGCCATGGGACGTTCCTGTATTTTGTGCATGCCCAAAATGGCGGACTGTGGAATATTGATAATCGGCGTGCTCATCAGCGAGCCAAACACGCCACCATTGGTGATGGTGAAAGTGCCGCCCTGCATTTCTTCCATCGATAATTTATTGTCGCGCGCTTTGGTAGCCAGCTCCACCACTTTCTTTTCAATCTCGGCCATGCTCAGGCTCTCCGCATTGCGAATCACCGGCACCACCAGCCCTTTGGGGGCGGATACGGCGATAGAGATATCACAATAATCGTGGTAGATAATGGCATCGCCATCGATATAGGCATTCACCGCCGGCCATTCCTGCAACGCATAACAAACGGCCTTGGTGAAGAAGCTCATGAAGCCGAGGTTTACACCATGGCCTTCTTTGAATTTGTCTTTGAACTGCGCGCGGATCGCCATGATCGGCCCCATGTCCACTTCGTTGAAAGTGGTCAACATGGCGGTGGTGTTCTTGGCTTCCACCAAACGGCGTGATACCGTTTTGCGCAGGTTGCTCATTTTCTCGCGACGCTCTTCGCGACCAAACAAAGCCACCCCCGGTTTGCGACCCGGATTGTTCAGCGCTTCCAGCACATCGTGTTTCAAGATTTTTCCGTTGCTGCCACTGGCCGTAACCGATTTCGGATCTACTTTTTTATCAGCAAGTATAGCAGCCGCTACCGGCGTTGCTTTCACGTCGTTCGGAATCGCCGTAACCGGGGCATTGGCGGCCGCCGGTTTTGCAGCAGCACCAGCGGCTGTCGTTTCTTTACCAGCCGCAGGCGCAGCATCTACATCTGGCACTGCCACATCGGTATCGATCTTGGCGATGGGCTCTCCAATTTTTACGGTATCACCTTCTTTGAACAAGGTGGACAGTTTACCCGATTCTTCTGCATTGAGTTCAAAAGTGGCTTTCTCACTTTCCAGCTCCGCAATCACTTCATCGCGGCGCACCAGGTCGCCGTCTTTCTTCACCCATTTTAAGAGTGTCACTTCGGTGATCGACTCACCCACCACCGGCACTTTGATGGTGATCACGCCCTTGCCTACTGCTTTCGCCGTGGCCGCAGGTGCTGCTTTAACGGCTGTGGCGGTATCAGTTGCTGCTGCGGCTGCCGGTTTGCTATCCGCCGCAGGCGCTGCCCCAGCCGGTGCTTTCGCGTTCTCATCGATCGATGCCACTGTATCGCCAATTTTCAACGTATCGCCTTCATTGGCCCGCGTTGTCAATATACCTGCCTGTTCGGCGTTCAACTCGAAAGTCGCTTTCTCGCTTTCCAACTCGGCAATCACTTCATCGCGCTGCACATAGCTGCCGCTCGGCTTCAGCCACTTGATCAGCGTTACTTCCGTTATCGATTCACCAATAGTAGGCACTTTTATGTCAATCATAATGCAAGGGTCAAAAGTAAAAATTCAAAAAACCGGGTATATAAAAACTTGTCAAAAGTAAGGATTCAGGCTGATCGCACCATTGTCGAAAACGACTTGAAACGCGACCATTTCGCTAGATCGTAAAAGCTGTTTCGATGATTTCTGCCTGCTCCTGGCCATGCACTTTCGCATAGCCCGTTGCGGTCGACGCGCTGGGCTGGCGACTGATCACCCCGAAATTCAAGCTGGTCAGGTTCATTTTCAGGAAACTGGCCGCGCCCATATTCAGGGGCTCTTCCTGCACCCAGAACCAGGTGGCTTTGTTGTATTTCGCATACAGGTCTTCCAGTTGTTTTTGCGGAATGGGATAGAGTTGCTCCACGCGAACCACTGCTACATTTTTCGCGCCGTCTTTTTGTTTGCGGGCGGCGAGATCGAAATACACTTTACCCGAACAGAACAACACTTTGTTCACTGCTGCGGGATCGGGTTGTGTGGGATCATCAATCACTTCCTGGAAACGACCCTGCAAAAACTCTGCTTTGGGCGAATAGGCTTCGGGCAAACGCAGGTTTGCCTTGGGCGAGAAATTGATCAACGGTTTCCGGAACGGCCAGGCCAGTTGACGGCGCAGGGCATGGAAGAGGTTCGATGCCGTAGTGATATCGGTCACCACCATATTCAGCTCCGCACACATTTGCAGGAAGCGTTCCATCCGGGCCGAACTGTGTTCTGGTCCCTGGCCTTCGTAGCCATGCGGCAACAACATCACGATGCCATTCATGCGACTCCATTTTTGTTCGCCAGCGGCAATGAACTGATCAATCACCGTTTGCGCACCATTGCAGAAATCACCAAACTGTGCTTCCCACAACACCAATGCCAGCGGATTGGCCATGGCATATCCATATTCAAAACCAAGAACGCCGTATTCGCTGAGCAAGGAATTGTAAATGTGAAAATGGCCCTTGGCGCCGTCGATATGCGCGAGGCGATTGTAGGCCGCATCGGTTACTTCATCGCGCAACACGGCGTGCCGATGACTAAAGGTGCCGCGACGCACATCTTGTCCGCTCATGCGCACATCTTTGCCATCGAGCAAGATGCTGGCATAGGCCATCAATTCACCACTGGCCCAATCGAGCTTTCCTTCGTCTTCGTAGAGCTTCACTTTGTCCTGCAAAATTTTCTCCACCTTTTTCAGGGGATGTAAATCAGCCGGCAGGGTCATGATGCTTTTGAACAGCTTGTTGAAATCGGCTTCACTGATCCCTGTTTCGGGCGATACCAGAAAATCTTCTTCTTTCGCTTTGCGCAAGCTCCGCCAGGCGATTTCCGGTGCCTGGTATTTATAGGGCAGCGGATTTTGTTTTACTTCATCGAGGCGCTCTTGTAAATCGGCCCAGAATTTCTTTTCCATCTCCTGCGCCATCTGCTTCGCATCCTTTTCGCCGCTTTCCATCAGGTAGGCGGTATACACTTCGCGCGGGTTGGGGTGCTTATCGATCAGCGCGTATAATTTCGGCTGTGTGAATTTCGGATCATCGCCTTCGTTGTGACCGTGTTTGCGGTAACACACCATATCGATGAAAATATCCGAATTGAATTCCTGGCGATAGCGGGTAGCGATCTCCGCTACTTTCACCACGGCTTCGGCGTCGTCGCCATTCACATGGAATACCGGCGCCTGCACGGTGGCCGCGAGCGAAGTACAATAATCGGAACTGCGCGCATCGGCGTAGTCGGTCGTAAAACCGATTTGGTTATTGATGACAAAATGTATGGTGCCGCCGGTATAATACCCTTGCAGCTTACTCATTTGCAGCACTTCGTACACAATGCCTTGTCCGGCGATAGACGCATCCCCATGAATCAGTATCGGCAAGATGCGATCGTACTCACTCTCATACAACACATCTGCCTTGGCGCGGGCGAAGCCCACCACCACGGGATCAACCGCTTCAAGGTGCGAAGGGTTGGGCGCGAGTTTCAGGTGAACGGTTTTTCCCGAGGGCGTCGTCACATCACTGCTGTAGCCCATATGGTATTTCACATCGCCGCTGCCCATGGTTTGGTCCATCACGGCCGTACCTTCAAATTCGCTGAAAATATGTTCGTAGGTTTTACCGAGTACATTGGCGAGTACGTTGAGACGTCCGCGGTGTGCCATGCCGAATACCACTTCTTCCACGCCCAAATTACCGGCGGTATTGATGATGGCATCCAGCGCCGCAATGGTGGTTTCACCGCCTTCGAGCGAAAAACGTTTTTGGCCGATGTATTTGGTGTGTAGAAATTTTTCGAACATCACGCCCTGGTTGAGTTTCTCCATGATGCGCCGCTGCTGGTCTACCTTCAGTGGTGCGTCAAAGTCTTTTTCCATGGCGTTGGTGAGGAAGTCAACTTTTTGCTGGTCGCTGATGTATTTGAACTCGATGCCCACGTGTTTGGCGTAAACGGCTTCGAGTTTGCTAATGATTTCGCGCAAGCTGGCTTTTGGCCCCAGGCCAATGCGACTGCCGGCATAAAATTGCTGATCCAAATCAGCGTCGGTGAAACCAAAAAAGGCCAGGTCGAGGTTGGCGCCGCGGTCTTTGCGCGTGCGGATGGGGTTGGTTTTGGCAATCAGGTGCGCCTTGTTTCGATACCCCAGCACGAGGCGGTAGGCCGAAATTTCTTTTTTGATGTCGAAATCGGCGGGCAGGTTGGCCGAAGGGCCAGCTACGCCCTGCGCGAGTGAGCCGGTAGCGCCAATGGTAGACGAACCAGCTAAGCCGGTGGCGCCTCCGGCGGATAACGACGACCCATTGCCGTTTTGCCCATTGGCCGCGGACTGTGCGCCGACTTTATCGACCGCAAAATCGAAACCTTCAAAAAACTTTCTGAATTCGGGATCTACTGACGCCGGATCTTTTACAAAATCCTGGTACAGCGATTCAATAAAAGCGGGCGAGGAATTGGTGATATAGGAAAAATCCTTCATATGGAGTACCCTTTATGGTAGGGAATTGGGACAGCGAATATACGAACAATGCTGCTAACGGTAGTGGTGGCTTTCTATTGCCGCCGGCTATAATCGATTATTAATCGGAAACATTTTTACCCAAAATTTTGGCGATATGGGTGTTGCTGCCTACCTTTGCCGTCCAAATTTATCAGCATGGCTAATCACAAGGCAACGAAGAAAGATGTACGTCAGGCAGAGAAGCGCCGCGACCGGAACCGTTACTACGGCAAAACCACCCGTAACGCGATCCGCGACCTGAAAGCCATTGAAGAGAAGGCAGCCGCCGAAGCGGGTTTGCCGAAGGTATTGTCGATGATCGACAAGCTGGCCAAGAAAGGGGTGATCCACAAGAACAAGGCAGCCAACCTGAAAAGCAAGTTGACGGTGCGCACCAATAAGTTGGGTGCTACTGCTACTGCTACTGCGTAGGATTTGCGTTTTTTTATTGGAAGATATTGAGAAGTGCCTCTTTTGAGGCACTTTTTCTGTTAGGAAGAGGCCCCTGTGGCTTGGGTGGTTTCGCGCTAAGGTTATTGGTTTTGTTTGCCGCAAAGACCACTTGTTTTATTTCCCACAAAGACCACTTGCTGTTATTTCCCACAAAGACCACAACTGCTGTTTCTCGCAGAGTTTATTTCTCGCAGAGATCGCGGGGGAACAGAGAATGAATGAACGATTGGCAGTCATCCACGATAGCGGCTGCTCGATTTTTTGGGTGATTGCTGCAATATACATCTCCGTTCCTCTGTGTTATCAGGGTAAACACCGCTTAAGACGTTTTGTCGCGCAGACCGCCTGATATGGTTTCTCGCTGAGACCGCCCGATATGGTTTCTCGCGGAGACCACCTGACATGGTTTCACGCGGAGACCACGGAGGAACAGAGAATGAATGAAGCATTAGAAGTCATCCTTAATAGCGGCTGCTCGATTTTAAGGATGAATGTTGCAATGTACATCTCTGTTCCTCTGTGTTTGGGCTGTATTTCGTGGTGGGAGATAGATGGGATTGAAAGGTAAAAACGGGTGATGAGGAGGGTGGTGCTTATTTAGGCCATTAAAATCGGTAGCCGAAACTTAAGTAGCCGCCGGGAATGATTTGCTTTTCCAAGAGTCCGGGGGAAAAGCCAATCCGAAAAGCCGTGTATTTTCCGATGGCGCGATAGCCAAGGTTGACACTTGGATACCATGTTTTTACAGAATACGCAGGATACACCACTGCAAAACCAACCTGATCATCACTTGTTTCATTAACGATCAGGTATTGTAATTCCACTCCGAGTTCCAGGAAATGTCTTTTTTTCCCCACGAGGTAATAACTCCCACCACCTATTACTGCGGCTTCGAGGTATTTTGCAAAATTAGATCCCGCTCCCGCCCGGAGTCCCCAATAACTGGCACCTATCCTGTGGTCAAAAGTCAAATTATAAATAAGACCGTTTTTGCCCAATTCGAAAGATATCGTGTTTAATTTTTCGTCCTTTAGGCCATCAATTACTTGTGCGCGACAAACAGCGAAGCCGAAAATTAGAAACGAAAAAACGTTTAACAAAGATTTCTTCATATGCAAGTTGCCGGCAACTGCTGCGCCAATCAGGTTGCTGGTAAATGCTAAACTAATAATAAAGCCTCTTTGAGCAACCAAAAACAGTTGCACGGCGTTTTTATGCTTCCGTATGTTTGGCGTGCTAGCCGCTGATTCACACAAGGATCACCTGCGTGTGTTTTTCGCAGAGATCGCCTGATACGGTTTCTCGCAGAGACCACGGAGGAACAGAGAATGAATGAAGCATTGGAAATCATCTTCAGTAGTGGCTGCTCGATTTTTTGGATGAATGTTGCTATATACATCTTTTGTTCCTCCGTGTTATCAGGTCAAAAAACGCAGGCTGTTAAAAACACCCTGTGTAAAAAACACTTTAAAAGAAACAAGCGCAGTACAGGCAGTTTAATGCAACAGTTAACACTCTCCAACGCAACACAACAATAACCAACATTAATCCACAGCACAAACGCAGAGGAACAGAGAATAATTAAATCCTACAAAAACATCTCTGTTCCGCCGTGGTCTCCGCGAGAAACAAACTCTGCGTGAAAATATCTCTGCGTGAAAAAAATCTCCGACAACGGAATACGGCACAAACACAGAGGAACAGAGAATAAACAAATACCATAAAAAAAAATCTCTGTTCCCCCGCGATCTCTGCGAGAAACAATCTCTGCGAGAAACAATCTCTGTGGGAAACAATCTCTGCGTGAAAAACATCTCCGACAACGGACTACGGCACAAACACAGAGGAACAGAGAATAAACAAATACCATAAAAAAATCTCTGTTCCCCTGCGATCTCTGCGAGAAACCATCTCTGTGCGAAAAATAACTCTGCGCGAAAAAATCTCTGCGCGAAAAAAACCTCCGACAACGGACTACGGCACAAACACAGAGGAACAGAGAAAAAACAAATACCATAAAAAAAATCTCTGTTCCCCCGCGATCTCTGCGAGAAACAAACTCTGCGAGAAACAATCTCAGCGCCAAAAAAACTCAGCGCAAACAATCTCCGCGCGAAACAAAGGCGTGAAAACATACTTTCAATACATTCGCTCCATGCGCCCACTCATCACCCTCCTCGCTCTCCTCCTCACCCTGCGGTCTCTTCCCGCCAGGGCTCAACTCCCTGACGCTCCCTTCACCAAAGGCGGGGGAAACAAAACCGCCACCTACCCCGAAATCATAGCGTTCTACCAATTGCTGGACAAAGCCTCGCCCAAACTCACCCTCAAAACCATGGGGCCCACCGATGCCGGCGAGCCCCTGCACCTGGCGCTCTTCTCCAACGATGGGGTAGCCGATCCCGCGAAATGGCATGCGCAACATAAAATCGTGTTGCTGTTTAACAACGGCATCCACCCCGGCGAACCCGATGGCATCGACGCCTCCATGAACTGGCTGCACGATCTGGTGGCTGGCAGCGCAAAAATTCCGGACAATGTGGCTTTAGCCTTTATTCCCGTGTACAATATTGGTGGCTGCCTCAACCGCGGCGAATATTACCGGGTAGACCAGAACGGTCCGGAGGCCTTTGGATCGCGGGGAAATTCAGCAAACTACGACCTCAACCGCGATTTCATCAAGGCCGATACCAAAGAAGCGCTGAGCTTTGCAGGCATTTTCCATTACGTAAAGCCCGATGTATTTGTCGACAACCACGTGAGCAATGGCGCCGATTACCAGCACGTGATGACCCTGATCTCGAGCCAGCACAGCAAACTCGGTGGTGCCATGGGCCGCTTCATGAACCAAAGCTTTGAGCCGGGTATCTACAAACTGATGAAAGACAAAGGCTATGACCTCATCCCCTATGTCAACAATTTCAACGATACCCCCGTATCGGGCTGGCCCGAATTCATGGAAACCCCGCGCTATAGCACGGGTTATGCCGCCCTCTGGGATTGCTTTTCTTTTATGCCCGAAACGCATATGCTCAAGCCATATGCCCAACGCGTTAAAGCCACGCACGACCTGATGATCTCTTTTGTTGAATTCGCGTCGGCCAAAAAAGACAGCATCCTCGCTACCCGGGCCGCCGCCATCCAGGAAAAAATCAGCGCTACCCGCTTCCCCCTGCGTTGGGAGCTCGACAAATCGAAATACCATCCGCTGCTATTCAAAGGATTTGAAGCCGGCCGCAAGCCCAGTGCCATCAGCGGCTTACCCCGACTCTATTACGATCGCAATAAACCATTTGAACAATGGGTGAACGTGTACAATGTGTATGCGCCGAAAAATTTCGTGGAAAAACCAAAAGCCTATATCATTCCGCAGGGTTGGTGGAAAGTAATAGAACGACTGAAAGCCAACCAGGTGCAAATGCGCGCCCTGCAGCACGACAGCAGCCTCGAGGTCGAATACTACCAGGTGCTGGGTTATAGCAGTACAGCAAAACCGTATGAAGGGCACCACCCCAACAACCTCGACTCAGTCCGCACCCTGGTACGAAAAATGCAATTCCGAAAAGGGGACTGGCTCATTCCCATGGATCAGCCTGCCAATCGCTTCATCATCGAGACATTGGAACCCGCGGCTACCGATTCCTATTTCGTTTGGAATTTCTTCGACCCCATTCTTAACCAGAAAGAAGGCTATAGTGCCTATATGTTTGAAGATACCGGCGCCGAATGGTTAAAATCAAATGAAGATGTGCAAGCATTGCTGCGCCAGCAACAAACAGATACGAGCTTTGCCAAAAACGGACGAGCACAACTCGATTTTGTTTTTAAACACTCGCCCTGGTATGAATCTGAACACAATCGCTACCCGGTTTACCGCCTGGTTAAATAATGGCCTGCTGGCAATCCGTCTGCTGCTGCTCAGTCTGCTTGTCGTCGGCACCCAGGCCCATTCGGCCTACTGGCAACCAACAACTGGCGGGGCCGAACAGACGCCCGTCGCGACCAAAGTCAATAAGACCGGGAAGAATACCGCAGTGGCCAGCCTGGTGCCGGATACTGGCCTGCTACATGCGTTCCACCTCGTTAAACCGAATCCCTCCACCAAAGGCATGGGCCATATCGCCGCAGAGCCGGGCCATATCGCGGCAGACCCAGGCCATACTGCCGCAGACCCAAGTGCTATCGCCACAGATCCGGGCGCTATCGCCCCCAAAAAATCCTACAAAAAAGGCATTCCGGATGGCGAATGGACGGCCCATTATGCCGACGGACAACTACGCTATGTCGTCCATTTCAGTGCCGACAAATACCTACGCATCAAAGCCGAAATGAAACGCGACCAGCGGCATATTTTCACCCCCCTGGCACTGGCGGCCAAAAAAGACAAACGGGTTTTCGAGCGCGTTACCCTGGGCAATTATAAAATGCTGTTCGACGGACTGTACAAAAGCTTTTACCCCGACGGCCGGCTTCGCGATTCAGGTTATTATGCCAACGGCCTCCGCGAAAAAGAGTGGATTGAATACGATGCAGTGACCCGCATCCGCCAAACCGGCGCCTATCTTCATGGTAAAAAACAGGGTAACTGGAGCAGTTTCAATGAAGCCGGGAAACTCCTGGAAGTTCATTGGTACAAACAGGGAAAAATGGTCGACCAAAAGAAAATGCGGCATTAAACCGCAACCGCTAGTCTATCTTTTCCACACTACCACTGCCCTTGATGTTTGATTTGATAGACGGATTGCCCCGGTAACGAACATTGCCGCTGCCCCTTACCTCGATCGACAAATCCTTGCTGGCATTCACGCTGGCATCACCGCTGCCTTTGATATCAATATCGGCCGATTCAGCACCCAGCCGGTCGGCCTCGAGGTCGCCGCTGCCCGCACTCGACAACGATACCCGGTTGCAAGATCCTTTCAGCACGATATCCCCCGAACCGGTTGAATTGGCATCCACCTCCGGCACACTGACATCTAATTTGATATTGCCACTGCCCCTGGTGCTGATATCCAGCCTGCCGGTGCCCGACAACACGGAACTACTCTTGATATCGCCGGAGCCATAACTTTCCACCGAACTATACGATGGCGCCACCACCACAATCTGGATGTCGCGGGTCGGCTTCAGCCGGAAACCTTCCTGGGTTTTGATCAGCAGCTTTCCCGCCCTCACCACGGTTTCGATGTGCTCGATGATATTATCTTCGGCGATAATTTTTACTTCATTGCTTGCACCGGTGGTCAGTTCCACATTAAACGACCCCTTCTGCTCTACCCCGCTGAAGCTGCCAGGCTGGCGGGTCTTGGTCACCATATTGCCGTCGCCATTCACCCTTTTGCCCGTAGTAAATACGCAGGAACTCACCATTACCAGCATCGAAAAGAGGATTGTGTACCGCATAACCAGGATTTAAATTGTTTACCTTCGCGCCACCATGACAGAGAAGATACTCATACTCGATTTCGGTTCTCAATATACGCAATTGATCGCCCGCGCCGTACGCGAAGCGAATGTATATTGCGAGATCATTCCCTACCACCAGTCGTTTACCATCGATGCCAGCCTCAAAGGCATCATCCTTTCCGGTTCACCCTGTTCCGTGAACGAAGCCAATGCACCTTCGGTGGATATCAAATCGATGATGCAACAGCGGCCTGTATTGGGCGTTTGTTATGGCGCGCAACTGGCAGCCAAACAATTTGGTGGTAAAGTAGAGCGAAGCGACAAACGGGAGTTTGGTCGCGCAGTGATTCGGCTCAAAGCCGAAGACCCGATATTGAAGGGGATGTCGCCCAGCTCGCAAGTATGGATGAGTCACGGTGATTCCATCAAAGAACTGCCCGCTGGTTTCGATCTTCTTGCCGACACCGAATCGATTCCGGTAGCGGCCTTTAGAAAAGTGGACAGCGATGGCAGTCTCCACGCCGTGCAATTCCACCCCGAAGTCTATCATTCGGTAGAAGGGAAAAAACTACTCAAAAATTTTCTGGTTGATATCTGCGGTTGTGCCCAAGACTGGACGCCGGCGCATTTTGTAACCGATACGGTCGCTGCATTGAAAAAACAGATCGGCCATCGCAAAGTCATCATGGCCCTCAGCGGGGGTGTTGACAGCACCGTTGCTGCCGTCCTGATTTCACGCGCCATCGGCGACAACCTCTATGGCATATTCGTCGACAATGGTGTATTGCGCAAAGGCGAGTTTGAACAGGTACTCAAAACCTATAAAGACAACCTGCACCTGAATGTGAAAGGGGTAGATGCGAAAGACGCATTCTACCGCGAACTGGCGGGCAAAACCGATCCCGAAGCCAAACGCAAAGTGATCGGCCGCATGTTCATTGAAGTATTTCAGGAAGAAGCCCATAAAATTGAAGGCATCGAAATGCTGGGCCAGGGCACCATTTATCCCGATGTGATTGAGAGTGTGTCGGTGCATGGGCCATCGGTGACCATCAAATCGCACCACAACGTAGGCGGGTTACCCGATACCATGAAATTATCGCTCGTGGAACCCCTGCGTTTTTTGTTCAAAGACGAAGTGCGTCGCGTGGGCCGCGAACTGGGTATACCTGATGAATTGCTCGACCGGCATCCTTTTCCTGGTCCCGGTTTGGCGATCCGCATTTTGGGCGAAATCACCCCCGAAAAAGTGGCCCTGCTGCAGGAAGCCGATGCCCGTTACATTGATGCCCTCAAAACACAAAATTTATATAAAACCGTTTGGCAGGCCGGTGCCATTTTATTGCCTGTAAAAAGCGTGGGCGTCATGGGCGATGAAAGAACCTATGAATTTACGGTAGCCCTGCGCGCCGTGACCTCGGTAGATGGCATGACGGCCGACTGGGCACACCTGCCTTATGAATTTCTGGCATATATTTCGAATGATATCATTAATAACGTACGCGGCATCAACCGCGTGGTGTACGATATCAGCAGCAAACCCCCTGCAACCATCGAATGGGAATAAGCATCTAACCGCAAGACTATGACCACAAGCAGCCGAATCGGACTATTCATAACCCTGTTGATGATAAACGCCGCCGGGCTGCGCGCCCAGGATACGGTGCCGGTGGTACCGCAGACCGTACCGGTGGTTCCGGCAATAGAAAATTCGCTAGCTCGCCCGCTGGTAAATGGCAAGCAGGTGATAACCGTATTGTTGCCGCTTTACCTGGATTCGGCGTTTGATGCTGGCGGACAATACCGTTTCGGCAAACAATTCCCCAAATATTTATTACCCGGTCTTGAATTTTACGAAGGGGTGCAACTCGCCATCGACTCCCTGCGCAAAGAAAAAGTGCCGCTCGATATTCGCATTGTTGATACACGGAAAATGAAATCGGTGTACGACCTGCTGAAAACGCCTGATATCACCGAAGCACATTTACTTTTGGCCGAGGTGGCCAACAATGAAATCCGCGCGCTGGCCGATTACGCCAACAAAAACCAAATTCCTTTCATCAACGTCAACCTGCCCAACGATGGAGGCATCACCAACAATCCCTATATGGTGATTTTGAACAGTACGCTGATGACCCATTGTGAAGGCATTTATAAATACTTGCAGAAAAATTACAGCGGCCAATTGATCACCGTGTTCCGAAAAGCAGGTGCGCAGGAAGACCGACTGAAAACCTATTTCAGCACCATCGAAAAATCAACCCTGGGCACACCGGCAAAACTCCGTTGGGTAAACCTGCCCAGCACCTTTACGGTTGATGACCTCACGCCCTATCTCGACAGCACGAAAAAAATGAATGTGGTGCTGGCCGGCAGTCTCGACGAGCAGTTTGCCCGCAACCTTTGTACACAGCTTGCTTCCGTGCGCAAGTCGTATCCGATTCAGGTGATGGGCATGCCCACCTGGGATGCTATCAAAGATTTCGAAAAAAAGGATTTCAAAGACCTCGAAATATTATACACCACCCCGTTCAATCCGCTCCGCACCGATCCGCTCAGTATTTCCTTGCTCGATTATTTTAAGAACAACTTGTACGCAAGACCCACTGATATGGTGTTTCGCGGCTATGAAACCCTGTATCGTTACGGGAAACTGCTCCATGAACTGGGGCCAAACATCGCTTCGGGCCTGGGCGAAGGCAAATACAAGCTGTTTACCGACTACAATATCCAACCTGTGCTGCTCAACAACCAGCAGCAACAACTCGATTATTTCGAGAACAAAAAGATATATGTGGTAAAGAAACTCAACGGCGTAGTCAGTACCATTTTCTAGTGCAGATAAGTTTCTTGGTGCCGGTGAGAACAGGAGAATTAAGCCCATTAACGAATCTCTTTGGCTAATTTTAGGTAAAGGCAATAAATGAAAAGCTGGTGGAGCATAGGGGCGATCGTTTTATTATTCAGCTTCGGCAATAGTTTGCCCGATCCCGAAAAACCTGTTCCTATTCCAGCTTCACCCCAGCGAACCGGCGATGCTGTAAAGGGGTATCAATACCTGGTTAGCGGCGATTATGTGAAGGGCGGCCTGCCCCTTGGTTTGTACAAACGGGCACTCGGTAAACAACAAAAAGATTTTCTCAACCGCGGCGGACTCAATAGCGGCGTTACCCACGATTTTACGGTAGTAGAAGTAAACGGCGAGCAATTGGTGGCCCCCAACTGCCTGCAATGTCATGCACAGGTTTTTGGCGACAGCCTGGTGATGGGTATGGGCAATACCTATCTCGATTTCTCAGCCAACCAAACCATGAATACCAAGAACCTCGCTATGGCGGGGAAATTGCTCAAGTTAACAGCACCGGCTAAATACGAAGCCAGCAAAAATTTTCTTCGGGTATCCATGGCCGTTGGCCCCTACCTGAACACGGCTGTTCGCGGTGTGAATGCGGCCGATCGACTCGCCGCCGCCCTGGTGGCCCATCGCGATCCGGTCACTTTTCAATGGTCTGATACCCTATTGATGCCTCTGCCCGATGAAGTGATTCCCAGTGATGTACCGGCCTGGTGGTTGCTGAAGAAAAAAAATGCCATGTTTTACAATGGCTTTGGTCGCGGTGATTTCGGCCGTTTCCTGATGGCCTCCAATTTGCTCACCGTAACCGATACCGCCGAATCGGCCGAAGTAGACCGCCAGATCAGCGATGTATTGGCCTATCTCTACACCTTGAAAGCACCGGCCTATCCCTTCCCCATCGATAAAGAGCTGGCCGAAAAAGGCGCGCTTATTTACAACGACCATTGCGCCAAATGTCATGGTAACGGTGATGCCTACCCGAATTTATTGGTGCCGGCCGCCATCATCAACACCGATACCGCTTTGTACAGCGCCAACTACCAGAACCCACAATTTGTAGACTGGTTCAATCGCAGTTGGTTTGCCAGCGGTGATCACCCGGCGAAACTGGTGCCCTACCAGGGTTATATAGCGCCACCACTCGATGGGGTTTGGTGCACCGCTCCCTATCTTCACAATGGCTCGGTGCCTACCATCGAAGGCGTATTGAACAGTGCGGTGCGGCCGGCTTTCTGGACCCGCGATTTCAACAAACCCGAATACGATTACCAGCGGCTCGGCTGGACCTATTATACCGGCGATGCCAGCAGCGTTGGCTATTACGACACGAATAAAAAAGGCTATGGTAACTACGGCCATTATTTCGGTGATAAACTCACAGACACCGACCGCAAAGCAGTGATCGAATACCTAAAAACCCTCTAGGTGGTTAACAGCGAAGGATACCGGGTCATACGGCAATGGTTAACCGAAAAAGGGTTTCGCGCTTTTCCTTTCCAGGAAGAAGCATGGGAACATATTCAGTCGGGCGGAAGCGGACTGGTTAACGCCCCCACCGGTTATGGCAAAACCTATGCTGTTTTTCTCGGCGCGCTGATTCGCTTCATCAACCAGCATCCCAATGATTTCAGACAGCGCAAAAAAAATGGTTTGCAGTTGTTGTGGATCACGCCCTTGCGCGCCCTGGCCAAAGACATTGGTCGCGCCATGGAAGAAGCGATTACCGAATTGGGCCTGCCCTGGCAGGTGGGCATTCGCAATGGCGATACCAGCCAGGCTGAACGCGCCCGCCAACGACAGCAATTACCGGAAATACTGATCATCACCCCCGAAAGTTTGCACCTGCTGCTGGCCGCAAAAAACTATCCAGCACTGCTGGCCAATTTGCAATTGGTAGCGGTAGATGAATGGCATGAACTGATTGGCAGCAAACGCGGGGTGCAGGTAGAACTGGCTTTGTCGCGCCTGGTTGCACTGACACCCATTTCCATCTTTGGCATTTCAGCCACCATTGGCAACCTGGATGAAGCGATGGAAGTATTGCTATCACCACTGGAACACGGAGGAAAAATCATCCGCGCCAGCCTGCCGAAAAAAATGGAAGTGTTGTCGATCTATCCCGACGAGATTGAAAAATATCCCTGGGCTGGTCACCTCGGCATCAAGCTGGTCGACAAAATCATTCCCATCATCCGCGAAAGCAGAACCACCCTGGTGTTCATCAATACCCGTGGCATGACCGAACGATGGTACCAGGCCATTCTCGATGCAGCCCCCGACCTGGCCGGTGCCATCGCCATACACCACGGTAGCATCGAACCCCAACTGCGTTTATGGGTGGAAGAAGCTTTACACGAAGGAATATTGAAAGCCGTGGTATGCACCGCGAGTCTTGACCTCGGTGTAGATTTTCGGCCAGTCGAGACCGTTATACAGGTCGGCTCGCCCAAAGGCGTAGCGCGCTTTCTGCAGCGGGCAGGTCGCAGTGGTCACCAGCCCGGCGCGACCAGCCGCATCTGGTTCCTGCCAACGCATTCGCTCGAACTCGTTGAGTCGGCCGCTTTGCAGGAAGCGATTGATGACAACCTGATTGAATCGCGCGAGCCGATGCTGCTTTGTTACGATGTGCTGATGCAATACTGCTGTACGCTGGCCATCAGTGAGGGCTTTGATCCCAAACAATTGTTTACCGAAATCAAAAAAACCTATTGTTATCGTTACCTCGAAGAAAGCGATTGGCAACAACTGGTTTCTTTTCTTGCACACGGCGGCAAGGCCCTACAGCAATACGACGACTATAATAAACTGGAATGGATTGATGGCCGGTATCACATGACCAGCAGGCGGCTCGCTATGCGACATCGTTTGCACATCGGCACCATTGTCAGCGAGTCCATGCTCAAAGTGCGGTATGTGAGCGGCGGCTTTGTGGGCGTGATCGAAGAGTATTTTATTTCGCGCCTGGAGCCCGGTGAAGTGTTCACGCTGGCTGGTAAGAACCTGGAACTGGTGATGATCAAAGACATGACCGTACTGGTGCGCAATTCCAACGCGCGCAAATCGATTGTACCCAGTTGGAATGGCGGCCGCATGCCTTTGTCCGCCAACCTCGGCCGCCTATTGCGAGAACAATTCAACGAGGCATCGCAGGCGGCCTACAGCAAGCGCCGCGAGCTGCGCGAACTAGTGCCACTTTTCAACTTACAGGAAGAACTCAGCCAGGTGCCGCGTGCCAACGAATTGTTGATTGAACAGATTGAAACCAAAGATGGTTTCCACTTGTTTGTTTTCCCTTTTGAAGGGCGCCTGGTGCACGAAGCCATGGCGGCGGTGCTGGCATATCGTATCAGCCGTTTGCATCCCATCAGTTTTTCATTCGCCATGAACGATTATGGTTTTGAATTGCTGAGCGACCAGCCCATACCGGTAGACGACAGCAATGTATATGCGCTTTTTTCGCCCAATGATTTATTGAATGATATTTTACGCAGCGTGAACAGTACCGAAATGGCACGCCGAAAATTCAGGGATGTAGCGGTGATCGGCGGACTCATTTTCCAGGGTCTGCCGGGTGAGCAAAAAAAAGCGAGGCACCTGCAGGCAAGTGCTTCGCTGTTGTTTAATGTATTTCAGGAATATGATCCTGATAATCTCCTGATCAAACAGGCTTACCAGGAAGTTTTCGCTTTGCAAATGGAAGAAACCCGGCTGCGCGATATGCTGGAACGAATCCAGCAGAGTAAAATCATTTTGCAATTCCCTGCACGTTTAACGCCGTTCTGCTTTCCCATCAAGGTCGACAGTATGCGCGAGTTACTCACTTCAGAGAAACTGGAAGACCGGATTAAAAAAATGCAGTTGCAATTGCAAAAATGAGCGTACTATTTCATGTATTTCAACTGAGAGGCATAGAGGGCCACAAATACTACCGGTATCAACAAAGAGAATAAGATACCCATCATGCCCGTCATCATACCGCCGCCTACAAAAATCATTGCAGCCACTATTGGAAATATCTCCCCGATGGTATACAGGTAGAAACCAGATTTATTCAATTTCCGCATTTGCATGGCGCCATAGATACATAGCGCGCAACCCACCAGGGTAATGATCAGCAAAGGCACCCGGTTCTCGTACATTTTCTTTGCCAGTTCCAGCATTTCCGGTCCGGCCATTTTCTTTACAAATTCTGGCGCATTATCCAGCTGGCCGCTGTCTTGCAATTTTTCCAGGTCATCCACACCCTTTCTTCCTTGCGAAAAATTCCAAAGGGACGAAAGAATCGCGTACGCTGAGCCAATAAAAGTGAGAATCGTCAATACATTTAATAAAGAAGGTAACTTCTTGGTTTCGCCGGCAACAAAAGGATCCTGCGTTGACATATACATTGGTTTTGGTTAACAATCAATCTAAAAATAACCATTTAGATTTGTAACCATGCAGGTACCCCATTCTTTTTCGGTGGCCGGTGAACAACTTTGGTTGTCAGACGCGCGGGTCATTTACTGGGAAAGCACCCGCAGTTTAATCCTGTCAGACACCCATTTCGGCAAAACCGGTCATTTTCGCAAAGCCGGCATCGGCGTTCCGCAAACCGTTTTCAAAGAAGACCTGCAGCGTTTGTTCGCACTGATTCAATATTTTCAACCGGCGCGATTGCTGGTGGTGGGCGATTTTTTTCACAGCACCAGCAACAAAGAAGCCGATCTATTTGCCCGTTGGCGACACGATCATAGCGCTTTACAAATTGAACTAATACGCGGCAATCACGATATCCTGCCACTTGGTTGGTACGAACAGCAAGAGATCACGCTTCACGACAATATTTTTGTAGAGGGCCCCTTCGGTTTTGTGCACGAATGGAGCGATCACCTGTCGGTTTCCAATGCTGCTATTTATTATTTCAGCGGACATATTCACCCCGGCATCCGCCTGCGTGGCCTCGGCAAACAGCAAATGCTATTGCCCTGTTTTTATTTTGGAAAACAATATGCCATCCTGCCGGCATTCGGCGGATTCACCGGCCTCGCTTCCCTGCAACGGGTTAAGGGCGACCAGGTTTTTGTCATTGGCCATAAACAATTGATCGCCCTCTGATGAGTAATTCGCTTTACATCGCTTACGATCCCATCTACTGCCATCCGCTGCCCGAAGGCCATCGCTTTCCCATGCAGAAATATGCGTTGATACCAGAACAGTTGATTTTAGAAGGACTCATCACGACCGAAAACCTGTTTCAGCCCGCCGCCTGTGCCGACGACGTGGTGCTGTACACGCATACAGCCGAATACATCGCGAAACTCAAAGACCAAACCCTGAGCGCCAAAGAGCAACGCCAGCTTGGTTTTCCGCAATCACCTGCACTCACGAAAAGAGAATGGGTAATCGTGCAAGGCACCATCAACTGTGCCCTACACGCACGCAAACAGGGGCTGGGCTTGAATGTAGCCGGCGGCACCCACCATGCGTTTGCCGATCGCGGTGAAGGCTTTTGTCTGCTCAACGATTTTGCCATCGCAGCCAACTATCTCTTGCACCAAGGGCTGGCCAAAAAGATCCTTATCATCGACCTCGATGTACACCAGGGCAATGGCACAGCGGCTATTTTTCGACACCAATCGGCAGTATTTACATTTAGTATGCATGGCCGGCACAATTATCCTTTTCAGAAAGAAGTATCCAGTTGCGACCTGCCGCTGGAAGATGGCTGTGACGACCACACTTACCTGCGGCTGCTGCACGACAACCTGCTGCGCATACTCGATGATTTTATGCCTGATTTTTGTTTTTACCTCAGCGGCGTGGATATATTATCGACCGATAAATTCGGCAAACTAAATATCAGCGCCGCCGGTTGTGCAGAACGAGATCGGCTTGTTTTCAGCGAATTAAGTAAACGGCGTTTACCCGTAGCCGTGGCCATGGGCGGTGGCTATTCACCGCAACTGCGCGACATAGTGAATGCGCACTGCCAAACATTTCGCGAAGCCGCCCGTTGCTACTAAACCGAAGATTGCTACTAAACCGAAAATTGCTACCAGATCGAAAAAAGAAACCGCCTCTGTGTAGAGGCGGCTTACTAACCCATAAAACTAAAAAACAACCGACTTTAATTCATTTTCTTTTTCAGTGAAGTCACCTGGTCTTGCAGGTTATTCACCAGCGACGCCAATTGGTTTACATCCCAGCGTTGCTGTTGGTTGGCGCGGGAAAGGATCATCTGCGCCTGCCATACTTCTACAATATCAGCGGCTTCTACCTGGTAAGGCTGGTACACCGGGTTATCACTTACCAGGGTCAATTTGGTTTTCGACTTGGGCGATTTCATGATCCGCTTATACACAATGCCCTCCTGCCGCGAAACCACGATATAGGTATTGCTGTTTTTCACCGCGTCGAGGTTTTCAATTTTCTCTCCCACAATCACGGAACCACTCGGCGTGGGCAGCATCGAATCACCCACGATCTCGAAAGCCCGATAATGACCGGGAGCGAGCATGGGCAGGGTGAATGTATTCAACTCATCAATGAATTCCGGATCAGCAAAACCGGCGAGATAACCAGCAGCCGCTTTGACGGGTACAAATTGAATATCCATGGGTGCGCTCGACATTTTCTGCGCGCGTCGCTTCGCGATATAACTGCCACGCGTATCGCCCAGGTCTTTCAGGAACAATTCGTCGAGGCTCACTTTAAATATCTCGCTAACCAATTCCAGCACTTCCAGCCGCGGTTCCGCCCGTTCCTCTTCATAAGCCCCTAACAGCGAGCGCTTGATGGAAAGCTTGTTGGCAAATTCTTCCTGCGTCCAGCCCCGCAGCTTGCGCAGGTATTTCAGGTTTTTTCCGGCAAATGACATGCTAAATATTTAGGCAAAAATACTAAAATATTTGTCCGAACAATAAATTCTTTGCTTTTTTTCTCACGCGTTTCGCGATAACCTGGTGCGGAGGCGAATACTTGCACTAAATTGGGGGCCATTTGAAGTTATGCCAACGAGTAAAAAGAAAGCTGCACCCAAAAAAACCGCTGCCTTGAAAGCCAAAAAAACTGAACCGATTATCCTGGTCACCAACGACGATGGGGTAACGGCGCCGGGTATTCGCAATTTGGTGGAAGCGGTTCGCGGACTCGGTAAAGTGGTGGTGGTTGCACCAGACAAACCACAATCGGGCATGGGCCATGCCATCACCATCGGACAACCCTTGCGCTTAAGTCCCGTCAATATTTACGAAGGCATCGAAGCCTACCAATGCACCGGCACGCCGGTTGATTGCGTGAAGCTGGCGGTTGACAAAGTGTTACACCGCAAGCCCGATATATGTGTGAGCGGTATCAACCACGGGGCCAATCATTCCATCAATGTAATCTACTCGGGAACCATGTCGGCCGCTGTGGAAGCCGCCATTGAAAGCATTCCCAGCATCGGTTTCTCCCTGCTCGATTATTCGATCGAGGCCGATTTCAGTGCCGCCCGTGACTATGCACGCCGCATCACAGAGATGGTATTGACCACCAAAATCGACAAGCACCTGGTGTTGAATGTGAACATACCCAAATTGCCGTTGGAAGAAATCCGCGGCATGAAGATTTGCCGCCAGGCCTATGCCAAATACGAAGAAGATTTTCTGGAAAGAAAAGATCCGCACAACCGTATGTATTATTGGCTCACCGGCGAGCTTACCAATTTCGACAAGGGCAAAGACACCGATGTATGGGCGCTTGAAAACAGTTATGTAAGTGTGGTGCCGGTACAATTTGATCTTACCAATTACGTTCTTAAATCCAAACTTGAAAAAAGCTGGAAATAAACATGTTTAAAAGAGACAATCTTCGTTTTGGCATGCTGCTGGGCTTTTTGGCACCGGTAGTGGGCCTCTTCGTTTATTACCTGCTGGCCTTTATGCCCCGCAATGTTGGTTTTACCGAATTCATTGGCTATATGCGCACCTACAAGTCGCTACTCACGGCGGTAAGTAGTTTGTCGCTCGTGGCCAATGCCATTCTTTTTACCGTCTATATCAACACCCGCCGCGATAAAACTGCCAAGGGCGTTTTCATTGCCACCCTGATATATGGCGTGGCTGTGCTATTGCTCAAGTTGGTTGGTTAAATTCGCTTCATGAAATACTACCTCATCGCCGGCGAAGCCAGCGGCGATCTGCATGGCAGCAATCTCATCCGTGCGCTGAAAGAAAAAGACCCGGCGGCCGAATGCCGGTGCTGGGGCGGCGACCTGATGCAGGCAGCCGGCGGCGAATTGGTGAAGCATTACCGCGACCTGGCTTTTATGGGCTTTGTGGAAGTATTGGCCAACCTGCGCACCATTTTTCGCAATATTGATTTCTGCAAAAAAGACATCAGTGCTTATCGGCCTGATTGTATCATATTTATCGACTATCCCGGTTTTAATTTACGCATCGCCAAATGGGCCAAAGAAGCTGGTTACAAAACCGTTTATTATATCTCGCCGCAGGTTTGGGCCTGGAAAGAGAACCGGGTGAAATCGATACGGCAGCACATCGATAAAATGCTGGTGATCCTTCCTTTCGAAAAACTTTTCTACGACAAATGGGATTATGCCGTTGACTATGTCGGTCATCCGCTGGTGGAAGTGATCGATCGGTTCAAAGCCGAGCATGATGCACTTCAACCCGATCCAACACTGATAGCGCTTTTGCCCGGGAGCCGACAGCAGGAAATCTTGGTCAAGTTACCGGTGATGTTGTCGGTCACGCCTTTTTTCCCCCACCATCGTTTTGTGGTGGCCCGTGCACCGGGGCAACCCGACGAATTTTATGCGCCTATGCTGGCCAACTATCCCAATGTAGGTGCAGCGAGTAACAGCACCTACGAATTGTTGATGCAGAGTCGCGCGGCATTGGTTACTTCCGGCACAGCTACCTTGGAAACGGCGCTTTTCGGTATACCCGAAGTGGTTTGTTACAAGGGCTCGGCCATCTCCTACCAAATTGCGAAACGACTGATCAAAGTGAAATTCATTTCGCTGGTGAACCTGATCATGGATCGATTGGTGGTGAAAGAACTGATACAAAACGACCTGAATACGGCCAATATCAAAAAAGAATTGGAACAATTGCTGGCCGATGGCCCCTACCGGTCACGCATACTCGAAGATTACCGGGCATTAAAAACCGAATTGCAAAAAGGGGGCGCTGCTTCGTCGCAGGCGGCTGCCATCATTGTTGCGTTTCTGCGCGCCTAACGGCGGAAGAAAATCAGCCGGATCAGCATAAAAAGCAGTCCGGCGAGGAACATGAACAGCGAGATCCGGTTGATGCCATGCATGTACCCGATCCATTTCGACTTCGGCGCATTCGGATCCTTTTTTTTGAGGTAGAGATACTCTGCCAATTGTCTTAATACACCCATAGTCAGACTTAAGTCACAAAACTAACAAAATTCAATAGCTATATTGTGGCTTCAACGCGAAAAACAGTTTCATGATTGCAGGCTACCTGGCTGCTTTATTGATCGGATTGACCCTGGGCCTCATCGGCGGCGGTGGTTCCATCCTCACTGTTCCGGTGCTGGTGTACCTGCTGGCGGTTGATCCTGTTACGGCCACCGCTTATTCGCTGTTCATTGTGGGCGCTACCAGCCTGGTGGCGGTGTACCCAAAATACCAGCAGCAGGAAGTGGACCTGCTGGCGGCGCTGCAATTTGGTATTCCCTCGCTGCTCATGGTCTTTCTAACGCGAACTTTCATACTGCCCGCTATACCGGCGGTATTATTTACGGTGGCTGGTCAACCGATGACCAAGGGAAGATTTCTATTGCTCATTTTTGCCCTGTTGATGGTGGCCGCGGCCATCACCATGATTCCCGATAAGAAAGTAAGTAAAGAACCTACTAACGGTAATGCCTCAACGCCGTTTTTGTTTTTACTAGGCATGGGCGAAGGCCTGGTTAGTGGGTTGGTGGGTGCCGGTGGCGGCTTTTTGATCATCCCGGTGCTGGTATTGTTTGCGCGGCTGCCGATGAAAAGAGCGGTGGGCACTTCTTTGCTGATCATTGCGATTAAATCGCTGGTTGGTTTTGCGGGCGATTTGTCGCACCATGAAGCCATCAACTGGCCCTTATTGCTCACCGTTACTGGTTTGTCGATCGTTGGTATCTTGATTGGCAATTATTTCTCCCGACGGGTTCCGGCTGCCAAATTAAAAAAAGGTTTCGGCTGGTTTGTATTGCTGATGGGTATCTATATTTTTTGGCGCGAGGGTCGCTTTATGATAGTCGGCGATAATAAAAAGTAAAGAGAAAAAAGAAGAAGCGCAGGCTGCTATAGCAGACACGTTGCCAGAACATGCGCAGCCAGTTTTCCTGCATACGCCACTCGTTGGCGGTGACCTGGCGGGTCTCCTTGTCAATTACTGCTTTTATATCAGTGGCAACCGATCCGGCAAACTGGGCATCAACGATTTCCAGGTTCAATTCAATACTGGCATAGGCACTGAGCATATTGAGGTTGAATGAGCCGACCGTCGCCCAGATGCCATCGGCCGTGGCTATTTTTCCATGCAGTATCTGCGGCAGGTATTCATATACTTCTACTTTGTTTCGCAACAGCCAGCGATAGAGATAGCGCTCGGCTTCTTTGGCTATATGCACATCTGATTTGCCCGCAATGATAACCTTCACATTGACGCCGCGCGCTACGGCTTTGGCCATGGCCCGGCGCGCTTGTGTACCGGGTAAGAAATAACTCGACAACAAAAACACTTCTCGTTCTGCATTGTAGATCATGTGCAGGTAGCTGCGCAGAATACCCGACTGTCTGCGAACCCAGTCTTGCCGTCGTACGGCGACCGGCACATCTCCTTTTTTAAACCAGGCAGGCAACTGCCGGTTTTCGCGCTTGGGAGAACCCGGCCGGAGGTTGGCCCGATAAAACACTTCATCGCAAACAGCATAGAGTTGGTGTGCTGCTTCGCCTTCTACATATACAGCCCAATCGAGCCAGGCTTGCTGTGCAGGCAGGTCGTTGTAGCGATCACTGATGTTTCGTCCGCCGACCAACCCCGCTTGTCCGTCGGCCACCGCCACTTTATGGTGTAATCTTCTACCGAAATAATAATCCCCCGAAGAAAACAAGGGCCTGAACAGCCGAAACTGCACCCCTGCCGCGGCGAGTTGTTCACGCCAGCTATAGGGAAATTGTCTACTGCCATAACCATCTACCAGCAGGCGGGTAATAACGCCCCGTTTTGCGGTGGCACAGAGATTGTTGATAACCGATGTACCGGTTTCATCCTGTTCAAAAATATATACCTGGAGATGAAAGCTTTGTTTGGCGGCCGCCATCAGCGAGGCCAATCGCTCAAAATAGGCGCTGCCACCGCGAACCAGCTCAACGGTATTGTGTTGGGTAAAGCCCTTTCGCCGCGTGGTGAACCTATTTCTTAATGACGCCGCATCCATGCCATTAAAATTGAAAATATTGGTATTGTATTTGGTAACTTTAATATAGAATAAAATCAGTTATTATGTCAAACACAAACAAAATACTGACTGCATTTGCCACTGGCCTGGCCGTAGGTGCTGTACTCGGTGTATTATTCGCGCCCGACAAGGGGGAGAATACGCGTAAGAAAATTGCTGACAATGGCAAGAAATTATCGGACTCTCTCCGCGAAAAAGTAAATGAAGGCAAAGAAAAATTTGCTGAGCTCCGCGGCAATCTGCAACAAAAAGCAGATGCAGTGAAAGACAAGTTGGGGCAGTATGCTGGATGAGCAAGAGTTTAAGGTTTAAAGTTTAAGGTTTAAGGTTGCTACCGCGGCTTGAACAGCCTGATAGAAAATAGCTTGCATTTTGTGCAGGCTATTTTTTTGCATTGTTATTTCTGGAACTGCGATTGTTTTCATTAAAATTTTTTAATGCAGATTGATTTGCAACTGTAATTGTTAGTGTTTGACTATTAGCCTTCGATGGTAGTTTCTTATTTGTGCAATTGTTCAATCGTTTGTTACAATATGTATTGATCTAGATCAATGTTTTTTGACCTGCAAGAGCAGTAATATTTTTATACAACTGCAGGATTCTACTGCATGATTCTACTGCATGATTCTGCTATATCATTCTGCTGTATAATTCAGCTACATGATTCTACTGCATGACTCTACTGCATGACTCTACTGCACGATTCTATTGTATGATTCTATTGTATGATTCTGCTGTATTATACTGCTGCATGGTTCTGATGCATGATTCTACTGCACGATTCTAATGAATGATTTTTTAATGCGTTACAGCTTAAAATAATTTCCGACTGCGTGAAGAAATCTGTGTTGCTACGTGACGTAATCTGTGTTACATTCAGTTTCTTGTACCGCGTTTGGTTGTCCCAACATACAGCGCTACCGCACACGCGGCAGCAACCTTAAACCTTATACCTTAACCCTTAAACTACTGCTTGGTCTCAATAAATGCGAAAACCCGCCTAACATATCGTCCTATTGCTTGTTTGTTCCAGCCGGAGAGGCGGCCGCGTTGTACGACCAGGGTGTTGGCGTCGGGGTAGTTGAGATAATAGTGGAACACAAAGGGATTCGTGGGATTGGCCCAGCCGGCGGTTTGACCAAAGCGCAGGTCGTTGAAGACAAGGCTATCACCCTGTTGGGTTACAGTGTAAAATCCTTGGGAGAAACGTTTGAGCACTTGCACAGCGGGGTCGTTTTGGAAAGGTTGCAGTAAGTCGCGGTTTGCATGCACAAAGTTGAAATCAATATGCGCTGCGCGATCAAATACCGATCGATAGCCATAGTAGAATCCATCGTCTTGCGCAACAACGACAAACCAGAGCCAAACATTGAAGGGCGCGGGTGTGCTGAAGGATTGCCCGGCACGGGGAAAATTTGCGGCAATGTCTTGCTGCATTTTTTGGTCAATACGGCTTTTATTGAAAAGGGCGTATCCGAGGTATAGCGCAGGTAGGAGTAATAATAGCCACTGCAGTTTTGTTCTGCTCTTATGATGAATCGGCAACAGGAGCAGAACGATCATGCCGATGATGGGAAGCAGGCTGAAAAAAGGATCTACCACATAGATCGCATTAAAACTAAACCGATGGTGACTAAAAGGTTCTAACCAGCCGGTGCCATAGTTGTTGAACCCGTCGAGAAAGAGGTGCGTTAGCAATTCAGCCAGCGCGAAAAGAAACCAATGTTTAGTTGAGATGGACTTTTTATGTTGCCAACGCGTGGCGGCCAGGGCTATGAGTGCAGCGATGAGTAAAACAAATAACAGCGAATGGGTAAAGCCGCGGTGGCCCATCAATTCATGTGGCAGGTCCATCCAGGTGGCAGCGGAAACATCAAAATCAGGAATGGTTTGAAACAAGGCACCCAGCCACATCGCTTTTTTGCCCAACTGGCGACCGGCAATGGCATCGCCCATAATGGCGCCCAAGGCAATATGGGTAAGTGAATCCATGCCCCGCAAAACTAGTCAACTTTAAAATACCTGCGGCTTCGCGACCCACCTGGTGGGTGGCCGCCATCTTTAGCCGGTGGAACTCGCTATCTTTAGCTGATGGAAAGAATAGCCATTGATATGGATGGCGTGTTGGCTAACACGTATGCATTATTTGCCGACTGGCATGAACGGGAAACCGGCATTCGAAAAGACATCAGCGAAACCATTGGTATGCCAGAACGGGAGGCTTTTCCCAATACTCGCAAGTATGTCTTCACACCAAGCTTTTTTCGGCAATTAGCACCCATTGAACATGGCATAGAAACCGTGAAGGCGTTAAACGAGCGTTATGAAGTTTTCATCGTTTCTGCTGCCACCGAATTTCCACAAAGTGTTGGCGAGAAACTGGCCTGGCTGGCCGAGTACATGCCTTTTATTGGTTGGGAACAAGTGGTGCTCTGCGGTTCAAAAAAAATCATCAAGGCCGATATCATGATTGATGATCATTTCAAAAACCTCGATCATTTCGACGGGAAAACCATTTTATTTGACCAGCCGCACAATCACCTCAAACCGGCTGGTCGTCACTACCGGGTGAAAAACTGGCAGGAGATCAGCGACCTGTTATTGCCCTGAAAATGCGCGCATTTACGACCGGGCCCTCGTATAATTTCGATGATTTTGGGAATTAATGAATATTAATGCCCAATTCAACACTAAAGGTTGTTGAATACCGTTTTTTACGGGTATCGACAACTCCATGAAAAAGTTACTCCTACTGACATCGTTTTTCCTGCTTGTGCAGGCAGCGTCATCTGTCTGGTATGGTTCACCAACCACTTTTACATCGGGTACGTATAATAGTCCGCAATGGGGCACTGCCATCACCATTGCCGCCAATGCCAATGTCATTTTCAACAATGCGCAATTTTCAAGCGGCAGCCTTCGGGTTAAAACAGGTGCCACCCTGACCATTAACCAAAGTAGTTTTCAGGGCAATGGTCCTATTACCCTGGAGGCCGGCGCAACCTTGATTATCAACGGCAACTTGGGCATCAATTCAGCCACTGTCATCCAAAACAATGGTGGCAGCATCCGTGTAAATGGAGATGTGTCGCAATCGCAGGCAATGTTAACCGTCAACCAGGGTGGATCGATGGAGGTTACCGGCACTTTGACCAGTAGCAATGGCAAATTGAATATTGAAGCAAACGGCACGCTCGACGTAGCGAATTTGGTCTTAAACGGCAACAGCACCTTCGGTGGCATTGTCACGGCCAGTTCTACTGTCAGGATAAATGGCGGCTCCAATACCTTCCTGGACTGTTCGCAGTTAACCACTCCCGTACTCAACCTGAGTAACTCAAATACCGTTACCGGCAAAGGCTTTATCAAAATCACCAGCGCTTATAACAATGGTGGCAATAATGGTGGCTGGACCGGTCAACCCCTCACCAATAGTTCAAATATTTTAGTGAATTATACAGGACCCGCTACCACCAATTCTTTTGGCAGTGCAACGATGACTTCCTCTGGCACCAACCCCTGTATGACGGTATTATCAGCAAGTTTCCGCTCCTTCAACGCCAGTGAATTCACCAATGGACTCATTGATATCCATTGGACGGCGTTTGAAAACCAGGCGGTAGAATATTATGAGATTGAAGTGTCAGCCGACGGACAACATTTTGAACCCGTCAAAAAAATAAACAGCTACGAAACCGGTGGCGAGCGCAGTTACCAAATCAAGCTAAATTATTAAGCCATGAAACAATTGTTGTATATAGTGATTGCCTGTTTGGTGTTGACAGCCTGTCAAAAAGAAAATATCCAACACAACAACACTAACGTAAAGGTTCTTTACCTCCGCGTAAAACAAGTGTCGGCGGCTGGCGACACCAAATACTCCAATAGCATTCGATTGGTCAGATCCCAATGAAACAGTTCCTCGTCAATTGCACGCAGTTACCGACAAATTCAAGGCGATCAGTTCTAGCCGCAAGAGTGGTAGTCCCCTTTTTGGAAACAAAGTGGATGGATTTTGAAACAAAGAGGTTGGACAATAAAAAAGCTCCAACTATTGTTGAAGCTTTAAAGATGGTGGAGGATATCGGAGTCGAACCGACGACCTCTTGCATGCCATGCAAGCGCTCTAGCCAGCTGAGCTAATCCCCCATCCGGTTGCCATCTGTAAAAGATCGCAATGGGAGTGCAAATATAGCCGGCGCGCTTTAGTCGGCAAAATAATCTATGCCTTTTTGATGAGCTCCACGTTGATATTCAGTTTCACCTCGTCAGACACCACAACGCCACCGGCTTCAGTAACAGCGCTCCAGGTCAAGCCGAAATCCTGGCGATTGATCTTGCCGGTCATTTCAAAACCTGCTACCGTATTGCCATAAAAATCGGTTTGAATACCGCCAAACTCAACATCGAGGGTCACCGGACGCGTTTTGCCGCGCAGGGTTAAATCGCCCTTTAATTCGTAATCACTGCCGCCTTTCGACCGCAGGCTGGTGGATACAAAATGCATGGTAGGATGTGTAGCCGCATCAAAAAAATCGGCTGATTTCAGGTGGCCATCACGTTGTTCGTTGCCGGTGTTCACGCTTTCGATATGCGCGGTGAAATCAATTTTCGCATCGCTAAAATCAGCTTTATCGGCTTCAACGCTGCCTTCAAATTGGGCAAATTTGCCCGAAACGGTAGAAATGATCAGGTGTTTTACTTTGAACCCAATCTCCGAATGACTGGTATCGATGGTCCAGGTTGCCATAATTTTAAATTTAAGAACACAAAATTAATGTTTAAACTTTGATTGTGCAAAATTTTCTTTCCGCTGCGCTTTGGAAGTCAATCTATTTAATTGATTTTCAATAAAAAAGCCTGCTTTCGCAGGCTTGCATTCAAAAGTATAGTGAGGGCGATTTTGTACGGTCAGGGGCACTTGCCTATTCCCAAATCTCGGCCTTTCCTTCCAGCCATTCTTTCACCAACTGGGTGGTGATCGACTTCGGCCGCTCAATCGGGAAGCCCAGGGCACGATCCCAGATCAGGCTGGCCATCACGCCCAAGGCGCGACTCACCCCAAACAACACCGTATAGAATTCATATTCCACCATGCCATAATGCACCAACAAAGCACCGCTATGGGCATCCACATTGGGCCAGGGGTTTTTGATCTTACCGAGGCTTTGTAAAATCGGCGGCACAGTTTCATAAATATTCCAAACGGTTAGGCAAAGGGGATCTTTGGGCATGTGCTTTTTGCCGAACTCCATTTGCGCGGTAAACCGCGGATCTGTTTTTCGCAGCACAGCGTGGCCATAGCCAGGCACCACCTTGCCGGAAGCCAGGGTATCTTTTACGTACTGGGTGATTTGCTCGGGACTCGGCACCTCGGTACCCAGTGTTTCCTGCATTTCAAAAATCCATTTGATCACTTCCTGGTTGGCCAGGCCATGTAATGGTCCGGCGAGGCCATTCATACCGGCAGCAAAACTCAGGTAAGGATCGCTCAGCGCAGATCCTACCAGGTGGGTAGCATGTGCACTCACATTGCCGCCTTCGTGATCGGCGTGGATGGTCATGTACAAGCGCATCAGCTCTTTGAAACCCTCATCCTCATAACCGAGCATATGGGCAAAATTGCCGGCCCAATCGAGCATGCCATTCGGTTGTATATGCTCGTTGTTTTTGTATTTGCGGCGATAGATATAGGCGGCAATACGGGGCAAACGCGCTATCAGGTCCATCGCATCATCAAACGTGTACTCCCAGTAATCTTTTTTGTTCATGCCCTTCGCATACTCCTTGGCAAAACTGCTTTGGGTTTGCAAGGCCATCACACCCACTACAAACATGGTCATCGGATGTGTTGACAGCGGCAGGGCATCGATGGTATTGAACACATGCGTTGGCACATGCGAACGACGTTGCCAACGCGCGGTCATTTCTTCTACATCTGCCTGGGTAGGCAGTTCATTCATCAACATGAGGTGGAACAATCCTTCGGGCAATGGCTCGTGACCATTTTTCGCCGTCGGTAAGGTTGCCTGCAATTCAGGAATACTCTTCCCCCTAAAACGAATTCCATCCTGCGAATCGAGTAGTGATGTTTCTGAAACAAGTCCGGTGATACCACGCATACCCTGGTATACCTGCGACAAACTGACTTCACCAATTTTTTTTGTACCGTGGTCTTTGAGGATTTCCTTGATTTCTGCGGCTTCTTTTTCTGCGGTGGCTTTGAATTTCTCTTTGTACGCCTCCATACTAGGTTCTGTTTTAATGAATACAGGCTGCTGTTTTTAGCTCGTCTATCGCCTTTAAAATTAGGTCATTCTCCATTAAAACGACGTGAAATCTATTTAGGTGCAGTACGCCACAAATAAATCGCCACCAGCATAAAGAGGATATTGGGCAGCCAGGCGGCAAGCATGGGCGGAAAGTTACCCTTGGTGCTGAATACCGTCGAAAACTTGTCCATTACCACAAATAGTGCGGCCGTCACAATGCCGAATGCCATGTGCAAGCCGCTGCCGCCCCGGGTTTTCCGGGCTGCCACGGTTACGCCCATAATGGTAAGGATGATGACAGATACCGGGGTCGCAAAGCGCCGGTACAGTTCCACATTATAGGTATTCAACCCTTCGGTACCACGCTTCTCTTCCTTTCTGATAAAATCAAGGAGTTCGGGCGTGGTGAGTTTGTCTTTCATATACTCATCCCGCCGCAACTCAGCCGGGTTCATGTTGATGCTTAGCAAGATGGTCTTGTGCCGGGTAACCGTTTCGTGCAGACCATCAATTTTTCTTTCCACCGCATTCTCGGCCCGCCATTTTTTGGCAGCCGTATCCCAACGTACATAATCGGCACGCAGGTTGTAAAAAACCTGGTTGTCGCGGATTTTATCAATGAAAAAACCACTCGCCGATTTATTGAGGGTATCGTAATATTTGATGCCGACAAAGCTATTGGTATCAGACCTGAAATAGTAATCGCGGTTACCGGAGCCACCTGCCGAATAGGTACTGTTCCGATCGATATACACCGATTTGAAATTGCTGTAAATCTGGTTGGCCCGCGGAATAACAAATGCATTTGCCCAGGCCAGTAAGAGGGCCAGCAATACAGCACCGAATAAATAGGGGCGAACCATCCGGTTATACGGAATGCCCGCCGCCAAAATCGCCACTGTTTCGGAACGACCAGCCATTCTCGACGTGAAAAAAATCACCGCGATAAACACGATCAGTGGAAAGATCATCGAAATCAGGAACGGAATAAACCCGAAATAATATTTGGTAATGATGCCCCAGAAAGAGAGGCCGGATTTTACAAAATCATCTGTTTTTTCACTGGTATCGATCACAACAGCAATAACGGTAATCGTCATGATCGTAAACAGAAACGTAACCATGAACTGTTTGAAAATATACCAGTCGAGTATCTTCATGTAAAATTTGCAAAGTCAAATGTACTGGGAAAAGCGTTATCGGTAAACAGATTGGTAATACAAAGCGATGGGCCCCTGACCGTTAAAGTTTTCAAAATCTGTATAGTCGCCAATGAGTTCGGGTACATCCTGCACAGTGTCCCACACCAGGTTCTTCTGCAAGGCGGGCGAAACCTGCTGATACACGTTGGCCACTGCTTTCTTGTACTCTCTCTCCATCGACGCATCCTTACCCCCACTTGCTTTCAACAAGCTTTCATTGCGAAGCATCACCTGGTCATAGAAATAACCCTGCAGCAGGTTGCGAAAATATCCGCCCGCCAGCATGCTGGTTACAACCAGCAATGGCAAGATCCAACGTGCGGTAAAAAAAATTTTTAGCGACTGGCTGGGCAAGGAAGTGCTCGTACCCATTCGGAAAGAAAAAGCAACCAACAGCAATACCCAACTCTGTGTTACCACATTTAGCACCCGCAAGGGCAGCGAGCCTGAACTTACCAGTAGTATGGGCAATAAGGCCAGCATCGGCAGCAACAGCAAAGCGATCCATGAGCGACGGTCGGTTTCAACAACCTGGTCACTGCTTTTAAACGTTGCGCCCAGCACAAAAGCAACCATACAAGTGGCCCAAAAAACAGGCTGGGCCGCGACGCTGGTGATGGCTTTCAGTGGCCAGTAAGCAAATGAAACGAAAGCCGCCAACCAACCACCACTCATCGACGCCGTTCTGTTCAGGGTACCTGGCGCAAACATGGTGATCAATGATCCCAATAATACCACGGCGGTAATAACAAGCATTTCTTTGCGCAGGTCGCGGCGATTGACAAAACACCACCAATACAATAGCAGCAGCAGCGCGATCAATAACACAATTTCAATACTGCCGGCAAGCAGCACCGATAAAAAAACAGCGAGCCATAAATAACCGCGACGTTTTTGCGGTGGCAGGGAAGCCATCCTAAAGTATAAAGAAACGATGAGCAACAATAAAATAAAACCCGGCTGATACGCCAGGGCACCGGTGAGCCAATAATACCCTTCCTGCACCGATGGCATCGTAAAAATCATGGTCAGCAGTAGCAGGCTGCTGATAAAGAACAAGGGCCCTTTCGCCAGCGACAATTGGTTTGCGTTGGCCCACTGTTTTACCAGATCGCGCAACGCCAGAAAACTGGCAAGCAGCAAGAACAATGGATGTAACCAATATAAATTTTGTTGCAGGCTAAAGCCGACCCAGCCAGGAATTAATAAATTGGTGAAATAACGTCCCTGCCAGGTCATATACAATTCGCGCTGCAGTTGCCAGAAGTTTTTCGATGCCCTAAAATACCCCAGCAAATAATCATCACTGTGCGGATGGTTGAAAAAAGCAAGCACCACAAATACCAGCACAAACAAAAAACAACAGGCGTACCAACACTTGTAGAACCATTTGTTTTGCTGCTGCCCGCTACTCATAGCCTGGTTTTTAAAACAGGAATGATAGCATTCTTCCAACTGTTATAATCACCCGCCACAATATGCTGTCGCGCTTGTTTCACCAGCCAGAGATAAAACTGCAGGTTGTGCACACTGGCAATGGTGAGGGCCAGCAATTCTTTTGCTTTCATAAGGTGCCGCAAATAAGCTTTGGTATAATAAGTACTCATCCCCGCACCCATGCCCTCATCGATCGGTGAAAAATCTTTCTCCCATTTTTTGTTATCGATATTGATCACCCCATTGGTGGTAAACAACATACCATTGCGGCCATTGCGCGTGGGCATTACACAGTCAAACATATCGATGCCATAAGAAATACATTCGAGTATATTCCACGGTGTGCCCACGCCCATCAGGTAGCGGGGCTTCGATGCCGGCAAGTGTTCACAACAAAGCGCCGTGAGTTCATACATCATCTCTTCCGGCTCACCCACACTTAGTCCGCCAATGGCATTACCTGTCGCTTCTTTGCTGCTGATATATTCGCAGGATGCTTTTCTTAGTTCGGGAAAACTGCTTCCCTGCACAATCGGAAACAGGTTTTGCGTATAGCCATATTTTCCTTCGCCGGCATTGAAATAGTTGAAACAGCGATCGAGCCAACGATGGGTAAGGTCCATCGATTTGCGGGCATAGCTGTAGTCGCTCGGGTACGGCGGACATTCATCAAATGCCATAATAATATCCCCTCCAATGGAGCGCTGGATATCCATCACTTTTTCGGCCGAAAACATATGTTTAGCGCCGTCGATATGCGATTGAAACAAAGCCCCTTCTTCGGTGAGTTTGCGGGTGCCGGCCAGGGAAAAAACCTGGTAGCCCCCACTGTCGGTCAGGATGGGTCGATCCCAGCCATTAAACCGGTGCAAGCCGCCGGCTGCCTCCAACACCTCGGTACCCGGCCGCAGGTAGAGATGGTAGGTGTTGCCCAATATGATTTCGGCCTTGATATCGTCTTTCAACTGCTGTTGGGTAACGGCTTTCACGCTGCCTACCGTACCCACCGGCATAAAAATGGGGGTGTCGATAGCACCATGGTCGGTCTGGATTCGGCCCGCGCGGGCCGACGACTGTGGGTCGGTATGGGTTAATTCAAAACTGAGTGCCGGCATAAGCGAGCAAAGTTAAGGTTTGACCGTTTTAAGTATTACTTTCGCGCGGGAACCCGATAAACCATGCTGCTGACGCTTCTTCCTTTCATCATCTTCTGTACCATCAGTTTTATACAGCTTTTGTACTACTGGGGTGTTTTTAGCCGTCTCGCTTTTTTCCGCACACGAGACCGGATTAATAACCAGCAACACCCGGTATCGGCTGTTATTTGCGCGCGCGATGAGGCGCCTAACCTGGCAAAGAACCTTCCGGGTGTTTTGTTTCAGCAATACCCCAGCACCCATGAAGTGATTGTGGTTAACCACAATAGCCAGGATGATACCCGCTTCTTACTGGAAGAGTTCAAAAAAACTTTTAAGGGGCTGGAAATTGTGAATCTCGAACAGGAAGCAAAGGGCATCCCCGGAAAAAAATATCCTTTGTCGATCGGCATCCGCGAAGCGCACCATGAAATCTTATTACTGACCGATGCCGACTGTGTGCCAGCCACCGAAAACTGGATGTTCCACATGCAAGATCGCTACGACGAAGGCACCGAAGTGGTTTTGGGTTATGGCAAATACCAGAAGAAGCCCGGTTTACTCAATAAGCTGATCCGTTTTGAAACATTTCAAACGGCCATGCAATACCTTTCTTTTGCTGCTGCCGGATTGCCTTATATGGGTGTGGGCCGCAACCTTTCTTATAAGCGCCAACTTTTTCTCAACAACAAAGGATTTAGCAGTATCAATCACCTGCCCGGGGGCGATGATGACCTGTTCATTCACAAAGTAGCGAATGGAAAAAATACCCGTATCCAGGTGCATCCCGATTCGTTTACGATTTCGGAACCGAAACAAAGTTTTGGCGACTGGCTGCGGCAGAAAAACAGGCACTATAGCACCGGCAAATATTATTCTGCCAAGTTCAAGTTCTTGTTAGGGTTATTCTCACTCACGCAATTTTTATATTACCCGGCCTTGATCTACAGCGGCTTGGTTTTTGGTTGGGAATGGACCCTCGCGGTATTTGCGATCCGGTTATTAACAACGGGCATCATTAGTTATCGTTGCATGTATATGCTCGATGAAAAAGACCTCTGGCCCTGGTGGTGGTTGTTTGATGTTTGGATGTTCGCTTATTATTTCATTTTTGCGCCTGCGATATGGAAAAAACCCCGTCAAAGCTGGACTTGATCGAACAGTATTTCGGTGATTTTAGCGATGTACAGAAACAACAACTGGCTGCGCTGGAAGGCTTGTACAGCGACTGGAACAGTAAGATCAATGTGATCTCCCGAAAAGACATCGAACAGTTGTACCGCAACCATGTATTACACAGCCTCGCCATCGCCGCGGTGTTTACACTGCCTGACAATGCGAAGGTGCTTGATCTCGGCGCCGGTGGCGGTTTTCCAGGGATTCCGCTGGCGATTTTTTTTCCGGAAACAGAATTTCTACTGGCCGATAGTGTCAATAAAAAATTGACCGTTGTGCAAGAAGTGGCCAATGCCATAGGCCTGAAAAATGTGCGTACCCGTCACACGCGGGTGGAAGACATCAAAGACAAGAAATTCGATTATGTGGTATCGAGAGCAGTGGCGCCTTTGAAAGATCTCTGGCGATGGTCGAAGCCGCTGTTACTGAAGCGGCCATCAACGGGCGACCATCCTGCTTCGGGATTGATCTGCCTGAAAGGCGGCGACCTGGCGGCTGAAATTGCCGAGAGTGGCACTCGTCCGCGGGTGGTAGAAGTGCAAGAATTGTTTCCGGAAGATTATTTCCGCGAAAAATACCTTCTGTACGTGCATCGTTAGTATTTAAATAATTCGCTACCACAAAGTAGTATTGAAGCAAGCGCGTAAATGCGGAACTTTGCCGTATGCCAATTACCGTTTGCATTGTTGATGACACCAATGATATCCGCCATGCTCTTGAACAGATTGTGCAGTTGTCGGATGATTTCACCTTGGTGGGCAGTTTCACCAGCGGTGAAGATGCATTGAGTCATATTCCCCGGTTACAACCCAATGTGGTGCTCATGGACATCAACCTCGGAGGAATCAGTGGCATTGAATGTGTGCGAAGACTAAAGCCCGACAACCGGAATGTATCGTTCATGATGTGTACCGTGTATGAAGAGGACGAAAAAATTTTCGAAGCCCTGAGCGCCGGTGCCAGTGGTTATATTCTGAAAAAAACATCGCCCGCCAAATTGCTCGACGCCATTCGTGAACTAAACGAAGGTGGTGCGCCCATGACCTCACTGATCGCCCGCAAAGTGGTGGCTGCTTTCCAGCAACCCGCCAAAGAAGAAAAAGGAACCGGCCACGCACATTTAAGCACCCTGAGCAACCGGGAAATGGAAATTTTGGAGCAATTGTCGAAGGGCCTGTTGTACAAGGAAATTGCCGCGCAATTGTATATCAGCCAGGAAACGGTGCGCAAGCACGTGTATCATATATACGAAAAGTTGCATGTAAATAATCGAATCGAAGCTGTAAATCGATTTTTTGGCAGGTAACCGGTGCTACTGCTAAAAATACCCAGTTCGGGGCACGGCTGACATATGATTCAAAAGTACATTTGTGTGCTTTTAGAAGGGGTGCCTTCAAATATTGTTAATCATTAGCCTTACCACTGAAGTCAAGATATAAAAATGGCCGGCAGTTGCCGGCCATTTTTATATCTTGGTTTAAGGTTTAAGGTATAAGGTTTAAGGTTGCTCCGCGTGCGGGGTGGTTGTGTGTTTTGGAGCAGTTGGTTTTTTAGCGATACGTGATTTTCAGCGAGGCGAGTTTTTGGCGATACGTGTTTTAGCGATACGTTTTCTAGCGTTGCGTTTTTTCAGCGACGCATTTTTTTGCGATATGTAATTTTCATTGAGTCGAGTTTTTGGCGATGCGTTTTGTAGCGATGCGTTTTGGGGACGATACGTATTTTTTGGCTAGGTGTGATTTTCAGCGAGTCGAGTTTTATAGAGGCGCTGGTTGGTCGAAAGGCCGATGATTTCATCTAGATTATCGTAGTGTATTTGACTTGAACTCGGTTTGGATAGGTTTGTATAAAATTTCCAGGTGTTTTTATCATACAATCATTAAGCGGGTGTGCTACACATGCCGGAGTTGTCTTTGTTATGTGGAAGAATATGTAGCAACGGGTTTGGTTGCTGGTTACGCAACAGAATATGAGAGCCGCCGATTTTACTTTCTTTTTCGAATGAACGCCATTTATTCAATGGCAGTGAGTCGTCAATCGACAAAAATGCAGAGGTTACTGATTTGCTCATTGAAAACCCTAACTGGAAATATCTAATTGAAAATGTCGCATTGAAAATGTCGCATTGAAAATGTCGCATTGAATGAGTTTCCATGAATAAGTTTCATTGAAAATGTCACATTGGAAATATCTCATTGGAAATATCTCATTGGAAACATCTCAATGGAAACATCTCAATGGAAATGTTGCTTTGAAAAAAATAAAAGCATGCAGCATTACATGCAAACAAAAAGCACACACCTTGATTGGTGTATGCTTTCAATTCTGTATACCTTCAATTCTGTATACTTTCAATCCTGTATGTTGTCAATAATCAACCCGCTACACGCGCGGAGCAACCTTAAACCTTAAACTTTAAACCTTAAACACCTAGAATGTTTTTTGGTTATTCGCCCGGTTTACATCTGCCATGCGTTGGCTGGGATCAATTTCAATTTGCACAATTTGCTCCAGCGGTTTTTTCAGCGTTAGTTCATAGGTCGGGTGCGTCCATCGCCAGTCTTCGAATACGATGGGATTTTGCGGAAAATCATTGGCGGGTTTACTGCCGTACATCAGGTTGAGCGGAATATACAGCCAATCGGTGCTGCCGTCTTTGTAAAGAATCTTTACGTCGATGGGCATCGGTATTTTGCCATTTCTTTTCAGCCGTATTTTACTGCCGCCCTCCTGCGCCCACACGCTGTCGATGGCATAGTCGATGGTCTTGGTCGTATTTACCCAATACTCTTTGTACCAGTCGAGTTGTATCCCACTGCGCTTTTCAGCAATGCGAATGAAATCATTCACATTGGGGTGTTTGAAATGCCAGGCATCGTAGTAGTCGAGCAGTATCTGGTCGCGGGTAGCAGTTCCCACGATATAACCCAATTGCTCCATGAACACTTCGCCTTTTGAATAAGATGCAATGCTATAGGCAAAATTGGTTTCGAAATGATCGGCGTGGGTAGTCATGGGTTCTTCCAATCCGGATTGCACCAGGTAGAAATAACCTTCGTAAGCGTCTTTGTGCGGGTTTTCGGCATCGTGTTCTTTACGCGGGCCGGTACCTACGGGCGACTGTTCTGCCTTGCCATTGCCCAATGATTGGTAATACTTCGACACCAATGATTCTGCATAAGAAGTGAATCCTTCATCCATCCAGGCATACAGGCTTTCGTTGGTGCCCATCAGCATCTGGTACCAGGTATGCATCCATTCGTGAAAGGCCGTGCCCAAACTCGGGCCATTGATTAAGGTCGACATGGGGTATTCCATCCCGCCATCGCCCCCATGTACAAATGAATATTGCTTGTAAGGATACTTACCAAAATTCTTCTCGATAAAGGGCAGCACAGCAACGGCTGCATCGGCCACTTTGTTCCAGGCCGCATCATTTTTAGCATCACCCGGTTTGTCGTTGTACAACACGTGAATCGTCGGACCATTCGGCACTTGTCGCACCAGGTGTTTGTATTCCGGATCGGCCGCCCACATGAAATCATGCACTTCCGGTGCAATGAAACGCCAGGTCAATTTCTGACCAGCCGGCAGATTCAATTTGGCACCGGCTTGTTCATAGCCATGGCCCACGGTTTCTGGGTTCTGCAAATAACCGGTTCCGCCCAGGGTATAGGCTTTATCAATTTTGATGGTTACATCGTAATCGCCCCAAACGCCATAGAACTCACGCGCTACATAGGGTGTCGGATGCCAACCTTCATAGTCATATTCGCATAATTTGGGATACCACTGGCTCATGGAATACCGCACGCCCGTGCCCGGATTATCGCGGCCGGAGCGGCGAATCTGCAGGGGCACCTGGGTTTCAAAGTCCATGTCGAGCTTAACGGTCGTATGTGGCAGGATGGGTTTTTTGAGATCCACCACCAGGATGGTTTCATCCACCTGGTAAGGTTGCGTTACGCCATCCATTTTGAGCGACAAAATTTTCTGGTACCCGATCTCATCGGGCTTCAGGTTTTGGATACGGTCTTTCACGCGGCCATCCCAGTCGGGCCGTTTATTGATCAGGGTCTTGCCCAACTCGCGACTACGTACATCCATGCTGCTGTTGGGCTGAAAGGCATTCCAGTACAGGTGATAAAAAATCCGCTTTAGCGTGTCGGGCGAATTATTGGTGTACTCTAGTTGTTGTTTGCCGGTAAAACGATTGGTAGTAACATCTACATCAACGTCCATCTTATACTTAACCCGCTGTTGCCAGCGACCAGGTTGTGCCGAAGCAGCAATCGTTAAAAGTAACAGGCATGCAGAACCGAAAAAGCCCTTAACATTCATGGTATGTGCAGTATTTGGTGTCGGAAATCAGAGCGTCAGTTTGTCTTTCAACAAACGACCCTTATCCGTAAATGTAAGGTCTCTTTTGTTCAAATCCGATTTATAAACGATCAAACGGTATTCAAAATGATCGTCGGGGTAAATCAATTGATAATAATTGTTCACATCCCAATCGGCATACTTGCTTTTATCCAGGCCATCTTCCACCGCGCTTGGCAGGTCGTCTTTTACAATTTCCTTTTGCGACGACACCCAACTGCCATCGTTCTTGAAAGTGGCTTCGTATTTATCGCCGTTCAACTGGAAACTAACGAGGTAGTGCGACAATTTGTCTTTCCACTCCACGCTTTCGGCATTGCGGTATTTATATTTAAAGGCGTCTGTAACGGTAGCGGGTATTTTACGGATTTGCGCCGAAGCGGGCTGTCCGAATGAAAAGGCCATCATTAACAAAGCCAGTGCATAGGTAAATTTCATAGTTACTATTTGAGTTTCGCAAATATCGCAGGCCATCTGAAAATAAAATCACAAAATAATGCCTGCCTAAAGCCTTTATAATCAGTCGTTCAATCCGCCAACCACCAGTACAATTTCGCCTTTCGGGGGTTTTTCTTTGTAATACGTGGCCAGCGAAGCCAGGGTTCCTCTCTTGTTTTCTTCAAACAATTTGGTCAGTTCCCGGTGTACAGAAGCAGACCGCTCTGCACCGAACCAGGTTGCAAGCTCCTCGAGGGTTTTAACAAGCCGTATAGGTGATTCATAAAACACCATGGTGCGGGTTTCGGTGGCCAGTTGTTTGAGCATAGTCTGGCGACCTTTTTTCAGGGGCAGAAATCCTTCAAAACAAAACCGGTTGATCGGCAATCCGCTGTTCACCAATGCCGGCACAAAAGCAGTGGCCCCGGGCAGGCATTCTACCTTCACCTCTTGCCGGATGCATTCGCGTACCAGCAGAAAAGCAGGATCAGAAATACCTGGTGTACCCGCATCAGTAAGCACCGCCATGGTTTTGCCGGCAGCCAGTTGATCAACCAGGTGTTGCAATACCCGGTGCTCATTGTGTTGGTGATAGGGCGTTAGCGGTTTCTGGATGCCAAAATGATTGAGCAGGCGCGACGAGTTACGGGTATCTTCAGCCAGGATTACATCTACCGAGCGGAGAACTTCCAGTGCACGCAGGGTGATATCCTGCAAATTGCCAATCGGCGAAGGCACCAGATAAAGCACCAGATCAGTTTACGCTGATTTCAAACTGCTCCATGACCGGGTTGGCCAACAGTTTTTTGGCAGCTTGTTCGGCAATGCCACGGGCTTCTTCGGCCGAGGCGGCGTCGACCTGCAAAGTGATGTTTTTACCAATGCGAACATCCTGGATCGCGCCCAAACCGAGGTTACCCAATCCGCCCATTACTGCCTTGCCCTGGGGGTCGAGCAGTTCTTTGAGCGGCATCACTTTTACCTGTACAGAAAATGTCATTCCGTTTTTGATTTAAAGAGCAAAGATACGAGAATGTAGGCAAGGAAGATGACGGGCATCGCCGCCCATTTTAGCAAGAGAAAAGCGATGATGGCCAGCACTAATAACAGGTACTTCGGAAAATTATTTTTGAGGCTATAATCTTTGAATTTAAAGGCCATCAGCGGCAAGGTGCTCACCATCAGCCAGCTCAACAAAAGGATGACGCCATACAGCACCCATTTGTCCAAGAGCAGTTCATAGATACCGGTGCTATTGGTATGCCAGTAAATCAATGGCAGCGAAGCGACTACCAACCCAACAGCCGGCACGGGCACTCCTTTGAAACCATAGTGCTGGCTGGTATCGATGTTGAAGCGGGCCAGGCGATAGGCCGCCGCACAAGGCACCAACAATGCCGGCAAGAGCCAACCCATCGACGCTTCGATGCCATTGGTTTCCTTCGCCAGGCTGAGGCGTAAAAACTGGTAGAGAATGAAACCGGGTGCGGCGCCAAAACTCACCACATCTGCCAGCGAATCGAGCTGTTTGCCCATTTCGCTGCTGGCGCCCATTAAGCGGGCTACAAATCCGTCGAGGAAGTCGATGACTGCAGCGGCAGCAATAAAGGCCGGCGCCAACCAAATGCGTTCGGGTAAGTCGACGAGGTATTCGCCCTGCGGACCAACACCTATGCCGATACCATTTTGTAGCGTCACAATTATGGCCAGGCAACCAAATACGAGGTTGAGCAGGGTGAAAATATTGGGGATCTGTTTCATGCTGTGGTTAAACTTACTTTTTTGTAGCGGCTTGCACTTTGGGCCGCCGCATGGCCGCTTCAATATCATCGGCCGTGATCGGTATGGCTGCCATCAGGTCTTTGTTACCGGTTTTTGTCAACCATACATTGTTCTCAATACGAATGCCTATTTTTTCTGCTTCAATATAGATACCGGGCTCTACCGTGAGCAACATACCGGCCTTCAGGGGTTCTTGCCGCGGACCCAAATCGTGTACATCCAAACCCAGGTGATGGCTGATGCCGTGGTACAGGTACTTACGATAAGCTGGGTTTTCCTTGTCCTGGTTTTTGATATCGCCCGCCGACAACAAACCAATTTTTTCCATCTGCCGGTTTGCTTCCACCCCCACTTTGCTGGTATAGTCGTTGAGACTGATACCAGGTTTTAATATCGACTTCGCATACTGGTGCAGGTTATAACAGGCATTGTACACTTCTCTCTGCCGCTTGCTGAATTTGCCATTCACCGGTATGGTGCGCGTAAGGTCGGCATTGTAGCCACCATAAGACGCGCCAAAATCCATGAGCAATAATTCGCCATTTTCACAAACCTGGTTATTGCTGATATAATGCAGCGTACGCGCGCGATCACCACTGGCGATGATACTATTGTAAGCAGGACGGCTGGCGCGGTTGCGGATGAATTCGTGCAGCACTTCGGCTTCTACTTCGTATTCCATCACCCCCGGCTGTACGAACTGTGCCACCCGGCGGAAGGTCTGGGCCGTGATATCAATCGCTCTTTGTACTACTTCTATTTCTTCAGGTGTTTTAATGGCGCGCAACTGCTTCAATATCTTCGCCGCACGCTGGTAATTGTGCAAGGGATAACGCCGCTTCATGTCTTCGATGAAACGATAATCGCGAACAGGCACCTGGTTGGCCCGGCGATCATTTTCATTCGTATTGAGGTAGATTGTATCGCACTGGTGTACCAGACCTTGCAGTAGTCCATCCAATGCGTCGAGCCATACAATGGTTTCAATGCCACTGATGGCCGTGGCTTCCTGGCGACGCAGGCGATGACCGTCCCATTTTTCTTTCAACTCATTGGGCCGCAACAATACCAGCACCTCCCGCATTTTTACATCGGGATGACTGGGATACAACAGCAGCATGGTGTCTTCCTGCTCAATACCTGTGAGCCAATAGAGATCGGCATTCTGCTGAAACGGATACAACGCGTCGCCATTGGTCGGCATTTCATCATTGCTGTTGAAGATGGCCAGCGCATTGCCTTCCATCGCCGCCGCAAAGCGTTGGCGGTTTTTGGCAAACAGTCGGTTGTTCAGCAGTTCATGCTTCATGCGCGCAATATGCACCAATTTTAGCATTTCAAGTACAAACCAATCGCGCAAAACCGGCATCTTTGGTGATTATGCAGCTACTTTATTTGTTTCTTGTTGCTACACTACTGCCTTTTTCTGGTGGACTAACCACCTCGGTGGATCCTGCACGACCGGCAAATACCGTTACAGTACCGCCACTGAATATCGCTATCGTTGATGGCCACGCCCGCGAGCAGATCGACTGGCGGCAGCGGCGCGCACTCAACTGGAATGATTTCAAAGGCAAGCCGGTTGAATCGGCGCCCAATGCGGCTTTGACCAGTACTTCCATCCTGATCAATTACAAATACGGCAGCAACGGTTTCAGCTATTCTTTGCAATGTGTTTTTTATCCGGGCACCTCGTGGACCAAGGTTAGTTCCAGCCGCATCCTCGCCCACGAGCAGGGGCATTTTGACATCACGCAATTGTTTACCCGCAAAATGCACCAGGCGCTGGCCGCTTACCAACCGCGCGATGGCAAAGTGGAAGAAGACGTTATGAAAATTTACAAGGAAGTGGCAGCACAGCAAGCTGCCTATCAAAAACAATACGATGCTGAAACGAATTTTTCCCGTCTTTACGACGAACAAGAAAAATGGGAGGAAAAAATTGCGGCCGCTTTGACAGAAACGGCAGGTTTGGCCAAATACCCCTGATACCTTAGAAGAGTCCGTAGAGTTGCGCGTCTACCTTACTGATGATCTCACCCAGGTCTTCTTCTTTTTCGGCGAATTTATTTTTATCAACGTCTATCACCAGCAGCGGACCTTCCCGATAGGCTGAAATCCATTTGTTGTAAAAATCATTCAGGCGCTTCAAATAATCGAGGCGAATATTCTCTTCGTATTCCCGGCCGCGTTTTTGAATCTGGCCAACCAGGGTGGGCACCGATGCCTGCAGGTATATCAACAGGTCGGGCGGCTGCACCATCGAACGAAGGGTTTGAAAGAAAAGAAAGTAGTTGTCGAAATCGCGCTTACTCATCAACTGCATCTCGTGCAGGTTGGGGGCAAAGATGTGTGCGTCTTCATAGATGGTTCGGTCCTGGATCACGGTTTCTGTACCGCGGTGAATATCTAGTATCTGATTGATACGACTGTTCAGGAAAAATATCTGCAGGTTGAAACTCCAACGCGGCATGTCTTCATAAAAATCATTGAGGTAGGGGTTATGGTCCACATCTTCAAACTGTGGAATCCATTTGTAATGTTTGCTCAGCAATTCGGTTAAAGTGGTTTTGCCTGCACCGATATTGCCCGCAACCGCAATGTGTTTTGGTTTTTTACCCTTTGCCATAATTTTACTGCTACCTCAGGCGCCGCCCAATATAGTTAATAATATGAAAGCCCCATAGCGGAACGCACTTTTTCCATCGTACTGCGGGCATTCTTCCGGGCTTTTTCTGCCCCCATTTCCATGATCTGGCGCAAGTAGGTTTCGTCGTTCTGAATGGCTTCGGCCCTTTCCCGCACCGGGCGAATGAAATTCACCATATCTTCTCCCAACTGCTTTTTCAGGTCGCCATAGCGGATCGAAGCCCCCTGGTAATCGGCCAGGTATTTTTCAACCACGTCGGGGGCACTTACCAGGCGCAGCAACTGAAAAATATTCTCGATATAATCGGGCATGGGCGTATTGGGTGCCGTGGGGCCGCTGTCGGTCTTGGCTTTCTTGACCTTGTTTCGAATCTGGTCGTCGCTATCGCTCAGAAAAATCGCCGCGTTCTGGTTCTCACTCTTGCTCATTTTACCGGTTCCGTCGAGGCTCGGCACTTTCACCAGTTGTTCGCCAAAATTAAACGCCTGCGGCTCCGGGAAAATATCATCCCCCGCACCATAGCGGTAATTGAAGCGCTTGGCAAAATTTCGCGCCATTTCCAGGTGTTGCTCCTGGTCTTTGCCCACAGGAACCAGTGTAGCGCGTTGCAACAAAATATCAGCCGCCATCAGCACCGGGTAGGTCAACAGGCCGGCATTCACATTATCCGGGTGCTGCCGCACTTTGTCTTTAAAGGTGGTGGTCTTTTCCAGTTCGCCGGTATAGGCGAGCATATTGAGGTAGAGATAGAGCTCGGCGGTTTCGTGCAAATGACTCTGGCAATACAGGGCTACTTTCTCCGGGTTTAGTCCGCAGGCAATATTTTCTGCCAGCACCCGGTGCACATTGTTTTTCAGTTCGGTCGTATCGGGGTGCGTGGTCAGCGTATGGAGATCGGCCACCATAAAATAACAGTCGTATTCATCCTGCATACGCACGTAGTTCCGGATGGCACCAAAATAGTTCCCCAGGTGGAGAAAACCGGTGCTTCGGATACCACTCATAACAATTCCCTTTTTTCCATTTTCCATAGCGCGGCGAAGATAAGAACCTTATTTTTGTTAGTAACCATGGAACTGAGCAAAGAAACCATTCACCACCTGGCTTCGCTGGCAAGGCTGGAATTCAACGAAGAAGAGACCAGGCAAATCAGCGAAGACCTGAAAAGGATGATAACATTCGTCGAAAAACTGCAGGAGCTGGATACCACTGGTGTAGAACCGCTTTTGCACATGACTGAAAACGTAGATATTTTCAGGGCGGATACCGTGCAGCCATCACTCGACCGCGCTACGGCGATGGCCATTGCACCCGATGCCGACAACGAATATTTCTTTGTTCCGAAAGTGATTAAAAAATAGCATGACGCCGATTATACACCTGGAGAAAATTGAGAAGAGTTATTTCATGGGCAAACAGGCCATTCCCGTCCTGAAAGGCATTACCCTCGATATTTTGAAAAATGATTACGTGGCGCTCATGGGTCCCTCGGGATCGGGTAAGAGCACCCTCATGAATATCCTGGGCTGCCTCGACTCCCCTACCGCCGGACAATACATCCTCAATGGGCAGGATGTAAGTAAGATGGAAGACGACGACCTGGCCGATGTGCGGAACAAAGAAATTGGTTTTGTGTTCCAACAGTTCAACCTGCTTCCCCGCCTGTCGGCGGCTGAAAATGTGGCGTTGCCACTGGTGTATGCCGGCATATCGAGGAAAAGAAGAATGGAGATTGCCCTGGAGATGTTAGACAAAGTGGGACTGGCCGACCGGAGTCACCACAAACCCAATGAAATGAGCGGCGGACAAAACCAGCGGGTTGCCATTGCTCGTGCGTTGGTGAATGATCCTTCGCTGATTTTGGCCGATGAGCCGACGGGTAACCTCGATACCAAAACTTCGATCGAGATCATGGAGATTTTCGGGAAGATTCAGTCCGGAGGTAATACCGTGGTATTGGTGACCCACGAAGAAGACATCGCCAATCACGCACACCGCATTGTGCGCCTGCGCGACGGCGTAATTGAAACAGATCGCCGGAACGAGCATCCGGCCATTGCAATGGCACACTGATGGCTTTTAAAATCTACACGAAAACTGGCGATGCCGGCAGCACCGGACTGATTGGCGGCACACGCGTATCGAAAGCCGATCTGCGCATCGATACTTATGGTACGGTAGATGAACTCAATTCGCATATCGGTTACTGTGGTGACCAGTTAAAAGATGCCGAATCGTTGGTGGCCCTGAAGGAAATTCAAGACCGGCTGTTCACCATCGGTGCTTCACTCGCCACCGATCCCGAAAAAGAGCCCGCCCGTAAACTGCCTGATTTACACGAGCACGATATTGAATTCCTGGAAAAAGAAATTGATCGCATGCAGGACATACTGCCAGCGATGAAATTTTTTATCCTGCCCGGCGGTCACTTGCTGATATCTTCCCTGCATATTACGCGTTGTGTGTGCCGTCGTGCTGAACGCCTGGCGGTACAGTTGCAGGAATCAGGGGCTTTTGTAGAACCGAAGGTTATTCGTTACCTGAACCGGTTGAGTGATTACCTGTTTGTTTTGGCCCGGTATAGCGGCCATTTGTTGCAGGTGCCCGAACAGCCCTGGCGACCCCGCACTAGCTGATCAATCCATCTTTCATATGTACCAGTCGATCGCTCATGCGAGCGAGGTCTTCGTTGTGGGTAACAATGAGAAAGGTCTGGTTGAAATCTTTGCGCAATTGAAAAAACAGGGCATGTAATTCCTGGGCATTGGCAGAATCGAGGTTGCCCGAGGGTTCGTCGGCAAATACAATCTGTGGGTCGTTGATCAGGGCGCGGGCCACAGCCACCCTTTGTTGTTCTCCGCCAGAAAGGGCGGCGGGCTTGTTATCGGCCCGGTTCGACAAACCGAGGTGTGCCAACAGTTCGGCTGCTTTTTTTTCTACTTCTTCTTTCGGGCGATCGGCGATCCAACCGGGTATGCACACGTTTTCGAGGGCCGTAAATTCAGGTAACAGGTGGTGGAATTGGAACACAAAACCAATGTACCGGTTGCGGAATGCAGCCAGTTGTTTGTCGTTTTTTGTGGTAAGGTCGGTTTCATTGAGCCGGATATAACCCGCATCGGGTTTATCGAGCGTACCCAGTATATGCAGCAAAGTACTCTTGCCGGCACCAGACGAACCGACAATACTGACGATCTCGCCACGGTTGACCGAAATATCGACCCCCTTCAGAACTTCCACGCTTCCATAGCGCTTTTTTATGCCTCCGGCTTGCAACATGGCGCAATATTAAGCGTTGTATCCGAAAGGATTTGGAAATTTCGTTTTAACCTTTACATTTGCCGGAAATTTAAAACCAGTAACCCATGTTTTGGACACTAGAATTGGCATCCTACCTCGAAGACGCTCCCTGGCCTGCCACCAAAGATGAGCTGATCGACTATGCCATCAGGAGCGGTGCGCCTATTGAGGTGGTCGAAAACCTGCAGGAACTGGAAGATGAAGGGGAAATTTATGAGGGCATTGATGATATTTGGCCCGATTACCCCTCGCAAGAAGATTTCTTCTTCAACGAAGACGAATACTAGTCAACAAAAATAAAGTTTGAATATCCCGGTTTGCCGGGATTTTTTTATGCGCTTTTTGTACTTAATTCTTTTCGCGCAAGTGAAAGAACAATTCCGTTCCCGCACGAGGAGCAGCTGAGTACAGCGTAACTGCCATTTGCAAAATGGTAAAATCAGGGCTAAACAACGCGCGGTATTCGGCTGCTGATCCGCCGAAAGGCGGACCTTCTTTGTCAAATTCAATATTGAATAACAAACCTGCCAATTCACCCGAAGGCTGCAGCAGTTTTTTCATTTGCTGTACATAGGCCGGGCGCTTCGACCGCGGCAAAGCGCAGAAAAAAGTTTGCTCGATGATGAGATCATACTGCCCCTCGAGGGTAAAAAAATCCTGCTGCAAAACCGTCAGCTCGTTGCCGAGATAGGTAGCATACAGCGCTTTCACGTTTTCAACAGGCACTGATGCAATATCCACCATGGTAATATTGGTAAAACCGTGGTTTAGCAAGTAGCCGGCTTCATACCCATTGCCACATCCGGGAATCAAGATGCGGCAATCCTTATTTTTTATTTGATCGATGAACATCTTTAGCGACGGACTCACGCTACCAAGATCCCAGTTGGTTTCATCGCGATTCCAGCGCTTGTTCCAGTAATCTCTATCTAATTGCTCCACAAAAATCGTTTTAGTCAACACCCAGTTTGGTCATTACTTCCATGCTGACACCGGTGGTAGAATAACCGCCATCGTGGAAGAGGTTTTGCATGGTTACCATGCGGGTTAGGTCAGAGAACAACGTGAGGCAATAATTCGCGCAGTCTTCTGCCGTAGCATTGCCCAGGGGGGCGATGGCATTGGCATAGTCGTAGAAATCGCCAAATCCCTTGATGCCGGTACCCGCTGTGGTTTTGGTAGGCGATTGCGACACGGTGTTCACCCTTACTTTTTTATTCAGGCCAAAATGATACCCAAAGCTGCGGGCAATGGATTCCAACATCGCTTTGATATCGGCCATGTCGGTATAAAAAGGATAGGTACGCTGGGCCGCCATATAAGTCAGCGCCACAATACTACCCCACTCGCTCATGGCATCGGTTTTATACGCCACACTCAACATCTTGTGCAGCGAAAGCGCCGACACATCGATGCCTTTTTGGAAATAATCGTAGTTCAGTTCAGTATAGGGAATATTCTTGCGAATGTTCACGCTCATGCCGATGGAATGCAAGAGAAAATCAATTTTGCCGCCCAGCACTTCCTGCGATTTCGTGAACAGGTTGGTCAGTTCATCTACATTGGTGGCATCGGCCGGAATGATTTCGGCATTGGTTTTTTCTGCCAGTTTTTTGATCTCGCCCATGCGCATGGCAATGGGCGCATTGGTCAAAACAATTGTAGCGCCTTCTTCAACCGCTTTCTCGGCTACTTTCCAGGCAATAGAGTTTTCGTCGAGCGCGCCGGTAATGATACCGCGCTTACCTTTCAACAGGTTGTAAGCCATAAGTCGTGCATTGGTTAGGCTGCGAATTTAGGGAGATTGTACCATTTCCCTCGCATTCTCCAAAGCGGCTGCACTGGGACTTGCACCTGCCAGCATTTCGGCAATGGCGCGAATGCGCGCTTCTTTTTCCAAGCTACGGATGCGGGTTTGCACCTGTTTGCCATTGGGTTCTTTGTACACAAAAAGATGTAGGTCGGCCTTGCCGGCGATCTGTGGCTGGTGGGTGATGCAGATAACCTGGCGGTTCTGCGCCAGTTCTTTCATGATCTGACCCACTTGCAAACTGGCTTCGCCCGAAATACCGGTATCGATTTCATCAAAAATCAGGGTAGGCAGATCAATTCGACCCGCCACCAATGACTTGATCGACAACATCAGGCGACTCAATTCACCGCCACTGGCTACTTTGCGCAGCGGTGCAAACTGCCCGCTTTTGTTGGCGTCAAAAAGGAAATCGACCTGATCGATGCCATCGGGACCGGGCGCCGTGGGGTGGATATCAATCTTCAAGCGCGCATTGGGCATGCCGATACGTGTCAGCAATTTGTTCACCGCTTTTTCGACGGGCGCGGTTTGCGATTGGCGCGCTGTAGACAGGGTAGCGCCTGCTTTTTCGAGTAACTCACGTAAACGGGTAACCGAAGTTTGCAATGACTGCAATTGGTCATCGCCTTGTTGTACGGCCAGCAATTTATCTGACAGGTTTTGCCTGATGGCGATCAGCTCGGCCGTGGTTTTCACGGCATGCTTTTTAAGCAATTTGTATCCGGCATTGAGTTGGTCCTGTAACCGATTGATGCGTTCGGGATCATATCCAATCTTACCGCTGAGTTGGTCGGCCTCGGCGGCGATATCGTTCAATTCCACCTGTACCGATTGCAATCGCGACCGCAATTCTTCCATACCGGTATGTTTGGCGGCATAGGCCTGCAATTGCTGTTGCATTTGTTTCAGCAATTGCAAGATGGGTTCATCCTGTTGACGCACGGTATGGTCAATAAAAGCAAGCGCCTGTTTGATACCCTCGGCATTGTTCAGCAATTGCAATTCTTCGTCGGCCGTTTCGAGCGAATTTTCCTGCAGTTGTGCGGCTTCCAGTTCATCAAACAGAAACTGGTTGTAATCGAGCTCTTTTTTATTTCGTGCCTGCTCGTCTTGCAATTGTTGCAGCAATTGTTTTTGCTGCTGCCATTCAATATATAGTTTGGAATACGCTTCGCGTCTTTTCTCGTTGCCGGCCATGGCGTCGACCACATTGAGTTGAAAGCCCGACGACCCGAGGTATTGGGTATCGAACTGCCGATGCAGGTCGACCAATTGGCTGGTCAGTTCCTGCAACTGTTGCAGGGAAACAGGGGTATCGTTGATGAAGGCCCGTGATTTTCCATTGCTGCCAAATTCGCGGCGAATCACCAGTTCGTTATCGGCATCCAGTTCGGTTGCTTCCAACCATTGCCAGAGCTTGTTTTTTCCGGCGATGTCAAAAACCCCTTCTACCACACATTTTTTTTCCTTGTCAAGCACCATCGTACTGTCTACTCTCTCACCCAATATCAGCGATAGGGCACCCATCAGTATCGACTTACCCGCACCCGTTTCGCCGGTGATGATGGTCAATCCCTTGCTGAAGCTGGTATCGAGGCTGTCGATAATGGCATAATTGCGTATATGAAGCTCTTTCAACATGATGATCTGTACAGCCGGCAATATAAGTATTAAGGCATTTACTTGCGAAGCGATGCATCGAGAAGCGCTTGCAGTGATGCGCAAACGTCGGGGAATTTCTTGGCGAGGTTATTGATCTCGCCGATATCCTGTTGTAAATCGTAGAGCTGCGGTTCAGTTGATCCGCCGGTTTCGGTATCGGTCAGTTTGTAGTAAGGCTGAATATTATTGGCGGGAATGTATTTCCATTTGCCGCTGATAATAGCCAGGGCACCGGCATGTTCAACCAGGCTGGTTCTTCCCGTTGCCGATCGCCCCAGCAGGGCCGGCAACTGGTTCTGGCTATCGGCCCCAACGCCTGCAGGCAATGTTTTGTTCAACAGTGCCGCGAAAGAAGCCAGCCAATCTACCTGACAAAGCAAGGCTTCGCTGGTTCCTGGTTTTACCTGCGCGGGCCAGCTAACAATAAAAGGCACGCGGGTGCCTGCTTCAAAGAGACTGTATTTACCACCGCGAAGTGGTCCGCCGGGTTTATGTCCCTGCAATAAGGTAACGGCGCCATCCTGGTAACCATCGTCCAGCACCGGGCCATTATCGCTCGTAAAAATGACCAGGGTATTTTGTGTCAGATGCAATCGTTCTAATTCTTTCAGTATTTCACCCACCGACCAGTCGAGTTGTAAAATAGCATCACCTCTCAGGCCGAGTCCGCTTTTGCCACGAAACATCGTCGAGGGCATGCGCGGCACATGGGGTTCGGTGAGGTTATAGCAAAGAAAAAAAGGCTGCTGCGTATGGCGACTGATAAATGTTTTTGCTTTCTCTAAAAAAGTCAGGGGCATTTCCTCATCGGTCCACCGGGCCAACCGCCCCCCTTGCATATACCCAATTCGGCCGATGCCATTCACAATCGTACCATCATGCCCCTGGCCTGGTGAAGCGTGCAGCTTCAGCAATTCGGGGTGATCGCGACCGGTAGGTTCATCACCGATGGGATGTTGGTAACTGACCTGGATGGGATCGCTACTATCGCTCGCAACCACTTGTTGGTTTTCCAGAAAAACAGTGGGCACCCGATCAGCAGTGGCGGGGAAAATAAAAGAATAACCAAAGCCAATATCATTCGGCCCTTTTTGAATGGTCGCATTCCAGTTTTTTGCCACTGAATCACCCAAGCCTAAATGCCATTTGCCCACAATGCCCGTGGCATAACCGGCCGATGCAAAAAGCGAAGGCAGCGTGCCGGTATTGGTGGGAATGATCAGCGCCGCATCGCCTGGCAAAACGCCGGTTCCTTTTTTTCGCCAGGGATACATCCCCGTCAGCATGGCATATCGCGAAGGTGTGCAGGTAGCGGATGTGCAATGACCATTGGTGAACCGGATGCCATTGGCAGCCAACCGGTCAATATTGGGTGTTTGCAACTTAGTAGCGCCATAACAACCCAGGTCGCCATAGCCAAGGTCGTCGGCACAAATGATAATCACATTCGGCCCCTTTTGCGCATAGGCTGCAAAAAAAATAAATAGACTGAAAAACAGACCGGCGACTTTCATCGCAACGTTTATTTTACTTCAACGCCATCGTTCAATTCATTGTCGATCAGGATCCGACCACAGTTCTCACAAACAATGATTTTTTTGCGTTGCTTGATTTCACTTTGGCGTTGTGGCGGAATCGCGTTGAAGCAACCGCCACAGGCATCGCGCAGTACGGGCACTACAGCGAGGCCGTTGCGATAGTTGGAACGAATTCGGTCATAAGAAAGCAATAACCGGGGGTCACATTTCTCACGGGCTTCAGCAGCCAGTTTGTTGAAATGTTTTTCTTCCTCTTCGGTGGTGTCGATGATCTTTTCGAGCTCATCTTTCTTATGCTTCAATACACCTTCTTTGGTGTTGGTGGTTTTCTTTGCTTTGTCGAGCACCAGGATCTTGTCAGAAATTTCTTCCTGCGCATCTTTGATATGCTTTTCGGCCAGCTTCACTTCCAACTGCTGCATTTCGATCTCTTTAGTGATCGCTTCAAACTCGCGGCTGTTCTTTACGTTGGTGCTTTGCTTTTCGTATTTCTTGATCAGGGCTTCGGCTTCCTTAATCGATTCCTTCTTCTGGTTGATGAACTCGTTGATGCCGTTGATCTCTTCTTCGATGCGGGTCTGGCGGGCGGTTAGGCCTTGAATTTCGTCCTCCAAATCACTTACTTCAATAGGAAGCTCTCCTTTCAGGATTTGGAACTCGTCGATTTTGGATTCGATTTTTTGCAGGGTTACCAGCGCAACCAGTTTCTCCTCAACCGAAAAATCTTTGACTGTGGCCATAGTAGCTATAACGTATTAGGTATAATAATTCACCGGGTTGGTTCTCAGCCCCGTTTTGAAGACGGCAAAGGTAGGAAATTTTCCCGCCAAAATATCATATAATAGGTCGACCGTGAATTGCTCGCTCTCGAAATGTCCGGGGTCGGCCAGTAGCAACCGCCCATTGGCGTCAAAAAACTCATGGTATTTCAGGTCGGCCGTTACAAACGCATCGGCGCCGGCTGCTAAAGCATTGGGAATCAAGAAACTACCTGCGCCACCGCAAATGGCCACCCGGCTGATGGGTTTGCTTACCAGGGGGCTGTGGCGGATGACGGGCACCTGGAACAGGGTTTTCATCTGATCCAAAAAGGCTTCGGCGCTTAAGGGTGCCGGAAGGGTTCCAATCATGCCTGAACCAACCCTATCGTATTCATTATCAATGGGTATCAAATCGAATGCAGGCTCTTCATAAGGGTGTGCTTTCCGCAGTGCGGTAATAATGGTTCGCTCCAGGGCGATGGGATAAATCAGCTCCAGCCTTTTCTCCGTCGCCAGGTGGCGCCGGCCGACCTCCCCCGAAAAGGGCTGGGTGCCAGCCTGGGGTGTAAAGCTTCCTTGTCCACCGCTACTGAAACTACATTCACTATAATCACCAATCCCCCCGGCCCCGGCCGCAAACAACGCTTCCAACAAGCCCTGCTCATGGCTATCGGGCACAAAAACCACCAGCTTTCGCAGGTTATTCTTTTTGGGCAACAAAATGCTACGTGCTTGCAAACCAAAAAGATCGGCGATTTTTCCATTCACGCCGTGGTAGACATTATCGAGATTGGTGTGTATGGCATAGAGCGCGACATCGTTTTTAATGGCCTTGATCACCGCTTTCTCTACGTAGTTTTTGCCGTTGATTTTTTTTAATCCGCCAAAAACAATCGGGTGGTGTGATACTACCATGTTGCAATTCAGTCGAATAGCTTCATCTACAATTTCTTCGGTTGCATCGAGCGATACCAGGGCACCGGTACAATTCCATTCGGGGTTACCAGTAATGAGCCCTGCATTATCATATGATTCCTGGTACATCGGTGCTGCCAGGGCTTCCAAATGGTGGATAATTTCATGAATCTGCATAGCCAAATATAGTTTTAACGAACACAATATTTGGTAACTTCCAAGAAGCCGACTTTCAATAGTTTTGCGCCCGAACCGTGCATATGCCTAATACCGAAACCACATTAACCTACCCACAATATACGAGCTGGATGCGCGAGTTAGCCGACCTGCGCTATGCCAATGCAGTATTGCAGTGGGACCAGGAAACATACATGCCAGAAGCAGGCGCAGAACGCAGGTCGGGACAAATTGCCACGCTCAGCGAATTGGCGCATCGTTTTTTTACCGATCCGCAAAAAGCAAAAGAATTAAATCAATTGCTGGCCGACAACAGTCTCGATGAAAAGCAACGCAAAAATGTTTCGCTCACAGCAGAAGATGTAAGCCAACAGGCGAAACTTCCCGGCGATTTTGTTCGCACCATGAGCGAAACGGTGTCGAAATCTTTTCAGGCCTGGATGGATGCACGCAAGGCCAATAATTTTGCTGTTTTTGCGCCCCTGCTTGGCAAGTTGATCGACCTGAAAAAGAAAGAAGCCGATTACCTCGGTTGGCAAGCACATCCTTACAATGCGTTGTTGAATCAATATGAGAAGGGCTGCACAGTAAGCATGCTCGATGCTACGTTTGCTGCACTGCGCGCACCTTTGTCGGCCTTGCTCGCCAAAATAGCTGCTCGTCAGCAAGTGAGTGAAAGCATCGTAAAACAATCTTTTCCCGAAGAAACCCAATGGCAATTCAGCATGGACTTGCTGGAAAAAATGGGATTTGATTTTCGTGCCGGCAGGCAGGATAAATCAACGCATCCGTTTACCACCAATTTCAGTGCCCATGATGTACGAATAACAACGCGTATTGATCCAAACGATCTCAGCAACATGACCTATAGCACCATTCATGAACTGGGTCATGCATTGTATGAACAGGGCTTACCGGATGCCGAATACGGATTGCCATTGGGTGAATTCACCTCGCTCGGTATCCATGAATCGCAATCGAGGTTATGGGAAAACAATGTCGGTCGCAGTTTGTCGTGGTGCAGTTCTTTTTTTCCGCTGATCGCCCACTATTTTCCCGAACAATGTGCAGGCGCCAATGCTGAAACTTTTTATCGTGCCGTGAATCGCGTGCAACCTTCGTTTATTCGCACCGAAGCCGATGAACTGACGTATCATTTTCATGTGATGATTCGCTACGAGCTCGAAAAAACACTGATGGAGGGCAGCTTGCCCGTAAACGATATTCCTGCCTATTGGCATGCGGCTTATAAAAAATACCTGGGCATCGAGGTGCCCGACGACAAAACAGGTTGTTTGCAGGATGTGCACTGGAGCCATGGCAGTTTTGGCTATTTCCCGACCTATAGCCTGGGTAGCCTCTATGCCGCTCAATTTTTCGGCGCGGCAGAAATCGCTATTCCTGGTTTGCAAAAGCAACTTTCAGCCGGAAATTTCGGTCAATTGCTGAACTGGCTTCGCCAGGAAATACATATACATGGCCGCTTTTTCACAAGTGAAGAATTATGTAAAAGGATTAGCGGCGACACTTTAAACATCAATTGGTTTATGCAATATGTAAAGGAAAAATATCGTTTCATCTATTCTTTGGAGGAGGAGGCCATACCGTCATGAAGCGTTTTATCATAATGGCAATCGTAACACTGACTGTGGTTTCCTGCAAAAAAACAGTAGAAAAGATACAAGAGAATTACATGCTGAACCTGATGACCAAGGGACAGTGGGTGGTAACGAAGTTTGAAGAGGGTTCAACAGATGTGACAACAGATTTTGCAGCGTATTCCTTTCAATTCTACGAAAACGGAACAGTGAGTGGTTTATCGGCGGGACCGGAGAACAAAGGCACCTGGGTGGCAGATATAGCGAACCGGTCCATTACCGCCAATTTTCCCAATGCAGATGTTCCGATACAAAAACTCAATGCGAACTGGAAAATCATTGACAGTTCAACAGATGAGGTGAAAGCGACAACGACCATAAACAATATCCTGAAAACCCTGTGGTTGAGAAAGAAATGAGATCGAGCCGAAACCCTATCCTACCCTTTGGAAACAAGTTGTTTACCCTGAAAATTAAGCACTTGTTTACTACGAAGCATTATATAACCAGCCTTGTTCTGCTGTTGGCGGTGTTTGCGGCGAAAGCCCAGGCGCCGACGCCCGGCTTTACCATGAGTAAGAGCTCCGGCTGTTCGCCCCTGGTTATCAATTTTTACAATACCTCCACCTCCGTTACGGGTAGCTTCACTTCTACCTGGGACCTGGGCAATGGTCAATTCCTGACTACCAAAGACGCCTACGCTGCTTATTATTATATACCTGGTGGTAATAACCATTACACCATCACCTTAAATGTTCGCAACGAGCACGGCGTAAGCCAGGTTTCTAAAGAAATTGATGTACTGCCTTCGCCGATTGCCGATTTTGCGGTAAGCCAAAACGTAGGCTGTACGCCTACCACCATCAATTTTACCAATAATTCCTATTTACCTGGCGGCGGCACCCTGACTTATCTCTGGGATTTCGGCGATGGAACTACATCCACCCAAACCAATCCCCAACACGTTTACAGCAATGTGGGATATTATAATGTAAGCCTTACGGTCACTTCGCCCAATGGTTGCTCTACTGTAGTTGCCAAAAACAGGGTGATTCGCATGATCGGCAGCGTATCGCCCAATTTTGATTTCAAGATGGGCTCTATTTGTAATGTACCGGTCGATGTCAGTTTTGTTAACCAAACCGCTGGCGCGGGTAATATGACCTACCAGTGGACGCTCGGCAACGGCACCCAATCGGGCGCCATCAATCCCAATACCAGTTACCCGGCGTATGGTACTTATAATGTGAAGCTGGTTGCCACTTCGAGTTATGGCTGCCGCGATAGTATCACCAAACCCATCACCTTAAAAGAGAATATCACCAGTTTTAGTGCACCGAACAGCATTTGTCCGGGGGCTGGTGTGCAGTTCACCAATACCGGCTCTACCCCGGTTTCTTCTTTCTGGGATTTTGGTGATGGTACTTCGGCCCGAGGCAACTCACCTACCAAATCGTATGCAGTGCCCGGCACCTATACTGTTACCCTCACTAACCAATATGCAGAGTGTACCGGAACGGCCACTAAAACCGTAACCGTTGCACCACCGCCACCGCTTAATTTCCTGGTGCAGAACGATACCGGCTGTTCAACACCGCATACCACCCAATTCAGCGATACCACCATCGGATCGAGCAATTGGTTCTGGGATTTTGGTGATGGCAGCACCTCCACCCTGAAAAACCCCAGCCATACTTATGCAACTACGGGCAACTATACGGTAACGCTAACCCTCACCACCGCGGGCGGTTGTACCGCTTCGGCAACAAAAGCAAATGCAGTGGTGATTCGGAACAATGCGACGGTAAGCCTGACGGCCCCTGCCTTCGGCGGATGTGTTCCTTTCAACTTCACGCCCACGGCCAATGTGAACGCCGTAGATGGTGTAGCTTCTTATCAGTGGAGCTTTGGCGATGGAACTACGGGCACCGGCCAAAGTCCGACGCATATTTACGGGGCAGTCGGCAACTATATCATCAAACTCACCATCACCACCAGAAAGGGTTGTGTGATCAATTACCAATACCCCGATACCATCAATGTTGGTACGCCCCCGACGGTTGATTTCACTGCAGCAAGTACCGATGTTTGTGCGGCTGATTCAACGCAATTCACTTCACTGGCCACACCCGCAGACACCTGGATGTGGGATTTTGGCGACGGAAG
>Ga0209794_1000433_pt1 | contig 65053 bp, 67 predicted proteins | sample EBPBio232013_DNA_FD_185869 | JGI IMG/M metagenome (GOLD analysis project Ga0209794, IMG submission 185869) | Wastewater treatment Type I Accumulibacter community from EBPR Bioreactor in Madison, WI, USA - Reactor 1_5/23/2013_ DNA (SPAdes)... | ecosystem: Engineered > Bioreactor > EBPR >...
GCCTGACAGGCGCGGGGCCGATCGCGGCCGGCGACACCGCCCGCTGGATCATCGGTGACACCGAGAGCGGCAGCGGTGCGAACCGCCGCGTCCATATCCTCGTGAAGCCGACGCGCCCCGACATTTCCACCAACCTTGTCGTCACCACCGACCGGCGCACCTACATGATCGAGCTTCGCGCGCGGGAATCGCTCTACATGCCGGCCGTGGCGTGGGCCTATCCCGCAACGCCCGGCCAGCGCCAGACCGTTCCGGCCGCGCCCGTCATCCCAGCCGAAGCCGCGCGGAACTATCGCTACGGGTTACAGGTGCAGGGCGACAGCCCTCCGTGGCGGCCCGTTTCCGTCTTCGACGATGGCCGCCGCGTCTATGTCGTCTTCCCGGCCGGCATCGTGCAGGGCGAGATGCCGCCGATCTTCGTGCTCGGCACGGACGGCGAACCGCAGATCGTCAACAGCCGCGTCCACCAGAACGTCCTGATCGTTGACCGCCTGTTCGGCGCGGCCGAGCTGCGCCTTGGCAGCGGCAATCGCCAGCAGGTCGTCAGGATCGTCCGCATCAACCCGACGCAGGCCGCCGCCGCGCGGCCCGCCAGCGTGACCGGAGACTCCCCCTCATGACCGACAACACCATCACCGATACCGCCGCGCCCATGCGGCTGCGCGCCGAACCGCCCCGCGTCACCCGCCTGTCCCGCAGGATGCTGGCAGGCGTCGGCGCTGTCGCCTTGCTCGGTATCGGCGGCGCGCTGATCTACGCGCTCCAGACCCGCGATGCTGGGCCGGGCGGGGACGAACTCTATTCGACCGAGAACCGGCCCACGGCGGACGGCTTGTCCGGTCTGCCCCGCGACTATACCGGCCCGGTCCTAGGGCCAGCATTGCCCGGCGACCTCGGCCGCCCGATCCTCGACGCGCAGAACCGGGGACAACCAGTCGTGCCGCCCGTCATGGCGACACCCGCCGTCGATCCAGAGGAAGAACGCCGCCGCGCCGAGGAAGAAGCCGCGCGCTTGAGCAACGTGTTTTTCCAGTCCGGCCCGCGCACGGGAGTGCCGGCAGGAACGGCCATGCCCGGCCTTGCCGGTCTCGGCCTCGCCGGTCAGCCCGGCGCTACGGGGACGCAGGATCGGCACACGGCTTTCCTCAATGGACCCGTGGACCGGCAGACCGTCGCGCCGGATCGCGTCACGCCGCCGGCCTCGCCCTGGATACTACAGGCCGGGGCCGTCATTCCGGCCGCGCTCATCACCGGCATCCGTTCGGACCTTCCCGGCCAGATCACCGCGCAGGTCACGGAGAACGTCTATGACAGCCCGACCGGCTCGCTGCTTCTGATCCCACAGGGAACACGCATCATCGGCCAATATGATGACGGCGTGACCTTCGGCCAGCGCCGCGTGTTGCTGGTCTGGAATCGCCTGATCCTGCCCGGCGGACGCTCCATTGTGCTTGAGCGCCTGCCGGGCGCGGACGGCAGCGGCTATGCCGGCCTTGAGGATGGCGTCGATTATCACTGGTGGGATCTGATGAAGGCCGCAGGGCTGTCCACGCTGCTCGCGGTCGGCACGGAGTTGGCGACCAGCGACGAGGACCGGCTGATCCGCGCCATCCGCGACGGCGCGCAGGACACCATCAATCAGGCAGGCCAGCAGATCGTCCAGCGCCAGTTGCAGGTCGCGCCGACGCTCACGATCCGGCCGGGCTTCCCGGTCAGGATTATCGTCACCCGCGACCTTGTGTTCGACCCGATTGGAGGCTGACTATGACGAAGCTGAAACTCGGCCCGCTCCCCGACGACAAGCCCGTCAAGGTGACGGTGGAGTTGCCCGCGCCGCTTCACCGCGATCTGGTCGCCTATGCCGAGGTGCTGGCCCGCGAAACCAGCCAGCCCGCCGCCGATCCCGTCAGGCTCATCGTGCCGATGCTGGAGCGGTTCATCGCCACGGATCGCGGCTTCGCCAAGGCGCGGCGCGCAACATCATCCTAGATGGTTGGCGGGGCTTCTGGATTCATTCAGCGCCGCGCGTGCGCTGCAATGCTTCCAACAGAAATTCCTGCATGAGGCGCTGTAGTGTCTCGGTCGCTGCGCGCACATCCAGCATCGCGCGTTCGACTTCTGCGTCGTCGAATGGGGTGGCGTTCGCCGCCGTCGCGAGATTCTGACGCGCTTGCCGCAGATCGCGAAGGGCAGCAACCGTGCGTGGCCGGTTCTCGCGCAGCAGGTTTCGGAACTCGGCGCGGACCTCGGCCGGATAGGACCCGCCGACGCTCTCGGCCAGAATGCCTGCATCGGGACCCGCGCCCATGTTCCTTGCCGCGAAGCCGAGAAGAAAGACATTTGCCAGCACGGATAGCGCGAGCACGGCGACAAGTGCCAATTGGGACCATGAACGCCGCCTCATAGGAAACCCTCGCCGAGGCTCCGGAAGAGACTTCGATTCAAGCCGGTCTCAATACCGCTGACGGCCGGATCGCCAGTAGCAAGCGCAAGCAAAAAGTCGTCCATCATCGGATAGCCCGGCCCCGCCACGGAGTAGCCGGCGATGCCGGCTGCAACGAGGATGGCAGCGAAGCTCGCGGTTGCGGCGGGAAGCTGCCATGACGGCATCATCGGGAAGAAGCGGAAGAAAGTTCGCCGCTCCCGGCCAATCCGCTCCCGAACCTTTCGCGTGAGTGCCTGTTCGTCTGTCTCCATTCGGGCGGCTTCCAGAATGAGCCGGTCGAGATAGGCATCTTCACCAAAATCGGAGACCTTGCCTGCCCCGGCCAGAAATAGCCACGCTTCCTGCCGATACGGCGCGGGCCAAGCCGATATATCGACGCCGAAACGGCGCTTCATACGTTCAAATTCTTCTTCGGTCATGTCGGAGTCCCTTTCGGATCATCGTTCGTGTTCACCACTTTCGCCATGTGTTCTCGCAGGGCGCGCCTGCCGCGCACGAGCAGTTGTTCAACGGAGCCGGCGCTCACGCCCATCACCTCCGCGATGGCGGGCACATCAAGGTCGGCGACGGCGCGCAGCAGCAACGCCATTCGCTGCCGCTCAGGCAGGCGCGAAAGACTGTGGCGAACAAACGCAAGTTCCTGCCGTGCTCCGACCCGCGCATCGGCACGCGGGTCCTCGTCGGCCAGCATATCCTGCACATCTTCGAGGCCGATGAAGACGCGAAAGGCACGTCTCCGGTGCGCGTCGATGCAGCGGTTTGCCGTGATCCTGTAGAGCCATGTCGAGGCGCGTCCCTTCGCCGGATCGAAACGCGCTGCGTGCTTCCAGACCGACACGAACACATCCTGCACGACATCCTCCGCGTCGGCGGCGCTGCCGAGATACCGGGCAGCGAAGAGGCGAAGGCCACGACCGTGGCGGTCGATAAGGCGCGCCAGCGCGCCTTGATCGCCCGAGGCGACACGGGCGAGAAGTTCGGCATCCTCGCCAAGTTTACCCCGCTCGTCATCGCTGGAATCTCCCGTGCCGCTCACGCCACTTCTATCTCCAATGACGGTGGACACCGGCGATGGTGTTCCCGCGCGGCCCGGTGAAGCTTCCTGCCGACCGCATCAGGAACGGTCCATGCGCCGAGGCGCGGTAGCCTGCAAACGACTGTCCGTTGGAAAGAGCGCCCACGTCAACCGGGACGGCCGACGAGAAGGCTGCGGATGACGGCGAACTCTGCCGGCGAGAGCTTTCCGTCGCCATCGCGGTCGGCTAGGTCGAACAGGAGGGTTCTGGTTCGAAACTCCTCTGCGGAGACCGTGCCGTCGCCATTCGCATCCATCCGTCGCAACTGGCTGCCCAGCCGCGCCTGCATGGCAACGGCGCGGTCCATGATCGCATCGCGTAAGGCGTCGATCTCGCCGGCATCGAGATTCCCGTCGCCGTTCGCATCGAGTCGCTCGAACAAGCGCTCGCGCGCCGCAGCAATCTCGTCGCGCGAGACAATACCGTCGCCGTCACTGTCGAGACGATCAATGAGCGCAGCTATGGGCGTCGTTTGCGCCTGAACTGCGCCGGGCAGCGCTAGGCCGGATATGAGAACGGCGAATGCAGCAGCAGCAAGTTTCATGACGGGTTTCCTTTCGTCGTAAGGCAAACCACCACAGGGCGGTGATACTGCCGATACGCAGAAGCCCGGCTCCTCCTACGCTGTCATGGAAAAATGCACCCCATTTGAACACTGCCGCTGCATGGCCGGAAGATTCTCGGGCTGTGCGTAGGACTGTGCGCGCGTCTGCGTAGGAAGCGTGAAGAGAGGCCGCAGCGGTCCTCTCGCACGGAGAACGCGCATGAACACCAAACTCCTTTCCCTAGCCATTCTTCTGCTCGGCAGCGGCAGTGCCTACGCTTCCGATTTCCCGAACGCTCGCGAGATGTTTCGCCAGTTGGATACGAACGGAGACCGGGCAATCCAGTTTTCCGAGATTCAAGCCGCACGAGCCACGTTGTTCGACCGGCTCGATGCGAACCGTGATGGATTTCTCGATGCGGAAGAAGCGCGCGCGGCCGCGCAACAAGCCGGGAATCGGCGAAACATCGCAATGGTGTCCGTCGACGATCTGGCTGCACACGTCTCTCGCATGGACTCTGACGGAGATGGTCGAATTTCGCGTCAGGAGTTCTCACGCTTCATTCCAGACCGCGTGAGGCGCGCCGATACGAACGGGGATGGCGTGCTGTCGCTCCGCGAATTGAGGGCGCTGCGCCGACAATAGAGCGCATCACGCCGATCCATACAGAACCCGAAGCAGGACGATAGCACAAAGCTCCGAATCGACGGCGCAACTCCTGCTTCCCTTGCCAGTCCAATTAATCAGGAGATGGAAATGAAACTGAAGCTGACCTTCGCAGCCGCTTTTGCGGCATTTGCAATGAGCGGCACGGCCGCGCTGGCGCATCCGGGCATGACGACAGGAACCGTCAACATGCGAATCGGTCCCGGAACGCAGCATCCCATCATCGTCGCAGTTCCGGTTAGCCAGCCCATCACGATTGTGGGCTGTCTCTCCGGTTCGGCATGGTGCGATGTCGTTTGGGCAGGACACCGGGGATGGGTTTCCGCAAGCTACATCTACTACACAGCACCGGGATACTCGGTGCCCATCGCGACCGTCTATCATCGCGTTCCGACTGTTTCCCCATGGGTCGAGGCCCGACGCGACGCACGCGTCCAATATCGCGTCCATCGGCGCATGGATCGCAGATGGGATCGCTGGACTGGAAACTGATCTTCGCGAGTCTCCAGTGTTGGGATCGTCGGCTACATCGGGTGGGGCATCCCTTACCATCACAGGGGTGCCGTCAGCGCATCAACGCAAATGCGGCACGCTACAGGCCGCCGATCCCCCTCCATGGTTCGCTTAATTCCGGGACCGTGAGTGCCCCGGAATCCACCAGAGCCAAGGAGGATTCCATGTGCGCAGAGCGCCGCCGCGCCCGCAAAGGGCGACCGCGACAGCCGGTTCCCGAGACACTTCCCGACGATCTTTTCGACTATGCGGACGAACCCACGCCGGACGGCCGGGAGCGCCGAAGGTCGCCGCTTCGCATCGTCGATGTGGAGTCGTTGCCTGTCTTCGATGACTGGCCCGAGAAGGTGCCGATCACCGAGGAAGAACTGCAAATCTTCGAGCGGTATTTCGGCGACGTGCTCGACCGGCTGTTCGGCCCAATCGACGATCCTGACAATCAGGGCTTGCAATCGTTATCTTCCGATGATAACAGTAAGTCATGAGCGAGGATCGTGACCCGAGCCTCGACACGCTTCTCGACCTCGACGGTCAGGTGCTCGTTGTCGATCCCGAGGGCGGCCATTGGGTGAAGTTCGTCGTCACCCGCGTTCCGGTCTCGCCGGACAAGCCGCACGGCCTCGATTACTCGCTCACGCTTCACGGGCCTTCGGGCGAACGGCTGGTCGGCTTCGATAACGCCCATCCGGTCGGTCGGGGCAGGCGTGGCGAGCCGATGGACCATCGGCATCGCCTCCAGACCGTGAAGCCCTACGCCTACGAAGATGCGGCCACGTTGCTGGCCGACTTCTGGCAGGCGGTGGACGCGGTGTTGAACGAGCGAGGCGTAACATGACCACATTGAAAGTCGGGATTGCCGACTACGACGAGATGAAGGCCCGCACCATGCGGATCGCCAAGGGCGAGGAAAAGCCCGCACCCGACGATCCGAAGGTGTGGTTCACGTCCATGGAATCCTTCGCGCAGCTCCTTTCGAGCGGGAACCGGGAGTTGCTGCGCGTCATCGACGAGCAGTCGCCCGGTTCGCTGGAGGAACTGTCGCGGATCACAGGACGGGCGAAGCCCAACCTGTCCCGAACCCTCAAGAAGATGGCGAGCTATGGCCTGATCCGCATGGACCCCGGCGAGGGCCAGAAGCTCGTGCCCAAGGTGCTGCATGACCGCGTGGAGCTGGAATTGCCGCTGATAGAACGCCGCACGGCGGAAGGAGTTCGGTCATGAATATGCAAAGTCCCCATGTTGCGCTCCGCGCCGCACTCTACCTGCGCGTCTCCACCACGCGGCAGGCCGAGCATGACGTGTCGATCCCCGACCAGCGCAAGCAGGGCGAGGCTTATTGCGCTTCGCGGGGCTACCAGCTTGTCGAAACCTTCGTGGAAGCTGGCGCTTCGGCCACCAATGACCGCCGCCCCGAGTTTCAACGGATGATCGAGGCCGGCACCAGCAAGCCCGCACCGTTCGACGTGGTGGTCGTTCACAGCTTCTCTCGCTTCTTCCGCGATCACTTCGAGCTGGAGTTCAATGTCAGGAAGCTCGCCAAGAACGGCGTCAAGCTGGTCTCCATCACACAGGAAATGGGCGATGATCCCATGCACGTCATGATGCGGCAGATCATGGCGCTGTTCGACGAATACCAGTCGAAGGAAAACGGCAAGCACGTCATGCGGGCCTTGAAGGAGAACGCCCGGCAAGGCTTCTGGAACGGCTCGCTGCCGCCCATCGGCTACCGCGTCGTCGATGCCGAGCAGCGCGGCGCGAAGATGAAGAAGAAGCTGGAGATTGACCCGCTCCATGCCGACACCGTGCGGCTGATCTTCCGTCTCGCATCGGAAGGCGACGGCACGTCCGGCCCCATGGGCGTAAAGAACATCGTCAGTTACCTGAACAAGCACCGCATGTTCACTCGCAACGGCGGACGTTGGGGCATCGGCCAGCTTCACCGTGTCCTGACCCGGCGCACCTATATCGGCGAGCATCGCTTCAATCGCCGATCCAACAAGGGAGTTGTGAAGCCCGAGGAAGAAATCGTCACCGTCCCCGTGCCGCCGCTGATCGACCTTGAGATATTCGAGGTCGTGCAGAATCGGTTGAAGGTCAACAACCCGAAGGTGACGCCGCCGCGCGTCGTCAGCGGCCCGAACCTGCTGACTGGCATTTGCCATTGCGGCAACTGCGGGGGCGCGATGACGCTGCGCACAGGCAAGAACGGTCGCTACCGCTACTATGCCTGCTCGATCCGGGCGCGGCAGGGCGAAACCGGCTGCAAGGGTCGGGCGATCCCCATGGACAAGCTCGACCGCATCGTGGTCAGCCATATCGAGGAAAGGCTACTCGACCCCGAGCGGATCGAAGATGTGCTCGCGTCGCTTCTGGATCGCCGGCAGGAGGGTGTCGAGCGGCGCAGCCAGCATATCGCAGAGTTGAACCGGCGCGCGGCCGAGGCCGACATGCGCCTCAAGCGGCTCTATCACGCCATCGAGGCGGGTTCGCTCGACCCGGCCGAAGCCGCCCTTGGCGAGCGGATAGCGGGCCTTACCGCGCTACGCGATCAGGCACGCGCCGACGCCGAAAGGACCGAGGCCATGCTGAAAAGCTCCGCACATCAGGGCCTCACAGGGGCGGCCGTGCGGGAACTGGCAGGCGAAGCTCGCACCCGTCTCCGGCTTGGAAAGGGCGGCTATCGGCGGGAACACGTCCGGGCGTTCGCCCAGCGTGTCGAGGTTGCGGACGATGCTATCTACATCAAAGGCAGCAAAAGCACCCTGTTGAGGACGCTGGTAGCCACCAAAGGAGGGAAATCGGCGGGAATCGGCGTTCCCGGTTTTATACCAAAGTGGCGGACAGGGAGGGATTCGAACCCTCGGTACGCTTTCACGCACACACGCGTTCCAGGCGTGCGCCTTAAACCACTCGGCCACCTGTCCTTGCCATGGCGTCATTTGCGTCTTGGCGCAAATCAGCCGGTCGGGGCGGATATATACCGATGATTTTCAAAGGATCAACCGGAATCTGACGTTTTCTTGACGTCGCCTGTGAAAAGGCTTTCCGCGCCTCCATTGTCCGGCGCGGGAAGGCGCATTATCTATAGGCATCAAACGGGGTTAAGCTTACAGGAGGGCAGGGCCTTCATGCGGTTGTTGTTGCGCTTGGCAAGCCTCTTGGCGCTCCTGGCGGCCATCATTGTGGGCGGTGTGGATGCCATTCGTTACGTGGCGTCCGATGTGCCTGAATGGACGGCTTTTGGTGCGGTTCTGGCCTTTTTCGGTCTGGATCAGCCACTGGTCGCCTGGGTGGGCGATGGCTTTGCCGCAAACACCTTGCAGGCCTTGTTCGCGCTGCCGGGGGAAGCCCTGTTCCTGTGTGTGAGCCTGGTGATCTGGCTTGGCGCCTACCGGCGCCCGAAGCCGCGCCATGCTCTTCTCGCCCCTCAATCCTGATACAGGAGGACCACTCGATGTTCTTTAACGGCGACTATGAAAAGAAGACCGTGATGCCGACGACTGAGACGGCTCTGCCCGGTCGTGAGGAGCCGATTGCCACGGCAACCCGCCACTTCGTCAATGGTAACAGCTTGAAGGGCCCCTATCCGCATGGCTTTGAAAAAGCGGTGTTCGGCATGGGCTGCTTCTGGGGTGCCGAGCGTCTCTTCTGGCAGAAGCCGGGCGTCTTCGTCACGGCCGTGGGCTATTCCGGCGGCCTGACGCCGAACCCGACCTATCGTGAGACGACCACGGGGCTGACCGGCCACGCTGAAGTGGTGCTCGTGGTCTTCGATCCCGACATCATTTCCTATGATGCTCTTTTGAAGAGCTTTTTCGAGGAACACGATCCGACGCAGGGCATGCGTCAGGGCAATGACGTCGGCACCACCTATCGCTCGGTGATCTACACAACGACGCCGGAGCAGGAGGAAAAGGCGCTGGCCGCCCGCCGCGCCTATACGCGCGCACTTTTGAGCGCCGGTCGCACAACGCCGGTAACGACCGAGATCGCGCCGCTCGGGGTCTTTTATTTTGCCGAGAACGAGCACCAGCAATATCTCGCCAAAGTGCCGGATGGCTATTGCGGACTGAAGGGAACGGGCATTTCCTGCCCCGTCGGCGCGGCCTGAGAATCGCGGGCCGGGGCGGTCCGCCCCGGTTTTGCCACAGCGCTGTGGGGCGGATTTTCCCTATCCTCGCAATTCTTTACCGTTTGAAAAAAATCGGATGAATTTTGATTTTACCCGTGCAAGGATGCCTTAGACCGTGCTGACCCGGATGCAACGGGTGGCCACGGGGGAACTGAATTCCAACAGCGATGACAGGGCTGAAGAAGATGAAAAAAAGCGTTTTGACCATGCTGGCAGTTGCCGCGATGTCCACCACGGCGCTCGCCGCCGATGTGAAGCCGGCGCTGGTTTACGGCACCGGCGGCAAGTTCGACAAGTCGTTCAATGAAGCCGCTTACGCGGGCGCTGAAAAGTTCAAGGCAGAGACCGGCATCGACTACCGTGATTTCGAACCGACCGGCGATACGCAGGGCGAGCAGGCCATCCGCAACTTCGCCAGCCGCGGTTTCAACCCGGTGATTGCCGTGTCCTTTGCCTGGACCTCGGCCATTGAAAAGGTCGCTGGCGAATTCCCGGACACCAAGTTCGTGATCGTCGATTCCGTGGTGGAAAAGCCCAATGTCCGTTCGGTCGTTTATGCCGAGCATGAAGGCTCCTACCTCGTCGGCGTTCTCGCGGGCCTCGCTTCGAAGACCGGCAAGGTCGGCTTCGTCGGCGGCATGGATATTCCGCTCATCCGCAAGTTCGAATGCGGCTACGAGCAGGGCGCACGCGCTGCCAATGCCAAGGTTGAAGTCTTCCAGAACATGACCGGCACGACGGGCGCGGCCTGGAACGATCCGGTGCGCGGTGGCGAACTGACGAAGAACCAGATCGACCAGGGCGCTGACGTGATCTACGCGGCAGCCGGTGCAACCGGCCTTGGCGTGCTCCAGACCGCCGCCGACAACAAGAAGCTGTCGATCGGCGTCGACTCCAACCAGAACTACCTGCATCCGGGTTCGGTGCTGACCTCGATGGTCAAGCGCGTCGATCTCGCCGTCTACAACGCCTACAAGGATGCCAAGGAAGACAAGTTCACCCCGGGCCTGCAGGCGCTCGGCGTTAAGGAAGATGGTGTCGGCTATGCGCTGGACGACAACAACAAGTCGCTGATCACCGATGAGATGAAGGCGGCCGTCGAAAAGGCCAAGGCCGACATCATTTCGGGTGCGGTCAAGGTTCACGACTACATGTCGGATAACTCCTGCCCGAAGTAAGGGCATCCGCAATAGACTGAAATGGAGCGGACAGGACGAAGCGCCTGTCCGCTCCCTGTTCCGTATTTGCCGGAGGTGTCCGCTTGGTCGACGTCGCAGCAATCGAACTATTGGGAATCGACAAGCGCTTCGGTTCCGTCCACGCCAACAAGAACATCAGCCTGAGTGTCGCAAAAGGCTCGATTCACGGGATCATCGGTGAAAACGGGGCCGGAAAATCGACGCTGATGTCCATTCTCTACGGCTTTTATCAAGCCGATAGCGGTGAAATCCGGGTCAGCGGCAAGCCCGTGTCCATTCGTGACAGCCAGGCGGCCATCGCGGTCGGCATCGGCATGGTCCACCAGCATTTCATGTTGGTCGAAAATTTCACGGTTCTCGAAAATCTCATGCTGGGCGCTGAAGGCGGTGCCTTCCTCGGGCGTGGCGCGGATGCGGCGCGCAACGAGCTGAAGCGACTGGAAGCGGAATACGGCCTTGATGTTGATCCGGACGCGGTGGTCGAGGAACTGCCCGTCGGTCTGCAGCAGCGTGTCGAAATTCTCAAAGCCCTCTATCGCGGCGCGGAAATCCTCATTCTTGATGAACCGACCGGCGTTTTGACCCCTTCGGAAGCCGATCACCTGTTCAAGATCCTTGAGCAGTTGCGCGATCAGGGAAAGACGGTGCTGTTCATCACCCACAAGCTGCGCGAAATCATGGCGGTGACCGATACGGTCTCGGTCATGCGTCGCGGCGAGATGGTGGCAACCGTCAAGACGAAGGAAACCTCGGTCGAGGAACTGGCTGAACTGATGGTGGGCCGCCGCGTTCTGCTGCGCGTCGAAAAGCAGGCCGCCAACCCCGGTGACGTGCTTCTTTCGGTCAAAAACCTGACCGTCAAGGATGGCCGTGGCGTCGTCATGGTCGACAATGTCTCGTTCGATGTGCGGGCGGGGGAAATCACCGGCATTGCCGGCGTGGCGGGCAATGGTCAGTCGGAATTGCTGGAGGCGATTGCCGGCATTCGCAAGCCGGTCTCCGGCGAGATTTATGTGAATGGCGAGCTTTTGACGGCGGCCAATCCGGCCAAGCTGCGTGACATGGGCCTCGCCCACATTCCCGAAGACCGCCACCATATGGGCCTCGTGCTTCCCTTCGAGGAAAACGAGAATTCGATGCTTGGCTATCACCACGACCCGCTTTACGGGGCGGGGCCGTTCCTCGACCTTGAAGCCATTCGCAAGGACGCGGCCGATAAGATCGAGAAATATGATATTCGCCCGCCGGACCCGCGCCTGAAAACGGCGAACTTCTCGGGCGGCAACCAGCAGAAGATCGTCTGCGCCCGTGAGATCGAGCGCGATCCAAAAATCCTGATCATCGGCCAGCCGACGCGTGGCGTGGATATCGGTGCCATCGAGTTCATCCATCGTCGCATCATCGAAATGCGTGATGCGGGCAAGGCCGTGTTGCTGGTGTCCGTCGAACTCGATGAAATTCGCGGCCTTTCGGACCGCGTTCTGGTGATGTTTGCGGGGCATGTGGTGGGCGAAACCGCGCCCGATGCCGATGAAAAGACGCTGGGCCTGATGATGGCCGGCATTGCCGCATGAGGGCCGTATGAGCACCGCTTCTGTAAAATTGCCGAACTGGATCAATTACGGCCTCATGCCGTTGATCAACCTCATCGTCGCCTTCCTGATTTCCGGTCTGGTGATCTGGCTGATCGGCGAAAGCCCGCTGGAAGCGCTGGATTTCATGCTGCGCGGTGCGTTGGGCAGCGGCGAGGCCATCGGCTTCACGCTCTATTATGCGACAAGCTTCATCTTCACTGGCCTGTCGGTGGCGATTGCCTTCCATGCGGGCCTGTTCAACATCGGCTCGGAAGGGCAGGCCTATGTTGGCGGCCTGGGCGCGGCGCTGGTCGCGCTGGCGCTGGATCATTATGTGCCGTGGTATGTCACCATGCCGTTTGCCATTCTGGGCGCGGCGCTGTTTGGGGCGGCCTGGGCCTTTATTCCGGCCTGGATGCAGGCCAAGCGTGGCAGCCACATCGTCATCACCACCATCATGTTCAATTTCATCGGCGCGGCGCTGATGGTCTATTTGCTGGTGAATGTGCTGATCGTGCCCGGCAAGATGGCGCCCGAAACCCGCACCTTCCTGCCCGGTGGGCAATTGCCGAAGCTTGATTGGCTGATGGCTATTTTCGGCATGAAGCTCGGGGCCGCTCCGCTCAATTTCTCCTTCATCATCGCGCTCGTCATGTGCGTGCTGATATGGCTGTTGATCTGGCGCACCAAACTCGGTTTTGAAATGCGCACGCTCGGCGTCAGCCCCTCGGCGGCGATCTATGCGGGTGTGCCCTATGTGCGCACCGTCATCATCGCCATGCTGCTATCCGGCGCACTGGCGGGCATGATGGCGCTGAACCCGGTGCTGGGGGCGTCGGCCCGCCTGCAGGTGGAATTCGTCGGCGGCGCGGGCTTTGTCGGCATTGCCGTGTCACTCATGGGGCGAAACCATCCGCTCGGCATCGTTCTGGCCGCCATCCTGTTCGGCCTGCTTTACAAGGGCGGCGATGAACTGTCGTTTGAACGGCCGGCCATCACGCGCGATATGGTCATGGTCATTCAGGGCCTCGTCATTCTCTTCGCAGGCGCGCTGGAACACATGTTCCGTCCGGCCATCGTGAAAATCTACACGCGTTTTGCCAAGGGCTGAGGAGAGGATCATGGAAACCTTCGATATCTTCATCAGCATTCTCGGTTCGACGATCCGCCTTTCGATCCCGCTGATTTTCACCGCACTGGCGGGTCTCTTTTCCGAACGCGCCGGCGTTTTCGACATCGGCCTTGAAGGCAAGATGCTGGCCGGTGCCTTTGCCGCCGCCTGCGTCGCCTATCTCACCGGCTCGGCTTTTGCCGGGCTGGGCGCGGCGATTGTCGTCTCGATGATCTTCTCGCTGATCCATGGCTTTGCCTCGATCACCAGTCGCGGCAACCAGATCGTCTCCGGCGTGGCGCTGAACTTCGTGGCAGCGGGTCTGGCCGTCGTCTTGGGTCACGCCTGGTTCGGGCAGGGCGGTCGCACGCCCACCGTGGCGAATGATGCGCGCTTCCAGCCGATCACCCTTCCGGGTGTCGATATGATGCGTGACGTGCCCTTCATCGGCCCGATCTACGCCAATGTCATTTCCGGCAACAACCTCCTGACCTATCTTGCCTTTCTGGCGGTGCCATTGTCGTGGTGGGTGCTTTATCGCACGCGCTTTGGCCTGAGGCTTCGTGCCGTCGGTGAAAATCCGGGCGCGGTGGATACGGCAGGCATTTCGGTCATCTGGCTTCGCTATCGTGCGACGCTCGTCGCAGGCTTTCTCTGCGGCTTTTCCGGTGCTTATCTTGCCATCGCCCAGTCGGCGGCCTTCATCAACAATATGTCGGCAGGCAAGGGCTATATCGCGCTGGCCGCGCTGATCTTCGCCAAGTGGAAGCCGGTGCCGGTGCTGTTTGCCTGCCTGTTGTTCGGCTTTCTCGATGCCTTTGCCAACTTCATGCAGGGCAAGGCCGTGCCGGGTCTCGGCGAAGTGCCGGTGCAGATTTTCCAGGCACTGCCCTATGTGCTGACCTGCGTGCTGCTGGCAGGCTTTATTGGCGTCGCCCGCCCGCCGAAGGCCGGTGGCGTGGCCTATACGAAGGAGCGATAAGATGTCGCAAGAACTGTTCGAGGCCGCCCGCGATGCGATGAAATTCGCCCACGCGCCCTATTCGAAATTCCCGGTCGGCGCGGCCATCCGGGCCGATGACGGCAAGATCTATACCGGCGCGAATATCGAGAACCTGTCTTTTCCGCAAGGGTGGTGCGCGGAGCCGACCGCCATCGGCTGCATGATCATGGCAGGCGGCAAGAAGATCGTCGAAATGGCTGTCATTGCCGAAAAACTGGCGCTTTGCCCGCCCTGCGGCGGTTGCCGCCAGAAGATTGCTGAATTCGCCGATGCCAAGACCCCGATCTACCTGTGTGATGCGGTGGGCGTGCAGAAAACCATGACCATGGAGGAACTGCTGCCCTTCTCCTTCAAGACGGAGATTTTGGGATGAAGAATGCAATCGACCTTCTGGTCGACCGGCTGGATGGCCGGATGCCGCGCGTGGCCGTGGTGCTCGGCTCCGGTCTGGGACCGCTTGCCGATGAAGTCGAAGATGCCGTTCGCATCCCCTATGCCGATCTGCCGGATTTCCCGATCAGCCGCATTTCCGGCCATGCGGGCGAAGTAGTGGCGGGCACCATCGGGCGTGAGCCTGTCATCATGCTGTCGGGCCGCGTTCATTATTACGAAGCGGGCGATGCGCGCGTCATGCGCCGCCCTATCGAGGTGCTGGCCGGGCTTGGCGTGCAATCGCTGATCCTCACCAATGCCGCAGGCTCGCTGCATGAAGATATGCCGCCGGGCTCCGTCATGGCGATCACCGATCACATCAATTTCTCCGGCTTCAACCCGATGATCGGCGAAGAAGATGATCGCCGCTTCGTGCCGATGGGCGATGCTTATGATGCGGTCCTTCTCGACCGGATGCGCTCGTCAGCGGCCAGAAGCGGTGTCAAACTGTTTGAGGGTGTGTATACGTGGTTCTCCGGGCCGAGTTTTGAAACACCCGCAGAAGTGCGTATGGCCCGCATTCTGGGGGGCGATGCGGTTGGCATGTCCACCGTGCCGGAAGTCATTATCGCCCGCTTTTTCGGGTTAAGGGTTGCCGCAGCCTCCGTGATCACCAATTATGGGGCTGGCATGCCAAACGCGACCATCAGCCACGAACAGACGAAGGAGATGGCGCCCTTGGGCGGAAAGCGTCTGGCCGCCATCCTGAAGACGATGATTGCCGGTGGAGGTTTCGAGTTATGAATGACCATGATCTGCGTGAGGCTGCCTCCCAGGCGCTGACGCTTCTCGATCTCACCAATCTGAAGGATGATTGCACCGAGGCTGATATCCGCACGCTCTGCCATCGCGCCGTCACGCCCTTCGGCAATGTCGCCGCCATCTGCATCTGGCCGCGCTTTGTCGCTTATGCGGCGGGAATTCTCGGCGATACGTCGCCGGTTGCGATCGCCACTGTGGTCAATTTCCCCTCGGGCGATATGGCTGTCGCCGATGTGGTGGCCGAGACGGAAACGGCCATTGCCGATGGCGCCAACGAGATCGATCTGGTTTTGCCCTATAAGGCGCTGATGGCCGGTCGCGAGGCCGAGGCGGCGAAGATGGTGGAAGCGGTTCGTGCCGTTTGCCCGCCCGTGGTCAAGTTGAAGGTCATTCTGGAAACGGGTGAGTTGAAGGAAAAGGCGCTGATCCGCCGCGCCAGCGAGATTGCCATTGAGGGCGGCGCTGACTTCATCAAGACCTCGACGGGCAAGGTGGCGGTCAATGCCACGCTCGAAGCCGCCGATACCATGCTGCACGCGATCCGCGATTCCGGTCAAAATATCGGCTTCAAGGCCGCCGGTGGCATCGGCTCTGTGCCGGATGCAGCCCTTTACCTGGATCTGGCCAGCACCATTCGCGGACCGGATTGGGTCATGCCGTCCACCTTCCGCTTTGGGGCGTCCGGCCTTCTCGACAACATTCTGGCGGCGCTGACCGGCGGTCACGCCCCCGTTTCCAAAGGCTATTGAGCATCATGATCCCGCAGGAAATCATCCGTCGCAAGCGCGATGGCCAGCCGCTCGCCGCAGACGACATTGCCGGTTTTATCAAGGGGCTGACCAGCGAGACGATTTCCGAAGGGCAGGTCGCGGCCTTTGCCATGGCGGTGTTCTTTCAGGGCATGAGCCGTGAGGAAGTTATCGCGCTGACGCTCGCCATGCGCGATTCCGGCGATGTCCTGTCCTGGGCCGACGCCGGACGTCCGGTCGCCGACAAGCATTCGACGGGCGGTGTGGGCGATAACGTGTCGCTGATGCTGGCCCCTATCGTGGCGGCCTGCGGTCTTGCCGTGCCGATGATTTCCGGGCGCGGACTTGGCCACACGGGGGGCACGCTCGACAAGCTGCAATCGATCCCCGGCTACAATGTCATGCCGGGCGAGGCGGATTTGCGGCGCACGGTCAAGGATGTCGGCTGCGCCATCATCGGCCAGACGGGCGATCTCGCTCCGGCTGACAAGCGTCTCTATGCCATTCGCGACGTGACCGCGACGGTGGAATCCATTCCGCTGATCACCGCCTCCATCCTGTCAAAAAAGCTGGCCGCGGGTCTCGAAAGCCTTGTGCTCGATGTGAAATGCGGCAACGGCGCGTTTATGGCGAGCCGCGAGGCGGCCGAAGCGCTGGCCCGCTCGCTGGTTGAAGTCGCCAATGGTGCGGGTGTGAAAACGGCGGCCCTTCTGACCGACATGAACGAGCCGCTGGCGGACGCTGCGGGCAATGCCGTCGAAGTCGCCAATGCCGTGGCCTTCCTGAAGGGCGAAAAGGCGGACACGCGCCTCGATACCGTGACATTCGCACTGGCCGCCGAAATGCTGGTTCAGGCCGGAGCGGTAAGCGACCGCAAGAGTGCCGAGACCGAAGCCCGCAAGGCGCTCGAAAGCGGTGCCGCAGCGGAAATTTTCGCCCGTATGGTTCGGGCCTTGGGTGGACCAGTGGATTTCATGGACAAGCCGGACGCCTATCTGGTCGCCGCGCCCGTCATCCGCCCGGTTCTTGCCCCGCAGGCGGGCTATCTCGCCGCCTGTGAAACGCGCGATGTGGGCATTGCCGTTCTGGAATTGGGTGGCGGGCGCAAGCGTCCGCAGGATGGGATCGACCACCGCGTCGGTTTCACGGATCTGAAGCCGCTTGGCACGCATCTGGAAAAGGGGGAGCCGCTGGCTGTGATCCATGCGGCGGATGAAGCTTCGGCGGATGCCGGAACCGCACGCCTTCTCGCCGCCTATCGCATTGGTGAGGCCGCGCCCGAAATCGGCCCGGCCATCCTCACTCATATAGCCTAGCTCGAAAGCTTCATGCGCCCGCTGGAAACGGAATAACCGGAGATCTTCGAAAGGAAGCTCATGCCGATCAGCGGTGAGGAAAGCGCCTCGTCGCGGATGACGACGGCCTGCACGCCGAAGGCGCGTACGGGGCCGATTTCCACCCGGTCCAGTGTGATCCGCGCGCTCATGGTCTGGCCGTTGGCGGTGCTCACCGGGTGATTGAAGTTCAAGGTTGCGGGGCTGAAGCCGATCCGGCGTGCTACGCTTTCCGGCAGCGCGATCAGGGATGCGCCGGTGTCGATCATGCCCTCAACCGGACGGCCATTGATGGTGAAGGTGCCGGAAAAATGCCCGCGCGCGTCCTGCTGCAGATAAGCGTCGCGCCCTCCGCCTTGAGAACTGGGGACCGGCGGTGCGCCCGCGCGTTCGTTGGCGACGAGGACCTGTTCATGACCGCCGGCCGGAGCCGGATTGCGGTTGAGATAGTCCGGCAGCGCCATGGCAATAAACGCCATAAAGCCCGAAAAGATCAAAAGATTGCGCACCATCTGCCATCATTCCCCGATTTTGCGGGTGATGATGGCAGGATTGTTCTGAAAGGCGCTTAAGTCGATTGTGACAATTTGAACGATTGTCAAAAAAGAGCTTACTTGGTGCCGTACATGCGGTCGCCCGCGTCACCCAGACCCGGCACGATATAGCCCTTTTCGTTCAGATGGCTGTCGATGGAGGCGGTGAAGACCGGCACATCGGGATGGGCGGCACGGAAGTTGGCAATGCCTTCCGGGGCGGCCAGCAGGCAGAGGAAGCGGATATTGTGGGCGCCGCGCTCTTTAAGCTTCTCCACGGCGGCAATCGAGGAATTGCCGGTTGCCAGCATCGGATCAACGACGATGACGAGACGCTCGGCAATGTCTTCCGGGGCCTTGAAGTAATATTCGACCGGCTGCAGCGTTTCATGATCGCGGTAAACGCCGATATGCGAGACGCGGGCCGAAGGAACGAGATCGAGCATGCCTTCCAGAAGGCCGTTACCGGCGCGCAGGATCGAGGCAAACACCAGCTTCTTCCCCTCAAGGATCGGCGCTTCCATGGTCTGAAGTGGCGTCTCGATGGTCTCCATGGTCAGTTCCAGATCATGGGTTACTTCGTAGCACAGCAGCGTGGAAATCTCGCGCAGCAGGCGGCGGAAGCTGCCCGTCGACGTGTCCTTGCGGCGCATGATGGTCAGCTTGTGCTGCACCAGCGGGTGCTTGATTACGGTAACGCCATTCATTGGATTGACCCCGGCCTTGTCTGTTGCTCTTTTCCGTTGTTTTTTCACGGAAAAGGGTAGGCCGCAAGCGTTTCGGATGCTCGGTCCCCAGCAACGTGGGCGCTAAATGCTGTCAAAGACGGGCGAGAAGGGCTGTGCGCGTTGCCTCATCCACGAAAGCGGCCTCAATCGCTGTCCGCGTCATGGCATTGATCACCTCGTGCGAAAGCCCGAACACGGTTGCCGCCCGCTCATATTCCATGGCAAGCGTCGTATGGAAGAACGGCGGGTCATCGGAATTGAGTGTCACGCGAACGCCCGCCTCCAGGAAGCGCTTCAGCGGATGGCTCTCATAATCCGGGTACACCTTGAGCGCGATGTTCGAGCCGGGGCAGATTTCCAGAACCGTGCCGAGGTCGGCCAGACGCTTCACAAGGTCCGGGTCTTCGATGGCGCGAACGCCGTGGCCAATGCGTGATGGCCGCACCAGATCCAGCGCATCGATCACGCTTTGCGGGCCGACCAGTTCGCCCGCATGAATGGTAAGGCCAAGTCCGGCATCGCGGGCAATATCAAAGGCGCGGGCATAGTCCGCCACCCGGTTCATGCGTTCTTCGCCGGCCATGTTGAAGCCGGTGACGAGCGGATGACGGTGCAGCATCTTCGCCGTTTCGGTCGCCCGGCGCAGCACGTTTTCCGGTCCGAGATGGCGTTCTCCGATGATCACCATGCGGGATTCGATGCCGCCCTTGTCGCGGGCCGCCATCATGCCTGCGGCAATGCCTTCGAGATAGGCGTCGGCCGAAATACCAACCGCTTCGCCGTGATCGGGCGAGACGAAAAGCTCGGCATAGATCGTGCCGTAACCGGCCAGTTCCATGAGGTAGGCTTCGGCCAGATGCGCATAGTCTTCCGGCGTGCGGAAGAGATCGGCCACCAGATCATAAGCGGCGATGAAGGAGGTGAAGTCCTCCCAGACATAGCCGCCATCGCGGATGAAATGATCCGCATCGACGTTATATTTGCGGGCCTGCGCGAGGGTGAGCGTTGTCGGTGCCGCACCTTCGATATGGCAGTGCAGTTCAGCTTTCTTCAGCGTCTTGGTCACAGGAAACTCCGTCCATGGGGGCCGGCGGGCAGGCCAAGATGGGCCGCGATGCTTTCGCCAATATCGGCATAGGTCGAGCGAACGCCGAGATGGCGCGCCGGGATGGATGGCCCGAAGATCAGCACCGGCACGCGTTCCCGGGTGTGGTCGGTGCCGCGCCAGGTGGGGTCGCAGCCGTGATCGGCGGTCAGAACCACGATATCGCGGCCCTTCAGCTTGCGGTGAATTTCCGGAATATGCCGGTCGAAGGCCTCAAGCGCTGCGGCATAGCCCGCCACATCGCGGCGATGGCCGTAAACGGAATCGAAGTCCACCAGATTGGTGAAAACGATATCGCCGCTTTCCGCCTCATCCATGGTCTGCATGGCAGCCGCCACCAGCGCTTCATTACCATTGGCCTTGATGACACGGGTAATGCCCTTATGGGCATAGATGTCGCCGATCTTGCCCACCGCATGCACCTTGCGGCCTGCATCAATCGCGCGGTCGAGCAGCGTCGGCTCCGGTGGCGGCACGGCAAAATCACGCCGGTTGCCGGTGCGCTGGAAGGTGGCAGCCGTTTCCCCGACAAAGGGGCGGGCGATGACGCGGCCGATATTCAACGGGTCGATCAGTTTGCGAACGGTGCGGCAGAGTTCGATCAGCCGGTCGAGGCCGAAATGCGTCTCATGCGCGGCAATCTGGAAAACGGAATCGCTGGAGGTGTAGCAAATCGGCTTGCCGGTGCGGATATGCTCTTCGCCCAGACGGGTGAGGATTTCCGTGCCCGAAGCATGGCAGTTGCCGAGAATGCCGGGCACATGGCCCTCGCGGCAGATGGCCTCGACCAGCTCTTCCGGGAAGGCATCGCCCTCGCTCGGGAAATAGCCCCAGTCGAACGTCACCGGCACACCGGCAATCTCCCAGTGGCCGGAGGGCGTATCCTTGCCGCGTGAAACTTCGCTGGCCGCGGCTGACAGGCCGAAAATGCGGTCGGGCACGGGCATGCCAGCGGGGAAACGGCCCGTGGCCGATTTGGCCGCATGCAGCAGCCCGAGAACGCTCATGTTCGGCAGGCGCAGCGGCCCCTCACGAAGCCCGGCGCGGTCGGCCGCCCCGGCGGCGCAGAACTCGGCAATGTGCCCCAGCGTATCGGAACCGGCGTCGCCATAGGCCGTGGCATCCGGCGCTCCGCCAATGCCGAAGGAATCGAGAACGAATATGAAGGCGCGCGCCATGCAAGCTCCCGCTGCTGCCATTACCTGTATCAGAAGGACGACGCTTGTGAGCGCGTCGCCAGCTGAAAGGTTTCAGATATAGCGTTGTCAGCAGGTTGGCAAAAGAGTGGCGTGCACAATTCTTACTTGGTGGCGCAACCCGTGCAGGGCAGGGTGTCGCCCGTGCGCTGGCGGAAGTAATACTGGCGGTAAAGCGTCAGATCCTGGGTCTGCGACGGCAAGAGGCCCGGCATGAAGCTCAGGATTTTGTACGGGTAGGTCACTTCCGAACGGATGAGGAAGGAACTGGGGCCTGCCATGTCCGAAGGAATATTGACCGTAGAACCGACCTTGTAGGGGTTGGAGTTGTCCTGCGTCCACGACCAGCTCACCGTCGACTTTCCGGTGGAGTCCACGGCAATGCCCGAAATCACGATGCTCATCTGCGAGGTGCTCATGGGGGCAAAGATCGAATTGGCGATCACCGTCATGCCGCTCAGCGTCGTCGGTGTGACCTCTTCTTCCTGACTGACGAGGTCGGCGATGACACCCGCTGCCCGCGCGGTCCGCTTGGAGGCGGAAAAGCCTTGCGTGACTTCGAAGGCCGAGATGTAGAGCATCAGAAGAAGCGGGGCGAGCAGGGCAAATTCCACAGCACCCAGACCTGAGCAATCGTCCCGCAGGCGCAGTGCGTTGCGCTTCGCGCTCGCAAGCACCAGGCCTGTGCGCTGGCGCAGGGCGGAAAGGAAGGTCCGGTTCGCAGGAGACGTACGCATTTTTTCTGACCTATTCCGGGAACGGTTCATTCTTGTACGCCGTGGTTTCCATGATCAGGAAGTAGGACTTGCTCGGATCCGAGGCGATCTTGACCGTCGAAAAATAGGGACGCATCAGATCGAGCATCACTTCCCACTTGTAGACGGCGCGCACCATGTTGATGGTGCCGGGACCGCCGGGGGCGTAGGCAAAGGTCGATGTATCAACGTCACCCGTGGAGACATCATTGCCGATCGAGGTCGAAATATCAGCAAAACTGGCCGCGCTCTGGACATCGATGAAAAGCTTGGTCGGTGTCGCCACCTCGGTGCCCGAGCATTTCATCAGGATCGCGATCTCGTCGCAGAAGGCCTGCCGGAACTGGCTTTCACTCAGATAGGTCGTCTTGGTCGTGTCCGTTGCGGTGATCTGGCCCGTGCGCAGACGTCGCGCCAGAGTATCGACAGCGCCGCCGACGATTTGCTCGCCGGTGAAGGCGATAAATGTCTCGAAAATGGCAAAAATGATCATGAAATAGGGCAACGCCAGCAAAGCGAATTCAAGCGCCGCGGCCCCGTCGTCCGAGCGCACCAAACGCGGAAACAGGCGGCGAAGACGTGACGTCTTCTTCCCAATCTCGCTCTTGTTTTTCAGACGGTTGAACATGAATGCTTCCCGTGGCGCCGTTTAGCGACACAGGATAGGGCCCGGAGGTTTACAATCCGTTGCACCGATCAGCCCGATTCCGGCATTTGTATCGCTTGGCGGCACAGTCCACACGCGAGACGTGTTTAAGGCTTTGCACCACCGGATGAGACATTCTCCTCGCACCACGGTGCGCAGGAATAGACGTTCCGGCTCGTCTGCTTGTAGAGGCGAACCGTGTTACCCTCGTCAATCGACACCAGAACGCGCTGGTCAACGATTGCATTGCCATCGCCATCCAGCAGAAGCAGGTTGGTCGAGCCGTAGTTCTTGCCGGTCAGCACCACGGTGCGATCATCGGCAACCGTTGCATCGGCAATATCGTCATTCCCGACAATCACCTTCGAGACGGGGCGATCAAGCCGCAAAACGCGTGCATTGTTCATGTAGACGCGCAGCATGCCAGAGTCCTGTGCGGCAAATGCCTGCCCGGAAAGCGAGGCAACCGCAGCGGCGCCGCAAAGAAGGGCAAAGCCGAAAAGGGTGGATTTCTTGATCATGGTCGCAACCGTCCCCAAAACGACGATAAAAGTGTCGTTTACGGAAGATGAACCGAAGAGGTGAAGGTCCGGTTAATACAAAAACCCTCCGGATGACGTCGATTGGTCATGGCCGCGGCATATATATAGATAACGCGTACGCGCGCGCTCGGATCAGAAATGGGCGATCCTCAGGGATTGCGCGTTTGGCCTTATCACGCGGTCTTTACCGGGTGTTTACCCCAATCTTTCCCGTTTTTGCATTCACAGCCGGTTAACCATTAAATTTAAGCGGGTTGCAACGACCTCGCGGTAGTCTCGCCTCATCCGAACAACGAACAACAGTTGTCGGTCGTGCTGAAAAAAACCAAGTGGAGTAGGAGAGTACCATGACCAAGATTTTCGCTCAGTTCTTCAAGGATGAATCCGGTGCAACCGCCATCGAATATGGCCTGATTGCAGCCCTGATCTCCGTCGCGCTCATCACCGGCGCTACGTCGCTCGGCAACACGCTGAACTCGACGTTCTCGAAGCTGTCTGACAAGATGAACACGAACGCCGTCAACAAGCTCTAAGACCTCTGGGCCTTGAGTTTGAGACTTGAAGACGCCTCGCGAAAGCGGGGCGTTTTTGTTTATGGCGAAGATGATCCGCCATTCACGTTGTTGTGATCTGCCGTGAATTTTGCATCGGATCAGGTCGGTTTTACCAAGATTTAAGCCCTCAATTCTACTATCAGGCGATCAGATTAACGCATCAGCGTTTCCTTTTAAGTATTGAGTAGGAGAGCAGAATGAACACGATTTTCGCGCGGTTCCTGAAGGATGAATCGGGTGCGACCGCAATTGAATATGGCCTGATTGCCGCCCTCATCTCGGTGGCGCTGATCACGGGTGCAACGTCGCTTGGTGGCACGCTGAACAACACGTTCTCGAAGCTGTCGAACAAGATGAATGCCAACGCCGTGAACAAGCTCTGAGAACTTTCTGTCTCAGGTCTGAACTGCAAACGCCTCGCCTTCGCGGGGCGTTTTCATTTGGTTTACCGCACTCTCTGTTTGTACGGCTAACCCACGCTATCCGGTCTCTGCGGCCAGCAGATTCGCCATTTTTTAAGATCGCAGCGCTATTCTGGCGCTCAATATGAGTTTGAGCCTGTGCTGGGATTGATCAGCACGCGGCGCTGCACAAGGGTATTGTTTCCATGGTCGACATCGCGATCTTTATGATCCTGCCGTTCTGCCTTTGCCTGGCTGCCTTCACGGATCTCTTCTATATGAAGATCCCGAACTGGATTCCCGCGATTGTGCTAGGCTCCTACATCGTCATCGCACCGCTGAGTGGTCTTGGCTGGCCGGAGATCGGCATGAGCTTCGCAGGTGCCGCCATTGTGTTCAGCGCTTGCTTTGCCCTGTTTGCCATCGGCGTTATGGGTGGTGGCGATGCCAAGCTGTTGACGGCAGCCTCCGTCTGGTTCGGTTTCGGCATGCCGCTCGTCGGTTTCATCGCCTTCGTCAGCTATATCGGGGGCTTCCTCACCCTCGTCATCGTTCTCCTGCGCAGCCAGTCTTCGCTCGTCATGGCCATGGGCCTGCCGATCCCGAACTCCTTGCTGATGGCGCGCAAGATCCCTTACGGCATTGCCATCGCCTTTGGCGGCTTCATGGCTCTGACCGAAGCCCCGATGATCGCCATGCGGCTTTCCGGGCTGCACTGACAGCCCTCAAATCGAATGTTTTTCAAGGCCGACCCTGTGTCGGCCTTTTTGATTCCTGTGGTTGTATCGCGGGCGTCAACGATGCGTTAACCGTGTTTCTAAGGCTCGTGTTAACTATAATTATACGATTACGGCGCATCTTAACGGGAGACGTAGAGTTCCGTACCCGTACCAGAGAGCCGCAAATGAAGCCCGCTCGCCTAATTATCCTCGCTGCCGCCGTAGGCGCTGCCGGTCTTGCCGGAATGATTGCCATGCAAATGACCGGCACGCAGCAGGTCGTGATGCAGCAGGCTGAAGCCATTATTCAGAGGGAAGAGACGGTCAACGTCCTCGTTTCCGCTGAAAATCTGCCGATTGGCTCGCGCCTCAACGAAAAGGCGATGCGCTGGGCAAACTGGCCCGCAAGCGCTGTGGTCGAAGGCTTCATCACGGACAAGACCGCACCGCAGGCCATGCAGGATCTGAACGGGGCCGTGGTGCGCATGCCACTCTTTGCCGGTGAACCCGTTCGCCGCGAAAAAATTGCCGACTCTTCAAGCCGCGTCATGTCGGCCCTGCTGCCCGCTGGCAAGCGGGCTGTGGCGACCGAAATCTCGGTATCGACCGGGGCAGGCGGCTTCATTCTGCCCAACGACCGCGTCGACATCATCATGGTTCGCCGCCAGAACGGGAATTTCGTGACGGAAAACGTGCTCGATAACATCCGCGTTCTGGCCATCGACCAGCAGATTCAGGAACAGCAGGACGGGTCCAAGGCCGTGATCGGCACGACCGCAACGCTGGAACTGACACCGGATCAGGCCAAGATCATTTCGGTTGCGCAGCAGATGGCCGAGCGTCTGACGCTCGCGCTTCGGTCCGCCGCCGATGCGCAGGACCCGGATACGCGCGCCGCCTCCTATCTCATTTCGGGCGGTTCGGGTTCGCCGGGCGTGCAGCTGATCAAGGCCGGTCAGATCAGCACCAGCAATGCAACCCTGTCGTCCGGGTCTGCCCCGCCGGCGTCGATGCCGTCCGGTGCGCCGTCCATGCCGCCGGGCGCTGCACAGCCGTCTGCGATGATGCCCGGCCAGCCGCAAATGCCGAATTCCATGCCGGTCCCGATGCCTGGACAGCCGCAGTCAGTGAGGGTGGTAAATTGAACACGTTGAAGCACACGGCCAAGGCCGCAACCCGCACAGCGATCGCTCTTGGCATCACCCTCTCCATGGCGGTGCCGACCGCTTACACGCCCGCTTCTGCGGCAGGCACGGCTTCGTCGATCATCCGCATTACGGAAGCCGGAACGGGTGCGCGCAAGCGCATCAACCTCGGCCTGAACAAGGCACTGGTGATCGATCTTCCCGCCGACGCCCATGATATTCTCGTGGCCGACCCGTCGCTGGCCGATGCCGTGACGCGCAGCGCGCGACGCATCTACCTGTTCGGCAAGACCGTAGGCCAGACCAACATTTTCGTCTTCGGCGAAAACGGCGAGGAAATTGTCAGCCTTGATGTCGAGATCGAGCGCGATGTCGGCGGTCTGGAAGGCAACATCCGTCGTTTCGTGCCCGATTCCAACGTCAAGGTTGAGATCGTTTCGGATAACATCGTGCTGACCGGCACCGTGCGCACCCCGCAGGACGCCGACCAGGTGGTCAAGCTTGCCAACGCCTTCCTCAAGGGCGGCGAGGCGACGACCCGCCAGACCACGGTGACCGGAAATAACGGCGGTGATGCCGCGATCTATGCGGAAGGCCGTCAGACGTCGCAGATCGTCAATCTCCTGTCGATCGATGGCGAAGATCAGGTCACGCTCAAGGTCACGGTCGCTGAAGTGCGCCGCGAAGTCCTGAAGCAGCTGGGCTTCACCAATTCGATCAGCCAGAATTCCGGTGGCGGCGGCTTCGACGTGTTGACCACCACGACCAGCGCCGCAGGCCTGAGCGGCGGCATTGCCGGTCAGCTTGGCAAGTATGCGCTGCAGTCCACCATCGATGCTCTGGAGCAGGCCAAGGTTCTGCGCACGCTGGCAGAGCCGACCCTGACGGCGATTTCCGGTCAGGCCGCGACCTTCAACTCGGGGGGCGAGCGCCTCTATTCCGTGCCCGATGGCAATGGCGGTACGACCATCGTGCCTTACAATTACGGTATCTCGCTGGGCTTCACGCCAACGGTTCTGTCGTCGGGCCGCATTGCCCTGCGTGTTCAGACCAAGGTGTCTGAGCCGGTGGCGGCATCGACGGGGGTCGAGTATCGCAAGCGCGATATTGAAACGGTGGTTGAGCTGCCGTCTGGCGGATCGCTGGCGCTGGCGGGCCTCATTCAGGACGATCAGAAGCATTCGACCAATGGCACCCCCGGAGCCAACAAGATTCCGATTTTGGGCGCGCTCTTCCGCGACAAGACCTTCGAGCGCGCCGAAAGCGAACTCGTCATCATCGCAACGCCTTATCTGGTACGCCCGGTGGCGCGTAACCAGCTGGCGCGTCCTGACGATAATTTCGGTGCGCCGAGCGATGCTGGCAACTTCCTGCTTGACCGCGTGAACAAGATTTACGGTCGCCGCGAAGTGGCACAGCCAGGCACCTACCACGGCAATGTCGGGTTTATTTACAAGTGAGGAGCGGCGCGATGACGAAGTTTCAAGGCAATCCGTCGCTTGAGGGAAGGAACGCCACCATGTCTGGCGAAAATGCAAAGCGTCCGGTTCGCGTCCGGTTCGGTCTTTCGGCCGCGATGCTGACGGTTCTGGCGCTCGCTTCCTGTGGTTCGCCGCGTGATGGTATCAACACCGGATCGGTCGACGACTACCGTGAACGCCACCCGATCATCGTGACGGAAGCGGAACACTCCATCGAAATTCCGATTGCATCGGGTGATCGTTCCCTGTCCATGGGCGCGCGCGATGTCATTCGCGGCTTCGGCCAGAAGCGCATGGCTGCCCAGCGCGGTGTGATCCAAGTTCTGTATCCGCAAGGGTCACCGAACTCCGCGGCCGCCCGCACGGTTCGCGAGCAGGTTCGCGCCGAGTTGCGCCGTTCCGGTATCGAGCCGGGCATGATCGTTGAGCAGAGCTATCAGGCGCCGGGCGGGGAATCCGCACCGATCCGCATCAGCTATGTGGCGACGACCGCCATGGTGGCCAGCACCTGCGGTGAATGGCCGAAGAGCATCTCTCCGGATATGGCCAACCGCCAGTATCACAACTTCGGTTGCGCCTATCAGAACAATCTGGCGGCCCAGATTGCCAACCCGGCGGATCTCATCGGCCCGCGTGCCCAGACGCCGGTTGACGCCGAACAGCGCAGCGCGGTGATGAAGAACTATCGCGAGAAGTTCGTTGAACTGAAAGACATGAACTAAGGCCGCGGATCGGAAAGCGACGGGGACACGAAAATGAGCACGGTAAACTACGAAATCCGCAAGGCCGCCGATTCCGCCGATCTGATGATGGACGGTGATGTGCGTCCGGCTGATCTGGAATCCGTGCGGCCCATTCCGCGCATTTCGATCCATGCCTTTTGTGAAACGCCGGAAGCCCAGCGCGTCATGGAACGACTGGCATCGGATCGCCGCATGGCCAAGGCCAACATGCGCGTGACGGCTGGCAACGTATCGGCTGCCGCCAACATGTTCTCGTCGACGCCGACGCCGAACCTGATCATTCTTGAAACGCATGCCAAGCCCGAAGACATGCTGATGGAACTGGAGCCGCTGGCCGAGGTTTGCGATCCCAATACGCGCGTCATCATCATCGGTCGCTACAACGATATCGCGCTTTACCGCGAGTTGGTCCGCAACGGCATTTCCGAATATCTCGTTCATCCGGTCGGCATGCCCGAGGTTTTGAACGCGGTGGCCGGAATCTTCGTGGACCCGGAAGCCGCTCCGCTTGGCCGTTCCATCGCCTTCATTGGTGCCAAGGGTGGCGTCGGGGCCTCGACCATTGCGCATAACTGCGCCTTTGGCATTTCTTCGCTGTTTATGACCGAAACCGTGCTGGCCGATCTCGACCTGCCTTACGGCACCGCCAATATCGACTTCGATCAGGACCCGGCTCTGGGGATCGCCGAAGCGGTTTTCTCGCCGGAACGTCTGGACGAGGTGTTCCTCGACCGACTGTTGACGAAGTGCTCCGAGCACCTGTCGCTGTTGGCCGCACCGTCGCTGCTTGACCGCGCCTATGATTTCGACCGTTCGGCCTTCCAGCCCATTCTCGAAATCTTGCAGCGCACGGCTCCGATTTCGGTTCTCGATGTGCCGCACCAGTGGTCGGAATGGACCCGCACGCTTCTCTCCGAGGTGGATGAGGTGGTCATCACCGCAATCCCCGACCTCGCCAATCTTCGCAACACGAAGAACATTATCGATGCGTTGAAGAAGCTGCGTCCGAACGACAAGGCCCCGCATCTTGTGCTCAATCAGGTGGGCATGCCCAAGCGTCCGGAAATCGCTCCGGCGGACTTTTTCGAGCCGCTCGAAATGGAGCCGATTGCCATCATTCCGTTTGATGTGCAGCTGTTTGGCAATGCCGCCAATAGCGGGCGCATGATTTTTGAAGTCGATCCCCGCTCGCCGGTTGCCGAAACCTTCTCGCAGATTGCCCATGTGGTGACGGGCCGCGTGGTGGCCAAAAAGCAGAAGAAGGCGGGTCTGGCGAGCGTTCTGGCCAAGCTGAAGAAGAAATAGCGACAGTCCCGGCGCGCCGGGCTTGTGGCGGTGGCTTTGCCACCGTGTGCTCAAGACAATGAGAATGGAAAGAGGGCATGTTCGGAAAACGCGGTAACGACGGTTTCAGCAAGAAGCCCGCAGCCCCGGTGCCTGCAGCACCGCCTGCGGCGACATCGGCTGCGGCAGGATCGGCCACCGCTGTGGCCCCAAGAAGCGGCCCGGAAGTGTTGTCCGATCCGGTGCGCGAAGGGGCGACCGCGCCACGCCAGCAGATGACCCCGCCGCCGCTTCAGCCCGCGGCCGGTGGTGCCCAGTCCCGTCGTCGCCAGACGACGCGCGACGAGGGCTATTACGATACGAAGATGCAGGTTTTCTCGGCGCTGATCGATACGATCGACCTGTCGCAGCTCGCCAAGCTGGATACGGAAAGCGCGCGTGAGGAAATCCGCGATATCGTCAATGATATCATTGCCATCAAGAACCTCGCCATGCCGATTGCCGAGCAGGAAGACCTGCTCGACGATATCTGCAACGACGTTCTGGGTTATGGCCCGCTGGAGCCGCTTCTGGCTCGCGACGACATCGCCGACATCATGGTCAATGGCGCCGGGCAGACCTTTATCGAAGTGAGCGGCAAGACCATCGCTTCGGATATCCGCTTCCGTGACAATGCCCAGCTTCTGTCGATCTGCCAGCGCATCGTGAGCCAGGTCGGCCGCCGCGTCGATGAATCAAGCCCGATCTGCGACGCCCGTCTGCCGGACGGCTCGCGCGTGAACGTGATCGCGCCGCCGCTGGCCATTGACGGCCCGGCGCTGACCATTCGTAAGTTCAAGAAGGACAAGCTGACGCTCGAACAGCTTGTGAAGTTCGGTGCCATCACGCCGGAAGGGGCTGCCCTTCTGCAGATCATCGGGCGCGTGCGGTGTAACATCGTCATCTCCGGCGGTACCGGCTCCGGTAAAACGACGCTGCTCAACTGCCTGACCGGCTATATCGAGCAGGATGAACGTGTCATCACCTGCGAGGATACGGCCGAACTTCAGCTGCAGCAGCCCCATGTCGTGCGTCTGGAAACGCGTCCGCCGAACATTGAAGGCGAAGGCGAGATCACCATGCGCGATCTCATCAAGAACTGCCTGCGTATGCGCCCTGAACGCATCATCGTCGGCGAAGTGCGCGGACCGGAAGTGTTCGACCTTCTGCAGGCCATGAACACCGGCCACGATGGCTCCATGGGCACGATCCACGCCAACACGCCGCGCGAGTGCCTGAGCCGTATGGAATCGATGATTGCCATGGGTGGTTTTACCCTTCCGGCCAAGACGGTGCGCGAAATCATCGCCTCGTCGGTGGATGTGGTCATTCAGGCCCAGCGTCTTCGCGATGGTTCGCGCCGCATCACGGCGATTACCGAAGTGTGCGGCATGGAAGGCGATGTGATCATCACGCAGGATCTGGTTCGCTACAAAATCGAGGGCGAAGACGCCAACGGCAAGCTCATCGGTCGGCATGTCTCGACCGGGATCGGCAAGCCGCGCTTCTGGGATCGCGCCCGCTACTACAATGAAGAAAAGCGTCTGGCGGCCACGCTCGACGCGATGGAAGTTGAAAAGCAGTAAGCCTGTCCTTTTCCGCGCAAGGCACGGAAACGCAACGACCGGGTGGAGATGAAACGATGGATATGACCGTTCTGCTGGTTGTCGTTCTTGCGGCCATCTCCGCTGGCGCTGTCGCGTGGGGCGTGCTCTTCAATCGTCTTGAGACGGACAAGCGAATTGAGACCCGTGTCCAGCGCGTCAAAGCCGCCGAAACCGATCGTATGCAGGTCAAGGCCTCGCGCGATCGTGTGGCCGAACTCACCAAGCGTCGCAAGAATGTTCAGGATTCGCTGAAAGAGCTGGAGCGCAAGCAGGCGGAAAAGAACGCCCGTGAGGCGAGCGTCAACCTGAAGACCCGCCTTGTTCAGGCTGGCCTTTCGATTGAGCCGCGCCAGTTTTACATCTTCAGCGCCGTTGCCGGGGCTGTCGGCTTCTTCCTGCCGTTTCTGTTCGGCTTCGGGCTGCTGGTCTCGCTCGGCTCGGCCATTGTCTTTGGCGCGGGCTTGCCGCGATTTGTCCTGAATTTCCTGCTGAAGCGTCGCCAGAAAAAGTTTCTCGAAGAGTTCCCCAACGCGCTCGATGTCATGGTGCGCTCGATCAAGTCGGGTCTGCCGCTCAACGATTCACTTCGACTGATTGCGTCCGATGGTCAGGAGCCGGTGAAAAGCGAGTTCCGCCGCGCCGTGGAATCGCAGAAAATGGGCCTGAGCGTGGCGGAAAGCTGCGCTCGTATCAGCCTCACCATGCCGCTTCAGGAAGTCAATTTCTTCTCCATCGTCATTGCCATTCAGGCGCAGGCGGGCGGTAACCTGTCCGAAGCGCTCGGCAATCTGTCGCGCGTGCTTCGCGAACGCAAGAAGATGCGCAGCAAGGTCAGCGCCCTTTCCATGGAAGCGAAGGCCTCGGCCGCCATCATTGGCGCGCTGCCCTTTATCGTGACGCTGCTCGTCTACATGACGTCGCCTGACTACATCATGGTGCTGTTTACCGACACGCGCGGCCACATCATTCTGGGCGTGTCCGGGGTTTGGATGTCGTTCGGCATCCTGATGATGCGCAACATGATCAACTTCGACATTTGAACCGGGGAGAGCCTTATGAATCCGTCAGTCATTGTTGCGGGTCTGGTTGCGGCCTCGGTTTTTGCAACGCTTTACGTTCTGGTCCAGCCTTATCTTTCCAAGGATGGGCTGGAAAAGCGCATGAAGGCGGTCTCCACGGAACGCGAGCAGATGCGCGCCCGCGAACGTGCCAAGATGAACGACCCGAACGGGCGCGCCAACCTGCGCGGCAACAACAACCAGAACGCCCGCCAGATCGTGGAAAAGTTCAACCTGCGCGAAGCGCTGGTCGACGAAAACACGGTCAACAAGCTGAAGGCCGCCGGTCTGCGCTCGCAAAACGCGCTGAACACCTTTCTGGCCGCCCGTTTCATCCTGCCGTTCATCTTCTTCGTCGTCGCCCTTCTGTGGGTCTTCGGCCTTGGCAATCTGGCCAGCAAGCCGTTGCCGATGCGGATTTTCGCCACCATCGTCTTTGGCTATATCGGTTTCTACGCGCCGAACATCTACGTCTCGAACCGCACCAAGAAGCGTCAGTTGTCGATCCGCCGCGCCTGGCCGGACGCGCTCGACCTCATGCTGATCTGCGTTGAATCCGGGATCTCGATGGAAGCGGCCATGCGCCGTATCGCCGATGAACTGGCGGAGGCTTCGCCGGAACTGGCCGAAGAAATGATTCTGACGACGGCAGAACTGTCCTATCTTCCGGATCGCCGCGTGGCCCTTGAAAACCTGGGGAACCGCACGCAGCTTGATGCGGTGAAAAGCGTGATGCAGGCGCTCATTCAGGCTGACCGTTACGGCACACCCGTGGCGACGGCCTTGCGCGTTCTGGCCCAGGAAAGCCGTGATGAACGCATGACGGAAGCCGAAAAGAAAGCGGCTGCCCTGCCGCCGAAACTCACAGTGCCGATGATCCTTTTCTTCCTGCCGGTGCTGGTCGCCGTCATTCTCGGCCCCGCTGGTATTCAGGTCTCCGACCGCTTCCAGTAAGCGAAACGGATCGGTACAATAAGAAAAGGCGGCTCAAGGGCCGCCTTTATGATTTTGGGGAAGGGAAGGGGATCAGCCGCCCGCCTTCTTGTCCTTCTGGGCGAGATCCTTCCAGGCATTCTGCTGGGACAGCATGCTGCGCAGATAGGCGACATTGGCATCGGCCTGCTGCGGCATCAGTTCCTGTCGGGCAATCTGCTCGGCCTCGGCAAAGCGGCCCTGAAGGCCAATCACCAGCGCATAGTTCTGGCGCACGCGGCTATCGGCCAGCGGTTGCGCCATGGCGGTGCGCAGATAGGATTCACCGCTCTTCAGGTCGCCTGAAAGCACGTAGGACATGCCGAGATTGGAAAGAACGCTCGGTTCATTCGGCTGAATCTGCAGGGCGTTGTTGTAGCGGTCGCGCGCTTCCCGGGAACGGCCCAACTGGTCGAGCACGGCACCTTCGGCAGACACCAGACGCCAGTCGGGACGGTCGGGGGTCTGAGCGCGGCGGATGGTTTCGAGCGCCTGATCGAGCTGCCCGGCACCGGCCTGCGCCTTGCCATAGGCCGCCAGCACTTCGCGGTCGTTCGGGTTGGCAATGGCGACCTGCTGCATCACGGCGAGCGCCTGATCGTTGCGGCCACTCATCAGCAGCACATTGGCGTAGTTGACGCCGATGGTCTTGTCCTTCGGGTTCTTCTCATAGGCGGTGCCATAGCTTCGCGCCGCATTGGCCAGTTCCGCGCCGCTCAAGGATTCTATCGGCTTTCCCGACTGCGAAAGGTTGGCGGTGGAACCCGTCGTCTGGCGACCGGACGCGCACGCGCCAAGCGAAAGCGCCATGGCCAAAACGGCGGTGCCGCGCAGGAAACGGCGTGTTGCAATGGACGAAATACGCAAAGCGGACATGGATCAATCTCCGGGCCGTTGACATGCCTCGGGCGAACCGCCACGACGCAATCTTCGCACCAGCAATAATCTGTTAACCCTAACGGATCGTTAACGCGTCCTTTCCAGAACCCCTCCGAAGGCTCCCATGCTGCCCTATCAGTACATCGAAAGACCGTCGCCTTTCTGCCAGAAGGGGGGTGGAACGCTCCCCGTTTTTGCCGTCACCCCGTCGCATGTGGAGCAGGGTGCCATTGAGCCGGCGGCGCTCGACTGGGCGCGAAAGGCCGATTTCAAGGCGAAACTTGGAGCGCTTCTCCTCATCCCGACCCCGGATGGCCATCTGGGCGGGGCGCTGTTTGGTCTGGGGTCCGCGCCCGCCGAAGCCCCTTTCCTGACGGGTAAGCTCGCCCGCCTTCTGCCGCATGGGGATTGGCATATCGAAACGGCACCGCTCTGCGCTAACCGTCTGGCCATGGGGTTCGGGCTGGGGTCGTACTCCTTCGACCGTTACCGCGCTGAACCCCCCATCCAGCCGCGCCTTCTGATGCCGGCCGATGCCGATGGCAACGATATTCGTCGCCAGCTGGCAGGGGTCTATCTCGCCCGCGACCTGATCAATACGCCCGCCAATGACATGGGGCCGGCAAAGCTTGAAGAGGTGTTCCGTGCACTGGCCGCCCACTACAAGGCCGAGGTGAAGGTCACGACAGGCGATGCACTGATCGGGGCCAATTTTCCGCTGGTCCATGCCGTCGGGCGCGCGAGCGCCGAAGCGCCGCGCCTTCTCGAAATGCGCTGGGGCAAGCCGAACCATCCCAAACTCACGCTGGTCGGCAAGGGGGTCTGCTTCGACACCGGCGGTCTCGACCTGAAGCCCGCCTCCGGCATGGCGCTGATGAAGAAGGATATGGGCGGCGCTGCCAATGTCATGGCGCTGGCCCTGATGATCATGGATGCCAAGCTGAAGGTCGATCTGACGGTGATCGTGCCGGTGGTGGAAAATTCGGTTTCCGCCAACGCCTTCCGTCCGGGCGATGTCTATCGCAGCCGCAAGGGGCTGACGGTCGAAATCGACAATACCGATGCCGAAGGCCGCCTCATTCTGGCTGACGCACTGGCCTATGCCGATGAAAGCGCGCCTCAGCTCCTTATCGATATGGCGACGCTGACGGGAGCGGCCCGCGTGGCGCTTGGCCCCGATCTGCCGCCTTATTATACCGACGATGCGACGCTTGCCGCTGACATCGCCGCGTCCGCGCTGGAAACGGATGATCCGCTGTGGCGCATGCCGCTTTATCGCGGGTATGACAAGGATCTGAAGGGCAAGATCGCCGATCTGACCAATGCACCCTCGGGGGGGATGGCGGGCTCGATCACGGCAGCACTCTTCCTCAAGCGCTTCGTGTCCTCGGGCCGCCAGTGGGTGCATCTTGATGTCTATGGCTGGGCACCCGCCGAGCGCGCCGAAGGTCCGGCGGGCGGCGAGGCTCAAGGCATTCGCGCCCTGTTCCACCACATTTCCACCCGCTTTGCATGAGACGAAGCACCTTGCCAAACGGCGACATTTGACGGAAAAAGGAACGGACGCGAAACGAAGTCCGGAGCCGTTCCTTGCCCGTCGAAATGAACCCTTCCCAGGCCTTGTCGCTTTGGCATGCGGTGACGCTCGAGCAGGTGCGCCAGGATGACAGCGATCTGACGATCCGCCAGATCGCCATTCTTCTGCATATCTATATGCAGCCGCCACCGCATACGGTGCGGGGGCTTGCCGCGACGCTGGGCGTCACCAAGCCGGTGATTACCCGCGCGCTCGATACGATGGGTGAGCGTGGCCTTGTAGAACGGGTGCGCGACGACCGCGACAAGCGAAACGTCATTATTCGCCGCACCGTCGCGGGCGCGCTGTTTCTCGAGCGTTTCGGGGATCTGGTGATTGCCGAAGGGCGAAAACTCTCCGTTTGAACGGATAAGAAGACAGGAAGGAATGAGCATGCTCGACCGCCGGCTGAACGCTTTCAGGCCAGACCTCGCCGATATTCGCCTGAAGGGCCAGGTCGAGGCTGAACGCTTCGTGGAAGGTACGCCCGCCAGCGTCTGCGTGCCATTCGCGCCCCTGCGCCCGCGTCCGGATTTCGAGGCCTCCATCGACACCCAAATGCTGTTTGGCGAAACGCTGAAAGTTTTCGACAGCGTTGATGGCTGGGCCTTCGTCCAGTCCGATGTCGATGGCTATGTCGGTTACTTGACCGAGGAGGAAATCACCGACGCCATGGATCCGGCGACCCACTGGATCGCCACGCCGCGCACCTTCGTCTATCCCGGTCCCGACCTGCGCTTTCCCCATGTCGGCGAGCTTTCGATGGGCTGCCGTGTGACGCTGACCGGCGAGGCGGAAACGCGCGGCACGAAATATGCCCTGATGGAAGGAGGCGGCGCGTTGATCTCGGCCCATTGCCAGCCCATCGGCAAGCCGATTGACACCGATTATGTCGCGGTCGCCAGCCGTTTCCTGGAGACGCCCTATCTCTGGGGCGGTCGCTCCGGCTTCGGCATTGATTGCTCGGGCCTAGTGCAACTGGCCATGATGATGACGGGCCGCGCCGCACCGCGCGATTCCGATATGCAGGCCAGCCGCCTCGGCACGCCCATCGAACGGGATGCGCTTCAGCGCGGGGATCTGGTGTTCTGGAAAGGCCATGTCGGCATCATGGAAGACGACAAGACCCTGCTGCACGCCAATGGGCACACCATGACCGTGGCCCGTGAAAATCTGGAAGAGGCCATCAAGCGCATTGGCTGGCTTTATGATGCGCCAACCGGCTTCCGGAGGCCCTGATGCGGGGCTTGTCGACCACGCTGGCCGTTTGCGCCCTGATCGCCCTGACCGGCCAAGCCGGGGCAGCCGAAAAGGCAAAGCCGAAGCCGAAGGGCGGCATTGATTTTTCAAAGCCGCTCGGTCCCGCATCGGATTACCCTGACCTGCCGGGCGTGAAGAAATACGATCCCCTGAAAGCCGATGACAATGACGGCTTTACCTGCACCACGGTTCTCAGAAGCCAGCGCGACGATGACAGCCCCTTTGGGCGCACGCTTTCGCGCCGGGTTTACCGCTGTGAGAAGAATGGCTTCGTCATCGAACGTGAAGACCCGCCGCTGCGGGGCGAATGGCTGCCGGGCATCAACCCGCCGGACCACTGATCCACATTGGTTTCAGTGCGCCGAAGGCTTTGCGCTCGCGCCCGTATCCAAACCTAGCGCCAGTTGCTGGCCACCATATTTCTTCAAAACATAGGCGGGCGGGCGGTTCATGATCGCTGCGGCCCGCTTTTGCATTTCCGCACGCCGCGCCATCTGCATTTCGCGAATGGCGCGCACCTTGGCAACTTCCCTCAGGGCCTTCTCAACTGCCGTATCCTGCATGATGCTTCTCCCTGTGTGTTCCCTTTATGTTCTATTAGTTAACGAATTCTGTCAAGAGAAATCGCAGCGCTGGGCGGCGCTCCCGTTTGGGCGGCAGGAAACATGATGCTGAGTTTCACCATTTGATTGCCTAAGCGGGAGAGACGTAATATGCATCCCTCGAAAACTGTATCGGGTTGAGGCGCTCACATGGATTCCGGGCCGGGTTGCGAAACCGCCAAGCTCACGCCGCTCGGAACCGCCGCGCGCGGGGCTGCGGGCGTGATCGACCGTATTGAGGTCGACGGTTTGCGTTTTGACCTTCCCGCCGCCGAAATCGAGCGCCGCCTTCTGGAGCTTGGCTTTCTGGAAGGGGCACGGGTCAGCGTTCTCCATGAAGGCCTTTTCGGTCGCGATCCGATTGCTGTGCGCGTCAATGGCGCAACGGTTGCGCTCCGCCGCAGCGAAGCCATGGCCATTCTGATCCGTCAGGGCCAGTCATGACGGAGACGACGGTTGAGACCATCTGGCGTCTGGCGCTCGTCGGCGTCCCGAACTGCGGCAAGACTGCGCTTTTCAATGCCATGACCGGCAGCCGCCAGAAGGTGGGCAATTACGCGGGCGTCACCGTCGAACGCAAGATGGGCACGGCCACGACGCCGCATGGCAGAACGCTTTCGGTGCTCGATCTGCCCGGCACATATTCGCTGCGCGCCCGCAGTCCGGATGAGGAAATCACCCGTGATGTGCTTCTCGACCGCAAGGACGGCGAAGCGCCGCTCGATCTCGTTCTGGCCGTTGCCGATGCCACCAATCTGCGCTCGGCCATGCGGCTGGTTCTCGAATTGAAAACCGCCGGTCATCCGGTGGTCCTCGTTCTGAACATGATGGATATTGCCCGCCGCATGGGCATGGACATTGATCTGTCCGCACTTTCAGCCGCATTGGGCCTTCCCGTTGTGGCGGCGAGCGCGGTGCGCAAGGGCGGAATGCATGAGCTTTGGCATGCTCTCGACAAGCTGATCACCGAAGGGTTGCCAGTAGCCTCGGCGCGAAGCTGGAAGGAACCTGCTGCCAGTGATCTGCGCGCTCTTCAGCATGAAGCCGACCGCATCATTCATTCGGGTGTCCGCTTCCCGGAAAAGCCGGATACGCTGACGACGCGGCTCGATGCCGTCCTTCTGCATCCCGTGCTGGGGCTTTTGTCCCTGCTGGCTTTGCTCTTTATCATGTTCCAGGCGGTGTTCGCCGGGGCCGCGCCGATTATGGATCTGATTTCCGCCGGCTTCGATGCCTTGGGCGCTGGCGTTCAGGTCGTGCTTGGCCCGGGCATTGTCGAAAGCTTTCTGGTGGATGGCCTGATCAGCGGGGTAGGCGGTGTTCTCGTCTTCTTGCCGCAGATCCTAATTCTCTTCCTCTTCATCCTGCTGCTGGAAGACCTGGGTTACATGGCCCGCGCCGCCTTCCTGATGGATAAGATCATGGGCGGGGCAGGGCTGCATGGCCGCGCCTTCATTCCGCTTCTGTCGAGCTTTGCCTGCGCCATTCCGGGCATTATGGCCACGCGGGTGATCGATAATCGTCGCGACCGCTTGACGACCATCCTCGTCGCGCCGTTGATGACCTGCTCGGCCCGCATCCCCGTCTATACGCTGATCATTTCGGCCTTCATTCCCGCTCGCCCGGTGCTTGGCCTGTTCAATCTGCAGGGCCTCGTCATGTTCGGGCTTTATGCGGCGGGTATCTTGAGCGCGCTTGCGGTTTCCTTCGTCGCAAAATACGTGTTCTGGCGCGATGAACCGGCCCAGCCCTTCATGCTGGAACTGCCGGATTACAAGCTGCCGCGCCCCGTCAATGTGCTGCGCGAGATGCTGACGCGCGCGCGCCAGTTCCTGCAGCGCGCGGGCACCACTATTCTCGCCATGACGGTTCTGATCTGGTTTCTGGCAACCTTCCCGGCGGCACCCGAAGGGGCCACCGAGCCGCCGATCTTCTACAGCTTCGCGGCGATGATCGGCCATGGCATCGAGCCGCTTCTGAGGCCCATCGGCTTCAACTGGCAGATCAGCGTTGCGCTGGTGCCGGGCATGGCCGCGCGTGAGGTCGTGGTGGCGGCGCTTGGCACGGTCTATTCCGTGCAGGACGCCGGTGACGCGACGGTCACCATTGCCCGCAGCCTTGCCAGCAACTGGAGCCTCGCAACGGCGCTGTCCTTCCTGACCTGGTATGTCTTCGCCCCGCAATGCTTCTCGACGCTGGTGGTCATCCGCCGCGAAACGGGGCAGGCGCGCTGGCTGTGGATCAGCCTCGCCTACATGCTGGTGCTGGCCTACGTGGCCTCGTTCATCGTCTATCGACTGGCGCTGCTTGCTGGTCTTGGCTGAAGGCTGAGAGCCGAAATCCACCGTTATGAATGCCTGATTTCAGGCAACAAAAAAGCCCGGTAAAACCGGGCTTTTTGTGTTTCCAGCACCGCATGAGCGATCTGAAACGGGAATTTGGTGCCAGAAGAGGCATCGATTTCGTGCGTTATCTTGTTGAAATATAAATTACTATTTTTATGGCTAAATTCCCAAATGCCAACAAATATACCAACAAAATCTGCGGCTGCACCGGAATAACGGCGAACATCCGTGAACGGGTGGTGCGGTGAATAATTTTCGTTGTATGAAGACTTTTCACCGTTCCTGTTGCCATTTTGCTGCATGGGCGAAGCCCACCCAATCAAAATCATTCCACCCACATATCTCAGCCCCGAGGCCAGCCGTAAAGCATGGATAGCAAGACAACTGACAGCATCGAAGCAAGTTTGAATGAGCTTCGGGCGAAAGCCCTGAACGTGTTCAATATGCGGATCATCAAAATCTATTCCGCTGTCGAACATCCGGCGTTTATACCGCATAGCTTGGTCAGTGAGGCCGTGAGGGCTGCGGAGGAGAACGTCAACCAATTCGTTCGGCAAACCGTTTCCGGGGTCTCTGCCATATCAGAGGCACCGGAAGCCTTCCTTCTGGTTCGTGATGCTGTAGCCGCCCATCTGCTGGACTTGGAGATAAGGATTGAACAAGGGCGTGGTGTTCCGCTGCCGCCTGATATGCTCAAAGTGATCAACGAACGATTTGAGGCGGTCAGCCAACGCGCATACCAGAACCTCGAAAATCGCCGTGCCTCCTTCTCTGGTTCAAGAAACAAGGGTGGGCGACTTCCAGAATGGAATTGGGAGGAGGCAGAGGCTCACGTCAGAGGAAAGTTTTCTGATGGCATTCCTATGGGGCGGGGTGCGCAGGCCAAGATCGTAAATTTGATGGCCGAATGGTTTTCCGAGACCTACGACAAGGAACCCGGAAAGACAGAGCTTAACCGCCACGCTGCTGCTTTGGTGAATGGTCGCGGGAATGTCCGGTAACTGGTTGCCGAACCTTGCCGGGCGATATGTTCGTTGAAAGTTCATAGGTATTCGTCCGCTCCCGCAGTAAGCCAGCGTAAATCGCGTTGACCGGGAGCAGGGATTGAAAACCATGAACGACCAATATCTTTGCTCCGTCTCCGAAGCGGCCAAAATGCTCGGTCTCGGACGAACCAAAATCTATGACATGCTCGCCAAGGGGCAAATCTTGTCCATGCGGATCGGCTCACGGCGGCTGGTCAAGATTGAAAGCATCAAAGCGCTAATTGAACGCGGTGATGCAGCATGAGCGGTATGGACCTAAATGAGAAAGCCGGTGCTGCGCCAACAGCCACCGGCCCTGATGATGCCAAATCTTCTAACCCGGCATTTTCACCTAACACGAATGAGGAAATTACGCCAGAAGGAGATACCTCCGGTGTCGTCAGCATCGACGGCGCGGACCTGCTGAACCGCGTTCGGGATTTCGCGAACCGCTTCATATGCTACCCGTCCGAAACGGCGAGCATCGTGCATGTGCTATGGGTGGCCCATGCTCACCTCATGGATGCTTGGTTTTCCACGCCACGCCTTGCGGTTTTGTCCCCTGAGCCGGGTAGTGGAAAATCACGGGTGCTGGAAATCACGGCGCTGCTCGTGCCAAATCCATTGCTGTCGGTGAATTCATCGGCGTCGTTTATACTGCGGATGATCGCGGATCAGGAAAACCGGCCTACCGTCCTATATGATGAAATCGATGCAATCTTCGGCCCCAACGCAAGGGGCAACGAAGACCTGCGCGCGATGATTAATGCGGGTTATCGACGTGGGGCAATGATCGGGCGCTGCTACATGGAAAAGGGCAAAGTGCTGACGGAGCAACTTTCGACCTATGCCGCCGTTGCCTTGGGTGGCCTCGGCAATCTGCCGGATACGATCATGAGCCGGTCGGTCATCATCAGGATGAGGAAACGGGGACCGGGCGAGGAAGTGGAACCTTTCCGGCCTCATCTGCATGAACCGCCTGCCAGTGCCTTGTGTGACGAACTGGCGGCATGGGCGGCAAGCATGTCCACTTTGGCAGCGACGGTCCAGCCGCTGCTACCCGATAGCATTGCTGATCGGAACGCTGACGTATGGGGGCCGCTGCTGGCGGTGGCAGAGCTTGCAGGTGGCGAATGGCCCGCCTTGGCTCGGCAAGCCGCAACAGAGGCGGTGCGGTCAGCAAAGGCCAATGACAAGCCTTCTCTCCCCGTCCAGTTGCTGGCCGATATTCGGGCCTGCTTCGGAGACAGAGATCGGCTGACAACTGCCGATCTGCTAGACAAGCTGCTGTCCGACGAAGAAGCCCCTTGGGGCGATCTCGGACGGAGGAAGCTGGATGCCCGCATTTTGGCGAGAATGCTCGGCGAGCATGGCATCAAGTCGTCTACGATCAGAATGCCGAACGGCTCGACGCCGAAAGGCTATATGCGCGGATCATTCCATGATGCGTGGAGGCGCTACCTTCCTCCGCTCGAAGCAGACGCAACAAGCGAAACAGACGCCACAAATCAGGAAAGCGCTAATAAAACAGTAGCTTCCAGTGTGGCGGACGAAACCGCAGTGTCGCCATGTGGCGGCACCTCAGAAGACGTTGCGGAACCTAAAGGCTGAAGGCCCAAGGATATCAGCCATTGTTGCGGTGTGGCGCTTGTGGCGGCAATTTCGGAAGGGGCTGAAAGGGTTCAACTCTGTCCCTTCTGATGGCCCTGAACCAAGGAAGGAACTGGTGTGTTGGAAGATTTAACGGACAATCCCATGCAACCGGAAAACCTCGCCAATGCGCCGCGTTGTGGAGCGAAAACGCGGTCGGGTGCTGAATGCCGGTCTCCTGCCGTAAAAGGCAAACGGCGATGCCGGATGCATGGCGGCACCAATCCCGGTGCACCTAAAGGTAACCGAAATGCTTGGAAGCATGGCGACCGTTCCGCCGAGGCTGAGGAACAGCTAAAGGTGATCACGGAAAATAGCCGTATTCTGCGGCTGCTGGACAAAGTACGGCAGGGTCTAAAATTGCGGCCTGACGAAATGGATGAGATTATTTTCTATCTGAGATAAATAACCCAAATCGGATTTCTCCGATAAGGGTTTTCGGCATTATTCAGATACCGAAGGACTTAACAAGGCTTCCAGTTTTGAATAATTCTCCGTGAAGAGTTTTGCGAAAAGCGGATCTTCCGACATCCTGCGCTGGTAGGCGCTTTCGCGGCTGCTGATCTTCTCGGCATAAGTGGATAGAAGCTCTCTCTCGTAATCCGCATTGTCCAGCTTGGACCGCATTGCGTGGCGCTGGTCCATGTCGGTCATCATGCGTTCGAACATATCGGCTCCGGTGGAAATGCCGTTGATAAGCTTGGCGGCTGCGGTGGCTGTGTTGCTGACGGTATCGAAGACGTTGATGGTGGCATTTGATGCGGACGAAAGGACAGAGGTAGAGGACATGGGTGGCTGCTCCTTGGTTAGAACCATGGGGGGCGTCAGCCCATGTGTATGTGTCAGAGACGGGGGGGCGGTCTCCGAAGTGTAAGGCCAGAGGCCCGGACACTACCCACGTCAACAGGTATGAGCATTTTCACCATGCGAAAAATATGGCGTGGAAAATCTCCTACAGGATTTAATATAATATTTTCAATTAAATAACCTGCCCTCATCCCTTTGCTGGTTCCTGACCTGTTCGAAACGAAGGCTACCCATTGGTCCGAGCGCAGCGAGGAGCCGGTGAGGTTAAGCCGGGAGTGGAGAACGGGGCGGGAACCAGAGAGAAGAATATAAACCCCATTTAAATATTATTCCCCGATTTTCCGGCTTTTCCTTCTGGCTCACGGCGGAAAATCTGAAACGCCATATCAACGTCAATGGAGATGGGCACCGCGTTGAAACACAGGCACTATGATCAGCGCCCGATTTGGCGGCTGGTCGGGGTTGCAAGCCGGATCGGGCGCGGGTGATAGGTTTCAAGCCTGCTGATTATATTTGATGGTAATGATTTTTCAGTTTTGAGTTAGGTTGTCCTCTTCCCTTGGTTCAAACGCCGCTCGGCCCATTTCATCCTCCACCATCCCGGCCCCGCCCTGCCTGCGGCGGGCGGGTTGGGCGGTTCGGATGAAATGTGCCTCACAATAGTTGGCGTTGAGATATTCGCCCATTTCAGCGAGGCTAACTGAGGGGTTGCTCGGGTCCGCCGCTTCTGCCTATGCGCTTAAACGACCTCGACGGCCATGCGGTTTGGGTTCGAGACTCACATTGGGTGACATAAGCTAGATGAACCAGCGGATGGAAAATTAGCGATCATTCGTCGTCGTCATCTTCGTCGTCGCCATCATCTTCTTCGACACCCATCAACCCTAGCAGCCCTCCTGCGGCGCTGACGGTTCCGGGCGCTTCGCGTTCCTTGGGTGTTGGGGTTGGTAATTCGGCACTCGTGAAGCATGTACCCGCTACAACCTTGTCGAGCGCCTTCTCTAGTTCAGGCTCCATCGAGAGTGTCGCTTCCAGAACCCATAGCAATTCCAGAAATTCATCACTCATCCGCGCAGTCCAATGGTCCGGGCGGATTTTGTCCAGCGGCGACGATTTCTTGCCTGCGCGTTTTTTCATTCGGTAGCCCAGCCAAGACTGTACGACCTTGAGGCCAGACACTTCAAAATCCCAGACCTCGGGGGCGACTGGACCGAATCTTCCATCCCCTACGTTGATTTCGCTCTTGGCTGGATCATAGGCATATTCCGTGGGGTAGTGATCCGGGGCCGACGACACGCCTTTAATCGTCTTGGCCTTGCCTGCTGGCACCTCGTCACCTTGGTTCACATCTTGGAATCGCGCGGCATAGGTGTGCAGCCAAATCAGCTTTCGGCCCAGCTTCGCCGTATCGGCGAAAATCTTGCCGTCTTTCGTTATCGGAACGTGGGGCCCGGGGGTTTCGAGTTCGTTCCAGAACCGGCGCGTGTAGGACTGTCCACCAAGGATGGCATAGACGTAGGCTGCAACATCTTCTGCCGTGGGCGCTGAACCATAAACAGACGCTAGCGCCGCCAGCAGACCTCCCGTCACGTTCGGTTCGGTTCCGGCGGCATCGCGGTAGAGTGGAATCACGTCCTTTCCGCCGAACGAACCACGGAAATGATGCAAGTCTGGTATAGCGGCACAGGCGACCAAGCCCTGTCCAGCACCTAGCGAGCTTGAAAGAAGGGTGGTAAAATACAACTGCGTTTGACCGTGCATTCTCCATAGCGGTGGACGCAAGCGATCACCTAGCCGGAAGTCGTAAAGCGCATAGTGCTTGTCGAACGAACGATACGCGAAGGACGTTGCATCTGGCATTGCGGAAGCAGAAGTAAGTGAGATGACAGGTGGCTGTTTTTCGCCCGGAAGATCGTCTCTAACGGTCTTCGTGATCTTCCAACCACCCGTTTCGCGAAAGAGTTTCTTCCGCTCATCAGCCTTTGCGCCGACTAGCTTAGCCCATCGCGCGCTTAGGACGTCTACCGTCTCACCTATCGGCCAATGACGTTTGAACTGGGCACCGTTGAGTGAAAGTGGAAAAATGGAATCGATCTCAGGCCACTCAGCGTAGTCTCCCTTTCCCGAAGGGAGGAACGGTTTGTGCCAATCATCTTGGCAATCGCGCCACGTAACCCCAGTGAATTCCGAAATCGCCTCCAACTGGGCTAGCTTGTCTTCTCGGGTCGAGCCTTCAATCTTAACGTAACGGACCTTGGCGGGTTTGTCGGGGGTAGGTGTAGCTCCGCGAACACCAATGGCAATGGCAACCGGTGTCTGAATGTTGAACACGTTCGGCGTCTTGCGGGTGCCTAGATTGTCGCCGCCCAAGTCGATAATCCAAATTTCATCGAAGGTACGCCGCATAACCTCGCGGACCCCCACGAAGCCCGGCCCAGCCAGATAGCTGGACGCGGTGATGAAGGTGACGATACCGCCGCAGGTCTGCTGCTCGAACAAGCGCCACAATGCCCAGCGCCAGAAATAGACGTAGTCGTTGTACAGGTTCTTGAGATGGACGCCCGCTCCGGCCTTTGTAGCAGGGTCAGTGAAGTCTTTGAAAATTGCTCGCGCGCCCTGCTCTTCCTGCTTGGCGCCACCCTTGACCTGATCGCCAAACCGGACCCACCCACCCTTACGCTGGGTTGTCGTGTCACCTTCTTCGATGGTCTGACGGTCGTATGGAGGGTTGCCGAGGCAAACAAGGATATCGCCGCCCTGCTTTACCTTGCGTGCGGCCTCGTGTTCCTGTGTAAGCGCCTTATGAGTCAAATCAAGTCCACCCGGCGGAGCGTGGTTCGGGCTTTCCAAGGTATCGGCGAGGTAGATATTTAGCCGCTTGCCTAGCTTTTCATCCGGCTCTCCCGCCGCCTTGGCATTATTTATTGCGCCTTCCAATGCCTGCGTCAGTCGCAAATGGGCGACGGCATAGGGGCCGACCAGCACCTCAAAACCGTGCATGTTTTCGGCCATCTGGCGGGCGCGGGCAGGCACAGCGCCGGGGCCGGATCGGGCGCTGACCTTTTCCAGCCCATGCTTCACCGCCGCGACTGGATAGGTGCCAGTGCCTACGGCAGGGTCGAGGAACACCACACCGTCATCGGCAAAACCCAGTTTCTTGCCAAAACGCTTTTCCAGCAATTCGCTGGCCAACCGAACCTGCAATTCCACGACCTCGCGCGGGGTGTAGTAGACCCCGTAATCCTTGCGCAGCTTGGGATCGTAAGCCGCGAGGAAGTCTTCATAGAAATATAGCCACAGGTCGGGCTTCGACTTCAGGAAGTCGTGGGGGTCCAGCGCTTCAAGCGACCGTTGCAACAGTTCGAAGCCAACCGAAAGCTCTGCCTTCGCCTCCTTCTGGCCTAGCAATTCAAGCGTCCGGGCGAGCAGACCGTTGTTCTTGTCTAGCGTCTTGGCGGCATCCACCGGGTCCAATTTCGCCGCACCGGACAGCCGGGCCAGCAACATCGCATAGGTCACTGTCTGGGCATAGGCATCGGAAAACTTGTTGTTATCGGAATCGGGAAAGAAGAACTGTCGCCATTCGTTGGCCAGAAGTTCGACTGCCGACCCAGTGACAGCAAGCGCAGCCTCGACCTCGGTTCGCAGGAAGCGGGCCAACGGTGCAAGGTATCTGGCAAGGCCAGATGGGTTATGCGGAACGCTGGGCTTCCACCCTAGAAAATCGCGGAACAGCCGTTCCAGACCGTCTGCATCGGCCTGCACGATAGCGGCTTTGCCTTTACTGGTCGGATCGTCGTGCAAGCGAAGAATCGGTTGGCCGTCCGGGCGTTCGCCGCTGCGATAGAGTGCCCATTCGCGCCCATCCGTATATATGAGGTTGGGCAGGCCTTTCAGCTTGCCCCACTGTTCCTTGTTGTGCTTGCCGGCCAGTCTGGGTGCATCTGCCCCAAGCCCCGGGGCCTTCAATTCAATGTAACCGCAGATCAAGCCGCCAACATAGACCGCAATATCGGGGCGCACCTTATGTTCCGACAGGTGCGTTTCGGTTCTGGTTTCGACTGTCAGAGCGTAGCCAACGCCTGCTGATTTAAAGAGATCCGCAACGACGGGCTTTAATTGATCTTCGGGCGAGGCAGACCCCGGAAGTGCGAATTTTGATTTCAGTGCGTCCGCGAAATCTTCAAGTTCAGAAAGGTTCATTTCCGCCCCGCACCTATTTAAAAATCAGTTTTTTATTTTCTGGATTAACTTCACAGCAGATGCTGCATCGAATCCCAATAAATCTGATAGTTCCAAGAACTCCACGACGTCAACACGACGTTGACCGCTCTCCAGCCGCGCAACGAATGATTGGTACTCATTGAGCTTGGCAGCTAGGTCGCTTTGCGTCAGGCCCGCTGCCTCGCGCTTCTCGATTAGCAACGCGATCAGGGCCTTGTGCTGCATTGTGCCAAGGGTTTTGACCACGATTTTCCCCACCTGGTTTCAGATGGGGCTTTCATCTATATCTGATTTTCAGTTATCTTAAATTCAGATATTTTTGCTAGAAAGTTCCGGCTTGTAAATTCGGCCGCTGCGACAAGTAGGGACGGGCGCGACAGCATCGACACCGCACCAGCAAGTGGCACGTATCAGGAGAAGAAAGTGTTCAAGGCTATTATTGCGGGTTTCGGTGTAACGGCTTTATCATCATCAGGCTGCTTTGCGTTCTGGGGGTTTTCTCAAGCAGAACCGGAAGTGGTCGTTGCCTATAACCGCGCCGAATGCTTGCCTTCGGGGGGCATAAAGGTAACGGTGCGAAATCCTTCGAGCGAACCGCTATCGGAAATCGCGGGAAACGTGATGATCTACAGGCCGGAAAGCTCGCGGCTTGGGGCAGAATTTAGCTTTGGGTCGGATAGGGTGATTAGCCCGAATTCAGCCATGGCATTCTGCATCGGCGTTCCATGGGATAAAGTTTTGCTTGTTATCTCGGCCAAAGAGCCGGAGGCGGAATTTTGGCAATTAACCTCAAAATACGGCTTTGACGGCAACGCCATCGATCCAGACGCATATTTGAAAGACGCGATCATTAAATTCGAGATAAAGTCCTTTAAATATGGACTGCCTTATTAAGTGAATTTTGGTATTCGCAGCGATGTAGATAATGACGAATTAATAATCGCGACATGTCTTGGTCCGTTAATCCAATATTTCTGCTTTCTGCCGAGTTGCCTTATCATTTGAGAAGGCTTCGAAAAAGCTGCGCTGACGCTTCAGGCGGATGACGTCTTCGATAGCTATAGCATTAGCATCGGCACAAGGACGCCAAGCACGTTACCCGATGAGCGCTCTATGCTCGTTGTTGCATAGGGATGACGTTTCCGCCCTGAAAGCAGTCCAATTCTCTCGCCCACCATTCGGCCATCTTCACCCGCTCGTCCCAGTAGGTTGCCCGGTGATAGGCTTTACGCACCTGATCGGCACCGACATGGGCGAGTTCCGCTTCCACGGCGTCCGGGTTCCACTTACCGCTTTCATTCAGCAGGGATGAGGCGCTGGACCGGAAGCCGTGCGAAGTGTGTTCCTCTTTGGTGTAGCCCATGCGCCGCAGAGCGGTGTTTAGTGTGTTCTCGCTCATTGGCCGTTGGCGAGTATGGACGGCAGGGAAGGCGAAAAGCCCGTCACCTGTCAGCTTGCGAAGCTCCTTGAGAAGTTCGACGGCCACGCCCGGTAACGGCTTTTTGTGTTCCCGGCGCATCTTCATGCGGCTGGCCGGTATCGTCCATGTTGCCGCCTCAAGATCGAACTCGCCCCATTCGGCTTGACGCAATTCGCCCGGACGCGGGTAGAGGAGGGCCATAAGCTGCAAGGCTATTCTCGTTTCCGGCATGCCCTCATAGGCCCATACGGCCCGGATGAGCGCGCCGAATTGGTCTGAGGTGGTGACGGCTGCGTGGTGGCTTACCGTGGGCGCTGTAAGCGCTCCACGGAGGCCGCCAGTCGGATCGGTATCGGCCCTCGCTGTGGCGATGGCATAGCGGAATACCTGCCCTATGGTGCCGCGCATCCGCCTTGCTGTTTCAAGGTTACCCAACGCTTCCACCTTGCGGAGACAGTCGAGGATTTCCTTCGCCGTGATTTCGGCTACGGGTCTGTTTCCAAGGTCGGCGCAAGCCATGTCCAGAAGCCACCGTTTTTTGTTGAGCGTGGCTTCTGCCTTCCCTTCCTTCTGGTTCTTGGCGAGAAGTTCGTCAGTAATGGTGCGGAAGGTGTTTTCGGTCACGGCCAGTTTTGCGGCTTTCTCCTCCTTCGCTGCGGTGCCGGGATCGGTGCCCGCTGCAATCAGCGCCTTTGCCTCTTCACGTCTCTTTCGTGCAGCGGCCAGAGAGACAGCCGGATAGGCTCCAAGGGCAAGCGTCTTCTGCTTGCCGCTGAAGCGGTAGGAGAGCCGCCATAGCTTTGAGCCGTTCGGATTGAGCAGGACATGCAGCCCTCCGCCGTCGCTGTGCTTTGTTGGTACGCTGGACGGCTTCAGGTTTCGGATGTTGGTATCTGTAAGTGGCATGTTGGTATCCCCTGCCTCGCGCCAGCGCTGTTCCATGTGGCCGGTGGGGTTTGTCAAAGCCCCGGAAACCATGGGCTTTTGCCGCTCCCTGTAGGGCCTGTTGGTATCAAGGGCCGGGAAAACCCGGCGTTTGATCAATGTACCAACAGATATACCAACAAAAAGTGCGGGTGCAAGCGAACGGGAGCGGACGCCAGAAAACAAAAAAGCCCGGGAAACCGGGCTTTTTGTGGTTCCTCCGAACGTCCGTGAACGTTGGGAAACAGGAATTTGGTGCCCAGAAGAGGACTCGAACCTCCACACCCTTTCGAGTACCAGCACCTGAAGCTGGCGCGTCTACCAATTCCGCCATCTGGGCGACGAGGAGCGATGTAAGGGGAGGGGCCTTTCCTGTCAACAGGGTTTTTGAAGTTTTCTTGTCAGGTGCGAAAAAATGCGAGATTTTTTGCGGTGCACGAGGCTTAGATAGGGTATCAAGTTATTGTTATAAAACGGATATATGGAAATTGATGAAGTGGCTGTGGATCAGGCGGAAAGAAACGCCGAATAGCGTTCCGGCTTGAAGCCGACGAGAATCACCCCGTCCTTTTCGAGCACGGGCCGCTTGATCAGCGAGGGGTGCGCGTGCATCAAGGTGATCGCCTTGGCGGCATCGATATCGGCTTTTTCGGCGTCGGAAAGCTTGCGAAACGTGGTTCCGGCCCGGTTGAGCAGGGTTTCCCAGCCCACGAGCGCGCACCAGCCTTCAAGCCGGGTCTCGTCGATACCTTCCACCTTGTAGTCGTGGAAGTGATAGACCGCGCCCGACTCATCGAGAAAGCGCCTGGCCTTCTTCATCGTGTCGCAGTTTTTGATTCCGTAAATCGTCAGCGTCATGGGTGGGTCACCATTGAATGTCGAGGCCGAAGGCGGCAGTCCACTCTTGATAGTCACGACCCCATTCTCCGGCAAGGTCAAAGCGCAGGCGAGAGGCCGGCCCAAGCGCCATCTGCGCGCCAAGTCCCGCTTGCACTGCCCCGCCTTCGGGCGCGAGGCTCGCCAGCGCATAGGACGCGCCCGGCAGGGCGGCAAAGCTGGCACTCGCCGTGCCGCCATCCGTGCGGCGGTCGAGATAGGCAAGACGGGCGTTGAAGGTGACGGGGCGCTCGGCAAGCTGCGTTTCATAGGCTGCGTCAAGGCCAGCCCGAAGGGTCGCCGTGCCGCGCTCGATATCGGAATAGGAAAGGGCCGGGTTGCCGCTGCCCTGAACGCTGTGCTCGCTGTAGCCCGGCTGATGGGAATAGACGTAGGATGCGCCCGCAAAGGGCATGAAGGAAACATCGCCGGATCGGATCAGCCAACCCGCTTCCGCATCCACGCCCGCCATGCGCGCGGTGAATTCGCCCTCGACCCGGTCGCCAGCCCCAGGCGCGCGCCGTGTATCGACGGATTGAAGGCCTGCCCCGGCCGCTGCCGAAAGCGTGAAGCCGTTATCGAAGCGCCCCTTGGCGAAGGCGGCCATCTGGCCTGCCGTGCCGGTTGCCGAGGCGTCGAGGTCCGTGGCGCTAGAGCGTGACTGGCTGCCGGAAACGGCAAGCCCTGCCGACCAAGTCTCATCGAGCGCGAAGCGAACGCCGCCATCAAGCCCGCTTTGGGAAATGCTGGCCGTCGAAATGCCATCGGCGGCATCGCCATCAAACCGCGTCACGCCGCCGCGCGGGCTGATCCAGAAGCCGGCCTCTTCGCTTGCGCTTTCCGTAAGGGAGGAGGTGAGGAAGGATTGCATGGCGAGGGTCGCCATATAGCCGGCGCTGGCTCCGCTTTCCCCGGCAAGGGCCGTCATGCGGCTTTGCAGTTCGGTTCCGTCGCTGGCAAGCGCGGCGGAGAGCGAGCCGGAAAGCACCGTGCCCGTGTTGAAGGCACTGTCGAGAATGCTGTGAACGCTGTTGGCGGATGCGCTGGTCAGCGTAACGCCTGCTCCATTATAGAAGAGGCCGAGATCGACGGAATCGGCATCCATGCTTTCTGTCACGGCAAAGCGCGACGACAGACCGTTGATGGTGAGTGAACCAAGCGAACCGGACGTGTTGGCGGCATCGATGAGCGTATAGTGATTGCCAAGCCTGCCGCCGCTTTCATAGGAAAGGGCGAGATCCGCCCCGGCAAGAGTAGCGGTGCCGGAAACCTGCGCCGCATCAATGCCGCTCGTACCGATGGTGGCGGCAAGGGTTGAGCCGGACGCGAGGGCGAGATTGCCATTGATCGTCAGTCCCTCGGCCTGCAGCGTCGCGCCGCTCGCAAGGCTGGTGCTGCCGACCGAACCGCTGCCGCCGAGAACCGCGCCCGACGCCACCGAAACGCTGGACGACAGCGACCCATTCACATTCAGCCGCCCGGCGGAAACCGTCGTCGCACCGCTATAGGTGCTGGTGCCGCCAAGTGTCAGCGTGCCGCTGCCCTGCTTCTCCAGCGTGCCGGTGCCGGAAATGTCGCCATCGAAGGCAATGGTGCCGGTGCGGTTGAAGATAAGGCTGCCATTGTTGACAACATCGCCATGGCCGAGCGTGCCGGTGGCACCGCCATTGCCGATGGAAAGCGTCGCGCCGGAGGAAATCGCCGTCTGGCCGTCATGGCTGTTGTCGCCGGTGAGCGCCGTCACCCCGCGCAGAACCTTCACCGTGCCGGTGCCGGAAAGCTGTGCGGCCAGTTCGTAATTCGTCTCACCGTGGTTCAGCACAAGCGTGCCGGTTCCATCGCCGAACCGGATGGCTTGCGCATTCACCGTGCCTGCACCGGCGGCGAGAGACGTTTCATCCGCGCCGATGTTCAAGGTGCCGCTGGACCCGGCATTCGCGGCGAGCGTGATCGTTTGCGCGGAGAGCGTGGCCCCGCCGGAAACGGTGGCACTCCCGCTGCCGAAACGGCCGATATCGAAGGTCCCGGCGATGGTAAGCGCGCTGCCATTGCCGTCAATCGAGACCGAGCCGGAGCTTCCGCCTGCAACACCGGCCACCGCCGATTGGGTCGAAACGACAGACCCGGTGCCGATGGAAAGGCTTCCCGTACCACGCGTGCCGATGGCGAGCACGCCGGAATTATCCCAGGCCGTGCCGCTGCCCGAAAGCGTCACCGTCGCCGTCTCGCCGGATAGCGAACCGATGGAGGCCGAGCCGGTGGACATGGCCGCGGATGTGCCAAGCGCTAGGCTGCCGGTGCCAAGTGCCAGTTCATCGGTCACGGTCCAGACTGTACCAAGCCCGCCGAGCGTTGCCGTGCCGGTTGCACCATGCGTTGCCCCGATCAGGGCACTGCCGCTGGTCAATTCCGCGCCGGATAGAAGCGAAAGCGAGCCGGTGCCTTCATCCCCCACCGTCATGCGACCGGCAACAGTCATCTGGCTGCCGGAACCCGCCATCGAAAGCGAGCCGCTGCCGCTGGCGCTTCCGCCAAGCGTCGCATCGGTGCCGACCTCGACCGTCGCCCCGGCGGTGATGGAAACGCTGCCGCTTCCCGCCTCGCCGATGATCAGCAGGCGGGAAATATCGAAATGCGAGCCTGCGCCGTCAACGGTGAGTGTTCCGCCGCCCCCGGCCATGCGCCCAAGCACGGCGTTAGCGGATGCGACCGAGCCCGATTGCAGGACAGAAAGCGTGCCACTTCCCGCATCGCCGATCACCAGATCGGCATCGTTGGTCCAGCGGCCCAGCGTGCCGGAAACGGTCACATCGCCGCTGACACCCGCTGCCACGCCAAGGGTGGCGTTTTGGGTTTGCAGGGGATCGCGGATGAGGAGTGAGCCATTGGCGGCGCGTCCCACCAGCAACGTTTCGACAATGGCCGATTGGCCGAAAATCACACCCTGAACGGGGTCATCGATGATGGCGCGGTCGGTGGAGGAGGGGAGGGATGCCCCCGCCCAGTTGGCCGCATCGAACCAGTCCCCCGTGCCGCCGGAAAACACGGCATCGCCCGCCTGCGCAAGCGCAGGGGCAAGCAAAACGAGGGCTGTGGTACAGGCGTAGATCCGGCGCCGTCGCCAGGACCCGCGCAAAATGCGTGGCATCATCATGATCCGGGTTTGTCGCGACCCGCGCCGGTCATGGCGCGGAGGTTCGCTCCGGACTCTAGGAGGCCATGTTTAAGGATGCCTCAAGGGAGATGGTTAATCCTCAAGCGTGCCGGGTGCGCGCTTTCTCGCGCTCAGCGTGTTGCAGGCGATCTTCATCAGATCGCCGCCGCGCCGCACATAGCGCCGTGAAACGCGTGTCACGATCAGACCGTCCTGCGGGGCGGTGATGATGATTTCGCCTTCGGGAAAACCGGGTCGGGACAGGACGGTGGCCAGCAGGTCGCCAGCCTTGACCCGGTCGCCGGGCGCGCGGTGGAAAAGTACGGTTCCGGCTTCGGGCGAGCGGATCATTTCAACGCAATCGAGCGGCGAAACGGGACCACTGAACGGCGACGGCGTTCCCGTGCCACCGGCAATCACGCCGCGCCCTTTGAGGAAGGCAAAAAGCCCGGCCGCATCGCGCTTGGCCAGTTCGCCATCCACATCGGCAAGGCCGCGCAGTTCGAGCGTGACAGCAAGCTTGCCGGGAAGCTTTACCGCGCCCGGTGCCGCGCGCTTCATGGCATAGCCAACCGCTTCTTCGAAGGCGGTGCTTTCGCCATCGGAGAGGAAGACGGCATCCATGGCCAGCGCGCTGGCAAGGTCAGCGGCTTCCGGCCAGAAGACCGGGTCCATATAGGCATATTGCAGCGATTCATCGTCGCAATGGAGATCGAGCATCAGATCGGCCTCAAGGGCCATGGAAAGCAGCTTGCGCTTCAGCCGTGCGACGGCTCCAAGTTCCGGTGCGTCGGCAAGGCGTTCCGCTCGTTCGCTCAAGGAGACCAGAGGAAAGTCGCGGTTGAAATTGGTGCGCGTGCCAAGGTCGAAGCGCCCTTGCAGTTCGCCGAAATGGCTCTGAGCCAGACCGATGGGGTTGGCATGGGGAATGAGGGTGATGTCGCCGCGAAGATCGCCCTTGTCGTCGGCCTCTTTTACAAGGCCGGTGAGGTAGTGACACAGGGCCGTGCCGGGCAGTTCGCCCGCATGCAGCGCCGCCTGAATGTAAACGCTGGGCGCATTCGGATCGGTTCCCTTGAAACGAAAAACGGGGAGCGTGAACGCCACGCCGGGCGTGTCGCCGTCAAGAACGATCTGGGAAATGTCCATGTTTGCCTGCTGCGAAACGGCGCGCCGCGCAAGACGGCAAGCGCCTGTTTGAAGAAGAGAAGGAACGGCACGACTTCATGCGCCGCATCTGTCTCTTATAGCGTAATCCGACCGGAGTGGAACGAGGATCGATAAGATAACGCTTCAAAGAGAAACGTTTAGAGCGCCGATCTGGTTCAACCCGATCGAACAGCGCTCTCGTGCCGATGCCTTCCCCCGCCTTTCAAGGTGAAGCGCACGGTAACGTGCCCACCTTAGGCCGCGTTCGGCATGGCCTCGCCCAAATGGGTGCGAATGGCCTGCTTCACATCGGTCAGGCTGCGAAAGTGCCGGTTGTCGAGATCAATGACGTGATACTTGACCGCGATGAACCGCAGTCTTCCTTCGTCCGGTATAACGATTCCAACGGGAATACCCGCATATTCAACGACTTGCTTCTGCATAACGAACTCCTGCCAGCAGGATGCCGGCCCTGTGTCTAATTTCGCTTTGTAAGGGGAAGATGACGGTTGCCCGTCACATTCGTTTGAGCGAGCGGCGACAGTTCGTTTTGCAGCAGCGCGTTACCGGCCAAAGCAGCGTATGGGCTGCATATGTATGGCGCATCTCATATCTCCTCTGGTTTGTGACCGTGTTGGTCAGCGTTGAAATCCGGTGTCTCGATCCTTGATCGATGACGGTAAGATAGGTTCACGAGGGCCAATGTCAAACAACAAAATGGCCAAAAATTGAATTTAATGCTGATTTTTCAAGAGCGCTGATGTGCGTGGCATTTCATGCCAATGCCGCCCCGAAAGAGGGGCGCACGTTTCGCTCCTCTCCCGGCGGCTTGAGGCGCGGGGCTTGGGAGGGCCGCCCGCGCCGGGGATTTCGGGCGTCTTAAAGCACGCGATACTGTTCGCGGGCGAGGTCTTCAATCTTCATGAAAGGCGCGTCGCGCGGCGGCAGCGCGGGCACATCCATATGCTCCGGCTGAAGGCCTTGGCGAGCGCGCTCGGCCATCATCTCGAAGGATTTTTCGAGATGGCGGGTAAAGCGTTCGGCGTCGAACAACGGCTCTGTGAAGCGTCCATCCAGAATGCGCTGGCGATAGGCGGCAAGGTCGTCGCGGTTCTCGAAAAGCGCCACCGCGCGGCGGATATAGTCTTCGCGGTCTTCCGTGATCAGGTCCGGCACACCCATATTGGTCAGCAGGCTTTCGCTCACGCGCGAGGCAAAGTTGGTGCCCTTGACGGTCAGGACCGGAAGCCCCGCCCAAAGCTGTTCCGAAGTCGTCGTGTGGCCGTTCACCGGATAGGTGTCGAGACCGAGATCGGCGAGCGGAATGCGGTTGATGTGGTCCTGATACTGCTCGAGCTTCATGAAGTAGAGACGCTTGGCCGGAATGCCGAGCTTCTGGAAGCGCGCGATGATGTTGTTCTGGCTTTCCATATTGGCGCGCATGATCCACAGCACGCTGTCGGGCGTGCGCTTCAGGATCTCGGCCCAGATTCCTGTCATCTCGAGCGTGATCTTGCGGTTGCCGTTGAAGGAGGCAAACACGAATGCGTCTTCCGGCAGGCCGATCTGCGAACGTTCGATCGGTTCGGGCACCGGGCGGTAATAGGGGTCGTTCGGCTGATAGCACTCCGGCAGGCGGCAGAACTTTTCCGGATACCAAGGTGCTGAGCTGTCGCGCAGCACGAAGCGGTCGCCGATAATATAGTCGAGGTCGATCCCGTAGGTGCTGCCCGGAAAGCCGAGCCAGGACACATGGACCGGCGCGCAGGGCTGGTTGAAGATCGAGGCGCGGTTATATTTCGTATAACCCTTCATATCGACAAGCACGTCGATCTCGTGGGCCCGGATCAGGTCGCAGACTTCATCATCCGACATGCCCTCGATGCGGATGACATTGCCCCATTGCGAGCGGTCCGCCGTGTTGCGGTCCAAGAGGAATTGCGGCGTGTTGCAGAAAAGCGTGATTTCGAAGCGGTCGCGGTCGTGCAGTTCGAACACGCGGCGGATCAGCTTCATCGTGGCGTGCTGGTCCCAAAGGTCGGCGGAGACGTAACCGATGCGCAGCTTCTTGTCCGACCAGGTGTGCGGCATGGCCTGACGGCGCGCCCGCGTACCTTCCGGCATGACGATGGTGTTGAGGCGCACGAGGCTGTTCAGCCGCTCGTCGCCCGTCCAGTGCAGGTTGAAGAACGGGTGGTCGGTAACGAGGAAATCGTCCTCACCGCGCGCCAGCGCCTCGAAGATCGGCTTCTGCTGCTTTTCAATCGCCTCATAACGGCTGATGTCGCGGCACAGCGTCAGATAGATGAGCCGCATCGTATTATTGTGCGGGATCTTGCGCATGAGGGTATGCGCGGTCTCGATGTGCTCGGCCGAATCCGAATCCCAATGCGCCATCAGCATGCGCGAGGCGAGAATCATGTGGGCGGGTTCGTCGCTGCTGGCCAGAACCTTCTTGAAGGCGCTGGCATGCTCATAATCGTTGCGCTTCACTAAAATGGAGGCAAGCGCATAGGCAAGGGCCGGGTCCTTGCGGGCGCGGCTGACGAGTTTGCTGCCGGCTGCCAGCGTCAGGTCGTCATGGCCGCATTCGAAATGCAGGAGAAGCGCCATTTCGCGATATTCATCGGACTGGCTGCTGTTGAGATCGGCGGCCAGCCCGTAGGCGGTCGCCGCTTCCCCGCGCATACCAAGCTTGAGCAGCGTCTTGGCCAGAAGTGCAAAGGTGCGCGCATCCTTCTGGGTGTCCATCAGGCGGTTGAGCGTCGTCAGGCTCTCGAGATAGCGGCCAGCCTTGAAATCCTTCGAGGCCGCTGCGTAGGAAATGTCACCGTTCAAGCCAGACTCCACCTGTTCGGGCGCGCGCGGCACCTGAAATTCTGCTTATCGGATTATGAGCATCGAAGCTTGCATGAAGCAGGTGTCGGGAACGAAGGGTTAACCATGAACCCGGAGAGGCTGCGGCAAAGCGCCCGATTTAAGGAGTTGGCAAGCTTTGACTGCAAGATTGGCCCTCACATGACGGGCTTGGTGTCACACGATTTTGGACCCATTTGGCATGATGCCGACCGTCTTCACCGGTAAGAGTATTTAAGTCCGGTATGTCCTCACTAGTCATGCGTTTCAGGGGACACTCCAATGACGAGCATTAACACCAATAGTTCTGCAATGGCCGCGCTGCAGACGCTGCGTAATGTGAACAGCAAGCTGGACAGCACGCAGAACCACGTTTCTACGGGTTTCAAGGTCGCAAGCGCCAAGGACAATGCGTCCTACTGGTCGATCGCTACCACGATGCGCTCTGACAACGCCGCCGTTGGCGCTGCTTCGGACGCCCTGGGCATCGGCGCCGCCAAGGTCGATGTGGCTTATGCAGGCGTTCAGAGCGCCATCGACGTTGTGACCGAAATCAAGTCGAAGCTGGTCACGGCAAACGAATCCTCCACCGACATGTCCAAGATCATGGACGAAGTGAAGCAGCTTCAGGCGCAGCTCAAGTCTGTTGCCGAATCCGCCTCCTTCAACGGCGAAAACTGGCTGATGGGTGGCGCAACTGCTACGAAGTCGGTTGTCACCGCTTTCGTCCGTACCGGCTCGGGCAGCAGCAACGTTCAGGTTTCGACCGAAACGGTCACGACCGGCAACTTCGCGCTCTTCGGCATGGGCTCTTCGGGTACGGCTGACGTTTCGACCGGCGTTCTCGCCTCGGTCGCCTCGATCAACCTCACGGAATCCTCCGGCGCAAGCGCCATCGCAACCGCTCTGCAGGATGTTGAAACCGCTCTTTCCAAGCTGACGACCGGCGCCGCAACGCTCGGCTCGCTGTCTTCGCGTATCGACCTGCAGATGGACTTCGCTTCGAAGCTGTCTGACGCCATCGAAAGCGGCGTGAGCCGTCTGGTTGATGCCGACATGGAAGAAGAGTCCGCCAAGCTGTCTGCCTTGCAGACGCAGCAGCAGCTCGCCATCCAGTCACTGTCGATTGCGAACTCCTCGTCGCAGAACGTTCTCTCGCTCTTCCGTTAATCGGCAAGAGCAGGGCAGGGGCACCTACCCCTCAGCACAAAAGGCCGCTCCGGTTTCCGGGGCGGCTTTTTCGTTTCCAAAAGGTTTATTTGGCTCGAGAAAATTCAGGCACAAAAAAAGGGGAGCGAATTATAAATTCCAAAGCGCTTATGTTTATCCCTTCTTAACCATGTTCTCGTTTAATGGGACCACTAAAGTGACGAGTTAATCTTTCGGTTAATGGAAGGTTAATTGCATGTAGCAATTCGTTGCTCCCCGGCGTTGTACTGGGATGTTCCTTGTTATCGAGTGCCGCCAAGAAGGGGGCTTAAGTAAAATGACGAGCATTAACACCAACATTGCTGCAATGTCCGCACTCCAGACACTGCGTAGCATCAACTCAAATCTTCAGTCGACGCAGAATCATGTGTCGACCGGCTATCGGATCGCTGAAGCCAAAGACAACTCCGCTTACTGGTCTATCGCGACCACGATGCGTTCTGACAACGCCGCCGTTGGCGCCGCTTCGGATGCTCTGGGCATCGGCGCTGCCAAGGTCGACGTGGCTTATGCCGGCGTTGAAAGCGCCATCGATGTTGTCACGGAAATCAAGTCCAAGCTGGTCACGGCGAACGAAACTTCGACCGACATGACCAAGATCCAGGACGAGATCAAGCAGCTGCAGGCGCAGTTGAAGTCGGTCGCCGAATCCGCCTCGTTCAACGGTGAAAACTGGCTGCTCGGTTCCGCAACCGCTACCAAGTCGGTTGTCACCGCCTTCGTTCGTACCGGCTCGGGCGTCAGCAACGTCACGGTGTCGACCGAAACGGTCACCACGGGCAATTTCGCACTCTTCGGCATGGCCTCCACCGGCAATGCCGACGTCTCGACGGGTGTTCTCGCCTCGGTCGCCGCCATCAACCTCACGGAATCCTCCGCATCGGCCGATATTGCCGCCGCGCTGGCTTCGGTTGAAACGGCACTTTCGAAGCTGACGACCGGCGCTGCAACGCTCGGCTCGCTCTCCTCGCGTATCGACCTGCAGATGGACTTCGCCTCGAAGCTCTCCGACGCCATCGAAACCGGCGTGAGCCGTCTGGTTGACGCGGATATGGAAGCGGAATCGGCCAAACTGTCGGCCCTTCAGACGCAGCAGCAGCTCGCCATCCAGTCGCTGTCGATTGCCAATTCCTCCTCGCAGAACATTCTCTCGCTCTTCCGCGGTTAATCGCAAAAGCGCAAAATTCATTAATGAATGGCGGCCGCAAGGCCGCCATTTTTCGTTTGTCCGGCTGCAAGGTCTTAACAAGTCATTGAATTAACTTGCGTTTAAAAACTCTTTCCAAAAGATGAAATTTGCGAAGGCCCTTTAGGGTTTGTTAACCATAATGTTGTTTTCTTAAGCCAGATAAACGGTGGGTTAACCAATGCGAATCGCGGGTTAACAGGCATGTAGCCGATCACCGTTGCCGGTTTAAGTCCGGAATGTCCCTTGAACAAAAGACGCCATAAGGGGCAGGTGTCCAATGACAAGTATTCTGACCAACGTATCGGCAATGGCCGCGCTGCAGACGCTGCGCTCCATCAATACCGATTTGCAGGGCGCGCAAAACCGCGTCTCCACCGGCTACCGCATTTCCGAAGCCAAGGACAACTCGGCCTACTGGTCGATTGCCACGACGATGCGCTCGGACAACTCCGCTGTTCAGGCCGCATCCGACGCACTGGGCGTCGGCGCAGCAAAGGTGGATGTGGCCTATGCTGGCGTAAAGAGCGCCATCGATATCGTCACCGAAATCAAGTCCAAGCTTGTCTCCGCATCGGAAACCAGCGTGGATGTGGGCAAGATCCAGGACGAAATCAGCCAGCTTCAGGCGCAGTTGAAGTCGATTGCCAGCTCGGCCTCCTTCAACGGTGAAAACTGGCTGCTGGCCAGCACCACAACATCCACCAGCACGGTCGTCACCGGCTTCGTCCGTACGGGTCCGGGTTCGGTTCTCGTCGCCACGGAAACCGTCACGATTGGCGAATTCGCACTCTTCGGCAATAACAACGGCCAGGCAGACGCCACCAAGGGCGTGCTCAAGGACGTTGCCACCATTGCACTGGTCGAATCCGCCTCCACGGCAACGATGGTCAATGATGCACTGCAGGTCGTCGAAAAGGCGCTGTCGGAACTGACCAAGGGCGCTGCGACGCTCGGTTCGCTCTCCGCCCGTATCGATTTGCAGACGGAATTTGCACAATCCCTGTCCGACTCGATTGAAACCGGCATCAGCCGTCTCGTCGACGCAGACATGGAGGCGGAATCAGCCAAGCTGACCGCACTGCAGACGCAGCAACAGCTGGCCATCCAGTCGCTGTCGATTGCAAACTCCAACGCTCAGAACATTCTGACCCTGTTCCGCCAGTAATCACCGGCGTAACAGCTCTGCGAAGCCCCAATCGCAGCAAAGACCGCAGCCTCTCAAAGGGCTGCGGTTTTTTGCGTTATGGCGGCACCCTTTGGTCTGGACGCTTTGCACGGCGACTCTTGCCAGAATCTTATGTTTTCATTAACCTTGTCAAAGTCCGTGAAGGACATTTTGAGCGGCGGCCCATTTCGGGTCCCGGCATGAAGCCGCAATGCCGCCACCGGATTGCCCGGCATGTTTTCGTCTCGTGCATGAGAAGAACGGTCTTGCGCGTGCTCCATGGAGCGCGCGTGGCGATGCGGCGGACGTTGATATGCCAACACAGGAAGTGGCTCGATGGCTTATGATGTGATGATGACCAATGCTGTGAGCGGCAGTCTGCAGACGCTGCTCTTTTCCAACAACGAATTGCAGAAAGCGCAGTTGCAGGCATCCAGCGGCCTGCGCGTTGAAAGCGCCAAGGACAATTCGAGCTATTGGTCGATTGCCACATCGCTGCGCTCGGACATGAGCATCATGACCAGCGTGGGGGATGCGCTGAACTTAAGCGAATCGACCGTCGATACGGCCTACAACAGCGCCAATACCGTCTATGAACAGCTGAGCAAGCTGCGCGCCACGCTCGTCAACGCCTTTGAAGACGGCGTGGATCGCAATCAGCTCGCAACGACGATCGAGGGCTATAAAAGCTCGATCAAGCAGGCCGTCAGTTCGGCGAGCTTTGGCGGTTCGAACTGGCTGACCAATTCCAATGCGGATATTTCCGGCACCAACAGCATCGTGTCTGGCTTTCAGCGTTCCAGCAACGGCAACGTGGCGCTGGCAACGCAGGGCGTACCGCAGTCTGAAACCGTGTTGATCGATCACTATGATGCAAACCGTGGTCTTCTGACGGGTCCTGTCGACGCCAACATTTCCAACCCCGACGGCACGGCCACGGCACGCAATTACTACCTTCTGGATTCGGGAAGCATTACGGCTGCCAGCGGATCGGAAATCGCTATTTCCGTTTCCACGACGGATCAGGAATTGAAGGACATGATGTCGGTTGTGGATCAGTTGATGAGCAACGTGAACAAGCTGACGGCCCGTCTCGGCGATATGGTCAATCGCGTCTCGACCAACCGTGAATATGTGACGGCCATTTCGGAATCCCTCGACAAGAGCATCGGCCGCTTCGTCGACGTGAACATGGAAGAGGCTGGCGTTCGCCTGACGGCCGCCAAGACCCAGCAGTCGCTGGCCGCCGAAAACGTCGCACTTGCCAACGCCAATTCTAAGAAGCTGGCGGTCCTCTTCGGTTGAGAAACCGTTCACCTTGCCCGCGCATCATCCTCGCACAAGTTTGACGCCCTAGTTTTCCTCTGGTCTGCTGACGGCGGCATGTATGCCGTCGTTGTGTGTCTTGAACTGCGGGGAGCCTTGTGGCGGAAATTCCGGTCACCCAAACGCCCGACCCTGAGGGCATTCTTGTCGCCATGCGCGCCGATGGAGGTGACGCGTGAGCGCGATGATTGCCCGCTATCTGAAGGATTTCAGCGCGCCAAAGCTTCCGGCCGTGACCGAGGCCATGGATGACGCGATGTTCGACTTTCCCTCTTTCGCTGAGGTTGAGCCGACGGTGGATGCCGAGGCGGTGCGCGAAGCCGCCCATGCCGAGGGACGTGAAGAGGCCTTGCGCGAAGCGCAAGCTGCCCATGCCGAGGATTTGGCGCAGGAACAGGCGCGCCATGCCGCGGAATTACAGGCGTTGAAGGCGCATTTCGAGGGTGAGATGGCGGCGTTGATGGCCGCTCGTCTTGCCGAAATGGCGCAAAACGTTGCGCAGGAGGTGGCAGCCGCCACGGCAAAAGCCATTGCCCCGCTGATGGGTGAGGCCGTCGCCCGGCGCGCCATCGTTGATCTGGCGGCCATGCTGCGCGCAACGATCGAGGAGGGCGGGGTTGCCCGCGCAAAGGTCAAAGGGCCGGAGGAAGCCTGTCGGCAATTGGCGGCAGCCCTTGGCGAAGACAAGGCAAAGCTTGTCGAGTTCGAAACGGGCGAGGATATGGATTTGACCGTGGAAGCGGGATCGTCAGTGCTGGTGACACGGTTGAGCGCTTTTGCGTCCGAGCTTGAAAGGGTGATGGCATGAGCGAAAGCGAAAACCACCACCACGGCAAGAACGAGATCATCATCGTCAAGCGCCACAAGGGCGGTCATGACGGTGCGCATGGCGGTGCGTGGAAGATCGCGTTTGCCGACTTCATGACCGCCATGATGGCCTTCTTCCTCGTGATGTGGCTGGTCAACGCCTCCAACGAAGAGACGAAGGCCGCTGTTGCCAGCTATTTCAACCCGATCAAGCTGACCGATACGACGCCCGCGTCGAAAGGGCTGAAGAAGCCTTCCAAGGAATCGTCCGGCGAAGAGGCGGAGCAGAAGTCGAAGACCAAGGAAAAGAACGACGAGGACGGTCAGGCGGCTGGCATTTCGGCCAGCGATGCGGCTGCGACCGGCGAGGACATCACGGCCTCGGACGGCACCAAGACCAACTATTCCGACGCCGAGCTTTTCGAAAATCCCTATGCCGTTCTGGCGGAAATCGCCCAGGAAGTGGGTCAGCAGGCCAATGTCAGCACCAAGGGTGAGGGCGGCGCGGCCAATTCCGGCCCGTCGACCGGGGCTTCCGGTGGCGAGGCCTATCGCGACCCGTTCGATCCGGATTTCTGGAGCAAGCAGGTGCAGGCGGCAGCGCGCGGCCACAACACCGCCAAGGTTGAAGACACGTCCCTGCCGGTTTCGGATGATGCCGGGGCAGGCAAAACGCCGACCACCGCCAAGGAAACATCGAAAGAGCCGCCGAAGGGCAAGCCCCTGGAAGTGGCCAAGGCCGACCCGGTGAGCGAGGCGGCGGGCAAGGCCGACGACAAGAAGCAGAAGGCCTTGGAAGAAAAGCAGGCGGATGCTGCGGATAAGCTGAAAGAAGAGATCCAGAAGGAGCTTGGCGGTGGTCTGGCCGGAAAGCTCGCCGAAGGTCTGGTGGTGACACCGGCGGAAGGCGGCCTGTTGGTTTCCCTGTCCGACCAGACGTCCGAATCCATGTTCAACGTCGGCTCGGCGGTTCCGAACAAGGATATGGTTCTGGCCATGGAAAAGATCGGCGCGGTCTTGAAAGAACGCAAAGGGTCCGTCGTCATTCGTGGCCATACGGATGCCCGCCCCTTCGCCAACGAGAAGGCTGGCGATAACTGGAACCTGTCCATGACCCGTGCCCACGCGGCCTATTACATGCTGGTACGTGGCGGGCTGGATGAAAACCGGATCAAGCAGGTTTCCGGTTTGGCGGACCGGAACCTTAAAGTGCCGGAAGATCCCTTGTCACCCGCCAACCGGCGTATCGAGATCCTGATTGAGGATGACGGCTGACGGCAATGACCGCAATGGTGCGACGGCTCATTCTCACGTTCGGCATACTGGCCAGCGGCCTTGCCGCAACGGCCCTGCGCGCCGAAAGCAGCGATGACCTGCCCCCCTACAAGATGTTGCGTTCACTTCAATATGTGCAGGATTCGGTTGCGCAGGGGGATCACTCGGCGGGTGAGATGCAGCGCTTCATGCTGGAAACCATCGACAAGCGCCTGCGCGCCGCCAAACCGGCGGTCTTTGCCGATCCGCGCAATGTCGATGCCGCCCTGATCTACGCCATGAGCG
>Ga0209794_1000435_pt1 | contig 64906 bp, 57 predicted proteins | sample EBPBio232013_DNA_FD_185869 | JGI IMG/M metagenome (GOLD analysis project Ga0209794, IMG submission 185869) | Wastewater treatment Type I Accumulibacter community from EBPR Bioreactor in Madison, WI, USA - Reactor 1_5/23/2013_ DNA (SPAdes)... | ecosystem: Engineered > Bioreactor > EBPR >...
ATCAAAAAGAAAGTGGACGAAAGCAGGTTAACGGCTGTTGGTTTTGGCCAGGACCAGCCGATTGCTGACAATGCGACCAAAGAAGGAAGAGCGAAGAATAGAAGGGTGGAATTTAAAGTGAGTCAATGAGCAAGTGTTTAAGGTTTCATGTTTAAGGTTTAAGGTTGGGTCGCTGTGGAGGTGACTAACTTTAGATATATAAGATAGACACGCGCTGCCGGTGGGTAGCGCGTGTTTTTTTGTCGGTGCATTTGCTGCGTTGGTCGGTACATAGTCGCTAATTTCGTAATGCATTTTTTTATCGCACTATTTGTATGCATTCGTCGGCTTTCCTGGTTTAAGCTAAAAGAATGCATACCAGTTTGTGGGAAATGAAATACATTCAGGTATGCGAACCAAACTATTCCTGCTTTCATTTCTTCCTTTGTTTGCGCTTGCGCAACAAACGCAAAAGCCGGTGTTGCACGGCCGGCATTGGATGGCCATTACCGGTAAGCCACTGGCTGCAACGGCAGGTGCGGCCATTTTTCAAAAAGGCGGCAACGCGGTTGACGCAGCCTGCGCCATGCTCGCTGCCACCTGCACCATGTGGGATGTATTGAGTTGGGGCGGCGAAACGCAGGCCCTCATCTACAATCCGAAAACCGGAAAAGTAATTGGCATCAATGCACTGGGAGTTGCACCAACCGGGGCCACACCAGCGTTCTTTAAAAACAAGGGCATGCATTTTCCGCCACAGTATGGCGCGCTGGCGGCAGTAACGCCCGGTACGCCCGGCGGACTCTGTACCATGCTGGCCGAATATGGCACCATGAGCCTGGCCGACGTGTTGGCACCGGCGATGCAACTGGCGGCGGGTTATCCGATCGAAGCACAAACAGCCAATAGCATTGAACGCGAAAAGAAACGCATCGCTACCTGGCCTTATTCCAAAGCGGTATTCCTGACCCATCCCGGCGAAAAAAGAGAAGCGCCCGAAGCAGGTGAAATTTTCAAACAAGATGACCTGTTGCAAACTCTAACCAAGCTGGTGGAAACAGAAAAGGCCGCCTTGAAAAAAGGCAAGAGCAGGAAGGATGCCATCTATGCCGCTTACGACCGGTTTTACAAGGGCGATATCGCCAAAGAATTTGTGCGGGGTTGCCAGGAGCAAGGTGGTCTTATTACCGAAGCCGATCTTGCCCATTGGAAAGTGATCACTGAAACACCTATGCAGGTGAACTATAAGGGCATTCATGTGTACAAGTTGCCGCAGTGGACCCAGGGGCCGATGTTACTCGAAAGCCTGAACATGCTTGAAAATTTTGACCTGAAAAGCATGGGCTACAATTCTTCGCGATATATTCATACGCTGTACCAGGTGATGAACAAAGCATTTGCGGATCGTGATTTTTATTATGGTGATCCTTATTTTCCGCCAGAAGAACCGATGAAGGGGTTGTTGTCGAAAGAATATGCGAAACAACAGGTAGCCGGTTTCAACAAAGAAAAAAATGATCCGACCATGAAACCGGGCGATCCCTATCCATTCGAAGGGAAAATAAATCCGTTTCAATCATTGCTGCAACAATGGCCGGGCGATAATGAAAAAACAAAAGACAATGCACTGGCGATGTCTGAAAAATACCTGAACAATGTGTGGCTGGGCACCACATCGGTAGAAGCGGCCGACAAAGAAGGCTGGGTGGTTTCTATTACACCCAGCGGCGGTTGGTTGCCCGCTTGCATTGCCGGTAAAACCGGTGTGGGCATGAGCCAGCGCATGCAAAGTTTTGTATGCGATTCAACCCTGAATCCATTCAATGTAGTGGAACCAGGCAAAAGGCCTCGCGTTACACTCACGCCCACACTGGCCCTGAAAGATGGAAAACCTTTTCTGTCTTTTGCGGTACAGGGTGGTGATACGCAAGACCAAAACCTGCTGCAATTTTTTCTGAACGTCGTAGAGTTTGGTATGAATGTGCAGGAAGCAACCGAAGCGCCGAATATCAATACCTATCAATACTGGTTATCGCTTGGTGACGACGATAGAAAACCCCGGCCCGGTCAGTTGCTGTTGCAGAGCGCTACGCCCGATTATATACGACGCGAGTTGAAACAAATGGGCTACCAGTTGCGCTTTGAAGACCGTACATCTGGCCCCATCAATGCGATTTATTTTGATTGGAAACATGGCAGTTTCTGGGGTGGCTCCAGCAACCATGGCGAAGACTATGGCATCGGGTGGTAACTCAATAAGGATCTGCTTTAACCAGTCCGTAGCGAATGGCGCATAGTACCAGACCCACGCGACTGCGCACCTGCAATTTTTCAAACAAAGCCTCGCGGTATCCATCCACTGTGCGTTCGCTGAGTTTCATGGTGATGGCGATTTCCTTATAGGTCATTTCTGAAGCGGCATATTTGATGAACTCCATCTCGCGCTCAGACAATTTAAAAGTAGGCGCCGGTGTTTTTTCTTCCTTGTGAATGGTATGGATCAATTTACCGGTCACAAAATCAGAATAATAGAAACCGCGTTCGAGGATTTCTGTTAGTGCCCGGTGCAGTTCAGCCTGGGTGCAGTCTTTCAACAGATAACCCCGGCAACCGGCGCGGATCATCTGGATGACCGATGTTTCATCGTCGTTCATGCTCAGGGCCAGCATTTTCAACAAGGGAAATCGGGCGCTGATTTCACGGGCGGTTACTACACCATTCATGACCGGCATATTGATATCGAGGATGGCAATATCGGGTTCGTTCCCTTTTTTTTCCAGGTACTCCAACAGCGCTTTTCCATTGTTGGCTACATGCACTACTTCGAACTCCGGTATTTCGTTGATGAGGTGAGAGAGTGATTCGGCAATCAGCCGATGATCATCTGCCAATACAATCGAATATTTTTTCATACTACTGGTCATGGGTCACATTTTTTGGCAAGGTTATCAGAATGTGGGTGCCTTCGCCCGGTACACTGTTGATCGTTAGTTTCGCGCCTACCATCGACGCTCTTTTGTCCAGGTTTTTTAGACCTGATCCCGATTCGCCGATGCTGCGCTGTTCGGTTTCTTGTTTGTCAAACCCGATGCCGTTGTCTTTGATTCTGATGCTGAAATCTTTGTCGGTGTACAACATCGCCACACTGATCTCGGTGGCAGCGGCATGTTTGATGATATTATTCAGTATCTCCTGTATCATCCGGTAGATGACGATTTCTTTTTTGTTGTCGATCACAAAATCATCGCCATCGGTCATGAAATGCACTTTCAAAAAAGCAGCTTGTTCAATTCTCTGTAACTCGAAACGGATCGACTCCCGTAAGCCGTAGGAAGAAAGAATATCACTGTTTAATCCTTTTGATAACATCCGGATATAGCGGATAACATCGCCCAGGATCGAATTGGTGTCTTTGATGCGTTTGGTTTGCGGATGATCGGGCAATTCTTTTTCGAGAATATTCAGGTTGATACGAGCCACACTCAATAGTTGACCCATATTGTCATGGATCTCCTGGCTTACATCGCGCAGGGTTTGGTCGCGGCTTTCTATTTGCGTGGTCAGTACCTCCTGCTCATAGCTGGCTTTCATTTTTTCCTGCTCTCGCATTTGTCGCAGTTTGCGGCGTTGCGAAGCAAAAATGAAATAAACCACAAAGCCACTCAAGGCCAACATCATTAGCACGGCTGCTGCCATGGTGTAGATGACCTCAAATTGACTGGGTGCGTGTTTCATCGATTGGGTGGCGGTTGGGCCGGTTTTTGAACCAGAAAGTTAACAAGAAATGCGCCGTAAAAAATCCATTCGCTGATGATCAGGTAGGGGATGATTTTGGCATGCCCTTCCTGCATTAAAACATTGTATAAGCCAAGGGTGAGAAAGGAGGTGATGGATAAGATAAGTATGCCCAACGCGATCCAGAACGAATGTTCATACATCATTTGTTGTCGGTTCGCTTCTTCAAACAGTCTAGCAATAAAAAACAACACTTGTAAAATGAGCAACAGACTGGTCAACACGATGATATTGGTGTTGAGGTCGGTGCCGGGCGATTGCAAAAAATAAGCGTTCAACGCTGATAGTATTACCACCAGCAAAATACTCCAGAGAAAAAAATTCTTCGTTCGGCCAATTTCGTTCGACAATGCCAGGGTCAACAAAGCATAGGTTAAGGGTTTACTGACATGGTAGTAAACCCTGTTATTGCCGTAGTATTTTCCCATCAATACGTCGAGCGTTTCGCAGCCCGCAGCCACGATGAGAAAAATCCAGAAAACCTGGTTGGCGGCAGAAAGCTTGTCTTTCTTCCAAAAGCCAACCGCTATTCCTGCAGTAATGATGATAAACTTAATGACAGTTCCAAGCGACTCCTGCATATATTATGGTACACAATTTGTCGGGCAGGGATAGTAAACCTTATACACTACTTTATCAAACGGCTGTTCAGCAGCACCAGCCGGCTTACGGCCTGTAACAGAGCCATACACGATAAAAACAGGGGTAATGTACTGAGGGTCCTTTCCGTAAAAAACATTTACTTCATCTACACCGGTTTCAAGAATGGCTTTCAAAACGCCGGCAGGTATCATCATTCCTTTCTTGAATGATCGTTGCATCTTGGTGTCGGCCGCAAAATCAGCCTGAAGTTTAGCGGCTTCTTCCATCGAAATAGGTGTTGCCGTAAATTTTTCAGCGGTGGCATCGTTCAACCGGTTTTGGACACTGCATGACCCGAGCGTTACCGCGACGCATAGCATTAGAATCAGATTCTTCATGGCAAAGATTAGTTTAAATAATAAAGGTAGTTTCTTTTGTGGAGGAAGACAGGCCGGGAGCCAGTAGGGCTGTGGCACTCCCGAAAGAGCTACCACAACCTTGACTGACCGAACATAGAATTCAGGGTAAAAGTAGCCAGCCGGCCACCAGGTTCCAGCGGGTATAATCCACGGAAGGGTACGGGATTTTTCCCGTATTTTTAAATCCGCGGCAGTCGGCTGCCGAACCCATAACTGCATGATTTTGGAGAATATTACGGCGCTGGATATACCGTCTTTTCAGCATCCTACCTATTGGAAAACTTTCTTTCGCGCATTAAAGGCCTTGGGCCCGGCAGAAATACCGGGGCGCAATCTTGATCTCCAGCGATTTTTGCGCGAAAACGGCGTTACCTATAATATTTATGGCGATCCGGATGGCATCAACCGGCCCTGGTCGCTTGATATGATACCCTTTCTGATCAGTGCTGCAGAATGGACGCATATCAGCCGTGGCCTTGAGCAACGAGCCATTCTTTTCAACCTGCTCCTGAAAGACATTTACGGCGAACAGCAACTGCTTCGCGATGGTATACTGCCCATGGAAGTGGTGTACAATCACCCCGGCTTTCTGCGCCAGTGTGTGGGTGTCGACCTGCCTTTTCAAAACCACCTCGTGTTGTACTCGGCCGACATGGCGCGTACCAGTGATGGCAAGATTTGGGTAATGAACGATCGCACACAAGCGCCTTCGGGTTCGGGTTATGCCCTCGAAAACAGGTTGGCCATGGCGCGGATTGTGCCCGAATTGTTTCAGGGTATGAAAGTGGCGCGCCTCTCGCCCTATTTTCATTCGCTGCGTCGCGCGCTCATGGGCTTGTGTACAGAGAAAAGCAAAGATCCGCGCATCGTGATCCTGACGCCCGGACCCAGCAACGAAACTTATTTTGAACACGCTTACCTCGCGTCTTATTTGGGATATACTTTGGTGCAAGGCAACGACCTGATGGTGAAAGACCGGCAGGTTTGGTTGAAGACGATCGGCGGACTCGAAAAAGTGGATGTCATCCTCCGAAGGATAGATGATGTGTATGCCGATCCGCTCGAACTTAGAGAAGATTCGCAACTCGGTATTCCTGGGTTGTTGCAGGCTGTGCGATCGGGCAATGTAAGTATTGCCAACCCCATGGGCAGCAGTGTGGTTGAAAACCCGGGACTGATGCCGTTTTTGCCGGCGATCGCAGATCGTTTATTGGGTGGGTCACTGCTGCTGCCGAATATTGCTTCTTGGTGGTGCGGACAAAAAAACGAATTGAATTATGTGCTCGACAATTTGGATCGGTTGATAATAAAGCGGATTGCCCGCAGCTCTTTTCAAGGGTCGTCGGTGGACGGATCGGCCCTGAGCAACGAAGCCCTTGCGGCGTTGAAGGCTCGCATAAAAGCACAGCCAACCTTGTATGTGGGCCAGGAGAAAGCACTGTTTGCCGGCACACCTGCCCTGGTAGGTGGCGAAGTGGTTTCGCGCGATGCATTGTTCAGAAGTTTTGCGGTTAGTAACGGCGATGGATATGCGATAATGACAGGCGGTCTTACAAGAACAGCAAACAGCGAAGGGCACTATATCATTTCTAACCAGGCAGGCGGGGTTAGCAAAGACACCTGGGTCATTGGCATCGACCAGGGGTCGTTGACCAGTTTCAAAAAAGACATCGAAGCGATTGAAGAGCCGGTGCAATACCGTGCCGAGATATTACCCAGTAATACCGCTGAAAATCTTTTTTGGGTAGGGCGTTATGCCGAACGGCTTTTGTCAAACGCCCGTTTTCAGCGTACCGTGATGCAGTTTGTAGAAGAAGCCAATAAAGCATTCAACGAAAACGAAGAAGCGCTGCGCCAGAGCCTGCTGCAGGCGCTCACCATGTACACTTTTACGTATCCAGGATTTGTAGAACCGGAAACAGCCGATTGCTGGTCGAATCCCTGGCCCGAGTTGTATGATATATTGTTCAATGTAAATCGCGCGGGAAGCCTGGCGGCAAATTTCAATCTTTTTCACCGCGCTGTACACACCGCCCGCGATCATTGGAGTACGGATACCTGGCGTGTGTTGCGCGACATGGAAGAGAATTGGCAACAGGCCATTAACCAGCCACAAAGGAATCCACATCGCGTAGCCTATACCCTCGACAACCTGATCACCTCCCTGGTGGCGTTTGTGGGTTTGAACCGCGATAGTATTTCGCGCGAGCAGGGTTGGGGTATTTTGAATATGGGGCAGAAGATGGAACAATGCCTGCTGCTGATTTCGATGCTGCGGGCAACGCTGGTACGCAAGCAGGATGAACAGGTGGAGTATATTTTACAGGAAGCAGTGTTAAAGGCCAATGAATGTTTGGTGAATTACCGGTATAAATATCGATCGCACATCAAGTTGCCGTTGGTGCTCGACCTGATGTTACACGACCAAAACAACCCGCGTTCACTGCTTTACCTGATCGAAAAATTGAAAGCAGGTACCAAGGACTTGCCTAAGATAAACCAGGCGGGCGCGCTGCCTGACCATGAACGGGTTTTGCAGGAAGCAGAAAAATTATTGCGGCAGGCTGATAAAGAGAAACTGGCTGCCGTTGCCAGTTCTAAAAATTGTTATAAAAACCTGGAAACATTTTTGGGTAATATGAATGGACTGTTGTTGTCCTTGCCCAATATTATTTCCAAAGCCTATTTCCAGCATGCACAAGGCGCGAATCAACTGTTTCCAGCCCATCAACCGCTGCGTAAATGATGTACGAAATTATCCATACCACTACTTATCAATACAACCAGGACGTAGCGCTCTGTCACAATATCGCGCGATTATTGCCGCGCAATACGGATACCCAAACCCTGCAAAAATCGACGCTGCATATTGTTCCGCTGCCGGAAGTGATGAACGCATACGAAGATTTTTATGGCAACAACTGTTTGTATTTTGCGGTGCAGGAAGAACACAGCAGTCTGCATGTTACCGTCCAAACGATGGTAGAGAAAAAGGCGGATGCTTTTCGGTCGGCAGACCAGTATCAATTGTATGGCTGGGAGCAGGTGTTGGCAGAAGTGCAGGATGTTTCGGGCAGGTATTTTGATGCGAGGCAATTTACTGGTGCCACGCCGATGACCGAGTTTAACGCGGAGATCGCCGACTATGCACGCATATCTTTCTGGCCGGAACGTTCTTTTTTTGACGCTACGCTCGATTTGATCCAGCGTATTTATCAAGATTTCGAATACCGGCCTGGCTTTACGACGATTGCAACACCCCTGCACGAACTGATGGAGATGAAGAAAGGTGTGTGCCAGGACTTCGCGCACCTGGCCATTGCAGCTATCCGATCGTTGGGTCTGCCGGCACGTTATGTCAGTGGTTACCTGGAAACCATCGCGCCACCGGGAAAAGAAAAACTGACGGGCACCGATGCCAGTCATGCCTGGATATCGATTTTCTTACCCAATATCGGTTGGGTTGATTTTGATCCGACCAACAATATGCGCACGGGCGATCAGCATATTACCATTGGCTGGGGACGCGATTATGCCGATGTGCCGCCGCTGAAGGGCGTGATTCTCGGCGCCGGCCCGCACCAACTTGCCGTATCGGTTGATGTGCGCCGCTTGTAATTTCACCCTTCGGGTGGAGAAAAAGCCAAAGATCAATCCTGCATTTTGCGGATCAGCACGCCCGGATACTGGCCGGTCGTTTTGCCGTCGTCAAAAACGAGTTTGCCATTTACCCAAACCTTACTGATGCCGGTCGATAATGCCCTCGAATCACTGATCGTGGCATTGTCTTTCACCGTGGCCGGGTCAAACAGTACCAGGTCGGCAAAATAGCCCGGCTGTAAAATGCCGCGATTGTCTATGCCGGTTTGTTCGGCCGTAAGGGCGGTCATTTTATATATCGCGGTTTCCAGCGGCATGATCTTGTCTTCGCGCACATATTTGCCCAGCACCCGGGTGAAGGCTCCGTAGCCGCGCGGGTGGCCACCATCGCCGCCGTCAGAACAAATATTGGTGTAGTTCCAGCGTAGAAAATTTTTGATATCGTATTCACCCATCGACACGCCGACAATGGAAGCGCCGGTTTTGTTTTCTTCGGCTACGCGAATGATACGCAGCAGGGCATCGGCCGGTGATTCGTTTTTCATCGCACCGATGGCACTCAGGGTCTTGCCTTCGATGGCAGGATCGGGTTTAAAATGCGTGATGACCGATTTGGTTGGATCAATCAACTGCGTAACGGCAAATTGTGCCGCCAGCGGATTGGTAAAGTCTTTTTTAGGAAAGAGCACCCTTGGGGTGGATGACCACATGGTATACGGGTAACAATCGGCGGTGATATTGATACCCTCGGTACGGGCCTGTTCCAGGCGCGCCAGGATTTCATTTGATTGACCCCATTTGCTCCACATGGCAATTTTAAAATGGGAAATCTGTACGGGGATTTTTGCCTCCCGACCGATCTGGATAATTTCTTCAATGGCATCTTCTATGCGCAGGTCTTCGCTGCGAATATGACTGATATAACGACCACCCATACCCGAAGCTGCTTTCGCCATTTCAATGACTTCATTGGTAGGTGCATAGAACTCTGCTTCGTATTCGAGGCCGGTCGACAAGCCAAGCGATCCCTTTTGAATGTCTTTGCGCAGCGCAGCTTTCATGTTGGCGAGCTCCGCCCAATTGGCCGCACGATTGGTTTCACCATGCATATATTGTTCGCGCAATGAACCAAACCCGGTATAGGTCGCCATATTGATGGCCGCCGGTTGTTTGCGGTAGTGATCGGCCAGGGTATCGATTGGATCAGAGCCGCCATCTTGTCCGCTGATAATCGTAGTGATACCCTGGCTCACGGCAGCGAGTGCCTGTGGTTTTTCCAATAAGGATTCGCCGAGATGACTATGACTATCGATAAAACCCGGTGCCAGCGTTTGTCCGCCACCGTTAGTGACCACTTCATTAGGAAAAGGCCGCAGGTTGTCGCCCAGATCATCGATCCGGTTATTGACGATACGTAGGTTAGCCGGGCGGGCAAGGGCGCCGGTACCATCGATCAATGACACATTCGTGATCAGTTCCGTTTGCGGCAGGGAATAGGGCTCCCCTTTCAATACCTGGTGTAGGTATCGGCGTGCTGATCCATTGCTGGCATTCGATAAAAAGATAAGGGTTTGCCGGCTATTGGTGATGCGTTCTATGTAGGTGGCAAAAGCTACCCATCCGCCAGAATGCGCGATGGTATCACCTGCAATCGCCCAGCCAAATCCATAATTGGTCGATTCGCCGCTGTTGAGTTTGCCGGACGTGAAAGCTTCCTGAAGGGTAGCCCGTTTAACCAGTTTTTCGGTGTACAGGCTTTGGTCCCATTTGAGTAAGTCTTCGGCACTGGAATAAACATTGCCATCGCCCACGATGCCATCAAGTGGCAAGAGATCGTTCAACACCGGCCGGTTGTTCTTATAGCGGAAACCAAATACCCTTGAAGCCGGCCAGCTTTTCATTTTCAGGTTGTAGATATAGGTGTTTTTCATGCCAAGCGGCTGGGTGATCCGCTCTTTGAAAAACACCTCGCAAGGTTTGCCTGATAATGTGGCGATGATGGACGCCAATGTGGTGTAATTGGTATTGCAATACGACCATTTCTCACCTGGTTGGAAAACCAGGGCAGGTTTGTATTTGGCCAAATACGACAGGGCGAGGTCATTGTCGAGCGTATCCAGCAATGTCATGTAACGCGTCGCGATTTCGAAATATTCTGGTAGCCCCGACGTATGGTTCATCAATTGTCGCACAGTAATGTTTGGATAGGGAAAGCTGGGCAGGTATTGTTGCACCCGTTGGTCGTAATCGAGTTTGCCTTCTTCGTGCAGCATCATGGCCATCATGGTGAAGAACTGTTTCGATACGGAGGCGAGGTTAAAAGCTGCTGTAGGGGTCAACGGCTTTCCGGTTGTATCGGCAATCCCAAAACTTTTCTGGTAGATAATTTTCCCCTTTTCTGCGAGCAATACCGATCCGTTGAATTGCTGCCGCTCGTAGAGGTATTGCAATACACTGTCGACCGTTTTGACTTTGTTTTTCCATTGTGCCTGCGTGAACAGCGGCACTGCCATTAAAAAAAGCAGCCACTTTCTCATAACGGTATTTGGGTTATTTGTTTTACGCGATGAAGAACGATCATACTACTCACCACTGATACCATCGGCACTTTGGCCATCTGCATCAGAAATTTATCGTATTCTTTGATGTCTCTTACAACTACCTTGAGCTGGTAATCGACCGTACCGGCGAGGTGGAAACATTCCAGCACCTGGGGCATACCATGTACCATCTTCTCAAAGGCAGCGATGTTTTTGGGCGTATATTGTTCCATGTGCAGGTTGAGCAATACCACCTGCGATTTGTCTACTTTTTCCGGATCAATAATAGCGCGATAGCCAATGATGACGCCTTCTTTTTCCAGTTTCTTGATGCGTTCGTGCACCGGCGTAGTGGTCAGCGACAACTGATCGGCGATGTCGCGAATGGTAAGTTTGGCATCGTTTTGCAAAAGCGAAAGAATCTTGGTATCAATTTCGTCTGGCATTTTATGCTATATTCATGGTCTAATTTAGGATAATATTCTATTTTTACTCTACTATTTAGGAAAATAATGGAAAAAGTAATCATTCTTACGCATGGCATGCTGGCCACCGAAAATGCCAAAACAGCCCACGGCCTTCTTCGCGAAAGCAATCGTTACAAGGTCGTTGGCCTGGTAGATGCCGTGCATGCGGGTAAGGATGCCGGTGAGATGCTGGACGGTCGTTTTCGAAACATTCCTATTTTTCCAACGGTGACCGACGCTGTGCAGGTACTGCAACCGGAAGCCTGTGTGATTGGTGTGGCCACTTCGGGTGGCGTGTTTCCCGGCAGTTTGTTGGAAGAAGTGAAAGAAGCGATCGGGTGGGGGTTGTCGGTCGTGAATGGTTTGCACGATTTGTTGAACGAGCGCGAAGACATTGTAGCGATGGCAAAGTTGAAAGGAGTAACGCTCACGGATGTACGAAAACCGAAGAAGATGCGGGAGTTGCATTTCTGGACCGGTGCCATGTTGCATTTTTCCAAACCGGTTATTGCGGTGCTGGGTACCGATTGTGGATTGGGGAAACGAACCGCCAGCCGCTTTTTGGTACATGCCTGTAACAAAGCAGGTATTCATGCGGAGATGATTTACACCGGGCAAACCGGTTGGCTCCAGGGCGGCAAGTATGGCTTTGTACTCGATGCCACCCCCAATGATTTTGTATCGGGCGAATTGGAACACGCGATACTGACCTGTGAGCAGGAAACCGGTGCTGATGTTTTGTTTATTGAAGGGCAGGCGGCGTTGCGCAACCCAAGCGGACCTTGCGGATCGGAGATGCTGATTTCGGGCTGTGCAAAATCAGTGGTGCTGGTGCACGCACCCAAAAGAGAATACTATGATTTCACGCCCGCACTTGGTAAGATACCTCCGCTGTCGTCGGAGATAGAACTGATTGAAAAATATGGTTCGCGGGTGATTGCCATTGCCCTGAATACCGAGCATTGCGATCTGGAAGAAGCCCTGCATTACCAGGCTGCCTATGAAAAGGAATTGGGATTGCCCGTATTATTACCACTTGAACAGGGGGTCGACAAACTTATACCCAGCATCGCTGCCCTTGTCGCCAACGCAAAAACCAACGCATGAAAATAACTGCTGTGCGCGCTTATCGCCGCAACCTACGTTTGCAAAAACCCTACGTGATTACCTGGCAGCGGGTTGAAGACGTGGAAAATGTTTTCCTGGAGATCAGCCTGGAGAACGGGATTACGGGTATTGGTGCTGCCAACCCATCGCCCGAAGTGGTGGGCGAATCGCCCGAAGAAACCCTGCGCAACCTGCAGAACGACCTGGTCGACTGGCTAACGGGGAAGGACATACGAAATATCAATTCACTGATTGATGCGGTGGATGCACGTTATCCGCACAAACCCGGCACCCTGGCCGCAGTTGATATCGCTCTGCACGATGCATTTGGCCAGTGGTTGGGTATACCGGTGGTCGATTTCTATGGCCGCAGACACGAAGCCATGCCCACTTCTGTAACCATCGGTATCATGGACCTGGCGCAAACACTGGAAGAAGCTGCCGCTTTCAAAGCAGCGGGCTTCCGGGTGTTGAAATTAAAAACCGGCCTGAACCCCGCAGCAGATGCCGAGAAAGTAATCAAGCTGCACGAGCGGTTTCACGATCATTTTGTGGTAAGGGTAGATGCCAATACCGGTTATGACCTGAAAGGCCTTCAACAGTTTATGCAGCTCACCGAGGCTTGCCCGGTTGAACTGATTGAACAACCCTTGCAGCCGGAAGAAGATACAGCATTGAATTTTTTATCGTCAACTTTGCGCGCCAAGCTGGCGGCGGACGAATCATTGAAAAATGCCGAAGCAGCCTTCGACCTGTGTAAAGCGGATCGGTACGGCATTTACAATGTTAAGTTGATGAAGTGTGGCGGCATTCGGGGCGCCCTGAAAATTGCTGCGGTTACAGAACCGGCGCGGGCCGAACTGTTCTGGGGCTGTAACGATGAAAGTATTGTCAGCATCACGGCAGCCCTACATGCTGCCTTTTCGTGTGCACATACCCGTTATATTGATCTGGATGGTAGTTTTGACCTTGCTGAAGATGTTGTTAGTGGAGGCTTTGTGGTGAAAGACGGGATGATGTCAATCGCGTCGGGCGCGGGCTTGGGGCTCAAGCGACTATCGTCATAACGCAGCAACAACTATCATGACCCGGCTGCTATCATAATTTTACAATACCTTTCTTATATAGGTTTATGGCCGCCTGTACCAGGTCGGTTATACGATGCTGATCCAGGTCTTTAAGCCGTATTTCCATTGCAGGTTAATGTCAGGATCTTGCGACAAAATGATATGTCGCAAGGCCAGCAGGGTAGATTTGACGGGTTACGCCTGTTGTTCAAAATATCGATCAAATGCCTTCATGCGAATTGCCCACCGTTATTTTATGCCGACAAAGATATCGACTTCAGCCTGGCTCGGGTTGGCAGCCCTAGCGCCATATACTTCAAAATCGGCGATATAAGCACGGTCGATCGGCGTGTTCCAAATGGTTTGCCAAGTGTTGAACACAATGCCTTCCAGTATGTTTCCGCTGGTGGTGAAAGACTGGTAATTGCCTGCGGGAATGGTTATGCCGGTATAGCCGGCTGGAATGTTTTCCAGGCTGTGCACCGCACATCCCAAAACCGTGGTATAGGGTCGCGTGTAATCTTTTTCATAGTCGGTGTACACGCAATAAATATCATTGCTGGTTTTTCCAGGGATGCCCGCCGCTTTGTTCCCGCTAAGGAACTCGTTCCAAAGCGCTGGAATGTCTTTGGCGGACTGGCCGTTTTCGTTGGTTGTTCTAATCGCAATGCCAATGATGTGCAGGGCTGTTGCTTGTTTCATGGTTTCGTTTATACGTTAATAAGACAATGTTACTGCAGGCTTGTGACAACAGCCTGTCAGTAGGTTGTATTGGAGTAGGCATTTACAACAAAAAGGCCGTCGCGATTATACCGCGACGGCCTTTTACAAAACCAACATCATTCACCGCCTATTTTTTGGCAAATTCTCTTCTGATGATATTCAAGGCAGCGCCTTCTTTAAACCACTCGATCTGTTGTTCATTATAACTGTGGTTGGCAAGAATGGTATCGGTACTGCCATCTTTGTGGTGCAACACAATTTCCAGCGGTTTGTTCGGCTGGAAAGTAGTGAGGCCATTGATGTCGATCGTATCGTCTTCCAATATCTTGTCGTAGTCGGCCTTGTCTGCAAATGTCAACGCCAGCATGCCCTGTTTTTTCAGGTTTGTTTCGTGAATACGGGCGAAACTTTTCACCAGTACGGCACGTACGCCCAGGTGACGAGGTTCCATGGCAGCATGTTCGCGGCTGGAGCCTTCCCCATAGTTTTCATCACCCACCACAATAGTGCCCACACCGGCTGCTTTGTAGGCGCGTTGGGTAGCTGGCACCGGACCGTGTTCGCCGGTCAATTGGCTTTTTACATTGTCGGTTTTTTCATTGAAGAAATTCACCGCACCGATGAGCAGGTTGTTGGAGATATTATCAAGGTGACCGCGGAATTTCAACCAGGGACCAGCCATCGAAATATGGTCGGTGGTACACTTGCCCTTGGCTTTGATCAGCAGTTTCAGTCCCTTGAGATCTGTGCCTTCCCAGGGTGCGAAGGGATCCAGCAATTGCAGGCGTTTTGAGGCCGGATCAACGATTACTTTCACCGCGCTTCCATCCGCCGCAGGCGCCTGGTACCCGGGATCTTCGGCATCAAAGCCCTTTTTCGGCAACTCATCGCCCGAAGGGGGATCCAGTTTTACTTTTTCGCCTTTGTTGTTGATGAGGGTATCTGTAACAGGATTGAAATTGAGGTCGCCCGCAATGGCCAGGGCCGTCACGATTTCAGGCGAACCCACAAACGCAAGGGTATTGGGGTTGCCGTCGGCACGCTTGGCGAAGTTGCGGTTGAAAGAATGCACGATGGTATTGCGCTCTTGTTTCTCTGCACCCACGCGTTCCCACATACCGATGCAGGGTCCGCAGGCATTCGCAAATACCGTGGCACCAATCTTTTTGAATACATCAAGGTAACCATCGCGCTCGATGGTATACCGCACCAGTTCAGAACCGGGCGTGATGGTAAATTCAGATTGTAGGGTGAGGCCTTTGTCGGCAATTTGACGGGCCAGGCTCACCGAGCGACTAATGTCTTCGTACGAAGAGTTGGTGCAGGAGCCAATCAGTCCCACTTCAATCTTGGTAGGCCAGTTGTTCTTTTTGGCTTCCTCCTTCATTTTCGACAGCGGCGTAGCCAGGTCGGGCGTGAAGGGCCCGTTCAGGTGGGGCTCCAGTTCACTCAGGTTGATTTCGATTACCTGGTCAAAATATTTTTCGGGGTTGGCATACACTTCGGCATCGCCGGTCAGGTGTTCTTTCACGGTGTCGGCCAGGGCAGCCACTTCAGCGCGGCCAGTGGCTTTCAGGTAACGGCTCATCGAATCATCGTAGCCGAAGGTAGATGTAGTCGCACCGATTTCTGCACCCATATTACAAATCGTGCCTTTACCGGTACAACTCATAGCTGCAGCGCCTTCGCCGAAATATTCCACCACGGCGCCGGTGCCGCCTTTCACGGTCAGGATGCCGGCCACTTTAAGGATCACATCTTTGGGGGCTGTCCATCCGCTGAGTTTGCCAGTCAGTTTAATGCCGATCAGTTTGGGCATTTTCAGTTCCCAGGCGAGGCCGCTCATCACATCGCAGGCATCTGCACCACCCACGCCGATGGCGATCATACCCAAGCCACCCGCGTTCACTGTGTGGGAATCGGTACCAATCATCATGCCGCCGGGAAAAGCATAGTTTTCCAGCACCACCTGGTGGATGATACCAGCACCTGGTCGCCAGAAACCGATGCCGTATTTGTTCGACACCGAGGCGAGAAAATCATATACTTCACTGCTTTCGTGCACGGCGCGGTCGAGGTCGACCGTACTGTTGGTTTTCGCCATGATCAGGTGGTCACAGTGCACCGTAGAAGGAACTGCCACTTTGTTGCGGCCGGCTTGCATGAACTGCAAGAGGGCCATCTGGGCGGTCGCATCTTGCATGGCCACGCGATCGGGCGCAAAATCGACATAACTTTTTCCTCTTTCAAAAGCCTGGGTAGCATTACCCTGCCAGAGGTGGGCATATAAAATTTTTTCGGTAAGGGTCAGCGGACGGCCAACGACTTTACGGGCAGCTTCTACCCGGCCAGGAAATTGGGCGTAGACTTTTTTGATCATCTCGAGGTCGAAAACCATAGTGTGTTGTTTGTTGTTTTAAACCGCTTCGAAGGTTTGGAAGTTGCAAAATTACCAATTTAATGTGTAAATTGCGGCATGAAGAATATCAAGCACTTTATCGAGTGGCATGTGTTTGGTGTTTGCTCTTACCTGGGTGAAAAGATGGGCATTGCGCCAGCCACCATTCGCCGTTACTTCATGTACATTTCGGTGTTAACCATGGGTTCGCCCATTATATTTTACATTTTCGCTGCTTTTTGGATGAATGTGAAGCAGTATATCTATGAGGGGAAGCGAAACCCGTTGCGGTATTTCTAATTTATGGTTGTTGTCCGAATTTTTGTTGCATTTGCTGGTTGAAACTGGCCGATTGATTTGGCGCGATCGACAAGGTTTTCCATTCATCGCCTTTAAGCATTTTGGCGATGTATACAATCTGGCCTACGTGACTGGCATAGTGTGATAGCTGTCGGGCGATGGCATCAAAAGCGGTATGTGGTTCGTGGCGAATTGTCACGGTTTTAGCAAAGCCACCCGGCGGTATATTTCTGATAGCATCGTACACGGTTTCCCAGGCCTGGTCCCATTTTTCGCCGGCCGCTGTTGAAGGCCATCCTTCTTGCGGTTTCTCAAATTCTTCGTCGCGGTTGCGCCAGGGCTTTTCGCCATCTTCTGTACTGAAATTGGTGAAGCGGCTAAGCATATTGCCTACCATGTGCCGGCAGATAACGGCGATGCAATTGCTACCGGGTGCCGGTTCGCGGAGAAAGTCTTCGGGACTAAGTTGCGCCATCGCTTTTTCAGCCATGTTTTTGTAGGTGCTGAATTGCTTGAGCAGGCTTTGTTGGATAGCTTCGTGTTCAGACATGTTTTTTGCAGCGTATTATTCGCGTACTAACGGTGATCAATAACCGGCGGCAGAATCATCGCCCCTGGAATCACCAATCACTTCGTAACTACCATCGGCTTGTCGAACGATTAATTCGGTACGACCAATGCGCCCACGGTTCACGACCTTGTAACCCATTTTTTGCAAGGCTTCAATTTTGTCTTGCGGAAAATCTTTTTCAACGAAAACCTGGTCAGGCAACCATTGCATGTGGAACTTGGGTTTATTCACTGCATCAGCGGGGGATAGGTTGAAGTCGATCAGGTTGAGCAGGGTTTGGTACACCGAGGTGGTAATGGTGGTGCCACCAGGCGTGCCGGTAACAATGGCCAGCGTACCATTGTTCAGGGCAATCACGGGCGTCATGGAGCTCAGCATTCGCTTGCCGGGTTCAATGGCATTGGCTTCGCCGCCAACAGCACCGAACATATTGGGTACACCGGGTTTCACACTGAAATCGTCCATTTCATTATTGAGCAAAAAGCCGGCGCCGCCTACCACCGTGTGCGAGCCATAGCCGCCATTGAGGGTGGTGGTGATGGCCACGGCATTGCCGTCTTTGTCGGCCGTATTGAAATGGGTTGTTTGTTCACTTTCTTTCGGCACCGTACCTGCCTGGATTACCTGGCTATTGCCGGCGATACCGGGCGTGTACAATTTGAGTCGCTGGTTGATGTATTCATCGCTGGTCAGTGCATTTACCGGCACGGGATAGAAATCAGGATCACCTAAAAACTTGGCGCGATCAGCATAGGCCAGGCGCTCGATTTCGGTCATCAGTTGTAAGGCGGAATCGGAATGAAAGCCATAACGACTGATGGGAAATTTTTCGGTCATCTTCATCATCATGGGCAGCAATACACCGCCGCTGCTGGGCAGGGGCATGGTGATGATTTCATAGCCCTTGTATTGAAAGCTGACGGGTGTGCGCCAAACGGCCTGGTATTTTTTTAAGTCTTCGAGCGTGATGAGTCCTTTACCACGTTTCATCTCTGCTACGATGAGTTGTGCGGTACGGCCTTCGTAAAAGCCCTTTTGTCCATGGTCGCGGATGCGCTCCAGCGTTTTCGCCAAATCTTTTTGCAGCAGGGTATCACCCGCCTTCCATTCCTGTTCTTTGACAAATGCAGTGGGGCGGGTATTGTATTTCAAAAAATCTGGTTTGTCGTCGTTCAGGTCTTTTGCTTCTGCTTCGGTGATGGCGAACCCTTTTTCTGCCAGGTCGATGGCTGGTTGGATAATGGTTTTAAATGGCAATTTGGCGTATGGCAAAGCTTGGAAGATGCCGGCAATGGTGCCCGGTACGCCGGCCGCCAGGTGACCGTTTTGGCTCTTGGTCAGGTCGGCGTCGCCTTTTTCATTTAGGTACATGTCGCGGTTGCCAGCCAGGGGGGCTTTCTCGCGAAAATCAAGCGTCATGTTTCGGCCGTCGGCGAGGTGTAAGACCATGAATCCGCCGCCGCCAATATTGCCGGCACCTGGATAGACTACGGCGAGGGCGAGTTGGGTGGCGATGGCGGCGTCAATGGCGTTGCCGCCTTTTTGCAACATCAGCAATCCCGCTTGGCTGGCCAGTGGATGAGCTGAAACAACGGCACCGTTTTTTGCGGTAGCGGTTTTCTGGATGGTGTATTGGTAGGGGTTTTGTGCAAATGCAGTTATAGATGCACCGACAAGCAGGGTGATGAGCGCAAAACGTGTCATGTTGCGAATATATGGATTTACACCCGACGGGTACTACCCGACGGGTGCAACCCGTCGGGTAGTACCCGTCGGGTGTAAAATTATTCAAGATGCAAATCGGAGGCCCCGTCAAGACTTGCGTCGCTATTTAATTCATGGTAATGAATAAATTGATCAAGTCCACCGAAGAAGGCAATAATGTCGGCAGTTTTTACAAAAGAGGGCTTGACTTTTGTATAAATGCCATAGGAAGAATAGGGCCATGATTGCCAAAGATTGGTGTACCGATGTCGCATCGGATTTCGATGGATATACCATATTATATTAGCCAAATGCCCATCGTCTTGAATGATTTTCCGCTTGAATGGCCGCATGAATAGTCCACCTTTCCTTGAGTGCTCTTTGTTAAATGCTTTCGCATATTTGCTTTGAATCTTGCCGAGGGCATTTTTGAAAAGTTCATGATTGCTGTCGTCGAACAATCTAATGAGCAGGTGATAATGGTTGCTGAGCAAACAATAGGCGTGAACCTCGGCAATGCCGACCAACTCTACCTTTAACATTTGCAGAAATTGTTGGTGATTCTTTTCGGTGATAAACAATTTGTCTGTTCCTACCGCCCGGTCGCAGATATGTGCGAATCGCCCGGGTATTAGTGTTTGATATTGAGTTCCCATAGGGCAAAACTGTTGCGCAGGCGTCGATTTTTAGCCGGTTAAAACACCGGATTTTTTGTGGGTCATTTCACCCGACGGGTTGCACCCGACGGGTACTACCCGACGGGTGCAACCCGTCGGGTGAAAATGCGTAGATTCACGCCATGAAAAAATGTTTACTGCTTGGCGGATGGCTGGTATGCAGTCTGCTTTCCTTCGCGCAACTCAAGAGCCCCGAACAATTTTTAGGGTATAAACCCGGCGAGAAATACACCCCGCATTATAAGATTGTACAATATTTCAAGCATGTGGCCGAACAAGCGCCATCCCAGGTAAAACTGGAACAGTTTGGTGAAACCAACGAAGGTCGACCGCTGCTGCTGGCAACCATTGCTTCGCCCGAAAACCTCACTAATATTGAACAGATCAGGTTGAACAACCTGCGGTTGGCCAATGCCACGCGCGATAAAGCCGCACCGTTGGAAAACGGACCCGCCATCGTTTGGTTGAGTTACAATGTGCACGGTAACGAAACATCTTCTTCAGAAGCAGCAATGATGACCATCTATGAACTGGTCAATCCTGCCAATACACAATCACAACAGTGGTTGAAAAATGTAGTGGTGTTGATCGATCCTTGCCTTAACCCTGATGGCCGCGACCGCTACGTGAACTGGTACACAACGGTGATTGGCAAAAATATCAACCTGAATCCCATCGCCCGAGAACACCGCGAGCCCTGGCCAGGTGGCAGAAGCAATCACTACAATTTTGACCTCAACCGCGATTGGGCCTGGCAGTCACAAAAAGAAAGCCAGGCACGCGTGCCGAAATACAACCAGTGGTTGCCCCAGGTTCATGTCGACTTCCACGAGCAGGGCATCAACGAGCCCTATTATTTCGCACCGGCGGCCGAACCATTTCACGATGTGATCACCAAATGGCAACGCGATTTCCAGGTAGTAATCGGTCGAAACCACGCAAAATATTTTGACAAAAACGGGTGGCTCTATTTTACCAAAGAGCGATTCGATCTTTTCTATCCTTCTTACGGTGATACCTACCCGATTTACAGCGGATCGATCGGTATGACTTTTGAACAAGGCGGCATACGCGCCGGCCTCGGCATCGTTAACGACGAAGGCGACACCCTTACATTAAGAGAAAGAGCCTTGCACCATTTCACTACCGGTATGAGCACCGTCGAAATGGCATCGCAACATGCTTCCGAACTGGTTCACGAGTTCAGAACCTATTTCCAAAAAACACTGACCAACCCGCCCGGCGAATTTAAAAGCTGGATCATTCGCAACGATGGGTCCGACCGCATGACACGCCTGCAGCAATTGCTCGACAAGAATTTAATTGATTGGTCTTATGCCAATGCAGGGAATTACAATGGCTTCAATTATTTCAGCGGCAAGCAGGAAAATTTCAAAACCGAAACAGGCGATATCGTTATAAATATCAATCAAACCAAGGCAAACCTGATCAAAGTCTTGTTTGAAAAAACTTCTCATATCAGCGATTCTGCTACCTATGATATTACGGCCTGGGCCATGCCATACGCGTATGGTTTGAATGCATACGGCCTCAACGCTTATAACAATGCCAGTACAAAAACAGCGCCGGCCGCACCTGCACCAGCCGCCGCGATGGATAACGTATATGCATATGCGATAAAATGGAACGGCCTCAACAGCGCCAAATTCCTCGCAGCCGTGTTGAAAGCCGATATCCGGGTTCGTTATGCAGAACAGGCTTTCACGATGGGTAAAGAAAACTTCGAAAAAGGCACTTTATTGGTAACCCGTGCAGCCAATGCCGGCAGGCCGGTACAAGCCGTGGTGGAAGCCGCCGCCAAAGCCAGCCAAACCCTGGTGTATCCAATCGCAACAGGTTTTGTTGACAAAGGCTATGATTTTGGTTCGGGCAGTGTGCGCATCATTACGGCCCCGAAAGTGGCGCTACTTACCGGCGATAACATATCTTCTTTGGGCGCGGGGGAAATCTGGCATTTCTTCGATCAGCAATTGGATTATCCGATCACCCTGCTGAGTGCCAATGATTTTATGCGCGATGGTATGCGTCAGTTTGATGTATTGATCCTGGCCGATGGTTCTTACGACATACTGAACAAAAAAGAAAGCAGCGAAGACCTAAAGAACTGGGTTCGCCGCGGTGGAAAAATTATTGCGCTTGAAAACGCCGTAGCACAGTTGGCACGCAACGATTGGGGCATCAAATCGAAAGACGAAGCAGATAAAGACGACAAAAAAGACGATAACAAAGTAGACTATAGCCTGCTCAAAAAGTACGAAGACCGTGAGAAGAACTACCTGACTGGCAGTATGCCCGGCGCCATTTTCAAAGTGGAACTAGACAATACCCACCCGCTTGGTTTCGGTTACCCGAATTTCTATTATACCCTGAAGCAGGATGCGAATATGTACGACTACTTGCGTGACAATGGCTGGAATGTAGGCGTATTAAAAAAAGACAACTATGTAGCCGGCTTCGTTGGTGCGGCTGTTAAGAATAAATTAAAAGATGGTGTATTGATCGGTGTAGAAGACATGGGTCGCGGCCAGGTTGTTTTCTTTGCAGATGACCCGATCTTCCGTAGTTTTTGGGAGAACGGAAAACTATTGTTTGCCAATGCTGTTTTTCTGGTAGGTCAATAGTTTTTCAGTCAATAACCAAATGATAGCTGATGCGCAAACTCTCATTGTTTTTACTGCTTGTGGCCGGCCAGATCGCGAACGCACAATCGCCGGTCGCGCAATCATCGGCCGATATCCTGCTTGGATTGCAGAAATTAAAAGTACTGGGATCGGTGTTGTATATCGCTGCGCACCCCGATGATGAGAATACCAGGTTGCTGGCCTATATGGCCAAAGAGCGGAAACTGCAAACAGGTTATTTGTCGTTGACCAGGGGTGACGGCGGACAAAACCTCATCGGTGATGAACAAGGTGTTTCGCTCGGACTCATCCGCACACAGGAATTACTGGCGGCCCGGCGCATTGATGGCGCACAACAGTTTTTTTCACGCGCCTATGATTTTGGTTTTTCCAAAACAACAGAAGAAGCGCTGCGCATTTGGAACAAAGAAAAAATATTGAGTGATGTGGTATGGGTGATTCGGCGCTTTCGGCCCGATGTGATCATCACGCGTTTTCCGCCCGATCAACGCGCTGGCCACGGCCATCATTCTGCCTCCGCCGTTTTGGCCATCGAAGCTTTTACAGCGGCTGCCGACCCAAAACGATTCCCCGAACAACTAAAATGGGTGGAACCCTGGCAGGCTAAACGCATCCTATGGAATACGTTTAATTTCGGCACTGTTAACACCCAAAACGAAAATCAGTATAAGATTGATGTAGGGGTTTTCAATCCGCTGCTCGGTAAAAGTTATGGCGAAATTGCGGCCGAAAGCAGGAGCCAACACAAGAGCCAGGGCTTTGGCGTGCCGCGCCAACGCGGCGAAGCCTTTGAGTATTTTCAACCCATTGCCGGCGATACGATAGTGAATGACCTCTTTGATCAGGTGAATACCAGTTGGGATCGCATTGGTAAAAAAGAAATTGGTACAAAAATCGACAGCATCATTGCTCATTTTAATCCCCTGCAACCATCGGCCATTGTGCCCGAATTGATTGGGCTGCACAAAAGCCTGTCGCCATTAACTGGTAACAAAAAAATGTTGTGGGCAACGGAAAAAATAGAAGAAGTCGACCAGTTGATTAAAAACTGCCTGGGCTTGTATGCCGAAGCGGTGGCCAACCAGCAAATGGCGGTAACGGGCGATAGTTTACAGATTACCGTGAATTTGGTGAACAGAAGTTCGTTCCCGGTGCAAAAAGTAACCTTGGGTTATAGTGATACCCTGATTCAAATTAGATCCGCCGTTGTTGGTAATAAACTAGTCAGCATCAGTTTCAAGCAAGAGACACTGACCGATTTCATGAGCGATCAGCCTTACTGGTTGCGCGAGCAAATGGACTCTGGTAGTTTCAAAGTGGCCAACCAAACCCTTATCGGTCGACCGGAAGATGTTCCAACGGGTGTGATGCTCGACTACAAAGTGGGCGACATTGATTTAGAAGAATTGCTGCCGCTGCGGTATAAATACACGGATCCGGTGAAGGGGGAAATTTATCAACCCGTTATCATGGTGCCACCCGTAGTGGTAGGTGCCATGCCACCCATTGTATTGAACAATTTATCGCCGGCTAAAAACCATTTGCTGGATGTCTCCTATAAAAGCTACAACGATCGCGATAGTGCCAAGGGCGGTGTGGAGTTGCGTGCAACCGATGCAAAGAAAAACGAAACAACTAAATTCCTGGCCTATGACCTCGCATTTAGAAAAAACCAATTGGAGCGGTTTCCAATTGCATTCGACAGTGTTTACAGCAAAGAGAAACCCGAGGTGGTTTACCCCTATGTATCAATAAAACTTCCTGGCAGGTCGTTGAACTACAACAACGCGATGAAGTTGATTCAATACGATCATATCCCTACCGTTCACTATTTCTTTCCTACCACAGTAAAAGTGATCAACGATGAAATAAAAACCGTCGGGAAATTGATTGGGTTTATCAATGGCTCGGGCGATGCGATGCCCGATGCGCTGAAGGCGATGGGCTATACGGTCGACATGCTCGATGATGCCGCCCTGTCTTCGGCTGACCTTAGCCGTTATGATGCCATCATCACCGGTGTGCGTGCTTATAACGTAAAAGAAAGCCTGAATAATTACTATGATCGTCTGATGCAGTATGTAGCGGCCGGCGGAAACCTGATTGTACAATACAATACAGCCAGCCAGGTTGGTCCCGTGAAAGCAAAAATCGGCCCTTATCCCTTTAATATCTCACGTACACGTATAACCGACGAAAAGGCAGTTGTTACCCTATTAGATGAAAACAGTCCGATTTTATCGTATCCGAATAAAATTGGACCGAAAGATTTTAACGGATGGGTACAGGAACGTAGTATTTACCATGCCTCGAATTGGGACAGTCATTATAAAACCCTGTTCAGCATGAACGACCCCGGCGAAAAACCGGATGAAGGAAGCCTGATCTACACCGCATATGGCAAAGGATATTTCACTTACACCGGCTTGGTGTTTTACCGTGAGTTGCCTGCCGGCGTAAGCGGTGCCTATAGGCTGCTGGCCAACCTGATTGCATTGAATCATAAAAAAGGATTTTAACCATGGCGCGGTCTAACCAGGGACGAAGGGATATTGGCATTGTAATTTGCCTGGTGTTGGGTTTGATCATCGGCAGCTTTATCAAACGCGTCACCATCGGCTTAATCATTGGGCTTGCGCTTGGGTTGCTAACGGCTTCACTGATCGCCAACCGAGAAAAATAATATCATGTCTGAAGAAAAAGTACCGGTATTCAAAACCTGGACCCAATGGTATGTATTTGTACTGTTGGTGTTGCTGCTGACGATTATCGGCTTTTATTTTTTTACCCAATATTTTTCATGAGCCAAATCGACTGGATTGTATTGGGCCTCACTTTGTTGCTGATTATTGGTTTCGGCTTGTACAAAAGCAAAACCAGCCGCGATCTCGATGGCTATTTCCTCGGGAACCGCACCATGCCCTGGTACCTGGTGCTGCTGAGCATTATGGGCACGCAGGCCAGTGCCATTACCTTTCTCTCCGTGCCCGGCCAGGCCTTCGACGATGGAATGCGATTTGTGCAATATTATTTCGGCGTGCCGCTGGCCATGATTGCCATCAGCATTTTTTTTGTGCCCATCTATCATCGATTAAAAGTCATCACTGCTTACGAATACCTCGAACAACGTTTTGACCGAAAGACCCGCAGTTTTATTTCAATTATTTTTTTGGTATCGCGTGGATTGTCGACTGGCATCTCTATCTACGCACCGGCAATTATCTTATCGTCGTTGTTGGGCTGGAACATTTATTGGACCAATATTTTTATGGGCGGGCTGGTGATTGTGTACACCGTAAGTGGCGGCGCGCGTGCCGTGGCCTATACCCAGCAATTGCAGTTGCTGATTATTTTTATTGGCATGTTTGCAGCAGCTTATATGGTGGTGCATTTGCTGCCCGATGGTATTGGTTTTGTGGATGCGTTAAAAGTGGGCGGAAAACTCGGTCGACTCAACGTCATCACCAGTGGAGTAACCGAGAATGGATTCCAATGGAGCGATCGGTATAATATCTGGAATGGGATTATTGGCGGCGGTTTTCTGGCGCTGTCTTATTTCGGTGCCGACCAAAGCCAGGTAGGTCGTTACCTGACGGCGAGAAGCCTCAGTGAAAGCCGCATTGGGCTGTTGCTAAACGGGGTAGTTAAAGTGCCGATGCAATTTGCGATCCTGCTCATTGGCGTATTGGTTTTTGTGTATTACCAGGTAAACCCTGCACCAATTTTTTTCAACAAAGCAGTATCTACGAAAGCGATTGATGTAAACGAAAAAGCCAGCTTAGATAGCATTGAAAATTCCTTCGTACTAAAGTCTGCCACCCAATCGGCGCTGGTGCAACAATACCTCAGCAACACGACCGACAGTAATGTGATTGCCTCCATGCGGGCCAACCAGCAAGCGATGTCGGCCGATAAAAAAGCCTACAAAGCGGTATTGAAGAAAGCTGCGCCTGCGGCGGATACCAACGATACCAATTATGTATTTCTTCGGTTTGTGGTCGACCACCTGCCACATGGATTGGTGGGCCTGCTGATTGCTGTCATTTTCCTGGCAGGCTGGGGGAGCATTGCGGCAGCGCTCAATGCGCTGTCGGGCTCAACGATTTGCGATCTCCATCCGGTGTTCAGCAAACGAAAACTGAATAGCGAACAGGAGTATCGGTTATCGAAGTGGTATACATTTGGCTGGGGACTATTCTGTATTGTGGTGGCGCAGTTTGCCAACAATATGGGCAGCCTGGTAGAAGCGGTGAATGTGTTGGGTTCTATTTTTTATGGCGTGCTGCTGGGCATTTTCTTATTGGCCTTTTTCTTTCCCCAGGTGAAAGGCACAGCTGCTTTCTGGAGCGCGGTAATCACACAAGGCGCCATTTTCCTGCTATTCTGGAAATCATCTATTGGCTTTTTGTGGCTGAATGTAATCGGCGCATTGGGATTGGTGGTGCTTGGGTTGGTGTTGGAAGCAAGCAAGTCCAGGAAGTTTAAGGTTTAACGGTATAAGGTTTAAAGTTGGAGATCATGCTTCAGGAGAAATGGTTTTTACAAGGCGTGCCGGAATGCCCGCCACTACCGCATTGGCCGGCACATCTTTGGTAACGACCGCTCCGGCAGCAACCACGGCATTTTCACCGATGCTGACACCCGGCAGAATACAAGCGCCTGCACCAATCCACGCATTTTCTTTGATTTGAATTTTTCCGGGAACCAGTGCATGTCGTTCAGCCGGAGAAAGGGGATGGCCTTCGGAAAGTAATTTTACACCCGGACCGATTAGTACATTGTTGCCGATGTCAATGCCACCCAGCGCTAAAAAAGTACAGTTGAAGTTGATAAACACATTTTTGCCGATTCGCAGGTGTTTGCCATAGTTGACGTAGAATGGCGGAAATATCGCCACGCTGTCGTCGATTGTATCACCGGTTATTTCACTCAAAATTGTACGAATCGCGGCCGCATCTGTAGCCATATTTAACTGTTGCAATAAGCGAATGGTCGCAAAAGAAGCGTCTCGCAGTTCATTGATTTGGGGATGCGAACCGTTTACGATTTTTCCGTTCTTCAAATCGTCGAAAATTGTTTCGGGTGCTGTCATCTGGAATGCATTAAACGAATATAAAATAAGGGTATAAGCTGCCGGCTTCATGTCTGTTTAGCTCATCTCACTTTCATGAGAAAGATAAACCAAAAAACAAAGAAGCCAACATGAAGGGGTTGTTGCCCATGTTGGCTTCTTTTTTCTATTCAGGCACCGACACCTTCGTGCGGCCAATTTGCCTAACACATTATTTCAGTGAAGCGATCAACTTTTCATTGAGGGCTACATAGTCATCGTTCTTGGCTGTTTTAGCCAGTTCGATGGATTTTTTGGCAGTAGCGATGGCATCTGCTTTTTTGCCCATCTTGGCCAGGCAATTTGCTTTTTGGTAGTAGAGCCAGAATGCCGATGGGTTTTGTTCCAGGGCTTTGTCGTACCAACTGAGTGCCTGGTTCAGGTCCTTGCCGTTCTCCACATAGTAAGCGGCAGCGGCTGCATAGGGCCGGTTGTCTTTGGTCATCAGGTCGTTAATCTGTTTGCTGATTTTGCTGTCGATATCAGCCGTGATGGGCACCACCACCACAGTACGATCCCACAAAATGTCCATTTCCATGCTATTGGCCTTGATATTGTCGAATGCAATCATAAAAGACTCGATGGCAATCGGCATGTTTTGTGGTTTCACCTGAATGCGAACCAGGTCCATATCTTGTTTGTAGGCCGAAGGGCTGGTTACATCCAGTTGTTTTGAAATGATCACTGTCCACTCGCTTTCGCCCGGTATGGTAAGCAAGCCATATTTACCGGCTGGTACAGGCTTGCCGCCAACCATTACATCTTCGCCAAAACTGATGGTGGTAGCAGCATTGGCACCCGTGCGCCAAACTTTACCAAAAGGCACGAGGTCGCCGAAGATGTTGCGGCCTTTCATCGACGGACGTGAATAATTCACTTCCACAGTAGATAAGGCGAAATCTTGTTCCAGCGTGGCTGTTGGACTTGGTGCCGGTGTGCGTAGAGGTTGCGCTTGCAATGCTATCCAGGAAGCACCGCTAAGACAGGCTACCAGTAGTAACTTTTTCATGTTTGGTAATTTGCGACAAAAATAGCTGTTAGAAACGAATGGACGTGCGAACGCGGGTCTTTTTGCGTTTCTTGTTTTCCCAGGCCGGCCCTTCCTTGAGCAGGCGAATGGCTTCTTTGTCGAGGGTAGGGTGCAGGCTGTTCTCAATTTCAAAACCCGATATCTTGCCCTGGGTACTGACATCAAATTCTACTTGTACGTCGCCATGTAAGCTGTTGAGCGATTCAGGAACACGCGCTGAATCTGCCAGGTATTGTTGAAAGCGACCCCATCCGCCGACAGGCGTTGCTGTTTCGGTTGATTTTTTCTTCGAAATGCCATTGCCTACCACCACCACTTCACTCAATGCATTTTGTGCGGGGGTTAAATTGAAATTAATAATTGCATTCGTGTCCAGTTTGGCCAATGACTTGACGCAGGTGGCATAACCCACCACATCCACTTTTAATAAGGCTGAGTCAGTTTGTTGCGGATATCGAATGGTATATTCTCCTTTGTCATTGCTGACGGCGGTTATCTTCATGCCCGGTACCTTGCCGCTCAATTGCAAGATGGCACCCGATACGGGTGCTGCGTCTTCTCCCCGCACCACGCCGCTGACGCTGGCAATTCGTGCGTTGCTAACCGACCTGCTTTCGTTGATTGATTTGCTTTCGGCATCGGCCGCAAATTCTTTTTTTCGCGCCAGCTTTCCGGATTCAACCGGCAACTGGTCGCGTGTGGCCACATCGGATGCGGCGATTTTGTCATTGGCAACCGGCGCTGCTGTATTGGAAACACCAGGGGCAGCGCTTTTTGTTATGCTGGGGACAGGTTCCTCTGCGCCACTTGGTGCAGGAAGGGGCGTTGAACGCGGAGTAGGGGTTGTTGTATTAGTTGACGGTGTTGGTGCTTCTTTTTTCTCCTGCAATGCCATATCGGGATTCAGCGCTTGCAAACTATCCATCACACCAGGTACATCGATGGTTTTCGCGGTATCTGTTTGTGCCGCGGCTACTTCGCTTGATGAAATACCTTGTTCGCGGGTCGATTGCCAACGCAGCCAGGCCACGGTGCCACCGATCACCAATATGCTGGCAGCCATGGCGGGCTTCCACCAGGCGATGCGATTTTTCTTTTCTGGCGCAGTGATGCGTTGCTGCAACTGCGCCTGGAGTTCTTGCAAATGAGGCGTGGCCGACTTTTGTTCGGTATCCCATTGAAGTTTATACCCTTCCATGGCATCTGCCAGAAAAGGATCGTCGAGCGCTGCTCTTTCCATCGCATGCATGGTCCGCGCATCCAGGCGACCCTGCCAGTACGCCTCGATATCGGCTGCATTATACCTGTTGGCATTATTCTTCATCGCCATCGCTGTTTTTCTCCATACAGATTTTCAGGTTTCTTCGCCCATTCTGGATCAGGCTGCGCACTTTGTTCCATTCAATGCCTGTTGCCGCCACAATTTCATGATAGCTTTTCTCCTGCAAGTAAAACAGGGTAACCGCTTCTTTTTGTTCGTTTTGCAGGCCGCTAATACATTTTTCCAGCAACAACAGGGTTTGCTCCTGCCGCCATTTGCCATTCAGATGCTCGTTTTCGGCTGATTGCATAAGCTCGTCGGGCAGCGAAACGATGCTGCCTTTTTTCTGGCGACGCAACTGCATGAGACAGTGGTTCTTCGCCAGGGTGTACAACCAGCTTTTAAAATAGCTTACCTCGTGTTGGCGCAGTTTAACCACCAGTTGTTCAAAGATTTGCATCACTGCATCGCGCGCCGCTTCTGCATCGCCCAGGTATTTCATGCACAAACCAAATACCAGGTCCATATACCGGCTGTACAACTGGCCCAATATGGCCAGGTTGCCCGAATCGTGGTAGGATTGGGCCAGCGACTCATCGCTGTCGTCAGATGTTGGTATGGTATGCAGAAATCCCATTGCAACCGGAAAGATACAGCAGCTTGTTCCAAAAAAATAGCGACGGTTTTATGTAATGCCGCCCAATCTGTCATCAAAAGCAAAAATCAAGTTATGCAAACCAGTAAAAAAATAGGCGGATGGCTCTTCCTGGTGGCGGTTTTCGTTACCCTGATCAGCATGCGTCCCCGCGAAGAACGAATTATTTCGGGCATTGTTAAAGAAAAATCAAGCCTGTTGCCATTGCCGGGTGTTACTATAACGGAGATGGGTACCCGAAATGCGGTTGTTACCGACCAAAAAGGCCAGTTTACGATTCGTGTAAAAGCAGGAAAACTGCGGCTTCAATGCAGCTTGGTTGGTTACGACACTCGCACAGCGGTATTGGCTGCCAACGACAGTACTATAGAGATACTGCTCGAGGCCACCACGCTATCGCTGGACGAAGTAGTCGTAAACGCCTACGCTATACGAGACCAATCAGCGTTCAACAAAACCCTTTCCGGTGCCGCGCCAGGCATTATGGTTGAACGAAAAGCCAAAGCTGCAGCTATTGCCGGTCAGCCAGTGGTGCGCTACCAGAGGATGGATCTGATGCGAGACAAGGAAGAAGAATTTGATCGGGAAGGGTACGCTGCCTTCACAGAAAACAAATTCCTGGCAGCAAACCAAAACCCGTTGTCTACTTTTTCTATTGATGTAGATGCTGCTTCGTATAGTAACCTGCGTCGGTGTTTGAACGGCGGACAATTGCCGCCTGCCGGCGTAGTGCGGTCGGAAGAATTGATCAATTATTTTAACTACGAATACAGCGGCCCGACAGATGAGCATCCATTTGCCGTGCATACAGAATTGATGGAATGTCCCTGGAGCAAAACACACCAACTGGTGTCAATCGGCTTGCAGGGTAAAAAGATTCCGGTCGATAACCTGCCGGCCAGCAACCTGGTATTTCTCATCGATGTGTCGGGTTCCATGCAAGATGAAAACAAATTGCCGCTGGTGAAAGCGTCGCTGAAATTATTGACCGATCAATTGCGCGAACAAGACCATGTATCGCTGGTCGTATATGCCGGCAGCGCGGGCGTGGTATTGAAGCCAACTTCGGGCGACCAGAAAAACAAGATCAAAGAAGCGATCGATGCCCTGGAGGCAGGTGGATCAACCGCCGGCGGTGCAGGCATACAACTGGCCTATAAGCTGGCCAGAGAAAATTTTCAAACCGATGGCAATAACCGGGTGATTCTATGTACCGATGGTGATTTTAACGTGGGGCCTTCCAGTGATGCTGCCATGGAAAAATTAATTGAGCAGGAGCGCGAATCGGGTGTATTCCTAACCGTGCTGGGGTATGGTATGGGCAATTACCAGGATGCAAAAATGCAACTACTGGCAGACAAAGGCAATGGTAACCATGCCTATATCGATGGCATGCAGGAAGCGAAAAAAGTATTGGTGAATGAATTTGGTGGCACCCTGTTTACGATTGCCAAAGATGTAAAACTGCAAATTGAATTCAATCCCGCACAAGTACAGGCCTATCGACTGATCGGCTACGAAAACCGCCTGCTGGCCAAAGAAGATTTCAACAATGACAAAAAAGATGCGGGTGATATGGGCAGCGGCCATACCGTAACAGCGCTCTATGAAATCATACCTGTGGGCGTTGATGATCCCTTTGCAGCATCTGTAGATGAACTCAAGTACAGCAAACCTGCAACGTCTGTGAAACCGGGCAATAGCGATGAAGTGATGACCATCAAACTCCGGTATAAAAAACCTGGTGGCGACAAAAGCAAATTGCTGTCGGTAACGCTGTCTACGCAGGACTATAAAAGATTTGAACAAGCCAGTGAAAACGCCCGCTTTGCATCGGCCGTGGCTGCCTGGGGTATGTTGCTGAATCATTCGGCTTTTACCCAAGACGCTAGTTTCAGGCAGGTGCTGAAAATGGCGACCGCCGCAATTGGCACCGACAAAGAAGGTTATCGCAAAGAATTTATTGAACTGGTAAAAAAATCAGAACGGTTGGCTGATATGGCGAAGGACTAGTGATGCATTGATGATGAATGGTTGAATGAAAAGGGGCTGTTTCACTGTGTTGAAACGGCCTCTTTATTCTATTTCAATGTTTCACTTTCGCCTGTCTCTATTAAACCAAAATACACTCGTGGTCACACCCACCAATGTACATCGTGTTCACACCCACAAACAAGCCCTGAACCCACGTGCTGCATAATAAGACTCAGCACCATTGTGGTAAGTGAAAACAGTATCATAACGCCGGTCGCAAAAAAGCGCCCCCCTAATTTTCGGATAGCCGGTGGCGTTAGGATCCAACTCGATGTTTTGCTATCAAAATTCCCGCATTGCTGTAAAGCGCGGTATTGCGCCTCTGTCAACAATTGAACCCCCATTTCTTTGGCCACACTCATCACATCATTGACCGGCTTGTTTTCTTTGCGGGCATTCAATGCCTCGCGGTCATAACAAAGGCTTCTGCGTTCCTTCGGGCTTTCTGCTGCGCAATCTACAAATAGAAATTTGTTGGTGTCGGCATCATACTGAATGATATCCGGTTCGCCGCCGGTATTTTCCATATTGAATAGGGCGCTGCAAGCATCTGCCGAGGCAACCAGTTTCTTTTCGACGGCGGACCAGTCGATGCCTTTGTGCCGCAAAAGATTTTTTTCAAAACGCGTTTTCAACAAACTGATCAGCGCTGTTTGTTGGGCGGTAGTCAATTTTTTGTTGGCCATGGTATTGCTAGATAGTTGATGTTATTGAAATGCCGGATGAAAATGATGCAAGGTTTTGCGCAGAAATTCCCGGTCCAGGTGGGTATAGATTTCGGTAGTGGTAATACTTTCGTGCCCCAGCATCTCCTGCACTGCCCGAAGATCAGCGCCATTCTCCACCAGGTGTGTTGCGAATGAATGCCGGAAGGTATGCGGACTCACCGTCTTTTGTATGCCCGCTGCCGCGCAATATTCTTTGATCAGCAGAAATATCATCACCCGGGTCAAGGCAGTCCCCCGCCGATTCAGGAACACGATGTCTTCATGGCCGGGCTTAACCGGTTGTTTGCTTCGCACCGTCGTAACATACAATTGAATCTGTTTGGCAGCTACTTCACCAATGGGTACCAGCCTTTCCTTGCTGCCCTTTCCCAGCACCCGGATAAAACCACTTTCCAGGTATAAATTGGAAATCTGTAAGCCAACCACTTCACTGACCCGCAACCCACAACTGTACATGGTTTCAAGTATGGCCTTGTTGCGCTCGCCTTCGGGCTTGCTACGGTCTACTGTGGCAATGATCTTTTCAATCTCTTCAAAACTCAAGGTATCGGGCAGTATCCGCTTCAGCTTGGGCGCTTCCAATAGAACCGATGGGTCTTCCTGTACTATCTGTTCTACAACACAATACCGGTAAAAGCTGCGTACGCCCGATAAAATCCGCGCCTGCGAGCGTTGCGACATACCCATTTCAGCAATGCAACGGATAAAAGCCTGCAGGTCGTCCAACCGTAGATCGCCAGGTGCCACCGACCGGCCCTGTATCTCGAGGTACTGGGTCAACTTGTCAATATCATGCAGGTAGGCCTCTATCGACTGTTCGGCGAGCGACTTCTCCAGCCGCAACCATGCTTTATACCCCTTCTTATAACTCGGCCACATTTTATGGTTGTTCGGTAATCAGCAGCAATTTAAACATTGGAACGCTTATATTGCGCCCTATTAAATTTCGAGGCGGCATGAGTCAATCGTCCAATCCCCGCGCCATTAACCTGCGGCGTTTTAAAAAGCAGGTGGCTGAATACAAAAGCCGGCTCCGCCGGTTCCTGACCAAAGTGGAAAAAAATCCGCCGCGCGGCCTCGATAAAATGACAGCGGACATTGACAAGGAAGTATGGCAGGAAGTGGATTGCCTCACTTGTGCCAATTGCTGCAAGCGGATGTCGCCCACTTTCACCAAGAAAGACATTACCCGCATCTCAGCGCACCTGAATATGACCGAAGATGCTTTTCGCGAAAAATGGTTGTTCTACGACAAGGCCGATAAAGATTGGATGAATGTGAAGCAGCCCTGCCAGTTTCTGGATCTCAAAACAAATATGTGTTCGATCTACGAAGTGCGCCCCGCCGATTGCGCCGGCTTTCCACACCTGGCCAAAAAGAAGATGGTCGACTATGTGCATGTGCACAAACAGAATATTGAATACTGTCCCGCTACGTTCAAAATGGTAGAGAAATTAAAAGCCCGATTGGAGGCCTGACGACAGTCTTGCCCAACACCGCTTAACATATTGCAACGCGCTGCCAACGCCGCCTAATTTCTGCCAGCACCGTTTAAGAAAGGTCTTCGAAGAACCGCAGTTCCTGGTTCCATTCAATAGCGATTGCATCAAACTGGATGCGCTTCCATTGTGGATTTGCCTCCAAATAGGCCTGCGCCACTTCGCGGATATTTTTCATCTTGCGTCGGTTCACCTGTTCTTCGCCAAAACCAAAAGCCTGGTCGCTTCGAGTCTTCACTTCAATAAAATGAAGACAATTGTTTTTGCAGGCGATGATATCAACCTCTTTGCGGCCGGCCTTCCAGTTCTGCGCCAATATGCTGAAGCCATTTTCCTGCAACCATTGTACGGCCAACGCTTCGCCCTTGTCACCCAATGCTTTCTTATCCATGCCGATTGCCCTAATTTTGTGGGCCATGGAACAAAATAAAGTATTTGCGCTCGAAGGAAAAGTGCAGCATTATCAATGGGGTGGTTTCACCTTTTTACCTGAACTATTGTCGACCGAAAATGCGCACCGGCAACCCTTTGCTGAATACTGGCTGGGGGCACATGCGCAGGCACCAGCAGTTATCAGTGGCGGAACCGACCTGTTTCGCCTGCTGACCGACAACCCTTCTTTATTGGGCCATGCCGTGGCCAGTCAGTTCGGCCGCTTGCCTTACCTGCTGAAAATCTTGGATGTAAAAGACATGTTGAGCATTCAATTACACCCAACCCGGCCTGAAGCCATCAAAGGGTTCGCGGCCGAAAACCAGGCTGGTATCCCATTGAACGCAGCTAACCGCAACTACAAAGACGACAACCACAAGCCCGAAATCATGGCGGCCCTGGGCGATTTCTACCTGCTGCATGGTTTCCGACCGGTGTACGCCATGAAGCAAATATTGCAAGCCGTGCCCGAGCTGCATTTCCTGCTACCTGTTTTCGGCGAAGGCAATTACCGGCGCTTATACGCCACCGTTATGGAAATGCCTGCCGCGGCGGTGAAGGAACATTTACAACCATTGCTTGATCGAATCATTCCACTGTATAATAACAACGAGTTGTCCAAAGACAACCCTGATTTTTGGGCGGCGCGCGCAGCACTCACTTTCAACCAGGCTGATCAAATTGACCGCGGAATATTTTCTGTGTACCTGCTCAACCTGGTGTACCTGAAAAAAGGCGAGGGGATATTCCAGGACGCCGGCATTTTGCATGCCTATCTGGAAGGGCAGAATGTGGAGTTGATGGCGAACTCTGACAATGTGTTGCGCGGCGGACTCACCCCCAAACACATCGATGTGCCCGAACTCATGAAACATGTGCGTTTTGAACCCGTGATACCAGCGGCATTGGTGGCCACTAAGCTCAATGCCCACGAAGCAGCCTATATTACACCCGCGCCTGATTTTGAGCTGCATCGTATTCAATTGGGGGCGGCTGATAGCTACCAGATGACTGCCAAAACCACCGATATCCTGGTTGTTTTGAACGGCGACCTGGTGGCGACTGAAGGCAATTTGCCGGGGATTGAATGCACCCGGGGCGACAGCCTGCTACTGCTCAACGGCGCCGATCTGAACCTGCAATCCGCCGAAGGCGCGCTGGTATTTAAAGCCACTGTGCCCGCCTCTGCCTGATATTTATTAATTTTGCCCTAACTTAACCAGCATGAAAAACAATCGCGCACTCCTCATATCGTTGGCATTGATGATACTTGTCGCTGCCCTGTATCGCATTATTCCGGGTCGCCCCTGGGGCTTTGCACCGCAAATTGCCATGGCTTTGTTTGGCGGCGCGGTGATCAAAGACCGCAAATGGGCTTTTGCACTGCCAATATTCAGTATGTTTCTGAGCGATTGCCTGTATGAAATTTTGTTCCGCAATGGACTGACAACCATTCAAGGTTTTTACGAAGGCCAGTTCACCAATTATGTATTGTTTGCAGGCATGACGCTGATAGGTTTCCTGATCAAAAAGATCAACCTGGTTCAGGTGGGGATTGCTTCCATAGCGGCACCCCTGGTATATTTCGCGCTGTCGAATTTTATGGTGTGGATAGAAGGCGCTGGTTATGTTCGGCCTAAAACTTTCTCCGGTTTGATGCAGACCTATGTGGACGGCCTGCCCTTTTTGAGCGGCAGTATTATGTCGTCGGTTGTGTTCAGCATTATTTTGTTTGGTGGTTATTACCTGCTGCAACGCAACCCATCCTCGTTAAAAGTAGTGAAAGCCTAGGCAGTTTAGAGGTGCTGATCGTTGTAGTTGACTTCGGGTGCACGGCTATGTCTGTTCACCAGGAAATCATTTTTCCAGGCGACAATGGCGGCAATGATGGCCAGCACAAAAATCACCGACAAGCCGGTGGCAATACTGTATTCTTCGGCGATCATGCCAATCATGGAGGGGCCGGCTAGAAAGCCAAGGAGTCCGCCACTGGCCACGGCTGCAATGCCATTCACCGGGCTTACACCGGGTACTCTTGTCGCGGCACTAAACAAAATTGGCACCACACAACAGAAGCCGGCACCAATTAAAGTAAAGCCCGCAATGGCCGTGATGGTATTTGCAAAACCAATCGCGAGCAAAAAGCCGGCACTGGCAGTGATGCATCCGATGATGACCATCCGCTTACTACCCACCTGCGGGATCCAGCGATCGCCATTCAATCGACCAATGGCCATGGCAATAGAGAAACCGGCAAAACCTAGTCCTGCAATTTGCCTGCTGCCTCGCAAAGAATCATGTAAGTACAAAGCGCTCCAATCGGCCACACAACCCTCACCCATAAACGACACAAAACAGATAAAAGCAAGGCCGATCACGCTGCCCGATGGCAGGCGAAAACTGGTATCTGATTTTATTTGGTTGTTGTTGGTTAATAGATAATGTCGTTGCAGATAAAGACCCAATAAAAGCAGTGTTACCACGATGATGATCTGCCAGTTGGAAGAAACATGCAGGGCGAAAAAAATGCTGGTGAGGCCGGCACCCACAAATCCGCCGAGGCTGTACATACCGTGACTGGTACTCATGATGCGTCGGTTTTCTTTTTGTTCCACCATATCTACCGAGGCATTGGTTGATACTCCATTTAAGAAGCCAATCAGTCCGTTGAAAAACAGGGCCAGCCACAACATCAGGGCATTCACGGCCATGACCTGTGCAATAAAAATGAGGCAGTAGCTCGTGTAACCGACCAGCATCCATTTGCCCACTGCAATGCGCTTGAATACCGAAGGCGCCAACATCACGCCTGTTAGTGAACCAACGGGAGCCAGCAGCAGCGACAAACCAAAGCTGGCATCGCTCAAAGCGAGTCGTGCTTTGATTTGCGGAATGGCCGCAGCCCAAATACCGAGCAAAATACTGCCGATGGCAAATAAATAGCCAATCGTGCGGCTGGATGGTTGCCGCAGGAATTCTTTCGTGTTTTGTAAAAACATATCAGATCGACTTGTTCAAAACAAATTGGTGCCGGCAGGGGATACCGTCTTCTTCGATGGGTTGCGGATAATGATCTGTATAATAATGCCAACGTACATCGGTCAACGCAAAACCATATTGCTGGTAGCGTTGAAAGGACTTGGTATGGGCATTGCTGATGCAGACCTGCAGGCTCTTATATCCAAGCCGCAAAGCGCGTCGACGGGCCTCTTCGAGCAATAACCGAGCCACGCCTTGGCGGCGAAAGGCAGGATGCACCGCCAGATGGCCCACTTCCATTTTTTCGCGGTTCTCGGGGCAAAGCGTCATTACACCGATGTTAACATCCTCTTGCTTCGCTACCAAAATGAAACAGCAGGGTAGGTACACGCGCAAAAATTCTGGACTCGCATCGGTGAGGGCAAGCAATTCCATGGGTATTGGGTCATCCTCTTCAAGCGCGATAATGTCTAAACGGTCGGTGGAACTGCTGATCATGCTCCCTCAATATCCTATAAATTTTCGAAACCCTCGTCGACCAACAGGTTTTTGCCATCGGCCGCCTGGGTGGCCAGTTCATCGCATCGGTTATTGTATTTGTTGTCGGCATGGCCTTTCACCCATTTAAAACGGATATGTTGCTGCTGGGCAAGCGCGTGAAATGCCCGCCAGAGGTCACTGTTTTTTTTGCCGCCTGCAAAATTCGTCGCCATCCATTTTTTTAGCCAGCCTTCTTCCACGGCCTTGACAACATATTGGCTGTCGCTGTAAATTTCAATGTACAGGCCGGTTTTGGTAAGCGCTTCCAATCCTTTGATCACCGCCATCAATTCCATGCGATTATTGGTGGTTTTGCGATAGCCCTGCGATAATTCTCTTTCGCGTCCATTCCAATGCAGCACAACGCCATAACCACCAGGGCCGGGGTTGCCGCGACTGGAGCCATCGGTGTACATAATGAGTACGTCCTTTTTCGTCATAGCGTTATGGATCCTTTGAGGTAGGTCACGGCAGTGCCGGTCATCAGCACACGATCGTTTTGTAATTCGCAAAACAGTTTACCGCCGCGGGCAGAAATCTGTTCGGCCTGCAGTTTGTTTTTGTTCAATTGTGCTGCCCAGAATGGCACTGTTACGGTATGTGCCGAACCAGTTACGGGGTCTTCATTAATGCCGCTTTGTGGATAGAAGCAGCGCGAAACAAAATCAACCGTATCGCCTTTGGCGGTGCAGATCACGCCGCGGGCAGGTACATGGGCCAAAGCTGAAAAATCGGGCGACAAAGCCGCGACCGCAGATTCACTGTCTAACAGTACCATATAGTCGAAGCGCGATTTGAATACCAATGAAACAGGAATTTTCAATGCGTCAAATATGCCTGGCGGCGGATCGGTTTCTATGGGTGGGTTGGCTGGAAAATTAAGGGTGAGCCCCTGCTGCGTTTTTTGCACCGTAAGCCGACCGCTGAGGCTTTCAAATGCAATGCTGTCAGCCTTCCAGCCCAGTTCGGTATAAAGAATATGGGCGCTGGCCAGCGTTGCATGTCCGCAGAGTGCCACTTCAGTTGCCGGTGTAAACCACCTGATTCGAAAACCATCGCCCTCTTTCACAAAGAACACGGTTTCAGAGAGGTTGTTTTCCATCGCGATCGCCTGCATACGGCTGTCGGGTAACCATGTTTGCAACGGAACAACGGCTGCGGGGTTGCCGCCAAAAAGGCGGTCGGTAAATGCATCAGCTATGTAGATTGGTAATTCCATGCTTATACTTGAAATACGCCGGTTTTCAACGGCGCGATGTTAGGTTGGTGATTGGCGGCATCTATACTGCGACTGATCACCCGACGGGTGTCGGCTGGATCAATAATTTCGTCTACCCATAACCGTGCGGCGGCATAATAGGGGCTCGCCTGTTTGTCGTACCGGGATTTTATTTCTTGCAATAAATTTTTTTCCTGCACCGGATCTGCTTCCTGCCCTTTTGCTTTCATAGCAGCTACCTGAATCTGCAACAAAGTTTTAGCAGCTTGTTCGCCACCCATAACGGCGATGCGGGCAGAAGGCCAGGCATAAATGAATCGCGGGTCATAGGCTTTGCCACACATGGCGTAATTACCGGCACCAAATGAGTTGCCGGTAATGATGGTGATTTTCGGTACCACCGAATTGGCTACTGCGTTCACCATTTTGGCGCCGTCTTTAATGATGCCGGCGTGTTCACTACGACTACCCACCATAAAGCCCGTAACATCTTGCAGAAATACCAACGGAATTTTTTTCTGGTTGCAGTTGAGAATAAAGCGCGCAGCTTTATCGGCGCAGTCGTTGTAGATGACGCCGCCCAATTGCATCTCGCCTTTTTTATTTTTCACCACCAGGCGTTGGTTGGCAACGATGCCCACCGCCCATCCGTCGATGCGTGCATAACCACACACAATCGTTTTGCCATATGCTGCTTTGAATTCATCGAGCTCCGAATTGTCGGTGATACAGGCAATGAGGTCGCGCACATCGTAGGGTTTTGCATTGCCTTCGGGGAAGATGGAATAAATATCAGTGGCCGGCCGCTTGGGGGGGGTGGGCTCGCTGCGGTCAAATCCGCCGGTAGGCGCATGGCCCAGTTTGCTAACTATTTTTCTAACCTGCGCAAGGCATTCTTCTTCGGTGCTGCATTGGTAATCGGCAATGCCGCTGATGGCATTGTGCGTATGCGCCCCACCAAGGGTTTCGGCATCAATATCTTCGCCAATGGCGGCTTTAACCAGGTAGGGACCGGCGAGAAAAATCGATCCATTGCCTTCCACCATCAGGGTTTCATCGCTCATGATGGGCAGGTAGGCGCCACCGGCCACACAGGGCCCCATCACCGCGGCAATTTGGGTAATGCCCATGGCACTCATGCGCGCATTGTTGCGGAAGATGCGGCCGAAATGTTCTTTATCGGGAAAGATTTCATCTTGCAAGGGAAGGTAAACGCCGGCACTGTCCACCAGGTAAATGACGGGCAAATTGTTTTCCATGGCGATTTCCTGCAGGCGAAGGTTTTTTTTACCGGTGATGGGAAACCAGGCGCCAGCTTTTACCGTTTGGTCGTTGGCCAGTACCAGGCAGAGGCGGTTGGCGATGCGGGCGAGTCCTGCCACCGTACCAGCCGCCGGACAACCCCCTTCTTCGGCATACATTTCAAACCCAGCAAAACTGCCGATTTCAAAAAAACTATTTTCGTCGACCAATAGGGCGATGCGTTCGCGAGCGGTGAGTTTATTCTTTTCGTGTTGTTTGGCGATGGCTTTGGCGCCGCCTCCTTTGGCAATCGTTTCCCGCCGCGCATTCATTTCGCTGACTGCCAGTTTTAAGGCGTCTTCGTTGCGGTTTTGTTCAATTTGCATGGTATCGGTTCTGCCTGCAAAATACAGCTATTGGGTGATTGCCCTGAACATTCTATTATTGCGGAAGTTTTAGCCCGAAACGATGTCAACTTTGCGAAATAAGACTTACCTGAAATGGATTGTACCGGTACTTATTGCTGCGGTGATCAAATGGTTTTCGCGGTATCCGGCCGCGGTAGAACAATATTATTCAAATGGAATCTATCCGGTTATTTCACGGATACTACGGTTTCTGTTTGGCTGGGTACCTTTTAGTGTGGGTGATATTCTGTATTTGGTGATTGGGGTGTGGTTGCTGGTAACGGTATATCGGGCCATCAGGGCCATTTGGCAGCGAAGGGTAGATGGACAATGGTTGTTTCGGTCAGGCATGCGCGTTATACTGGTTTGGTTATGGATATATATTATTTTCAATCTCTTCTGGGGATTGAATTACAATCGCCTGGGCATCGCGCACCAGGCGGGCGTGCAGGTGGCGCCGTACACGACCGAAGAGCTCGATTCATTGGTGTCGAAACTGGTGTTTCGGTTGGATAGCCTGCAACCATTGTCGTTGGCCGAGCGGGATCCGCTGAAACACAAAAGAACCCTGTTCAAAAATGCATTCAATGCCTACAAGGAGCCGCGCAGCAATGCCATGTTCCTGAAATATGGAGGCCGTTCAGTAAAGCCATCGCTTTATAGTTATTTGGGCAATTATCTTGGGTTTACGGGGTATTACAATCCGCTTACCGGCGAAGCGCAGGTGAATACCACGGTGCCAGTGTTTCAGCAGCCCAATACCACCTGTCACGAGATCGGGCACCAGCTTGGTTATGCCAAAGAAAACGAAGCCAATATGGCCGGCTATTTGACGGCGAGTCAGTCGCATTCAGCCGCCTTTCGTTATTCGGCTTTTTTTGATTTGTTTGAATATGCGATCCGCGATTTGTACCAGCGGGATTCTGTTCGTGCAAGGGTTCATTGGAACAACCTGTCGGCGCCGGTTAAAGGAGATATAGAGGAACTCAATGCATTCATTCAGCGTCACCAGGGTTATTTAGAGCCGTTGATCCGTAAGATGTATGCACAATTTTTGCGCGCCAACAACCAGCCCAAGGGCATGATGAGCTATAACCAGGTGGTTGGGTTGGTGATTGCATTTGAGAAGGCAAAGCTGGGTAAAACGAAGGCTGCAGAAACAACTGCGCGTCCTTAAAACTTGTTCTTCCACATCATGCTTTCAATGGGCTTGTCGGGCTGTCCACTGTATTTCGCGTTTTTCTTTTGGTTGTATTTGGTAATGATATCGCCTTCTACGGGGAAATAGATCAGTTGCCCGATGGGCATACCGTGGTATACGCGTACCGGTTGTTTCACGGAAATTTCGAGGGTCCAGTTGCCACAAAAACCAACATCGCCTTTGCCGGCGGTGGCATGGATATCGATGCCAAGTCGCCCGGTCGATGATTTGCCTTCGAGAAAAGGCACATGGGCATGGGTTTCGGTATATTCGAGGGTAACACCGAGGTAAAAAACATGTGGCTGCAATACAAAGCCAGCATCGGGGATATCGAAATAAACGATTTCGTTGTGTTTTTTCGCGTCGAGTACCGGGTCTTTATAGGTGGCGAGCCATTTGCCTAACTTGACATCATATGAATTGCTGCCCAGGTTGTCGCGTTCAAAAGGCGCTATTCTGATGGTGCCTTTCTCCATTTCTTCGAGGATTCTTTTGTCTGACAGTATCATGTGTATCGCTTGGGTTATCTTTACCGGGCATTGCGGCCGCGGCCTGCAATGTTAGCCGCAAAAAGTGAACCTTGGCCTTATTTTATCAACATAATATCAACCAGCGCACCCGGCTGGCCATCTGGCGCATTGAAGAGCCGGAGTCGTTTTTTTTGCAGCAGGTGCCATTGAAGCGGGATGTAACCCATCCTTATAAGCGCCTGCAGCACCTGGCTGGCCGCTTTCTGCTGCGGGAACTCTTTGCCGATTTTCCCCTGGCAGAAATTGAAGTTGCCGATACCAAGAAGCCGTTTCTACCCAACGAGAAATACCATTTTTCCATTTCCCATTCAGGCAATTTTGCGGCTGCTATTGTCAGCAGCGAATCGCGGGTGGGCATCGATATTGAACTGGTAACGCCGCGCATTGAACGCATCGCCCACAAATTTCTCTGTGCCGAAGAGAAGGCTTTTCTGGCACCCTGGGAACTATTTGATAAAATTCGCACCGAGCTTACTACCATGATCTGGAGTTCCAAAGAAGCGATCTTCAAGTGGTATGGCGAAGGGCAGGTCGATTTCAAAAACCACATGCAGTTGGCGGGTACCGTACGATATGCGTCAAATGAATGGATGACGCTGCCGTATTGTTTCCTGAAAACGGGCGATCAGTCGCTCCAGTTGCAGGCTCGCTTATTTGATCCGTTGGTGTTGAGTTATGTGGTAACTTAAACGGGTTTATACTAAACTTTTCAACAATACCCCAAACAGGGAATATTTGGTTGTCGGATATTAGGTAGTTTTAGCATATCAACAAATAACCTGCAAAATGAAAAGTGTTTTCGCCGCTTTAATGTTCGGCTCCATGACAATTCTTGCGCTCCCTTCGTCGGCGCAACGAGTGAAATTGGCTGAAGGTGATCTAAAGCCGCTTGCCGGCCAGAAAGAAATCAATCTCGAGTTTGTGTATAGTGATATGAAGGTAGGAAAGATGTCGGAAGCTGATTATGTAAAAAAGAAAAAAGACGAATACAATAAAAAAGAAGCAGGTAAGGGTGATGCCTGGGAAAAAGCATGGATGGAAGATAGAGAAACACGGTATGAACCGAGGTTTATTCAAAGCTTTACCCAGTTTTCAGGTATGACTGGAGGTCCCATTGCTTCTGCCAAATACACAGCAATTGTGAAAACAGTTTTTGTTGAACCTGGCTATAATATTGCGATCACGCGTAAAAATGCAGAAGTGAACTTGGAGATACTAATTGTGGAAACAGCTAATAAAAGCCATGTTATTGGCAAGATAACTTGCGACAAAAGCCCGGGTGGCAGTTTCTGGGAAAATGATTTCGATACCGGCGAACGTATCGCCGAAGCCTATAAAAATGCCGGTATGAGTGTGGGCGGATTGATCCGTTCTAAAGCAAACTAAAGGTTTTACAGGCTAGCAAGCTTCTCAAATAGTGCAGGAGGTCGTTTCGTTTGGAACGACCTCCTGTATTTTGCGACTATTTTGGGTGATTTCCCGTTCCAGTCACCGACCATTTCTCCCGAAAATCGACGGTTTGCCACCTCTTATCGAAGAGATTTCCAAACAGCTTGCACGGTTTACATCTTTGTATTGTCAACCGAACGAAATCCTAATCCTGTCGATAAACACCCTATCCAATCCCAGAAAACCCAAGCCGTTTTTGATCTAATCCTACGAAAACAACATCCAAATCCGGGCCAGAACAAACGTACCCTGAAACAGCAGATCCGTAGAATCCAATACCAGTAAAGCCCTATTGAAATCGCCCCGGAAAAAATTGAAAGGTCCCGCTCGCGGGGCCTTTTTTATTGCCTGTTAATTACGGTGAAATCGGTTTACCTGATTTCTTTTATATTGGTCGCCACTACCAACCAACCCGGCCCATTCAACGGCCTGTAAAATAAAGATGCCATGCGATCTTTTTTCCTGCTATCGGCCAGCCTTGTATTTTTCCGATTAACCACCCTGTCACAGTCCGCCAACCCCGATAGCACCCAACAGGTGTTTGACCTACTGGCCAATGCCCGCGCAGCGCAGTACCGGCTGCTGGCTGATCCATCGGCGAACCAAACCGCCGTGTTGGAACGCATGTTGGAATTGGGCATGTGGTCGGCCGTAGATTCAACACTCTCACACCGGAAACAAGATGCAAACAGCCAATTGTTGCGGGCCGAGCTCCACCTTTTAAACAACGATTTTTTTACTGCAGCTACGCTTGTAAATAAAGTCTTGAAGGGAAACCCTTCTCTTGAGAAAGCCATCCGCCTGCGGGCTTATCTTGATATGCAGGCCTGGCGCCTGGATCGGGCAGCCAGCCGTTGCCAGGAATACCTGGCGCATACTGCATCAGAAAAAATGTCGGTATTGTTGGGGAAGATTTATCTCTTACAGAAAAAGTATCCCGAAACCATTCGCCTGGCCGACGAACTGCTGAAAAAAAATCCTTCCCTGGCCGCTGCTTACTTGCTAAAAGCCGACGCCTATTTCTGGAACCAACAACCGGCCAAAGCAGAGGCGCCGCTGCTCACTTCCCTGACCCTGGATCCTTTCAATGCCGATGCCCGGTTTTCTTATGGCTATGCCATCTGGCGACGCATAGATGCCACGCAGTTGAACGCCATGGCGGCGCAATGGGAAATCGCGCTGGCCGTGAATCCCCTTCATTTTCAAACCCATTGGCATTGGGGCAATGGCCACACCAATCTTACCTATGCTGATTATGCCGAACCGGCCGACGAAGCGATCCGGCAACAATTGAAAAAAGCGGATTCGCTTTTTCAACGCGGACAATTTGCGGCTGCCATCAATTATACCAGCACGGTGGAAAATGAAAACCCGCAGTCAGTCATTCCCCTGCTGCACCGCGCCTCTTTGTATTATTCCAATTTTGACGACGCAAATACTGCGCGGCTCGATTCAGCAGAACAGTTGTTTCGGCGCATACTCACGAGAAAAAAACATTTTGGTCCGGCGCACAACGGACTGGCCGCCGTTATCAAATCCAAACGCATTCCTTTTCTCGCCAACTATGATTCCATCTCGCGGCAACTGAAAAATCCTGCAATCACCGACAAGGAATTGTTTACAAAAGTATTTCCCGATGTGGCTTATTATCCCGGCACCATCGCAAAGGGGATGGTATGGAACCAACTGTACACCGCAGTAGTGTATTTTCCGTTTTTGCGCAAGATGAACAAACAGTTTCATGTGCCGCCTTTACACATCGACCTCGCTACAGCGATGGGCAGCAGCTATTTCCGGGTGGCCACCACTTTTGACAACCGGCAGTGGATGGACATTCGTGGTGTGGGCAGCGGCGCTGCTGCGATTGAGTATGTAGAGCGAGGTGCCTATGGCGAACGAAATGTGCTGTTGCATGAATACGTGCACTTGTTTCATGGTACGGTACTGACCGATGAAGAGAACAGGGCCATTCGGGCGCGCTATTACCAGGCGATGAAAGAGAACCGAACACTCGATTATTATTCGCAAAACAACGAGAGCGAATATTTAGCCCAAACTTATCCGGCTTATTTTGAAGCGGTCAAAGTGCATCCACTTGATTTTAAATCGATGAATACGACCAACGATTTAAAACAAAAGGATCCGATGATGTACGTTTTTCTCGACAAGCTGATCAAGAAAGAACAAGCCTATTTAGCGGGCGATCAAAAAGCCATGGCCAGCAATTGGGCGGAAGTGTATTTGCAAAACAGCCGGAGCCCGAATACCAGTATCGACAAAGCGATGTTGTACCTCGATACGGCTTTGTCATACGATGCCAATTACCTGCCTGCCATCATTGCCTATGCAGGTTTACAGGCGCGTCAGAAAAAATATAGTGCTGCTGCAGCAACGCTGACCAAGGCGCAGCAATTGAACGAGGGGTATGCGCCGGTGTACCTCGGCTGGGCGGCATTGGCGGCGGCCCGGGTGGAATCGGGCGATCTCGATCAGCAAAAAGGATTTGCTGAACAGGAGGCCTGGCTGGATAAAGCAAAATCGCTCGAAACTGATTTCCTGGAACAGGCGCGGATCAATGGTTTGCAAAGACTATTGTACCAGCGGTATGCGCATACTGAAAAAGGCATTGCCATAGCAGAAGAATATATACAGCAGGGCTCGGCTATTTCCACCTACCTGCGCGACCGAAAAGACGATGCGCGGGCCTATGCGGCTGCGTTGCGAGCCGCCAATGGTGAAGCAACGGCCCTAAACCAATTAAAGAGCATCGTTTTGATGAAACCGCAACAATATGAATACCGGAAATTGTATGCCACAGCACTTATTCAGCAGAAACAATACGAAACAGCACTGACCAGTTTGCAGGAAGCGCAACGAATATTAGCAGCTTCTGGCAATGGCCGGCTTGATTTTGATTTGCTGATGGCGGATGCCTTGCTGGGGTTGCAACGCCCGGAGCAATCACAACTGTTGTTGCAAAAGCTGCCGGCGCAATGGGAAAAACTCAATGAGCTCGATCGATTGCAACTGGTAAGGGTATTGGTGGGCGCGGGCCAAAAAGAACAGGCCAAATCCATTTTCGCCAAACTGGCGGCTGATGGATTACCTGCCTATGTGCAGGCCTATCAACAAACAGCAAAAACGCTGCTATAAAAAGCTTTGTTTAGAAAAGACTTTTTGCGATGGCTTCCCATTCTTCTTGGAGCGAAAGCGATGGTCGCTTTTTGCCGGCCTGACGATACCAATAATCGGCATTGCCTATATCGCCTTCTACCCGGTGCAGGTAGGCATGGATATGTGCCGATTGGCGGTCGGGGAGGTCCTGAATGAGTTCATGGGCCTTGTTCCATTGGTTGTTGGCGGCATACCAGAGCGATTGCTGCCAGGTGTTCAGGTCCGCCGGCGGCATGTTTTCCGCCAGGCTTTGTATGAATTGATCGAATGTCATCGGGTTAATGTTACCGAAAATCGATCATTTTGTCATCATTATCGAAGAGTTTCTTCTTGGGCGCTTGGAAAGGCCATCTTTGTACTCCTAATCGATCCTTATCCTTTGAAAGCAGTCTGTGAAAAAGCCGGGCATATCCAAATCCTTCGAAATTCAGCCTTTGTTTGTGAATCAGTAATATCGAAACAGCAGATCTAAAGAAATCCATCCGCGAAAACCAAAACAGATCGACCCGGAAAAAATTGGTCCCGCCTAGCGCGGGACTTTTTTATGAACCTACCTGTTTTACTTATTCTTTACGGCTATTCATCATCGTCTGATTCTGCTTCCAGCAGCGGCATACTGATATTATCACTGCCTGCGATGCCTTCTATACTGCCGCGTACATGCGCCGCATTCAACAATACTTTTTCCAATTGTTTCTCCCGGCTCTTCCAAAGTTTCTCCATGGCATCACGTTCTTTTTGTATGGAGATGCGCATGGCAAGAAAGCCTTCGCGGATGGCCTGCCACTGTTCGCTGAATTCGTGGCTGGTGAGGTAGTCATACAGCATGTGCATTTTATCGCCCTTGTTTTCCTGGCTGCGCCCGGCGTTGTACACTTTGATGATGCTGTCGCGCAAAACCTGCACCAGGGCCCGTACTTCACTGAAATTGCAGATCCATACCCCTTCTTTTTCGCCGAAGTGGTCGAGGTCGTCGGGCATGGTTTGGGTAACGAGTACGGCGAGGTCGGCGCCCTGGCTGCGCATATCGGCTTTTAGTTTTTCGATCCAGTCTTTCGAAAAATTCTTGGCGCGTTTACTTTCGAAAATGATGCGTCCACATTCCTGCCCCACCTGGTTGCGAATGGTCAGGATACTATCGGCCCCGCGAACGCCCTTGCCCACTTCGGCCACCAGATCGAAGGGGAATGAAGCCCTTAACAGTTCTTCCAGCGCCAGTTCCTGCACTTCACCTTGCAGTTGCATGCTGCCCTGTTCGGCTTTGCGACGCATTTCTTCGGCGAGGTTTTTCTGGTCCTCCAACTGTTTTTTCAGCTCTTTCAATTGCAACTGGTACTCGGTTTCTTTGACCGCCAGTTTTTGTTCTTCTATTTGGCGCAGTTCTTCGGCCAGCTTGGTTCTTTCGCTTTGCAGTTTTTTTTGCAACTCGATGTCGAGTTCGGCTTCGCGGTTTTTCAGTTCCTGTTCGAGGCGTAGGAATTCCAGTTCTTTTTGGCGCGATAGCTTCAGTTTTTCTTCCTGTTCGCGGTTGGACTCCTGCAAGGCCAATAAGCGGGCTTCAAAATCGGCCTGGGTTGTTTTGCGGATCGCGCTTTCGGTCTCTTCCTGCTGTTTTTTCAGCTCGCTCTGTAGTTTCAATTGGAAGTCGGCGGCGGCGCGTTTCAGTTCTTCGTCCTTCGTCTTTTTATAATCGACCATCTGCTGCCGGAGCTCGTTTTTCTCCTTATCGATGGCTTCTTTTAATTCATCGTTCAGTGCCTCTTCCAACGGAAACTCATGGCTGCACTGCGGGCATTTGATATTCGTGGGCATGCCGGCAAATTACGAAACTTCACCCGACGGGTACTACCCGACGGGTGAGGTTTTATGGCCTGGGTAAAATGCCTACATTTAGTACATGCCAAAATTGTTAATGCTCGCCAGTTTGCTACTGGTGCTGCTGTTTGCTTGTCAGCAGCCAGAAAAAGCCCCCGCTACGGCGCCCGCGCCAGATTCACTGACAGAAAAGCAAAAACACCTCCCCGAAAATGCTTTAAAGGGCCTCGCCATTGCCGATGGACTCGAGGTAACGCCTTTTGCGGCCGAGCCGATGTTGCAAAACCCGACCAACCTGGATGTAGACGATCGTGGTCGCGTTTGGATCACTGAAGCATACAATTATCGCCCCGCAATCAATGGCAATCCCACCAATGCGCTCGGCGACCGGATTATCATTTTGGAAGACAACAACAACGATGGTCGCGCTGACACCACGAAAGTATTTTACCAGGGCCCAGAAATCAATGCGCCCCTCGGTATTGCGGTGTTGGGTAACCGGGTGCTTATTTCGCAGAGCCCGTATGTATGGGCGTTCTACGACGACAATGGCGACGACAAAGCCGATCGCAAAGAAATTCTTTTTCAAGGCGTTGGCGGCGAACAACACGACCATGGCATGCACGCATTCAGTTTCGGGCCCGACGGAAAACTCTATTTCAACATGGGCAACGAAGCCCAAACCTTAAAGGACAAAAACGGAAAAACCATTCTCGACGGAAAAACTTACAAACAAGGCCTCACCCTTCGCTGCGATCCCGATGGCAGTCATGTGGAAGTACTGGGCCAGAATTTCAGAAATCCTTATGAAGTTGCGGTCGACAGCTATGGCGCGCTTTGGCAAAGTGATAACGACGATGATGGCAACAAAGGCACGCGAATCAATGCCGTTTTTCCGCATGGGCAGTATGGATATACCGACGAATTAACCGGCGCCGGCTGGCAGGCAAACCGTATCAATATCGAAGACTCTATTCCTTTACGCCACTGGCACCTGAACGATCCCGGTGCCATGCCCAACCTGTTACAAACAGGCGCTGGTTCGCCCACGGGTATACTGGTATATGAAGGAAAACTTTTTCCCGATCGCTTCTACGGTCAACTCATCCATTGTGATGCCGGCCCCAATGTGGTGCGCGCGTATGAAATTTCGGCTATAGGTGCAGGTTATACAGCCAGTATTGAAAATATATTGAAGGGTGATAAAGACCCCTGGTTTCGGCCCGCTGATATTGCCGTAGCACCCGACGGGTCGCTATTGATTGCCGATTGGTATGATCCCGGTGTTGGCGGACATGCAGCAGGCGATCAGGTGCGTGGCCGTGTGTATCGCGTGGCGCCGAAAGGCAGCGTATATAAAATGCCAGCCATAGATTACAGTACTACATCCTCAGCCGTTAAAGCCTTGCAAAGTCCCAACCTGGCAACGCGTTTCAAAGCCTACACGGCCTTACAAACCATGGGCAATCAAGCAACGGCTGCACTGCAATCGTTGTGGAATGACCAAAACGCTGATGCACGCATGCGGGCACGGGCATTTTGGTTGCTGGTAAAACAAGCCGGTGCCGATCCCCTGCCTTTGCTAAAAGCTGCCGCGAAAGAAAAGAATGAAAATTTACGGTCGATGGCATTACGCGCGGCTGTGCAAACAGGAAAGGGGCTGGACAGCCTGACCGTTTTTTTGACCAACGACCCATCCGCCGGGGTTAGAAGAGAAGTTGCCCTGGCGCTCTGGCATACGCGGATGCCTTCCGCACCCGATACCTGGGCAGCCCTGGCCCGTCAACACGATGGTAAAGATCGCTGGTACCTCGAGGCCCTCGGCATTGGTGCCGATGCGCAATGGGATGCGTTTTTTGCGGCCTGGCTGGCACAGGTTAAAAATCCTTTGCAAACCGCGGCCACCCGCGATATCGTTTGGCGCGCGCGAACGGAAGCTGCTTTGCCATACCTGACCAGCCTCGCGGGCGATGCAACGCAGCCAGTACCGGATCGACGCCGGTATTTCCGGGCCTTTGATTTTATGCCCGGTCATAAAAAATACCAAGCCTTGTTAGGCATCCTTGAAAAAAACACCAACGGCAATCTTGCCGTCGATAAATTGGTTTTGCAACTCCTCGATAAAAAAACGGTTGGTCAATCGCCCGTAGCACAACAGGCCTTGAACCGCGTCATGGATGCCATTCGAAATACCCCCGCGTTCATCGAAATGGCGGCGAGATACCAGCTTCGCAATCGAAACAACGAACTACTCGATATAGCGCTTACCCATCCCCGTGAGTCGATGGGTCGCGATGCAGCCGAACTGCTCATCAAACAAGGCGGCGAAGCTGCTATTTGGCAGGTGTTGAAAGGCGCTGATGCCACCCGTACACAAAACCTCCTTGCGTCATTGGGTGGCGTTGGTAGTCATCGCATGGTGCAATTGCTGGAACAAGTGGCGCTGTCTACTACCTACGACAGTGCTACACGCAAAACAGCAGCGAGCCAATTGGGTAAAAGTACCGCCGGTGAAGACCGCGTACTGGTGTTGTTGCGCGGTGGAAAAATGCCTTCTTTCCTGATAGCCGAATTTGCCGGCGGGGTACAGAACTCCTGGCGCGGATCAGTGCGCGACGAAGCGAAAACCTATCTGCCCAATAATGATCCCCAGAAACTGCAGGAACCTGTTTGGGCCGATATCACTGCGCTAAAAGCTGACGCCACTGCGGGTGAAAAAATATATGTAAACAATTGTGCTACCTGTCACCTCGCGGGAAAGATCGGTTACGATTTTGGTCCGGCACTTACTGAAATCGGTTCGAAACTGCCAAAAGAAGGATTGTTTGAAGCCATCGTTCATCCATCGGCCGGTATCAGTTTTGGCTACGAAGGCTGGAACATTGTGATGAAAGATGGTGCAGCATATGCCGGTATACTTGCAAGCAAAACAGAAACCGACCTCGATATCAAATTTCCCGGTGGTGGTCGAAAGCAAATGAAAACAAGCGAGGTGAAACGCATCACCGAAATGAAAAAAAGCATGATGACCGACGGGCTCTATGCAAATATGAGCAGCCAGGACCTGGCTAATTTGCTGGCATGGCTGGTTGAATTGAAAAAGAAATAAAGTTCCGGCTTACATTCGATGTTTGCATGCAGGTAACGACTCGTCAAAGAAATAGTGCGCTGTTGAGTATGCTGGTAGTGGTACTGGTGTGGGGAAGTGCCGCCACCGTCACCAAACTGGCGGTAGAACAAATGCCAGCTTTTCTCTTCGCTTTTTTGCGCAACCTGGTGGCTTCTGTTTGCCTCATCCCTTTTTTTATTTCAGCCAAAAAGAAAGCGGCACCAGGCAGCACCAATGCACCGATTGGCAAATTAATTGCCATGGGGCTCACCGGTATCAGCCTGTTTTATATTCTCTTCAATATTTCATTTTACTATACCACAGCAGCCGTAGGCGCCCTGATCCAGGGCTTCATTCCGGCGGGCATCATCATCATGGCGGTGATCTTCCTGAAAGAAAGATTGCGTCAATGGCAGGTGTGGGGCATCATCGTTTCTATTATTGGTGTATTACTGCTTGGTTTCTCCGGCGATATTCCTGCGGCCCGCAATGCTTTCTTGGGAAACAGCCTGATGCTGCTGTCGATTGTGTGTTGGGGCGCTTATACCATCTTATCTAAATCAATGCTACAATATGATCCTGTTTACCTCAGTTGTATGACGATTTGGATTGGCACTGCAGGGCTGTTGCCCGCTGCCTTGTACGACCTTCGCGGTTTGCAATGGCCCACCATTAGTGCCGGCTCCTGGCTGGCCATCTTTTACCTCGGCATTTTTTCGTCGGCCGTCTGCTATATTTTATACAATCGCGCCCTGAAAATATTGCCAGCCGTGCAAGTAGGCAACCTCATGAATTTTGACCCTTTTTTTGGCGCTTTCTTCGCTGTTTGGTTATTGCACGAAAGCCTGGGCTGGCTGCAAATTACCGGCGCCTTGCTGGTAATATTGGGTGTGATGATAACCGCTAGAAAATAGCCACTGATTTCCTTACCTTGCTCACTTATCTGTATACACTCATGCGTAGAATATTAGTAGCAGCGGCCGGATTGGCGATCTCTATATCCATTCAGGCCCAACAAAAAGATAGTTTATCCCCTGCCGCCTACGAACGCGCGGCTTCCTTTTTAGCAGGATCGGTCGATTCGTTGGTGTACCGAGGCAGTATTCGTCCCAACTGGTTGGCAGGCGATCGGTTCTGGTACAGCGTTAGAACCGAAAAGGGAACAGAATTCGTGTTGGTGGATCCTGTCAAGAAAAAAAAGACAACCCCTTTCGACCCTGTTAAATTGGCGAATGCTTTGTCGACCGCCACGGGAAAAACAGTCAATGCCTATCGACTGCCTTTTCAACAGTTCCGGTTTACCAACAATGAATCGGCCATTTCATTTATGGTTGAAAAACAGCGTTGGTCTTATCTGTTGAAAGAAGATAAATTGATGGCCGACACCAGCACCGCGCCTTTTGCTGTCGATGGCGCCATGTCGATGATGCGGCGCGGCGGCGGCAACGAATCCATTTCACCCGATGGCAAAAAAGCAGCTTTCATCAGGGATTACAATCTCTGGATGCGTGACGTCGCTTCCAAAAAAGAAACCCAACTCACCACCGATGGGGTGAAAGATTTTGGCTATGCCACCGACAACGCAGGCTGGACCAACAGCGATCGGGCCATTGTAAAATGGTCGCCCGATTCCAAAAAGATTGTCAGCTTTCAGCAAGACGAGCGACACCTGAAAGACATGTACCTGGTAACCACCAATGTGGGTAGTCCGCAGTTAAAAGCCTGGAAATATCCCTTACCGGGCGATAAACAAATAGCCATGCTGTACCGGGTGGTCATTGAAACCGATCCGGTGAAAGTGATTCGCTTACAAATACCGCCTGATCCACACCGGTCTACACTGGGTGATGATATCACAGCCGACGGCGGTACTCTCGCCGATATCGATTGGAACCCTAACGGCAGCGAATTTGCGTTCGTATCTACTTCCCGCGACCACAAACAAGCGAAACTGCGCATAGCCGACGCCGTTAGTGGTGCGGTACGCGATGTTTTTGAAGAAAATGTAGCCACCCAGTACGAATCGGGTCATGGCGGCATCAACTGGCGATATCTCCCCGCTACCCAAGAGATCATCTGGTTTTCAGAACGTGATAACTGGGGGCATCTCTATTTGTACGATGCCAAAACAGGTCAGTTGAAAAACCAAATCACGAAAGGTGATTTCCTGGCTGCACGGGTATTGGACGTAGAGGAGAAAAAAAGAGAGATCACTTTTATTGGTATGGGCAAGGACCCGGTGAATCCATATTATGCACAAGTGTACCGGATTTCGTTCGATGGCAAAAACCTGCAGTCGTTAACACCCGAAACCGGTAACCATACTGTTGTATTCTCGCCGTCGAAAAAATTTATTGTTGATACGTATTCGCAGCCGGAAGTGCCGCCGGTTATCGTGCTGCGCGATGGTAAAGGAAAAATTTTACTGCCGCTTGAGAAAGCCGATATCTCGGCACTGCAGGCAAAAGGATGGAAAGCGCCCAAGTCGGTTAAATTGTTGGCCGGCGATGGCAAAACGGATGTATATGGATTGGTCTTCACGCCCACCAACATGCGTGCTGGAAAAAAATATCCGGTCATCAATTATATCTATCCAGGTCCGCAGGGCGGCAGTGTTCGCAGTTGGTCTTTTGCGGCTGCACGCGGCGATAACCAATCGCTCGCTGAACTGGGTTTCATCGTGGTACTGATCGAAGGCACCAGCAATCCCGGTCGTTCAAAAAGTTTTCACGATATGAGTTATGGCAATATGTCGCTCAATACACTCGACGACCAGATTGCCGGTATCCGTCAACTCGCTGCACAATACCCGATTGATACCAATTTTGTTGGTATCTGGGGACATTCGGGTGGTGGTTTTGCCACAGCCACGGCCATGTTTAAATACCCTGATTTTTATAAAGTGGGCATCGCAGAATCGGGCAACCACGACAATCGCAATTACGAAGATGATTGGGGCGAACGCTACAATGGCCTTGAAGCAAATGTTGATTATGCAGCACAGGCCAACCAGTTGTATGCAAAAAACCTGAAAGGGAAATTGTTGTTGGCGCACGGTATGCTCGATAACAATGTGCCACCCTACAATACCTTGTTGGTGGTGGAGGCATTGGAAAAAGCAAACAAAGACTATGATCTTATCATCTTCCCCAATAGTGCCCATGGTTTTGCACAATATGGCCCGTACATGATGCGGCGGCGATGGGATTATTTTGTGCGGCACCTGCAACAAAAAGAACCCCCCATAGATTTTAATCTCGACAGATGATAGAAATAACTGTCGCCCAAACCCCTGAACATATTAAGGGCATTCTTGAATTGCAGGCAGCCAATAGCCGGGCCGTGCTGACGGAAGAAGAACTCAGTCAGGAGGGATTTGTTACCGTAAAACATTCAGAAGCGCTGTTACGGCAGATGATTGATTTTGTGCCCCAGGTCATTGCGCTCGATAATGGCCTGGTTACGGGTTATGTGCTGGCGATGGACAAACGAATGGCGCCGCATATTCCCGAACTGCGGGGCATGTTTGCGGTACTGGATGTGTTACCCTATCAGGAAGGCGTCATCGCCGACCATCCATTTATTGTATGCGGTCAAGCTTGTGTGCACAAAGATTATCGTGGTCGTGCCTTGCTCGACAGAATGTACTTTAAAATGAAAGAGCTGTTTTCGGCCAGCCAACGGTTTTGTATAACCGAAATTGCGGTTAGCAATACCCGGTCGCAAAGGGTGCACGAGCGCGTGGGCTTCAAAACGATTCACCGTTACCAGGACGATCTAGAAGACTGGAACATTGTTCAGTGGAAATGGTGATCCAAAACCTGTCGACATAATATGGCGATTGGTCGAGCCAACTTGCCAGCACATCCATTCGGTGAAAAATCCTGCTGATTTCAGACTAGCATTGCGGTTAGAAAATTAACCAGATGAAAACCGTATTTGTTGGTATGCTGCTGGTATGCGCCCTTGCAACCCAGGCCCAAAAACCCGAAGTGGGCATTGCCGCCCAATTGGATTTGTATTCTATTAAAGGGGATGGTATTCAAAAAGGATTTCATGCTGGGTTTAATACCGGTATATATGCTGATTGGAATGGTTATCGCAAATGGCATTTTCAGCCGCAAGTGCTGTTTACCCAAAAGAATATCCAAATTGGCAGTGATTTCAATGATAAATTTCCAGATGTATCGCTGGCTAGTCCACAGGCCGTTGCAACCCTTAGAGGCGTTACCGTTCCTTTGCAAATTGGCTATGAAGTAAATGAGAAATTTAGTGTACTCGCAGGCCCACAATACACGCGCCTGGTGAGTGCCGACGAGAAATTACTTCGAGATGATGCGAAAGCATTCGGCAAAGAAGACTGGGGCATCACGGCTGGTATTCAATGGAAACTATCCAAATCATTCAAATTGCAGGGCCGCTATGACAAAGGGTTCAGCAACTTGAATGCCTTCTCTGACCAACGACCATGGAAATCAAGATCGATTTCATTCGGGCTCACGTATAAAATATTGTAAGCGCTCAAAAAAGTTTATCTTCCGCAGATAAATTTTACCATTATGCGAATTAGTATTCTTATTCTGCTGGTATCTTTTATAAGCAGTTGCCAGCAGATGCCTGCACCAACTTCTACACAGGTGAATTATTTTACGTACGGCGATTCGGTGGAGGGTGGAGGTGTTCGACTCATTCCCATCAAAACAGCAGTGGGCGATTTTCATGTATGGACCAAGCGCTTTGGCAACAACCCGAAAATCAAAATTTTGTTGCTGCATGGTGGCCCAGCCATGACCCACGAGTACATGGAATGTTTTGAAACATTTTTCCAACGCGAAGGCTTTGAGTTTTATGAGTATGATCAACTAGGTTCCTATTATAGCGACCAGCCCAAAGACAGCAGCCTGTGGACGGTAGCGCGTTTTGTAGATGAAGTGGAACAGGTGCGACAGGCCATCGGCGGCGATAGCAGCAATTTCTATGTTGTGGGGCATTCATGGGGCGGTATTTTGGCGATGGAATACGCCTTGGCTCACCAACAACATATGAAGGGTTTGGTAGTGGCTGATATGATGGCCAGCGCGCCAGACTACGGCCGATACGCGAATGAAGTATTGGCCAAACAAATGAAACCCGAGGTGTTGGCCGAGGTCAGGGCGCTGGAAGCCAAAAATGATTTCGACAACCCGCGGTATATGGAACTCCTAATGCCGAATTTTTATGCGGTGCATTTATGTCGATTGCCCGAGCTTCCCGATGGCGTTAACCGCGCTTTCAAACATACTAACCATGAAGTATACACAATGATGCAGGGGCCCAGTGAGTTTGGTGTATCAGGACGATTGGCGAATTGGGATATCAAAGCCAGGTTGAAAGAGATAGCCATTCCAACACTGATGGTGGGTGCCAAATACGATACCATGGATCCCGCAGCCATGGAAGCCCAAAGCAAGGCCGTGCAAAAAGGACAATACCTCTATTGCCCCAATGGTAGTCATTTAGCCATGTGGGACGACCAGAAAACCTTTATGAACGGCGTTACCTAATTCATCAAGGAAGTTGATAACGCCGGTAAATAAAATAACTATTTCTGTTTCGAGAGATAGGTAACCAGGTCGGCAAATTCTTTCAGCGAAAGGGCATTAGCCAAACCGGTTGGCATCATGGATGTCGTCAGCTCTTTTCGGGATTTGATGTTCTTGCTGTCAACCACTTTCATGCTGCCGGTAATATCGCGCAAAGTGATTTTGCCATTCGATTCACCCGTAACAAAGCCTTGCAGTATTTCATTGTTGTTGGTAATGATTTGTACGGTGGAGAAGCCTTGTGAAATAGATGCGTTGGGTTTGAGGATCGATTCAGCAATTTGTTTTTTCGTCATGATCGAGCCGATTTGTCCCATAAAAGGTCCTTTCAACGCCTGACCTTTTTCTACACTGTGACAGGCAACGCAGCCTTGTTGTATAAATAGTTTTTTTCCGTTTTGCGCATCGCCGTTGAGTTTGTCGAGGTTCAGCATGATGTCTTCAATCGATGTTTTACCGATCTGTCCCTTTTGGTTTTTGATCTTCTCGAGATCAACTTTTACTTCTTCGGTCTTGGCCATCGTTTCATCTGATCCGCCGAAAGGCGTTATACCCAACCTAAACTTGCCGTTGAGACCGGCAAAAAATGCGCTGTTGTTTTTACCCGTTGCTGCAAATTGTGTTGTCAGGAAATTTTTAATCTTTTCAGTTTCTGACCAGGCTTCGGTTCGGCTGTAAGGACCATGGCTATCGGGGCGGGTGCTCCACCAGGTGCTGGCATCAAATGGTTGTTCAACCCAATAGAGCCTGGCGAGATCGGTTAGTATTTTTTCCTTTAATGATGAACTGGTTGTGTTGCCATAGGCATTGATCAAACCATCAACGGCTTTCGCATTGTGCATGTACCGCAATGCCCAGAGTGCGAGGGTGGAATCGTTGGTGTTGATGGCGGCGAGGCAGGCATCTGTTGCATCCATATTAACAAGCGCTTTCACCGCCAAATGGGGCAATAGAATGGGCGCATTCGGGGTGGCATGCGGCCCTTCTTGACCATTGGGTGGCGCCACAAAACTAGCGGGCACCGGTATGCTGAGCAAGGCTGTTGCTGTTTCAGGTCTTTTCAGGCGATTGAGACCAATGATCGCCGCCGCTTGCACGCGGGGTGAATTGCTTTTAAGGGCTTCGATGAACGGCGCTGTTGGCACTTTGCTGAGCGCGCCTTCCTGATCGGTTAGTGCGCGCAGAACATATTCCTGCATGGCTGGCTCGGTACTGAGTTTTACCAGCGGATCGATGGCTTTTTCTTTTTCGATCTGTGTGTAAGTGTACATGGCGGCCACTCTGCTTTCGATCGATTGTTTGGTATCTGCCAGTACTTGCCAGGCTGATTTGGCTGCGCCTGTAGCCGGGCGTGTGAGCAATTCCTGTTGTGCATTTATGCGTGCTACGGCACTGTTCGACGCGAGAAGATTGGCAAGTTCATTCTCAGACAGCTTGCTTAGATTCGGGAACGCTTTGTACGACCAATCATTTGGCACTACACGCACCACAAATCCTTTGCCGGGATCACCTTCATAACCGGCGCCATCCCAGGCCGACAAATACAATCGCCCTGAACCATCCACATCCACATCCGTGATTTGCGGCATTTTGATAAACTCTTCGTCGTGCTGGGTGAAGCTGGCGCCATCGGGTGTTACGCGATGGATGTACAAAAAGTTTCGACCCCAATCGGCCATCATGGGCACGTTGCTGTATTTCGCCGGCCAACCGGGTTCTGCAAAAAACAGGCTGCCGGTTCCTGACCCGCCACCTACATCAACCAGGGCGGGAATAATTTCTTCGGTGAAATGTTGGAAGAGTAACGGGTATCCATATTCGCCGGTTTGCAATTGGTGGCTAAAGCGAATATTCCATCCGCCACCATCATTGGTATTGTCGCGCGTGAAGATATTCATCAGCGGATCAATCGCTACATCGTAGATATTTCGCAGGCCATGCGAATAAATTTCGAGTTGAGTGCCATCGGGACGCACGCGAACGATACCACCACCCAGCATGGTGAGTTTGCGGCCGCTACGGTCTTCGGCATCGTGAAAACCAAAATCACCTACCGCGATGTAAATCCATCCGTCAATACCCAGCCGGATGCCATTGGTGGCATGGTCGGTGCCTCTTTCTTTGAGGAAAGTAGGATTGCTGATGCGTTCTACCAGCGGCTTTGCTGGTCCGTCGGCCACGCCATCGTGGTTTTTGTCTTCGAATACCACGAGCGACATATTATCAGCAATCGTGTCTTTAAAAACCGTGTGCAGCACGAATACTTTGTCGCCGATCACCTGGATGCCGCGTGGATTGTCAACGCCGGCAAACTCGGTATGGCTGTCGATAATGCCATCGTTGTTGCAGTCGATCATTTTAATGATCATGCCCTTGCCTGGTTTCTTTCCAAGCGATCCCATCATGTCTACGCCAACGAATAATTCGCCGGTGGGGGCCACCGCGAGGCAGGCGGGGCTGGGCGTGAGATCGGGACCGCTATAGCCGGTGATTTTTAAATCAGCAGGATAATTAGCGGTTTTGGCCAATGAGTCGATGGCGGCAACACTGGCTGAACGTTCGGCTGGCTTACAGTCGGGTGTTGGCTGACAGGCACCTAAGAAAGTGGCAAAAACGAAAATGGCTGGAATTGATCGGCGGAATGACATGTGTTAAAGATGAGCTTGGGTATTAATATGTACGCGTCAATTTCCACCTTTTTTTAGGGAAAAACAGGCATCGGATAAACAAATGCTACCTGAATTTTAGCCGGCTGGTAGGTGGGGTAGGCAATTGCGTGGCGGCAAACAAAAATCGGGGTCATAATTTGTTCGGATTACAGTAATTTGTTGGTTTTGTTTTTGCTAGGGATTGTATCCATGTATTGGCCACGGGGTACATATTGGTAGCCAGGTGGCTGATGGGTCCGCTTAAAAATTATGGAAGACATCTTTACCGCCGTATACAACCATCCGCTGTTGACAAAAGCAGATCTGCAGTTGATTGCCGACATACATCAACGGGTAGAAATGGCCAAAGGCGTTGTTCTCCAGCAAGAGGGCAAAGTGGCCAACGAGTATTTTATTTTGGCAAGCGGCCTGGTGCGGGCTTTTGTGTACAATTACAACGGCGATGAAATCACGACCGACTTTTTTACGGCCCGTGACATCGTTATTGTGCCGACTTCTCTTTTTCAACGAACGCCCTCGCAGGAAAACCTGCAAGCGTTGACGGATTGCGAATTGTGGAAAGTAAACTTTGAAGATTTTCAACGGCTTTTTCACCAGTTGCCCGGCTTTGTGGAATGGGGTCGATGGTGGTTTACATCGCAACTTTTCAGTGTTAAGCAACGCTCACTAGACATGATCAGGGAAACGGCGACCAGCCGCTATTTGAAACTTATAGAACAGAAGCCTGATATTATTCGGCACGCACCGCTGAAGCAGATTGCTTCTTACCTGGGGGTGACCGACACGTCGCTCAGCCGCATCCGGAAAGAAATCTCCGTTTGAAGCGAGTATCCACTTGTCAAATGACAATAACGGACTGATTGGCCAGCCGGCGCTTGTTTACTTGTCAAATGACAAGTGGTGAATGTTGGCGACTGTCTTATTTTTAGGATGCATTTTAGCAAACAGTTATTATTCAACCATGTTAAATACCATGTTATGGAAAGTACAATCGTGAACCCTGTAGGTTGGTTTGAAATTTATGTGGATGATATGGAAAGGGCCAGCAAATTTTATGAAACGGTTTTTAATGCATCACTGACGGTGATGAGTGATCCTACCGACCAACAAACCATTATGAAGTCGTTTGCTGGCAACATGGAAACCTATGGCGCACCTGGTGCATTGGTTAAAATGCAGGGTCTAAAAGCCGGCGGCAATAATGTGATCATCTACTTTAGTTGCGAAGATTGCGCCAACGAAGCGGCCAGGGTTGAACCGGCGGGTGGAAAAGTATTCAAACAGAAATTTTCAATTGGCGAGTATGGGTTCTGCGCATTGGTTTGGGACACAGAAGGAAATATGATTGGATTGCATTCCCTGAAGTGATGGTACAGGATAGGCCAAGGATTGTGGTAACCATTCTGGTGCAACAACCTGTTCAAACTGTTTGGCAATACTGGACCAAGCCGGAGCACATCAGGGAGTGGAATATTCCTTTTCCCAACTGGTATTGTCCCGTTGTTACCAATGACTTGCAGGAAGGCGGTCGATTTTGCTTTTGCATGAAAACCAAAGACGACTTGGAAGGCTTTGCCCATGCCGGTATATACAACCGGGTGCAGACACATGAACTGCTGTCTTACACCCTAGATGATGGGCGGCAATCGACCATTGAATTTCAGCAAATCGACCAAAACACCATTGTGCGGGAAAGTTTCGAACCAGAACCAGGTCTTCCCTTGGAGATGCAGGAGAAGTTTTGCCAATCGGTATTGGAGAAATTCAAAAATTATGTGGAAGGACAGTAGTCAAGACTATCGTGCTGCCGCAAAAAACACCCGGTGTAGCGTTTAAAAAATTAACAATGAACAACCCCAGCATTTTTATCAATCTGCCAGTAACCAACCTGAAAAAAGCGGTCGATTTTTATCAGCAAATAGGGTTTGTGTATAACCCCGTTTTCAGCGACGACACGGCGGCCTGCCTGTTGTTCGAAGATGTTTTTGCTGTTATGCTATTGACGCACGAAAAGCTGCGGCAGTTCACCACAAAAGACATCATCAATGCCAAGAAGACGGTGGGTGTCATCAATTGCATTTCTCTGAACAGCCCTGCTGCCTTGACAAAAATGGGCGAAGCAGTAATCGCTGCAGGAGCGGTGATGCCGGAAGAACCGAAAGATTATGGTTTTATGCAACAGCGCAGTTTCGAAGACCCCGATGGCAATCTTTGGGAAATCATCTATATGGATATGAGCAAGTTTCCCGGCAAGCCCTGATTTGGCGATTTTTGCATTCGGTGTAAAACAGTAACGGCTGCCTGTTTTTGGACTGGTGATTTACGGGACTTTATCGGTTGGAATAGGGTCTCCCATGTGATGCAAATAGAATTGGACCTAAACAAAAAACCCTTGCTGGTTTAACTGCAAGGGTTTTATATTTTCTAGTGCCCAGGACTAAAACCGAACCTGCAATTTTTTGAACTCAAAACCACCAAAAAGGCTGTCTTAGACAGCTTTTTTCATTTTTTCCGGTTCCTTTTGCTTCAAATCCCCCAAAGAGCAACCGTTACTAAAACGTTACTGCGACCACCCCCACAGGTCATTTTACCTCCCCAGATGCATAGTTAAACCCGTTCCCCGATGCCCTTCGGGTATGGCGAATTATGCTCCGAAATGCTAAATTAATTAGCATGGGTTATATATGGGTAAAGAAGGGCTGCAAAAAGACACAAGAACGAACAACACAAAACGCAAAATCATGGCAACTACAATCAGATACTGAATAAATCCCAATGCATTTCTTCAAGTTGGGATTTGATAAATGCCGTCCTTTTGGGATGATAGTCAACGAGGTCTAATAAAATGTGGGGCATAAAAAATGATTTGTTTCTCACAGTAACAGGGATTTTAATTGGGTTTTGCCTTTTTCCTGGGGAAAATGGGTTTCTGCCGTGTTGAAAAGCCGTAAAAATCTGATTACCAATTCACTGTGAAGCTTAAAAAGTTATCCACATGGATTTTGTTACTCATTTTCTTACACGATTTGAGCATATTGGTGGCCTATAAGGTTGAATAATGCACATATTGAATCGTATATTTCACACTATATTTGTCTTAATGTAGTATATTTCCTATGTTTGCAAACTAAACTTTAGGTTATGTCAAATAATAACCAAACAATAAAAAGAGAGCGATTTAAGAATGTCGCTGGGAAGCGAGTACAAAAAGTGCTAGATACAATTGACAGTTTGTCTAAATGTGCCAATAGGAATAATTACGATTATGATGAAGAAGATGTAGTAAAAATGATGAAGGTTCTGAGGGAAAAAGTTAAAATCTTGGAAATGGCTTTTACTAGTAACACAAAATCAACCAAAAACACTTTCAAATTTTAATTCTTAGAAATGAAAAAAATTTTTGAACAACTGCTTAAGGCAACAACCGCTAAAGAGGTTACAGATATATTGGAGATTTTGACAGAGGAACATGATATAAAATGGAGGCCGGTTGGCGATCGGCAAAATAATCAGTCTACAATTAATATGGGAACAGACCCGGCTGCGGTGCAAACGCCGGTCAAATTGACCACCGTTGGCCGGTTTAAGTTGACCACCCCTGGCCGAAGCAAATTGACCATGCTTGGCCGGGCTAAATTGACCACCTGAT
>Ga0209794_1000436_pt1 | contig 64611 bp, 58 predicted proteins | sample EBPBio232013_DNA_FD_185869 | JGI IMG/M metagenome (GOLD analysis project Ga0209794, IMG submission 185869) | Wastewater treatment Type I Accumulibacter community from EBPR Bioreactor in Madison, WI, USA - Reactor 1_5/23/2013_ DNA (SPAdes)... | ecosystem: Engineered > Bioreactor > EBPR >...
GCGCTTGCCCGGCGTCAGTGCATCCAGCACCAGCGTGCCCGTCGGCTTCTTGCGCATCAGCACCTTGTCGCCCGGCTTGATGGCCTGCAGATGCTGCGTCAGCGGGCCTTCCTGCACCTTGATCGAGAAGAATTCGAGTTCTTCGGCCCAGGAGGGGCTGGCGACGGAATAGGCGCGGTAGAGTGGCTTGCCGTCAACCACGAGGCCGATCATCGCGAACTCGCCGGAGCGGAAGCGGAAGCTGGCCGGCCTCGTCATCGTGAAGCGGAACAGGCGATCCGTATAATGCGTCACGCTCAGAACCGTTTCGGCAAAAACACCTTCCGGCAGGTTCAGGGCAAATTCTTCGGTCTTCACGTGGGCGGTCATCGGGGATCGGTCCGTTGTTCTTGATTTTTCGGGCGTTGCGAGCGGCTTAGCCGCGCCGACGCCAGCTATAGGCCGCACCCGCTGCCGCAGGCTTGACCGAAGGCTGATAATGCTCGGCAATGCCCGGCAGGTTTCCGGCCTCAAGGCGGGCAATCGCCACCGGATTGGTGATGGCAAGGCTGTCAAAGCCGGTGCGCAGCATGTGCGGAATGAGGTCGAGCAGAACGTCCCCCACGGCGCGCAGCGAGCCGGTGAAACCGACCTTTTCGCGCAGCCAGACGGCCTGACTGAAGCCGCGCCCATCATTGAAGGCCGGGAAGGTGACCGCCACCAGCGCGATGCGACCGATGAAGGGTTCGAGGCGGCGCACATCGTCGGCGGGCTTCAACACCACCGCGAGGTTGGCGTCGTTGCTTTCGGCAGCCTTCGTCAGGAAGTCTTCGAGCGGCAGGAGGGCGATCTCGCCCTCGCCGGCCTGTCTCTCTTCCGTTTCAATCACGTAAGGGTCGTTGGCGGCAAAACCGCCCTTTTCGGTCCAGATACGGGTCACGTCATTCATCCTTACGCTGCTTCTGCCGGGGATGCGCCATAAAGCGCGTCCTTGAACGGCTTCGGGCCGACACGGCGATAGGCTTCGAGGAAGGTTTCCTCGGGCTTCAAACGCAGGCCGAGATAGGTCTCGATCAGCGTTTCGATGGCGTCCGTTACCTTTTCCGGCTCAAAGCCGCGCCCGATGATCTCGCCAATGGAGCTGTGCTCATCGGCAGAACCGCCGAGCGTGATCTGGTAAAGCTCGGTGCCCTTCTTTTCCACACCCAGCAGGCCGATATGACCGGCATGGTGATGGCCGCAGGCATTGATGCAGCCGGAAATCTTGATCTTCAGATCACCGATTTCCGCCTGACGCTCCGGAGAGCCGAAGCGGGTGGAAATTTCCTGCGACAGCGGAATGGAGCGGGCATTGGCCAGCGCGCAATAATCCAGCCCCGGGCAGGCGATGATATCGGTGATGAAACCGGCATTGGCGGTGGCAAGACCGGCAGCGGTCAGGGCGCGATAAACCGGCTCGAGATCGGCCAGCGCCACATGCGGCAGAACGAGGTTCTGCTCGTGCGTGACGCGCACTTCGTCAAAGCCATATTCCTCGGCAATGTCGGCCACGGCGTCCATCTGCGCATCGGTCGCATCGCCCGGAATGCCACCAATCGGCTTCAGCGAAATGGTGATCGAGGCATAGTCCGGGTTCTTGTGCGGGTGAACGTTGCGCTCCACCCAGCGGGCAAAGCCCTCATCCGCCTTCTTCCAGCGCGCCAGGCTTTCCCAGCCCTCGGGGCGTTCTAAGAACACGGGGGCTTTAAAATATTCGGCAATGGCCTTGATGTCGGCTTCGGGCAGCGTCAGCTCACCGCCCTTCAGGCGCGCGAATTCCTCATCGATCTGGCGCGTCAGTTCCTCGACGCCCGTTTCATGCACGAGGATCTTGATGCGCGCCTTGTACTTGTTATCGCGGCGGCCATAGAGGTTATAGACGCGCAGAACAGCGGTCGTATAGGCCAGCAGATCGGCCTCCGGCACGAAGTCATGGATCTTCTTGGCGACAAACGGCGTGCGGCCCTGACCGCCGCCGATGTAGAAGCCGAAGCCCAGTTCGCCCTTGTCGTTCTTTTTCAGGTGAAGGCCGATATCGTGGAACTGGATGGCGGCGCGGTCATGTTCAGCGCCGGTGATGGCGATCTTGAACTTGCGCGGCAGGAATGAAAATTCCGGGTGGACCGTCGACCACTGACGCAGGATTTCCGCATAGGGGCGCGGATCGGCCACTTCATCGATGGCGGCACCGGCAAACTGGTCGGAGGTGACGTTGCGAATGCAATTGCCCGAGGTCTGGATGGCGTGCATCTCGACGGTGGCAAGCTCGGCCAGAATATCCGGAATATCGGAAAGAGCCGGCCAGTTGAACTGGATGTTCTGGCGCGTCGTGAAATGACCGTAGCCGCGGTCATACCGGCGCGCGATATGGGCCAGCATGCGCACCTGACGGCTGTTCATCGTGCCATAGGGAATGGCCACGCGCAGCATGTAGGCATGAAGCTGCAGATAAACGCCATTCATCAGACGCAGCGGCTTGAAGGCATCATCGGCCAGCTCACCGGACATGCGGCGGGCGACCTGATCGCGGAATTCCTCGACGCGCGCATTGACGAAATCGCGGTCGAACTCATCGTAACGGTACATGCTGGTCCTCAGGAGGCAATGAAATCGGGATCGGCGATCTTGTAGCCGGGTGCATAGGCAATGGTCGGGCCTGCGGCCCGGATGCGCTCGCGAACGCGGACCGGCCAGATGCGGCCATCAACATCCTGAACGTCGATCACGGCCAGATCGACCACCTTGTTGGCAGCGAAATCACGCTTGCCGATCTCTTCGATCGAGGCGACGGCCTCGGCATGGCGCGCAACGAGCGCGCTCTGGAGGTCTTCCGACCAGTTGCCCGCCGCATCAAGCCAGACGGCAATGCCATCGGTCAGTCGGTTGGCCGTCAACACTTTGGCGGTCATGGTGCAGTCTCCAGGTTCAGCGTTTGATCGACGGTCTTGCCCAAGGGTTCAGAATGCGTGAAGCGGCCACCGGCCACGGCCTCGCCGATGATGACCATCACCGGGCCGGAAAGGTCCGTGCGCGAAGCCAGGTCCGGAAGGTCCTTCAAGGTGCCATGCATCAGGCGGCGGTTGGCGCGGCTGGCGTTTTCCACCACGGCGACCGGGGTTTCGCGGGCAACGCCGATGCCGATCAACCGGGCCGCGACCGAAGCGGCAACCGTCGAGCCCATGTAGACGGCGACAGTGGCGCCCGAGACAGCTAGGCTTGCCCAATCCGGCAGAACATCGCCTTCAAGGTCATGACCCGTGGTGAAGATCAGCGACGAGGCAACGCCACGAACGGTGAGTGGCAGGTCAAAGTCGGCGGCTGCCGCGAAGGCGGAGGTGATGCCGGGCACGATTTCGTAGGCGATATCGGCCTGACGCAGCGCATCCATTTCTTCCGCCGCGCGGCCATAGATCAGCGGGTCGCCCGACTTCAGGCGCACGACGCGCTTGCCTTCACGGCCCAGACGCACCAGCAGGCGGTTGATCTCGTCCTGCGTTTTCGAATGGCAGCCCTTGCGCTTGCCGACGGGGAAGCGTTCGGCATCGCGGCGACCCATATCGACCAGCGTCTGCGGCACGAGGGCATCGTAAACAATCGCATCGGCCTGCATCAGAAGACGATGGGCGCGAAGGGTCAAAAGGTCTTCCGCGCCCGGCCCTGCCCCCACCAGTGCCACACGGCCCGGCTGAACGTGATCGGCGGCGAGAAGGCGATCCGTCTCGGCGCGGGCCTTGTCGAGGTCGCCCTCGGCCACGGCTTCAGCGACGGAACCGGAAAAGAAATTCTGCCAGAAGCTGCGACGGGCCGCACCACGCGGCAGGTGGCGTTCAACCGCGCCACGATAATCCACCGCCAGACGTGCCAGTCGCCCCAGCGATGCGGGCAGCAGGCGATCCACTGTCATGCGGATCATCTGGGCGAGAACGGGGCCTGCCCCTTCCGTGCCGATGGCGACCGCGACCGGCGCACGCGAGACGAGGGCGGGCGTGAAGAAATCGCAGAAATCGGGCTGATCGACCGCATTGGCGGGAACGCGCACGGCACGCGCGGCGGCAACGATCACGCGATCCAGCGCCTCCTGCCCCGTTGCGGCGAACACCAGACGAAAGCCCGAGAGATCATGCTTGGTCGAGATGTCGGGAATGATGATGATGCCCTTCCCGGCCAGAAAACCGGCATAGGCCGGTTCCGGCTCGTCCGCAAAGGCGACGATACGGGCTTGCGTGGCGGAGAGAAGGCGCGCCTTGGCATAGGCCTCATCGCCATTGCCGAAAATGGCAACGGATTCGCCCGCAACGCGGAAGAAGGCGGGAAAGCTTGCCAGTTTTTCGTCGTGTGCAGTCATCGCTTTGATCCGTGAACCGAGAACGGCTTGAGTTGTCGCGGAATATCGCGGCTTGCGGACCAAGAATGAAGGCACGGAAATCTGCCTGCCGAATGCTGCGGGTATTATTTTTCCCGTTTTGGACCCTTCAAGAAAAAATCTCACCCGAGGGGTTCAAAACGGGCGCCTTTGCCGCGTCACGTGTTGCGGAAAATCTTCCAGTGCACCGGACGGAAGCCCAGCTCGCCGCCGATTTCCACCCGCGTTTCAAGCGGAACGCCGATCTCGACATGGTGGGCCGCCCCTTCATCGGAAATATCCAGTTCCGCGATGCGCGCACCCGCCAGACGACGGCTTGCCGTCACCTTGCCGGTGAGGCGCGGGCCATCGTTGACCTCCACCACATCCTGCGGACGGAAGAAAAGCATGCCTTCACCATCCGGGCCGGGCTCGGAAATACCGATCGGCTGGCCCTGAAACAGCACCGCGCCGTTTTCGATCCGAACCGGCAGATGCGAGGATTCGCCGATGAAGGAAAAGACGAAGGGCGAGTTCGGGCGGTCATAGACATCATCGGCGGAGCCGACCTGTTCAATGCGGCCCTGGCTCATCACCACCACGCGGTCGGCAAGCTCCAGCGCTTCTTCCTGATCGTGCGTCACGAAAACCGTGGTGTGGCCGGTGCGATCATGGAATTCGCGCAGCCAGCGACGCAGTTCCTTGCGCACCTTGGCATCAAGCGCGCCAAAGGGTTCGTCAAGGAGCAGCACCTTCGGCTCGATAGCAACCGCACGGGCGAGCGCCACGCGCTGGCGCTGGCCGCCGGACAGCTGGTTTGGATAGCGCTTTTCAAGACCCGGCAGGTGCACCATGTCGAGAAGGTCCGACACGCGCTTGCGGATTTCCGCTTTCGGCGGGCGGCTTTCAGCGGGCCGCACCTTGAGGCCGAAGGCAATGTTTTCGGCCACCGTCATATGCTTGAACAGCGCGTAATGCTGGAAGACGAAGCCAACATTGCGTTCCTGTACGGTCTTTTGCGAGGCGTCTTCATCACCAAAGAGGATCTGGCCGCCATTGGGCTGTTCCAGACCGGCAATCAGGCGCAGAAGCGTGGTCTTGCCCGAACCCGAAGGGCCAAGCAGGGCGATCAACTCACCCGAATTGATCTTGAGCGACACATCTTTCAAAGCCGGGTAGCGGTCGAACTGCTTCGAGATGCCGGAAACGGTAACTTCCATGGGTGATGACCTTTCAGTGTCGGCCACCGGCATTGCCGGCTCCGAAGCGCAGTTCCAGTACGGTTTTCAACCCGAGCGTGACAAGGGCCAGACCGGCGAGCAAAGTCGCCACCGCAAAGGCTGCGCTGACATTGTATTCGTTGTAGAGAATTTCAACATGGAGCGGCATGGTGTTGGTGACGCCACGAATATGGCCGGACACCACCGACACGGCCCCGAATTCGCCCATGGCGCGGGCGTTGCAGAGCAGAACGCCATAGAGCAGGCCCCAACGGATGTTGGGAACCGTGACATACCAGAAGGCCTGCCAGCCCGACGCCCCCAGCGAAAGCGCCGCCTCTTCATCGCCGGACCCCTGCTCCTGCATCAGCGGGATCAACTCGCGGGCAACGAAGGGAAAGGTGACGAAGACGGTGGCCAGCACAATGCCCGGCACGGCAAAGAGGATTTCAATGCCGTAGGAATTGAGGATGGGGCCGAGAACGCTGTGGGTGCCGAACAGCACGACAAAGACCAGACCGGAAATGACCGGCGAGACCGAGAATGGCAGGTCGATCAGGGTGATCAGGAAGGCCTTGCCCTTGAATTCGAACTTGGCAATGGCCCAGGCGGCGGCCACACCGAAGACGAGGTTCAACGGCACGGCAATCACCGCGACCAGGAGCGTCAGGCGGATGGCGGCCAGTGCGTCCGGCTCGCTGATGGCTTCCCAGAAGGCTTCAGGACCCTTGCGGAAGGCCTCAAAGAACACCGAAACCAGCGGCAGAGCCAGAAAGAAGGCCAGAAACAGGATCGCAATCAGGATCAGCGCGAATTTGGCGCCGGGCGGTTCCGTCGCGGCATCGCGAAAACGCGGTGCGGCGGCGGCGTTCGAATGATCAAGCGTAGCCATAACGTTTGCGGCTCCATGCCTGAATGAGATTGATGATGAACAGCATGATGAAGGAAATCACCAGCATGATGGTGGCAACCGCCATGGCCGCCGGATAGTTGAACTCCTCCAGACGGATGACGATCAGAAGCGGAGCGATTTCCGAGACATAAGGGATGTTCCCGGCGATGAAGATGACCGAGCCGTATTCGCCAACGCCACGGGCAAAGGCGAGCGCAAAGCCCGTGAGGATCGCCGGAAACAGACCCGGCAACAGCACGCGGAAAATGGTCTGGAAACGGTTCGCCCCAAGCGTTGCGGCGGCTTCTTCCACCTGACGGTCGATCTCTTCCATGACCGGCTGCACGGTGCGCACCACAAAGGGCAGGCCAATGAAGATGAGGGCAATCACAATACCGAGCGGCGTATAGGCGATCTTGATGCCGAGCGGCGTCAGCCAGGCACCAATCCAGCCCTTCGGCGCATAAAGCGTCGTCAGTGCGATACCGGCGACCGCCGTCGGCAGGGCGAAGGGCAGATCGACCGCCGCATCAACAAAACGACGGCCCGGGAAATCATAGCGCACCAGCACCCATGCCACGATCACGCCAAAGACGGCATTGACGAAGGCGGCGGCCATCGCCGTGCCGAAGCTGATGCGAAGCGCATTCAGCGTTCGGGAATCGGTGGCAAGGCTTGCCAGTTCGGGCAGGCCGAGGGAGGCGGTGTGCCAGACCAGCCCGGCGAGCGGGATGAGAATGATAAGGACGAGGTAGGACAGCGTATAGCCAAGCGACAGGCCAAAGCCCGGAATCACGCTCGCCTGCCGCCATTTCCATCCCGTCGCAAAACTCGTATTCGCCATATGCACTCCCAGAATTCCAAGTGGCTGCCGTGCTGAACATTGAACCGGCCCATGCCGGATGCCTTGCAGAGCATGCTTTTGCCCCGCGGCCGATTTCCACCGACCGCGGGAGCTTTTGTTATCTGCCCTTCAGGGCAGACCGGCTTTTACCGGGCCGGCTTGTAGATCTGGTCGAAGATGCCGCCGTCGCCAAAGTGTTCCGGCTGGACCTTCTTCCAACCACCGAAGACCGGGTCGTCGATGGTCACGAGCTTGATGTCCGGCAGCGCCTTCAGAAGGTCCGGTGCGACGGCCTTCGGGTTCGACGGACGGTAGAAATGCTTGGCCGCGATGTTCTGGCCTTCATCCGAATAGAGATAGTTCAGATAGGCTTCGGCCACCTTGCGCGTGCCCTTGGCATCGACATTGGCATCGACCACGGCGACCGGCGGTTCGGCGAGGATCGAGATCGGCGGCACGATGATTTCGAAGGCATCGGCCCCGAATTCCTCACCGGCCAGATAGGCTTCGTTCTCCCAGGCCAGCAGCACGTCACCGATCCCGCGCTGGGCGAAGGTCACCGTCGAGCCACGGGCGCCGGTATCCAGAACCGGAGCGCGCTTGAAGAGCTCGGTGATGTAGCCCTTGATCTTGTCCTGATCGCCCTTGAATTCTTCATTCGCCCAGGCCCAGGCGGCGAGATAGTTCCAGCGCGCACCGCCTGACGTCTTCGGGTTCGGGGTGACGATCTGCACGTCGCCCTTCACGAGGTCGTCCCAATTGTGAACGCCCTTCGGATTGCCCTTGCGAACGAGGAACACAATGGTCGAGGTGTAAGGTGCGGAATTGTTCGCAAGACGGGCGCGCCAGTCCGGCGAAATCTTGGCCGACTTTTCGACGATGGCGTTGATGTCGCTTTCAAGCGCCAGCGTCACCACATCGGCGTTCAGGCCATCGATGACGGCGCGTGCCTGCTTGCCGGAGCCACCATGCGACTGCTGAACGGTGACATCCTCACCCGTTTCAGCCTTCCAGTGCTTGGCAAACGCCGCGTTGTAATCCTTGTAAAACTCACGCGTCGGGTCATAGGAGACGTTGAGAAGCGTGGAACCGGCATGAGCCGGGATAACCAGTGAGAGGCTGAGAAGCAGGCCACCAAGGCCCTTGAGAATGCTGTTCATGGCAACCGTTTCCTCATTTCCGGTTTCGATGGCTTAAAGACTACCGCTCAAGTCGTCTTAGTCAACGCGACTGAAAAAATAACAATCCGGTTCCCTTTTCCGCCTGATCCGGTGGAACGTGCGCCCCGTGGCAAAGGCCATGAAAGCACAAATAATCCGCAAATGGGCCATTCGGCAGAATCGACCGCTCCCGAAATTCACCTCCGAACTCAGTCGTTGGAACGCCTTTCTACAGGTTCGCAGGTGTTGGACGGCATGGCAATGGCATCGGCCAGCGAAGTGGAAAAAAGCACGGCGCGCGTTTCATCGGCCACGCGGGCGAAGACATGGCGCAGCTCGCAATCACTCTCGCCGCGACAGTCCTCGCAACGCTTGTAGGCGGTGATCGAGAGACAGGGCAGCGGGGCAATCGGCCCGTCGATGAGGCGCAGCACCTCGCCATAGGTGATCTCGCTCGCCGGGCGCTGCAGAAGATAACCGCCCTGCTTGCCGCGACGGCTTTCCACCAGACCAGCGCGCTTCAGATCGAGCATGATCTGCTCCAGAAACTTCTTCGGGATTTTCTGCTCTTCGGCAATGTCGGGTATCTGTACCGGCGTTCCGGCGTTCGACCGGGCCAGCATGCTGAGCGCACGAAGCGCGTATTTAGCCCTTTGCGAGATCATCGAGGAGGTCAGCCTGCCTGTTTCATGACGTGCGCAACAGACTTAGAGGAAGTTGAAGACGAGTTCAAATTCCCGATCACGAGAGCGCCCAACGTTATCTATTGATTTTGTAGATTTTATGGACGATCATGTCCGGGCTTCTATCACTGACATGCCTCGCATGGCGCTCACTGGCGCGATGCAGGAAGAAATGCCGCGTTTGCCTGCTTGCGGAGAGAGATTTACTCCCGCAACCCTTTTGCGTGAAAGGCAATTCCTGTCACCCGGCCCTGTAATGGCGGATAATCCGTGTCATCACAGGAATGGAAGCATGTCATTCGTCAATAGTTCCGATTTTGCCGCATCGCTCAATGCCCAGCTTGAGGCCCTCACGCTTGAAGAGCGCCTTGCCGTCGTCGCCGGGCTTTCAGGCCGCGCCGTCTTCACCACCAGCCTCGGCATCGAGGATCAGGTGATCACGGCGGCGATTGGCCTTGGCGGCCTTTCCCTTGAGGTCGCAACGCTCGATACCGGCCGGCTGTTTGCCGAGACGGTGGCGCTGATTGATGAGACGGAAGCGCGTTTCAACCTCAAGATTGTGCGTTATCGCCCCCGCGAGGCGGATGTGGACGCCTATGCGAGTGCCTACGGCCTCAACGGTTTTTACGACAGTGTCGAAGCGCGCCACGCCTGCTGCCATGTGCGCAAGCTGGTGCCGCTGGCCGAGGCTCTTTCCGGTGCCGATTTCTGGATCACCGGGCTTCGCCGTGGCCAGTCCGGCAACCGTGCGACGACGCCCTTTGCCGAATGGGACGCAGAACGCAAGCTCACCAAGATCAACCCGCTCGCCGACTGGTCCATCGAGGACATCAACGCCTACGTGACCGCGCAGGCTGTTCCGATCAACCCGCTGCATGCCCGTGGCTACCCCTCCATCGGCTGCGAACCCTGTACGCGGGCCATCAAGCCCGGCGAACCGGAGCGCGCCGGTCGCTGGTGGTGGGAAAACGACGAGAAGCGCGAATGCGGCCTGCATGTGGCCGAAGCCGCGGCCTCTTCGGTCATCGCCACCGCCAACCCCTAAGACATTCTCCCCTCACCCGCCCTGAAATCCAAAGGCCCTGAACGCCTGACCCGGCGCGGGACGAGAGCCCCAAGGAAAGACTTGAACTGATGCACGTCCACAAATCCGAGTTCGATCCCCATTCCAACGATGCGCCGACCAAGCCGCCGCTTGATCCGCATCTGAAGGCGCTGGAAAACGAAGCCATCCACATTTTCCGTGAAGTGGCCGCCGAATTCGAGCGTCCGGTGATGCTCTATTCCATCGGCAAGGATTCTTCCGTTTTGCTGCATGTGGCGCGCAAGGCGTTCTATCCGGGCCGTGTGCCCTTCCCGCTTCTGCACGTCGATACGGGCTGGAAGTTCAAGGAAATGATCGCGTTTCGCGACGAAACGGCAGAACGCTACGATCTCGACCTCATCGTTCACACCAATCCGCGCGGTGCGGCCGAGAATGTCTCGCCGTTCAGCCATGGTTCATCGCGCTATACCGACATCATGAAGACCGAGGCGCTGCGTCAGGCGCTTGATGCCGGTCAGTTCGATGCCGCCTTTGGCGGTGCGCGCCGTGACGAGGAAGCCTCTCGCGCCAAGGAACGCATCTATTCCTTCCGCACGCCCGATCACCGCTGGGACCCGCGCAACCAGCGCCCGGAGCTTTGGAACATCTATAACGGCATGATCCAGCGCGGCGAAAGCGTGCGCGCCTTCCCGCTGTCCAACTGGACCGAAGTCGACATCTGGCGCTACATCCAGGCGGAAAACATTCCGCTCGTGCCGCTCTATTACGCCAAGCCGCGCCCCTATATCGAACGCGACGGCATGATGATCCTTGCCGAAGACCCGCGCCTTGAGCTTCTGCCCGGCGAAACGGTTCAGGAAGGCATGATCCGTTTCCGCACGCTCGGCTGCTTCCCGCTGACCGGCGCCATCCGCTCCGAGGCCACGACGCTCGATGAGGTGATTTCCGAACTGGAGATCGCCACCGTTTCCGAGCGGCAGGGCCGTGCCATCGACCGCGACCAGTCCGGTTCGATGGAGAAGAAAAAACGCGAAGGATATTTCTGAAATGACCGCAGCCAACACCGTTCTTGCCATCGCGCATCCTGAAACGCAGCCCGCTCCGGCGGTGCGCGATTCGCGTCCGCTGCGTCTCATCACCTGCGGTTCCGTCGATGACGGCAAATCCACCCTGATTGGCCGCCTGCTGTGGGACACCAAGGCCGTGAAGGAAGATCAGGCCGCGACGCTGGCACGCGAATCTTCCGGCAAGCAGAATGATCTCGGCCTGCCGGATTTCGCGCTGCTGCTCGATGGTCTTCAGGCCGAACGCGAACAGGGCATCACCATCGATGTGGCCTATCGCTACTTCTCGACCGACAAGCGCTCCTTCATCGTCGCCGATACGCCCGGCCATGAGCAGTATACCCGCAACATGGCAACCGGCGCTTCGACCGCCGATCTCGCCGTGCTGTTGGTGGATGCGCGCGCCGGTCTTCTCGTCCAGACCCGCCGTCACGCGACCATTGCCTCGCTGATGGGCATTCGCCAGTTCGTTCTGGCCGTCAACAAGATCGACCTGACTGACTATGACCGGGCCGGTTTCGATGCCATTTCGCTCGAATTTCGTGAGCTGGCGCTGTCGCTTGGCGTGCGTCAGGTCACCGCCATACCGATGTCGGCGCTGAAGGGCGAAAACGTCGTCTATCCGGGCACGGCGACCATGCCGTGGTATGATGGCCCGACGCTTGTCGAGGCGCTGGAGCTTGCCACGCTGCGCGGCGCGCAGACGACCGGCTTCCGCTTGCCGGTGCAGCGCGTCAGCCGTCCGGGCGAAAGCTTCCGCGGCTATCAAGGCACGGTGGCCGGTGGCTCGGTGAAGCCGGGTGACAGCGTCGCCATCCTGCCCTCCGGTCAGCTTGCGAACGTCAAGCAGATCGTCACCTTCGACCTCGTGCGCAATGCCGCCGTCTCCGGCGACGCGATCACGCTCGTTCTCGACCGTCAGGTGGATGTTTCGCGCGGTGACATGATCGTAGCGCTCGAAAACCAGCCGCTGACGGGCCGTTCCTTCGACGCCCAGATCGTGGCGCTGCAGCCCGATGGCATCCAGCCCGGCAAGCGTTACTGGCTGAAGGCCGGTTCGCGCCGCCAGCGCGTGATGGTGGAGCCGGTTTCGCAGCTTGATCTTGCCAGCGGCAAGTGGACGCCCGCCACCGAACTCGCCGTCAACGCCATTGGCCGCGTGCATCTGGCCTTTGACGAAACCGCCATCTTCGACCCCTATGACCAGAACCGCACCACGGGCGCTTTCATCCTGATCGATCCCGACACCAACAATACCGTGGCGGGCGGCATGGTTTCGGCCCAGCGCGCCGGTTTCGGCGGATTGAATGCCGATGCGGCCCGCGTCGTGCTGTCTCTTCCTGCTGACCTTGCCGACCAGTTGCTGGCCGGTGAGCTTCTGTCGTCACGCCGCGACGAGATCGAGGTGCGGCGTATGACGGCAGGCGAAGCGCAAGCGATTTTCGAACAGACTAACGGTTGAGAACGCGAGGATATATCCTCTCTATCGTCATGGTCGGGCTTGACCCGACCATCCATAAATCTCTGAACCTATGGATCCTCGGGTCAAGCCCGAGGATGACGGGAGTGAGGGGCAAGGTTTGTCATCAACCTCGAGCAGCTTTGGCCGCCTTTTTTCACTCCTCTTAAAACATGCGCATAAATCTATGGGTAATCCGTTTCGCATCGCAGCCATTCACGGAACGTGATTCTCCACATCCCCCACATACGGAATGGATACCCGCAAAAGCCACCCATAGCGGTTATTTTTGGCATCAGACCTTTTGATCGTTCGCAGATAAGCGATTGATTGCCCGATATAATAATTCCGGTTATTGATCGGCCTGCAACGTCGGGGGACGCATGGCGAAACGGTGGACACAATGGGCAGCATGGGTGCGCATTCTTTGCGCGCTGGCGCTGATCTGTGTCGGCCTTTCCCACAAGCCGCCTGTTATCGATCCGCGCGCGATTCCGGCGAGCGAAATCTCGGCCTACATGCTGCCGGACGGGACGTTTGCCGAACTCTGCCTTCCCGACATTGATTCCAACGGCAAGGCAAAGCCACATCTCTTCGGCACCGGCTGTGAAGCCTGCCGACTGGCCGGTTCTATTTTGCTGGCGACGCCGCCCAGCACGTCCGGCGAAGTCATCGTTGCAACGCTTGATGTTCTCAGCCCACCGCTGGTCGAAGCGCTGCATGGGCGGGTCTTCCCGCCTGCCGCAGCGCCACGTGCGCCGCCCGCCTCCCGTTCTTTCGCCTGAACCTTCCCGCGCCTGACGCGGACCCTTCAGCCTGCGGAGCGATGTGGCCTGACGCCCGCCTCCCGCAAGAACGGAACGATTATCATGTTTGAAACCCAATTCTCGGGCGGCCTTTGGCTGGCCCTTTGTCTCGCGACGCGTTCGGGAGGCCTGTCATGAGCATTGCCGCTGACGCACAGACCATCGCGGAAACGCGCCCGTCTTCCCGCCGCTTCTACTTCACCGCATGGCGCTGGCATTTCTATGCCGGGCTTTATGTGGCCCCGTTCCTGATGATGCTCGCTGTCACCGGCCTGATCATGCTGTGGTCGGCAGTGTTCGTCGGCCGTGACGGCGAGAAGTATTACGCTGTCACCCCGTCTGCCACGCAGGTCGCCCTGTCGCAGCAGGCCGATGCGGCGCTGGCCGCCGTTCCGGGTGGCGCGCTCGTCACCTACATCGCGCCACGCACGCCGACGGAGCCCGCCGTTTTCCGCGTGAACGTGGAAAAGGCTGGTACGATGGTTGCCGTCGATCCGGCGGATGGCAAGGTTCTCGGCACCTGGGAGCGGCGCAATGCGCTTTATGATCTGGCCGACAAGATCCACGGCACGCTGCTGATCGGCGATCTGGGCGACCGCCTGATCGAAATCGCTGCAGGGTTCGGCATCGTGCTGATCGTGACCGGCCTTTATCTCTGGTGGCCGCGCAATGGTGCAAGCCTCGGCTCCGTGCTCGTTCCGCGCCTTGCCGGTGGCGGACGTCTGGTATGGAAGTCTTTGCACCTGACGGTCGGCTTCTATGTCTCGCTGGTGCTTTTGGTCTTCCTGCTTTCGGGTCTCACCTGGGCGGGGATCTGGGGCGAAAAGTTCACGCAGGCGTGGAGCACCTTCCCGGCGGAAAAGTGGGATAATGTGCCGCTTTCCGACAAGACGCATGCGAGCCTCAACCTCGATGGCGTGAAGAACGCACCGTGGACGCTGGAACAGACGCCAATGCCGGCCTCCGGCTCGCAAGCCGGTACGCCGGGTGCTGTCGAAGGTCAGCCGGTGACCATCGATACGGTGGTCGCTTATGCGCGCGCCAACGGCTTTGACGGTCGCTTCCAGCTCGCTTTCCCGGATGGCGACACGGGTGTGTGGACCATTGCCCGCGATACGATGAGCAATGACGCCGCCAACCCGATGAGCGACCGCACCGTCCACCTTGACCGCTACACGGGCAAGGTTCTGGCCGACATCCCGTTTGCCGACTATGGCGTGGCGGGCAAGGCGATGGCCGTGGGCATTGCCTTCCATGAAGGCGACATGGGTCTGTGGAACCTCGTTCTGGTGACGGTGTTCTGCCTGTCGATGCTCTTTCTGTCGGTAAGTGGCATTGTGATGTGGTGGAAGCGTCGCCCGAAGGGTGGCGGTGCCCGCCTCTTCGCGCCTGTCGTGTCCGAACCCGGCCCGTTGTGGAAGACCGGGGCGATCATCATGCTCGCCGTTTCGCTGCTCTTCCCGCTTTCGGGTGCGGTGCTGGTGGCGGTGTTGCTGCTGGACTTCATCGTGCTGCGCCATATCAAGCCGCTGAAGCGGATCGTCAGCTGATCGATCCCCATCCGGAAAGGGCGGCTTTGGCCGCCCTTTTCATATCTGGCCGGAGGACGCGCGAAGGCTTGCCACTTCCGCATCGGTCAAAGGCCGCACGGCCCCCTTTTCCAACTCGCCCAGCGTCAGGTCGCCGATAGCGACGCGCACAAGGCGCAGACACTCGGCGCCCAATGCCTCCAGCATGCGGCGGATCTGGCGGTTCTTGCCCTCTTCCAGCACCACCTCAATCCATGCGTTGCGATCCCCCTCGCGCAAGGCGGTGACGCGGGCCGCCTTCAGGAACTCGCCATCATGGGTAACGCCCGCCTCCATGGCCGCGATGAAGGCCGCATCGGGCAGACGGTCGATCTGCACATGATAGGTTTTCGCCACATGGGTTTGCGGGTCGAGCAAGGTCTGGGCAAAGCGCGTGTCGTTGGTGAAAAGCAGCAGTCCTTCGCTCGCCTTATCGAGCCTGCCGACCGGCGAGAGATGGGCATGGTCCAACGCCTTGAGGCAATCAAAGACGGTTGCACGGCCTTGCGGATCGTGCCGCGTCGTCACCAGCCCGCGCGGCTTGTTGAGCATGTAATAGACATGCGCCTCGGCCACCACCGCCTTGCCATCGACGGCGATGCGGTCGGCGACGATATCGACCCAGCTTTCGCGATCCGTGACCTTGCGGCCATTGACCGAAACGCGGCCTTCAGCAATCAGCGCCTCGGCCTGCGTGCGCGAACAGAAGCCAAGCTTCGACAGCGCACGCGCCAGCGTGGCGCGCTGGCCTTCCGCGACCTTCCCCTTTGGCTGTCCTGCTGCCGGTTTTTGCGGCCTGCGCTTGTCTTTCATGGGTCTTTCCCGTGACATGTCACCGTCAATAACCCGAAGTTTCGGCCAAGGGGAATATGGATTGATTGATTTCGCGGACGGATTAGCACAAAAGCGGCTGAGGATCATTGCCAAGAGGAAAGGCCGCTTCGATGGATGAGATTACCCGCGAACTTGTGACGCTGCGCGACTACTGGCGTTATGCCACCTCGCGGTTCGGTGCGGCAAACCTCAGCTATGGCCATGGCACCTCGACGGCGAGTGACGATGCGGCGTTTCTGCTGCTCGATTCGCTCGACCTGCCGATTGATGTGCTGGACCCGTTCCTCGACGCGAAGCTTCTGCCTTCGGAGCGCCAGCTTCTGGCCGAGCGCATCGAAACCCGCGTGACGACGCGCAAGCCCTCCTCCTACATCACGGGCCGCTCCTACATTCAGGGCATGCGCTTCCATGTCGATGAGCGGGTGATCGTGCCGCGCTCGCATATCGGCGAAATCCTCTTTGCCGAATATCTGAACCCGCAGGGCTCGTCCTTCCTGCCCGATCCGATGATGGTGGAAAGCGCCGTCGATATCTGCACCGGTTCCGGCTGTCTGGCCGTGCTCGCCGCCAAATTCTTCCCGCAGGCCGCAGTCGATGCCGTCGATCTTTCAGCCGATGCGCTGGAAGTCGCAAAGCTCAACCTCGCCGAACACGAGGTGGAGGAACAGGTGACGCTTCATGAGGGTGATCTGTTTGCGCCGCTTCAAGGCCGCACATACGACCTCATCATCACCAATCCGCCCTATGTGGACCACGCCGCCCTTGCCGGTTATCCGCCGGAATATCAGGCCGAACCGCTGATGGCGCATGATGGCGGCGAGGACGGGCTTGATCTGGTGCGCCAGATTCTGGCCGAGGCGGGCGATCACCTGAACCCCGGCGGCGGCATGATCTGCGAAATCGGCTCGGGTCGCGAAATCCTTGAAGAGGAATTTCCGCATCTCGACTTCCTGTGGCTGGAAACGACGGAATCGCAGGATGCCGTGTTCTGGATTTCCGCCGAAGCGCTCGGCGTTGAAGACGTTGAATAAAAAGTGACCCGCCGCACGATGGGCGGCGCGGCGGGTCGTTTTTGAGGTTGCGGACACCGGAGTGGGGGGAAGCGCCGCGACCTCAAAAATCCCAGTCTTCGTCCTCGGTCGCCACCGCCTTGCCCATGACGTAGGACGAGCCGGAGCCGGAAAAGAAGTCGTGGTTTTCATCGGCATTCGGCGAGAGAGCCGAGAGAATGGCCGGATTGACCTTGCAGGCTTCCGCCGGGAAGAGCGCCTCATAGCCAAGGTTCATCAGCGCCTTGTTGGCGTTGTAGTGGAGGAATTTCTTCACATCCTCGGAAAGGCCGACACCATCGTAGAGCGCTTCGGTGTACTTCGCCTCGTTGTCGTAAAGCTCCAGCAGAAGATCAAAGGCGAAGTCCTTCACCGCCTGCCGTTCGGCTTCAGTCATCTTTTCCTGCGCGCGCTGGAATTTGTAGCCGATGTAATAACCATGCACCGCCTCGTCGCGGATGATGAGGCGAATGAGGTCTGCGGTGTTGGTGAGCTTGGCCCGGCTTGACCAGTACATGGGCAGATAAAAGCCCGAATAGAACAGGAAGCTTTCGAGGAAGACGCTCGCCACCTTCTTCCTCAGCGGATCGCCACCATCATATTCACGCATGATCAGCGCAGCCTTGCGCTGCAAAAACTCGTTTTCCTCCGACCAGCGATAGGCTTCGTCCACATCGGGCGTCGAGCACAGCGTCGAAAAAATCGAGGAATAGGAGCGGGCATGAACCGCTTCCATGAAGGAGATGTTGGAAAGCACCGCCTCCTCATGCGGGGTGGCGCTATCGGCCATGAGACGCACCGCGCCGACGCCGTTCTGGATGGTGTCGAGCAGCGTCAGGCCGGTGAAAACGCGGATCGTCAGCTGCTGTTCTTCCGGCTTCAGCGTCGCCCAGGAGGGAATGTCGTTCGACAGCGGCACCTTTTCCGGCAGCCAGAAATTGGAGGTCAGACGGTTCCAGACTTCCAGATCCTTGTCGTCCTCGATGCGGTTCCAGTTAATGGCCCGGACGCGGGAGACGGGCTTGATGGCAATGTTCATGGTCTTGTCCTTTGATCGATTGAGGCCGCCCCTCACCCCGCCTCCGCTGCGCTCGGCGCACCCTCTCCCCGCAAGCGGGGCGAGGGGGACCGGAAGCGTCGCGGCTTGATCCCTTCGCCCCGTTTACGGGGAGAAGGTGCCGGCAGGCGGATGAGGGGCCAGCGCTGGGCCATGGCCCGAATTCACAACGTGCAGGACACGCAGCCCTGGACCTGCGTTCCTTCGAGCGCCATCTGGCGCAGGCGGATGTAGTAGATGGTCTTGATGCCCTTCTTCCACGCGTAGATCTGGGCGCGGTTGATGTCGCGGGTGGTGGCCGTATCGCGGAAGAAAAGCGTCAGCGACAGGCCCTGATCCACATGCTGCGTCGCCGCCGCGTAGGTATCGATGATCTTGTCCGGGCCGATCTCGTAGGCATCCTGATAATATTCGAGGTTGTCGTTATCGAGATAGGGTGCCGGGTAATAGACGCGGCCGATCTTGCCTTCCTTGCGGATTTCGATCTTCGAGACGATGGGGTGGATCGAAGAGGTCGAGTGGTTGATGTAGGAGATCGATCCCGTCGGCGGCACGGCCTGCAGGTTCTGGTTATAGAGACCCGTTGCCATGACGCGCAGTTTCAGCGCCTGCCAGTCTTCCCGTGTCGGGATGGCGATGCCTGCCTTCTCAAAAAGGTCGGCAACACGCTGGGTTTCCGGCTGCCAGTCCTGCTCTGTATATTTGTCAAAATACGTGCCCGAAGCGTAAGCCGAGTTTTCGAAACCCTTGAAGCTTTCGCCGCGTTCTTCGGCCAGAAGGTTCGAGGCGCGGATGGCGTGATAGGCCACCGTGTAGAAATAGATATTGGTGAAATCGACGCCTTCCTTCGAGCCGTAGAAAATGCGTTCACGGGCGAGAAACCCGTGCAGGTTCATCTGGCCAAGGCCGATGGCGTGGCTTTCGGCATTACCGCGGGCAATCGACGGCACCGAACCAATATGGCTCATGTCGGAGACCGCCGTCAGCGCCCGGATGGCCGTTTCCACGGTGCGGCCCAGATCGCCGGAATCCATGGCGGCGGCAATGTTCAGCGAGCCGAGATTGCAGGAAATATCCTTGCCAAGATGGGCATAGCCCAGATCCTCGTCAAAGCGGCTTTCCTCCGAGACCTGCAGGATTTCCGAGCAGAGGTTCGACATGGTGACGCGCCCGGCAATCGGGTTGGCGCGGTTCACCGTATCCTCGAACATGATGTAGGGATAACCGCTCTCGAACTGGATTTCGGCAATCACCTGGAAGAAATCGCGGGCCTTGATCTTCTTCTTGGCGATGCGCGGATCATCGACCATTTCGCGGTACTTTTCCGTCACCGAAATCTCGGTGAGCGGCACACCATAGATGCGCTGAACATCATAGGGCGAGAAGAGGTACATATCCTCATTGTCGCGCGCCAGCTCAAACGTGATGTCGGGGATGACCACACCGAGCGACAGCGTCTTGATGCGCACCTTCTCGTCGGCATTCTCGCGCTTGGTGTCGAGAAAACGCATGATATCCGGGTGGTGGGCGTGAAGATAAACAGCCCCCGCCCCCTGGCGCGCGCCCAACTGGTTGGCGTAGGAAAAGCTGTCTTCCAAAAGCTTCATGACCGGCAGGACGCCCGAAGACTGGTTTTCGATCTGCTTGATCGGTGCCCCGGCCTCGCGAATATTGGTGAGCGAGAGTGCTACGCCGCCGCCGCGCTTGGAAAGCTGCAGCGCCGAATTGATGGCACGGCCAATCGATTCCATGTTGTCTTCGACGCGCAGCAGGAAGCAGGAGACAAGCTCGCCGCGCTGCTTTTTGCCCGCATTGAGGAAAGTGGGCGTGGCAGGCTGGAAGCGGCCTGCCATGATCTCGTCAACCAGATCGGTTGCGAGCTTTTCATCGCCGCGCGCCAAAGCCAGCGCCACCATGCAGACGCGGTCTTCATAGCGTTCCAGATAGCGCTTACCGTCAAAGGTCTTCAGTGTGTAGGACGTGTAATACTTGAACGCCCCGAGGAAGGTCGGAAAGCGGAACTTCTTGTCATAGGCACGGTCGAACAGGTCGCGCACGAAGTTGAAGGCATATTGGTCGAGCACTTCCTGCTCGTAATAGCCTTCGGTGACCAGATAGCCGATCTTCTCCCGAAGATTATGGAAGAACACGGTATTCTGGTTGACGTGCTGGAGGAAATATTGCCGCGCCGCCAGCCGGTCCTTGTCGAACTGGATGGTGCCGTCCTCGCCGTAAAGGTTCAGCATGGCATTGAGCGCATGGAAATCCAGCGCGGTTTCGCTCGCCTTCGGCGTTTTCGTGAGGGTCATCTGGTCCAAAACTGTTCAAGTCCCTTGCTGACATTGTCGAGATCCTCCGCCGTGCCGATGAGTTCGAAACGGAAGAGGAAGGGCACGCCGCATTTGGCGGCGATGATGTCGCCCGCCAGCGCGTAAGCCGTGCCGAAATTGGTATTGCCGGAAGCAATCACGCCGCGAATTTGGGCGCGGTTGTGCTCATCGTTCAAAAAGCGGATGACCGGCTTTGGCACCGCGCCCTTGACCTCGCCGCCGCCATAGGTGGGCGTGATGAGCACAAAAGGGCCATCGGCGCGCGGCGGTGGCGCATCCGGCTCCAGCGGCAGGCGAAGGGCGGGCAAGCCCAGTTTTTCCACGAAGCGGTGCGTATTGCCCGAACGGCTGGAGAAATAGACAAGTCCGCCCATCGCCCGACGCTCCTGCTTACGAAAGGCTGCCGATCATATCCGGGCGGAACCCCGCCCAGTGCATGTCGCCCGCCACGACAACCGGCACCTGTCGATAACCAAGGCCCGCGACATGCTCATAGGCATCCTGATCCTTGGAAATATCGATGACCTCATAGGAAACGCCCTGCCGATCAAGGGCGCGGGTGGTGGCGGTGCATTGGACGCAGGCGGGCTTGGAATAGACGGTGACGTTCATGGTTTTCCTCGTGGATTGAATTGGGCGCATAGAAGAGCGTTCCGGCAGCGGAACTGCCGGGCAAAGGAGATGGCATAGCGTTTGGGGACGCCTAGAGCGTGATGCGGCTAAACGGGGTTACGATCCGCGCGCGAGAACGGACGAATAAGCGGTCTGGTACATGGACTTCACCCCGAAGCTCTTTTGGCAGGCGCAAGGGGAAACGGCGCGACCGGCAACGCCGGACACGAACCGTACCCTCCGGACACCCCGCCGGTGGACGATGACACGTTTGAGGCAGGTCTCCTGGCTTGCGGGTCATCGCAACCATCCCGCCTTCCCGGGCTTTCACCCAGTGGCATTTCCGGAACGGTTGCTCGCCGCTTACAGTTGCGGGGGCAGCTTCGGGTTTGCCGCTTCATGCGGCGCACCGAATTCCCGTCTTAGCCCGCGATCTTTCGAATCACGGGAACCTCAGACACAACATATAGTGTTCCATGGTGAATTTTCCGTCAACTTCTATTGTCCGTGATCCACATGGCATTTTTGCCGCAGCCTCTTCACGCCTTGGGCAAAGCGCCTTAAAACAAGGCCAAACAGCATTTCGGAACGGCCATGTCGAAAACCACGCGCGCCACCCAGACGCTTGCCAAGGCGGGCGTTTCTTTTGAAACCGTGACCTATGAATACGATCCGGAAGCGCCGCGTGTCGGCCTTCAGGCCGCCGAAGCCATTGGCGAAAGCCCGCGCCGCGTCTTGAAAACGCTGATGGCAACGGTGGATGGCAAGCCGGTCTGCGCCGTCATTCCCTCCGATTGCGAAGTGAGCATGAAGAAGCTCGCCGCCGCCTTTTCCGGCAAGTCCGCCGAGATGATGAAGCCCGTCGATGCGGAACGGCTGACGGGGTATCACGTCGGCGGCATCAGCCCCTTCGGCCAGAAGAAGATCGTGCCGACCGCCATCGAGGCGAGCGCACTCGAAGAGGCCTATGTCTATATGAACGGCGGGCAGCGGGGCCTTCAGGTGCGGCTTAACCCGAAAGCCGCCCTCCTCGCCCTGAAAGCCAAGGCCGCGCCCCTGATTGCCTGAGGCGGATTCCCCTTTGCCACCTGATGGTCTATCGTCCCTCTCCCCGATCCCGATAAAAGCAGGTTTTCCATGACGCTCGATAACCCCGCCATCATTGATCCGATCAAGCTTGCCCGGCTGGCGCTGACCGCCGTGAAGGTTGGCCTTCGGCTGGAAAAGGGGCAGGATCTGGTGATCACCGCGCCGATTGCCGCGCTGCCGCTGGTGCGCCTCATCACCGAAGAAGCCTATAAGGCCGGTGCCGGACTGGTCACGACCTTCTATTCCGATGAAGCGGCAACCCTTGCCCGATACGCCCATGCGCCGGACGAAAGCTTCGACCGGGCGAGCGGCTGGCTTTATGAAGGCATGGCCAAGGCCTATGCCGGAAACGCGGCGCGGCTGGCCATTTCCGGCGACAATCCGATGATGCTGGCTGCGGCCGATCCGGCCAAGGTGGCGCGCGCCAACCGGGCCAATTCCATGGCCTACAAGCCCGCACTTGAGAAGATTTCCAACTTCGACATCAACTGGAACATCGTTTCCTATCCGAACCCCTCCTGGGCGCGGCAGGTGTTTCCTGATCTGCCGGAAGACGAAGCTGTCCACAAGCTGGCGGAGGCCATCTTTGCCGCTTCGCGTGTTGATCGCGATGATCCGGTTGCGGCCTGGGCCGAGCACAATGCCAGCCTCAAGACGCGCTCCAGTTGGCTGAACGACAAGCGCTTTTCGGCACTCCACTTCACCGGCCCCGGCACGGACCTGACCGTGGGGCTTGCCGATGATCACGAATGGCATGGTGGCGCCTCGACGGCCAATAACGGCATTACCTGCAACCCGAATATCCCGACCGAGGAAGTGTTCACCACGCCGCATGCGCTGCGCGTTGAAGGCACGGTGTGCTCGACCAAGCCGCTGTCGCATCAGGGCACGCTGATCGATGATATTCAGGTGCGTTTCGAGGGCGGGCGTATCGTCGACGCCAAGGCTTCACGCGGCGAAGAAGTGCTGTTGAAGGTGCTCGATACGGATGAAGGCGCGCGCCGTCTAGGCGAAGTGGCACTGGTGCCGCATTCCTCGCCGATTTCGGCAAGCGGCATTCTCTTCCTCAACACGCTGTTTGACGAAAACGCCTCGTGCCACATCGCGCTTGGCCAGTGCTACTCGAAGTGCTTCCTGAATGGCGCAAGCCTTTCGCAGGACGAGATCACGGCCAAGGGCGGCAATTCCAGCCTGATCCATATCGACTGGATGATCGGCTCGGACCAGGTGGACATTGACGGCATCACCGCCGATGGCAGCCGCGTTGCCGTGTTCCGCAAGGGCGAATGGGCCTGAGCCACTTACCTCAGTTCAAGAACCTGACGGCGCACCTTTTCCAGATGCGCCGTCAACTGCGGTTCCTTCTGACGATCCATATCGTGCAGGTTGAGCATGCGGAATTGGACGCCGCGCCCGCAGCACACGGCCAGGCCGCGCTTTAAAATGCGGCGCACGGGATCGCCCATATAGAATTTCACCAGCCACCAGGGCGAGCCCGTGGTGGTGAAGGCCCAGAAATGGCGAATATTCGTCAGGCCGGGGCGAATGCGTCCACCGTCCAAATCATGCAGGAAGGCCGTATCCGGCGCAAAAACGCGGTCGAAAAAACCTTTCAGGATGGCCGGGAAATTGAACCACCATTGCGGGAAGACAAGGAACAGCCCTTCCGCCGCCTTCAGGCGTGCAATCAGCGGATCGACGCCGGACGCGGTAAAAGGCCGGTCGAAATAACCGCGCCGTTCCGCCTGCGTCAGTTCCGGCTCAAAACCCTCGGAGTAGAGGTCCAGAAAATCCACCGTATGGCCGTTCTCTTCCAGCGCCGTCTTCACCGTCGCGGCAATCGACGCCGCATAGCTTTCGGGCAGAGGGTGGGCGAGAACGAGAAGGATATGCATGCGAAAACCTCAAAACAGGCTGCCCTGACCGGAAGAACCCTTCTCCGGACGGGGATTGCGCTTTTTTAGCGCTGACGGGGCAGGAGCAGCAGGCAGCGCCGGCTCGGGCGCGCTTCCACCCACGGTGGCCACCACTCTACCATCGGCAAACTGAATTTGGACGGCCTCCAGCGTCATCGCAGCTTCGGCGCGAGTGACAACCCGGTCCTGACCGTCGCGAATGACCGCATATCCGCGCTTCAGCACGTTATCGTAAGAGAGCGATTGCAGCATGCGCTCCTGCGCCGCCAAGGTCTGGCGATGATGCCGGATGACGGTGCCGATGGCCGTTTCAACACGCCCGGACAGCGAGACAAGGCGTTCGCGCTTGCGGCCCGTGTCCCCGGAAAGACGCTCGGGAAATGCACGCAGCGCCACATCGGCGCGCTCCACCCGACCCCGGGCGGCGAGAAGATTGCGCTCCACGATACGTTCGATGCGGGCAAGCTTTTCGGCCAGCGTCTGACGCTGCTGGCTGATGCGGGCCGATAGCATGTCGGGGCGCAGGCGAAGGGCCACCTTTTCCAGCGTGCGCCGCTTGGTGAGTGCCGTCATTTCCAGACCGCGCCCCAGACCGGCTGCCGCTTCATCGAAGCGGCGACGCGGCAGGGCCAGCAACTGGTCTAGCGAGGGCAAGGCCCGGACGAGGGAGCGCAGCGCCTGACCCCGGTTCTGCATCTGGCGCGACATGGCCCCTTGCAGGCGGGCCGAAAGGCTGGCGATCTGCGCTTCCAGCTCTGCCTTCACAGGCAGCGCCATTTCTGCCGCCCCGGTGGGCGTCGGCGCGCGCACGTCAGCGGCGTGGTCGATCAGTGTCCAGTCCGTTTCATGGCCGACGGCGGAAATCAGCGGAATGCGGCTGGCGGCAGCGGCCCGCACCACACTCTCGTCGTTGAAGCTCCAGAGGTCCTCGAGACTGCCGCCGCCGCGCGCCACGATCAGTACATCCGGTCGCGCGATTTCGCCGTCTTCCGGCAGGGCATTAAAGCCCTCGATGGCGCGCGCCACTTCGTCGCCAGAGCCTTCGCCCTGCACCTTGACCGGCCAGACCACCACATGGACGGGAAAGCGATCCGCAATGCGGTGCAGGATGTCGCGAATGACCGCCCCGGTCGGCGAGGTGACGACGCCGACGACCATCGGCAGATAGGGCAGCGGCTTCTTGGCAGCTTCATCGAAGAGGCCTTCGGCGGCCAGCTTGCGGCGGCGTTCCTCCAAAAGCGCCATCAGCGCGCCGACGCCCGCAGGCTCAAGGCTTTCGATGACGATCTGGTATTTCGATGAGCCGGGGAAGGTTGTGACCTTGCCGGTGGCGATGACTTCCATGCCCTCTTCCGGGCGAAACTTCAGCCGTCCAAACGTGCCTTTCCAGATCACCGCATCGATGCGGGACTTGTCATCCTTCAGGGAAAAATAGGCATGGCCGGAGGAATGCGGGCCGCGATAGCCGGAAATCTCGCCGCGCAGGCGGATGTGATCGAAGGCCGTCTCGATGGTGCGCTTGATCGAGCCGGAAAGCTCCGAAACCGTAAACTCGGCAAGGTTGCTCGGGGAATCATCAAAAAATGCGCTCATGGGACTTTATCGCATGGCTGAACGGGGAAAACGAAGCGAATTTCGGCTTGTTCCTCAAGGCAGACACGGCTTTTTCATCGGCATGGCGCGGGACGGCGACACAATCGAGACATCGTTTTCTCAAGTGTCAGGAGCCACCATGCCCGATCTCTTTGCCAATGTTCACCCTTCCCTGTCCGGTCCGGCCACGTCGGCGTTTTCCGTGACGCCCAGCGATACGGCGGAATTTTCGACGCCGCCGCGCGCGCTCTACGTGGGCGGCGATGGCGATCTGGCGATCAAGACGCTTTCGGGCGATGTGGTCACGCTGACCTCTGTCGCGGGCGGCAGCATTCTGCCGATCCGGGTCGCCCGCGTTCTCTCCACCGGCACCACGGCCACCGGCATCGTGGGTCTTGTCTGATGCTGGGCCTTGCCTTTTCCCCCTGGCGGGGCGCTTCGCGCCGCCGCTGGCCGAAACCGGGTGAGAATACGATCACCGCCTTTTCGGGCGGTACGCTCGGCCCCGGTTTGATCGCCGATTTCAAACGCCGCCGCTTTGCTCTGCCGAAATCCATGACGGCGGCGCAGATTCTGGCCGCCACCCCGGCCCAGATTGCCGCCGCCCTCAAATCCACCGCCTTTGCCGATCTCTTCGACTTCGCACGCGCCAGTGCGGCGACCTATTTCGATGCCTCCGGCACACTTGTCACGGCAGACATCAACCAGCCGCGCTTTGCCGCCGATGGGCTTTTGCTGGAAGGCCCGGCCACCAACTTCATCCGCAATTCGGTGCTGGGGGGAGCGGTGGTGGGTGCTTTGGGCAGTGGCGGTCAGCTTGCAACCAACCTGTCCATGTCGGCAGCCGTTGGCGGCGATCTGGTGACATCGGTTGCGGCCATCGGTGTCGAGTCTGGCTATGCCTATATCGACATCCGGTTCGTCGGGCAGAATACGACGCCGCGTTACCTCAATCTGGAATCATCCACCACCATTCCAGCCGTTGCGGGGGATGCCCGTCTTTTCTCGGCCATGGTGCGTCTGGTCGCTGGATCGCTGGCGAACACGTCCGATCTTCAGATCGTGCTGTCTGAGCGCAATACGTCCGGAACGAATGCCACCGGGTCCCTTGCCACCGGCGTGGATATCAAACCGACCATCACGTCGGGCGCACGGCGTTCCCTCTCGCGCACGATAGCGGCGGCGGATGCCGCCTATGTCTTGCCCTATCTCCGCATTCCTGCCGCCACTGGCCCGGTCGATTTTACACTGCGGCTCGCGTTGCTTCAGTGCGAGGCGGGCCTTGAGGCGTCATCGCCGATCATGACCAATGGCAGCGCCGTGACGCGTGCTGCCGACAATGCCAAGCTCTCGGCCAAGGCAGCGGCGGTTCTTCAGCGTGTAAGCGCTGGTCTGCTCATCCAAGGCAGCGGAACCAAGGGGGCTTATGGTCGTATCATTGGCGGTTCGACAGGTTCGACTGGACAGATGATCAGTCTGTCTTCAACTGAAAATGCAGTCCGCATCGGTCGTGCGGCGCCAACGACAATTGCGGCCGTGACAACGCCGCTCCCCAATTTTGGTCTGGCAGCGGGCTGGAGCGATAGCGGCCGTGCTGGCAGCTATCAAGGATCTGCCACCGTTGTGGCAGCATCCGTGCTCGATGTCGATTTGAGCAACATCTATATCGGACGTGATGGGAGCGGCAACTTTGCGCCCGGTTATTATCGTCAGTTTGTCGCATGGCCCGCACGACCGGCCGATGCGGCGCTTGCCGGAAAGGCGGTTGCCTATGTTTGATTATCTTCTTTGCTATCCGACCGAGGCCGAGCGTCCCGCTGTTCCATCCGGTCTCGCCGCCTTCGAGGATGGGGCCGGGCGCACCTGGATGCCGGTGTCTTGCATTCTGGATGAAGGAACGTTCGACCCGGCGACAGGTGAGGTTATCACGCCCCCCGTTCTTGCACCGGGCTTGTGGATGGTCGTGCGGGCGAAAACCCGCCAAGCCGACCTTGAGGCCGATCCGTCCTGCCTGATCGTCACCGACAGCGAACGGGCCGCCAAGGGGCTGCCTTTCGTGCTGGTCTGCAAACTCTTGCCCGAGACCCCGCTCGGGCGTGTTTCACCCGTCTTTGCCGGTGACGCCTATCCCTTTCCGCAAGGCCCGGCGAGCGGTCTTTTGCCCCTGATGGTGGAGGATGCCTGACGCCAAACACAAACGTGATCGATGAGGCCGCATGCAAGCCATTTTTAACGGGTGATCTGTATATTCGCAGGAACTGAAAATAAATCGGGAGGAGCCCGGATGATTTTCGTCACCACCATGTGCATCGGCCTTGCTGCCGCATTGACCCGCTCGGCGGCGTCGATCACGGTTTGCGCCCTTGCCCTGCTCTCGACCCTGACGCTTGCAGCCTTTGCGGCTGCGACGCTTTCGGTTTCTGAATTCCTTTCGGCGATTGCCGGTTACAATAGCGGCCTGTTTGCTTTCGTGCTTCTGCTTCTGGCGGGTTGGCCCTCGGCCACGACCGTCAACAACCGCCACTGACGCATTCCGCTTCTTTCAACGAAAACGCCCCGGTCGAAAGGCCGGGGCGTTTTTGTTTGGGTCGTAGCGGGCGGGCTCAGCCGCCGCTTGCCTCGGTTTCGATCACCTTGAAGAGGCGCAAGCCAGAACCCGGCACTTTCGGCAGCGGGCGCAAGTAGGACGGCAGCCGGTTGACGGCGAGGTCGGCGTAAAGACCGTTCGGCGCCAGCTTGGTAATCTCACGGGTTTGCGTATCGGTGGCGCAATAGGCGAGGTAGGATGCCTTGGAACCGCGCAGGAAGGCCATGGCTTCCCTTGCGCTGGCCAGACCGATGTGCAGTTCGGTGAGCATGCCGGCCTGATTGCGGTGATAGGGCGCCGTCAGAACACTGTGATTGGTAAAGCGCAGCAGCGGAACGCCGACGGAATTTGAAGCGACGACAACGCCAGCAGGCAGATCGACCAGACCCGAAACCGCCGTCTCGGTCGTGCAGCTTGGGGCCGCCACGCCATCTTCGTCGGTGTCCGTCGACCGTATGCCCTGAATGCTGTTGAGGATGCCCTTGGCCCCTTCGGTCGGTGCAACGCCTGCAACAACCCATGCGGACGGCACAGAGGCCAGGGTCACGGCAAAGAAAATCGCACCGGCGGCAATGTTTTGCGGCTCGGCATTGGCGATGCGACGCAGTTCGGCGATCAGCAGCGACAACGGCACGATGGCCAGCATATTGGCGAAGACCGCACCGCGCACCTGAACCAGTGCAATGCCCCAAGCCATCAAGAGAAGGAGAAGCAGCACGGCATGCCCTTCGCGGCGGTCGTCGCGCAGGATGCGCATGACCGAGACCGCAATGGCGAAGAAGCCGGTGGCGTAAAAGCCGCCCAACGTGGCCGGTTCCGAGCGGATTTCCGAAAAGATCGACTGGGCTTCGACGATCTTGTCGAGCCAGAGCGTGACGAGCAGCGGATCGAGATCCGCCAGCGGATTACCGAGGCACTTCGGTGCGATGATGACGGCAGCAGCGAGCACCACGGCACCGTTGGCACCGGCTGCGGCAAGACGTCCCTTCAGGGTCCACTCGCTGCCGTAGCGCGCTGTCAGCGCCATGCCGAGACCACCGAGCGTGGCCAAAGCGTAGAAGCCGAGCGACAGGCTATCGCAGGTCACAGCCGAATAGCGCGAGGGCGGAACGGTCGCGAAAAACAGAACGGAAACGGCAATGGCGAGCGCAAGGCCATAGGCCATGGCCGCCGGACGGAACGCGCTGCCGTGATAGACCCACAAGGCGGTGACGCCGAGGCAGGCCGCCGCGATCAACGGCGTGGTTTCGGCCCCGATGGCAATGGCAATGGCCGCCAAGACGCCCCCGACGGCGTAGTTCGTCGCTCCATAACGGCTGTCGAGCAGCACGGCGGCAAGACCGGCCACCAGCACAAGCTGGGCATTGTGGTGGTCAATGGCACCCGGCAGAAACTTGTTGGTGGAGATGACCAGAAGGCCCGTCAAAGCCATGGCAATGTTCATGGCGGCATAACCGCCGAGGCGGCGCGCGCCAAGGCCCACGGCGACGATGAGCAGCGGCACGAAAAGGAGCGGCCAGATGGTGACGGCCAGCACTTCAGCGCGATGTGCATCGGTGAACAGACCAAACAGCAGGATCAGCCCGGCAATCGGCGCATCGATGACGCGCGACCAGTGCATGAGCGTGCCGCCATTCAGACCAAGGCGATACTGCATCATATCGAACCAGCCCTGCCCGGCCAGAAGATCGCGCACTTCGACCAGACGCATGCCGTCGTCATTGTCGGCACCGACATAATCCCTGGCATTGGGAATGTTCAGCGCGAGAATGACGGCCACAGCCAAAATGCTGAAAACAATCGCCATCAGCGGCAAACGCTGCCACCAGACAAGCGCTTCCACCTCATCCTGCCGCGTTTCCACATTGCCAGCACCGGCTGGCCAATGAAATGCGTTCGTCATGCCGCACGTCCTCGAAATTCTGATCGTGCGGCAACCTAGCCTTAACCTAATCAAGAAATAGTAAAGGCTTGCGGCGGGATGAGCCTGCCGGTGGATTTTCGAGAGTTTTGAGTGGAAATCATGAACGCACCCATCCCTGCCTCCGCATGCAGCTCGCTCGATATTGCCGTGCTTCTGCCTTGCTATAACGAAGCGGCAACGATTGCCGATGTGGTGCACGGCTTCAGGTCGGTTTTCCCCTCCGCCCGCATCTATGTCTACGACAACAATTCCACCGACGGAACGGCGCTGCAGGCGCTGGTGGCAGGGGCCATCGTCCGGCAGGAGCGTCGTCAGGGCAAGGGCAATGTGGTGCGGCGCATGTTCGCCGACATCGACGCCGATGTTTACATCATGGCCGATGGCGACGGCACCTATTCGCCGACGGATGCGCCCGCCCTTTTGAACGCCATGCTGGCCGAGGGGGCTGATATGGCCGTAGGCACGCGCCGTGGCGTGCATGATGATGCGGGCCGTCAGGGCCATGCCTTCGGCAACCGCATTTTCAACCACCTCTACCGGCAGATGTTCGGCAACGACTTCAACGATATTTTCTCAGGCTACCGCGCCTTCACCCGCCGCTTTGCCAAAAGCTTCCCGGCCGTTTCCAACGGTTTCGAGACCGAAACCGAAATGTCTGTGCATGCCTCGCGCCTGAAAATGCCGGTGATCGAGATCGAGCTTGATTATGGCCGACGTCCCGAGGGTTCGCATTCGAAGCTTTCCACCTTCCGCGATGGCTGGAAGATCCTGAAAATGTTCGCCATGCTGATGAAGGAAACGCGCCCCTTTGCCTTCTTCGGGTTGATCAGCGCCGCCACCATGCTCATGGGCCTGATGATGGCCATGCCGGTTCTCGTTGAATATTTCGATACCGGGCTTGTGACGCGGATGCCGACCTGGGTTCTGTCCGTCACGCTGATCGGCATGTCCTTCCTGTCGTTTACCGCCGGCTTGATCCTCGATTCTCTGGCGCGTGCCCGCTACGAGCATCTGCGGCTCGTTTATAACGCCCATGCGCCGGTGCTGATGCAGACCACCTCGTTCAATACGATCGCAAGCGGCGCAACCGCCAGCGAAGCCAAGGCACGGGACGCGGCATGAAACGGATCGCGCTCTTCCTGATCGCAGGTGGCAGCGGCTTTCTGGTCGATGCCGGTGTGCTCTGGCTGATGCTCAACCTGACCCCGGCCGGCCCCTATCTGGGCCGCGCCGTCGCCATTCTGGTGGCCATGGGCTTTACCTGGTTCTTCAACCGCACCTTCACCTTCGGGCGCTCTAACCGCTCGATTGCGGCAGAAGGCCTTCGCTACGGCACGGTGGGCGTGGTGACGGCGCTGACCAATTATGGCCTTTACGCCGCCCTTCTCTTCACCATTCCCATGCTGCAGCCGTTTGCCGCGCTGGTCTTTGCCTCGATCGGCGCGATGGGACTTTCCTTCTTCGGTTACTCCCGCTACGTCTTTCAGCCGCGTTGATTTCCTTTACGGAAATCCTGAAAGCAGGAAGGACTGACAGGCATGAGTGTGATCATCCGTGACGCTGCCCCCGGTGATGAAGCCCGCTGGCGGGAATTGTGGGCCGGTTACACGACCTTCTATCAGGTCGACGTGCCGGAGGATGTGACCGCTTCCGTCTGGCAGCGTGTCTTCAGCCCGGCCTCGCCGCTTTTCATGCGTGTGGCAGAGGTGGATGGCGCGGTGGAAGGCTTTGCCATTTGCCTGACGCATGAAGGCACCTGGGTGAAGGAACCTTTGCTTTATCTCGAAGACCTGTTCCTCGACGCGCGTTTGCGCGGTCGCGGCATCGGCAAGGCGCTTCTCGATGATCTCGTGGCGATGTGCAAGGCAAAGGGCTGGAGCCGCCTCTACTGGCACACGAACGAGGACAATGCGACCGCCCGCAAGCTCTATGATCAGTATGTCAAATCAGACGGGCACGTGCGCTATCGCATGAGTTTTTGAGCGCCCTCAGGCCCGCTGGCGGAAATAATCCACAAAAGCCCTGAGCGCCGGGCGCATCTGCCGCCGCGAGGGGTAGTAGATATAAAAGCCGTCAAAGGGCGGGCACCAGTCTTCCAGAACCCGGATCAGGCGGCCATCTTCCATGGCCCCTTCAAGGCGCGCGCCGAAGAGATAGGCAAGGCCCGCGCCATCTAGCGCGGCGGCCAGCACCAGACGGTCGTCGCCCAGAATAAGGGGGCCATTGACGCCAACGGTCAGGACCTGCCCATCCTTCTCGAATTCCCAGCGATAGATCGCCCCGCTTGAAAAACGCCTGCGAATACAGGGGTAATTCACCAGATCATGCGGATGCTGCGGCTTGCCGTGGCGCTCGAAATAGGCCGGTGTCGCCACCACCGCGCCCCAGAGTGGCGAGCTTGCCTTGACGGCAATCATGTCGGCTTCCAGATGTTCCCCCAGACGCAGGCCCGCATCAAAACCCTGTTCGACAATATCAAGGAAGCGGTCATCGTTGACGAGTTCCAGCTCGATGTCGGGATAGAGGGTTACGAAACCGCCGAGACGCGGGGCGATGATATGTTCCGCCGCCAGACGAGGCAGGGTGATGCGCAGGCGGCCCGCCGGTTTTTCCCGCGTATCGGCCAGCGCTTCCACCGCCGCATCGATGCCTGAAAAGGCAGGGCGCAGGCTTTCCAGCAGGCGATGCCCCTCCTGCGTTGGCGAAACGCTGCGGGTGGTGCGGGCCAGGAGACGAATGCCGAGGCTTTCCTCGAGCGCTGCCACCGCATGGCTCACCGCCGAAGGGGCAATCCCCAGCTCCCGGGCGGCCATGCGGAAGCTGCGATGTTCGGCAACGGCGGCCAGAACCGCCAGACGGGAAAGCTGAATTCGATCCATTGTTCTATTGATTAGAATAATCCATTCCAAAGTCCAGCCATTATCACGTCAAATTGTCCGTTCTATCTTCCGTGCATCCTTCCACCTCCCAAAGGAACCCGGACATGGAACAGCGCTCGCTTGGAGAACACCTTACCGTTTCGGCCGTCGGACTTGGCTGCATGGGCATGAGTTACGCTTACGGCCCCGCCGATGAAGAACAATCCGTGGCCACCCTCAACCGCGCCGTCGAACTTGGCGTGACCTTTTTCGATACGGCGGAAATGTACGGCCCGTTCATCAACGAGGAACTGGTCGGGCGCGTTCTGAAGCCGGTGCGCGACAGGGTGGTGATTGCCACAAAGTTCGGCTTCAGGATCGACACCTCCCTGCCGCATGGCCAGAACATCACCGGCGTCGACAGCCGACCGGAGCATGTGAAGGCCGTGGCGGAGGCGTCGCTCAAGCGGCTCGGCACGGATGTCATCGATCTTTACTACCAGCACCGGGTCGACCCTTCGGTGCCGATTGAGGAAACGGTGGGTGCCATGGCCGATCTGGTGCGCGAGGGCAAGGTGAAGGCGCTCGGCCTCTCAGAGGCGAGTGCCGCCACCATCCGCCGGGCGCATGCCGTGCACCCGATTGCAGCCGTGCAGAGCGAATATTCCCTATGGAGCCGCGATCCGGAAGACAACGGCGTTTTCGACACCTGCCGGGAACTCGGAATCGGCTTCGTCCCTTATAGCCCGCTCGGTCGCGGCATGCTGACGGGGGCCATCCGCAAGACCGAGGATCTGGCTGCCAACGACTTCCGCCGCAGCCTGCCGCGCTTCCAGTCCGGTGCACTGGAAAGCAATACCGGGCTTTTGGAAACGCTGGAGGCCATGGCCACTCAAAAGGGCGTGACGGTCGCCCAACTGGCGCTTTCCTGGGTTCTGCATCAGGGTGACTTCATCGTGCCCATTCCCGGCGCCCGCAAGATCCCGCATCTTGAACAGAACGCGGCGGCTGCCGCCATTGCTCTCACGCCGGAGGACGTGGCGAAGCTTTCCACCGCGCTCGACCCTTCGCGCGTAAAGGGCAAGCGTTACTCGGACGCATCGCTCGCCATGACCAATCTTTAGAGTGTATCGGGTTCAGTCTGAACCAGACGGGTCGAAGTGGTTTTAGTCGGGCGTGTATTTCGGCGTCAGCATTTCGAAACGGTCGCGGATCGTGGCGCAGGTATCGCCGCCCAGACGGGCAATGGCATCAATGCCTGCCGGATCAACATGCAGGCGCTCGTCGACGATGCCCTCACGGTAATGGGCATAGACGATCTCGCCCAGTATGATCTGGCGGGACTTGCTCAGTTCCAGTGTGAGGTGGCGGCGGCATTCAAAGGCCGCAGGGGCTTCGGCAATCCATGGCGCCGCAATCTTTGCGCCCGGCATGGCGGTGAGGCCCGCCACCTGCAATTCATCCATGCCGCGCGGATATTTCGCCGCCGTCTGGTGCATGGCCTCGGCGATGGCGAACGACACGATGTTAACGGTGAAAACCTCCGTCATGCGGATGTTATGGGCCGTGTCCTTCAGCGACATGTCGGGATTGTTTTCCACGCCGAGCGCCAGAATGGGCGGATCGGCCGAAAGGCAGCCGAAGAAGCTGAAGGGGGCCGCGTTGAAGCGCCCCTCCCCATCCACGGTCGTGACCAGCGCGATGGGGCGCGGCACGATGGAGCCGATCATCAGCTTGTATTTGTCGCGCCCTGAAAGGGCCGTGAAATCAAAACCAGTTCGCTCTGCGTCCATCGCCGTTCCTCGTCGTTGTCCCAAAAGAAAAGGGGCCGGTGAACGGCCCCTTTGCATTTCCCATGGATCAGGCGCGCAATGTGCCGCCGGTGGCCTTGGCAACGCTTGCCACCACCTTCTGGGTCAGCGCTTCGAAATCCTCATCCGTCAGCGTGCGGTCAGACGGCTGGATCGTCACCTCGATGGCGATGGACTTCTTGCCTTCGCCAAGGCTTGCGCCCTCGAACACGTCAAACACATTGACGCTCGTGACCAGCTTGCGGTCGGCCCCTTGCGCGGCGCGCAGGACGGCCCCGGCTTCGACGGTCTTGTCGACCACGAAGGCGAAATCGCGCTTTACCGCCTGGAAGGGCGAAAGCTCAAGCGGCGGCTTGGTGCGGGTCGCCTTCTTCTTCGGTTCCGGCATGGCATCGAGATAGATTTCGAAGCCCGCAAAGGCCCCGGACACATCAAGCGTTGCCAGCGTCTTCGGATGGAATTCACCGAAATAGCCCAGCACGACCTTCGGGCCCATCTTGATCGTGCCGGAGCGGCCCGGATGATACCAATCCGGGGCACCGGCTTCGATCTGAACATTGCTCATCGGCAGGCCACAGGCTTCGATGACCGCCAGCGCATCGGCCTTGGCGTCATAGACATCCACCGGCTTGCCGCCACCCTTCGCCGTGTTCGACCACATGCGACCGGCCCCGGCAAGCGACGCCGTGCCGCGACGAATGCCGCCCGCCACGCGACGCTGGCCTTCCGGCTTGTCGGTCTCATAGGTGCCGGAGACTTCGAAGATCGCCACATCGCCAAAGCCCTTGTCGGCATTGCGGGCAGCTGCCGAAAGCAAGCCGGGCAGCAGCGAGGGGCGCATGTCCGACATATCGGCAGCGATGGGGTTGGCAAGCTTCAGCGCCGGGCTTCCGCCACCGAAAAGCTTCGCCTGTTCTTCCGAGATGAAGGACCAGGTGACAGCCTCCAGCATGCCGCGCGAGGCGAGCGCGCGGCGCGCCGTACGGGTGCGGACCTGAAGCGTCGTCAGAATGCGCGGATGGACCGTGCCCAGCGCTTCAAGCGGCTCCGGCTTGATGTGGTCGACGCCATGAACGCGCATGACTTCTTCGACGAGATCGGCCTTGCCTTCCACGTCCGGACGCCAGGAGGGAACGGAAACCGTCAGGCGGTCGCCCTCACCCTCCACCGCAAAGCCGAGACCCTTCAGGATGTCGGCGCTTTCGGCTCCGGTGACGTTCATGCCGGTGAGGCGCTTGACCTCGGACACCGGGAAATCGATGACCTTGGCGTCAAAGCCCTTGTAGCCGACCAGCGTCGCCTTGGAGGCCGTGCCGCCGCAAAGATCGATCACCAGCTGCGTGGTGCGTTCCAGACCCGGCATCATGTATTCCGGATCGACGCCGCGCTCGAAGCGATAACGCGCATCGGTGATGATGCCGAGCGAACGGCCCGAGCGGGCAATGTTGATCGGGTCCCAGAGCGCCGATTCAATCAGCACGTCCGTCGTGTTTTCATCGCAGCCGGAATGCTCACCGCCCATGATGCCGCCGATGGATTCGATGCCGTTATCATCCGCGATGACGACATTGGAGGGGCCGAGCTTGTATTCACGCTGGTCGAGCGCGAGGATGGTCTCGCCGTCCACGGCACGGCGCACAACGAGATCACCCTTGACCTTGTTGGCGTCGAAGACGTGCATCGGGCGACCCTGATCGAAGGTCATGTAGTTGGTGATATCGACCAGTGCGGAAATCGGGCGCAAGCCGATGGCGCGCAGACGCTTCTGCATCCAGGCGGGCGACGGGCCGTTTTTCACGCCGCGCACCAGACGCAGCGCAAAGCCGGGGCACAGGCGCTCGTCATCCAGATCGATTTTGACGGCGGTCGTCAGCTCACCCTCTACCTTGAAGGCGTTGGCCCCCGGCTTCTTCAGCGTGCCGAGACCGGCAGCGGCGAGATCGCGGGCGATGCCATAGATCGAGGTGCAATCCGGGCGGTTGGGCGTCAGGTTGATCTCGATGACCGGATCGTCAATCCCGGCATAGGCAGCGAAGGACGTGCCGACCGGCGCATCGTCCGGCAGATCGATAATGCCGTTGTGGTCGTCGGAAATATCGAGTTCCTTTTCCGAGCACATCATGCCGTGGCTTTCGACGCCACGGATTTTGCCAACCGAAAGCGTGACATCAATGCCCGGAACATAGGTGCCCGGACGGGCCAGCGCGCCAATGAGGCCCGCACGCGCATTCGGCGCGCCACAGACGATCTGCAGCAGCTTGCCATCGCCCGCATCCACCGACAGAACCTTGAGGCGGTCGGCTTCCGGGTGCTTTTCGGCGGCAACGATCTTGGCGATGACGAAGGGCTTAAAGGCCGCCTTGTCGTCGACATCCTCGACTTCAAGGCCGATGGCCGTCAGGCGTTCGCAAATCTGATCCAGCGTGGCATCCGTATCCAGATGCTCTTTCAGCCAGGAGAGCGTGAATTTCATGATCTATCTCCTTACGCGCTCAGACCGCCGAACAGCGTCGGCATGTCGAGCGGGCGGAAGCCGTAATGGTTCATCCAGCGCACATCGGCGTTGAAGAAATCGCGCAGGTCCGGCATGCCGTATTTCAGCATGGCAATACGATCGAGGCCCATGCCCCAGGCAAAGCCCTGATACTCATCCGGGTCGAGACCGCCCGAGCGCAGCACGTTCGGGTGGACCATGCCGCAGCCGAGGATTTCCATCCAGTCGTTGCCTTCGCCGAACTTCACCTGACCGCCGGAACGGTCGCACTGGATATCCACCTCGAAGGAGGGTTCCGTGAAGGGGAAGAAGGACGGGCGGAAACGCATGGTGACCGACGGCACTTCGAAGAAGGCCTTGCAGAACTCCTCAAGCACCCAGCGCAGGTTGCCGACATGGGCCTTCTTGTCGATGACGAGGCCTTCGACCTGATGGAACATCGGCGAGTGGGTGGCGTCGGAATCCTGACGGTAGGTCTTGCCGGGAATGACGATGCGGATCGGCGGTTCCTGCGCTTCCATGGTGCGCACCTGCACCGGCGAAGTGTGCGTGCGCAGCACCTTGCGCTCGCCCTTTTCATCCGGGTTGAAGAAGAAGGTGTCGTGCATCTCGCGGGCCGGGTGGCCTTCCGGGAAGTTCAGCGCCGTGAAGTTATAGTAGTCCGTCTCGATATCCGGACCTTCGGCAATCGAGAAGCCGAGGTCGGCGAAGATCGCGGTGATCTCATCGACGATCTGGCTGATCGGATGAATGCGGCCACGCTCGGCGGGCGAGGAGCGAACCGGCAGCGTCACATCGAGCGTTTCGGCCTTGAGGCGCGCGGTGATCGCGGCATCCTTCAGCTCGCTCTTGCGGGCGGTGATGGCGTCCGTCACCACGGTCTTCAGCGCGTTGATCGCGGCACCGCGCGTCTGGCGCTCTTCCGGCGTCATCGATCCCAGCGTTTTCAGAAGCTCGGAAACCGAACCCTTTTTGCCAAGCGCTGCCACGCGCACCGCTTCGATTGCGGCTTCATCGGACGCTTCGGCGATGTCCGCCAGAAGCCTGTTCTGCAAATCAATGAGTTCCGTCATTTCTTTCCTGCCTCGCCGGGTGCCTTGGCGTCCGGTCCCATGGCCTTTTCGAGATAACCCGTTGCCACAATGAAACGTCGCAGATCACTACCCATCCGCACGCGCCCGATCAACCGGGCAAGTGGCAAAAATCGCGCTGCCATGCCGATGATCTGGCGAAGTTCTTGCCATACGGCCTCCGGCACCTGTGCTTTCCACACATCAAGGGCACGCTGAAGCGTTTCGTCTCCGCGTTGGGCGCGGCGCGCCAACTGGAAAAACAGGATCCACAGGTCGCGCGCCTGCGCCGTTGCAAGCGGCATGACCGCCTCCGGGTCTTCCTCGAAATCGAGGAAGCCGACACGGCCATGGGTCAGCGTCATGTCGCGCGGATAGGGCCTGCCGTGGCACAGACCAGCGGCATGGATGCGCCCCAGTTCAGCCGCACAGAACACCAGAAGGTCATCAAAAGCCTGCGGGTCGGGCCGCAACAGATAAAGCTGCATTTCCATGGACTGTCCGACATCGGACAGAACGAGCGTTGCCCCGGCCTGATAGAGCACGTCGGGCACATCGATGCCCTTTTCGCGAAACCGCTCCATACGGCGGATTTCCTGCCGGATCATTTCGTCGGGCGTCTTGACCGGCGCAACCCGAAACGCCATCGGCATCAGGCGACCGAAAGGCAGGTAGAGCCTACGCCAGATCAGACCGGCTTCGGTGCCATAACGCTTGATCCACACCGTACGGCGCGACAGCTCGACCTTCTGGACACGGCGCGAACGATCGGCCAGCGCGGCAACAAGTTGCGCGATGTCCTGATCGGACAGGTCCGCTATCGATGAAAGATCATTCTCTGCCATGGGCCACCGGAGGGGGCATGTCATGCCATGCCCAAAACAAAAAACCCGCGTCCTTGAACGACGCGGGTTCTTCGAAAAGCTTCAAGAAGCGCGCGTCAATTAGTTGACGGCGGTCTCAAACTCGTTAGCCGTACCGGCTTCCTTGAGGTATTCGAGGCCCTTCTTGGCAGCATCGACCAGAGCCTTGAAGGCTGCCGGCTCGTGGATAGCCATGTCGGACAGAACCTTGCGGTCAACTTCGATGCCAGCCTTGTTCAGGCCGTCGATGAAGCGGCCATAGGTCAGGCCGAATTCGCGGACGGCAGCGTTGATACGCTGAACCCAGAGGGCACGGAACGTGCGCTTCTTGACGCGACGGTCGCGGGTCGCGAACTGGCGCGAACGGTCGACAGCGGCCTTGGCGGCACGGATGGTATTCTTGCGACGGCCGTAAAAGCCTTCAGCGGCCTTCAGAACCTTCTTGTGCTTGGCGCGGGAAGTAACGCCACGTTTTACGCGAGCCATATCATGATCTCCTTATTGTTCTTTGGCGGCTGGGTCTTAGAGACCGTTCGGCAGATAGTTCTTGATGACCTTCTTGCCATCGGGCTCGGCCAGAACCATCGTGCCGCGTGCGTCGCGGATGAACTTGTTGGTGCGCTTGATCATGCCATGGCGCTTGCCAGCGGCGGCTGCTTTCACCTTGCCGGTAGCGGTTACCTTGAACCGCTTCTTGGCAGCAGACTTCGTCTTCATCTTGGGCATTTTGCTACTCCATTGTTCTGACGCGAAACCAGAGACGAACCCGGTTTCACAAGCATTGAGAACGGCCACGGCATGCCCTGCCGGACCGTTCGGACGGGGGCTTATAACCGCGAAGCCCCGAAAGTGCAACGGCTGAATTGGCTTTATACCGCCAGTGCCTGCTCAATGGCGGTCGCATAGGCAAAAAGAGCGGCGTCCCGCCCGCCAGAAGCCGCCAGCATAAGGCCTGTCGGCGCTTCGCCCGCCCGGTGCATGGGCAGCGAAATGGCGCAGCCATCGAACATGTTGACGATGGACGGGTTGCGCAACATCAGCCCGTTGGTGCTGGCATAGAGCGCGTCATCAGCCTCAAGTGCCGCAATCGACGGGGCAATCTGCGGCACCGTCGGCGCGACCATAATATCAAAAGTGGCCAGCGCCTCATCCATGGCGGCGACCAGTTGGCGGCGCAGGCTCAGAATATCAACATAATCGGCCCCGGTCTGCTCACGCGCTTTCACCATGCGCACGAGTACGCGCGGGTCATATTGATCGCCGCGCGTCTCGATCAGGTCGCGATGCCAGGCATAGGCTTCGGGCGCGGAAAAGCCGATTTTCGCATTCATGGCCGCAACCAGATCAAAGGCCGGGAAGACCCGCCGCTCGATCTGCGCCCCGGTAAGGGCGAGTGTGCGCAACGCCCGATCAAAAGCGTCCGCGACATCGCGGTCCATATTGTCGAGCATGACATTCTCCGGCACCACAACACGCAGGCCGCGAAGCGTTGCAGCGCGCGGGGCTTCAAGGGGTGTCGCGCTCATGACCTGATGCAGGACGCGGCAGCAATCGACCGAATTGGCGAGCGGACCGAACGAATCGAGCGTTGTGGAAAGTGGCACGGCCCCGTCGCGCGGAATGACGCTTGCCGTCGGCTTATAGCCAACGACGCCGCAAAGGGCGGCAGGGATGCGGCACGATCCGCCGGTATCCGAACCGATGGCCGCCGCCGCCATACCGTCTGCCACCGACACGGCGGCCCCGGAGGACGAGCCGCCGGGAATGCGGCGCGTGGCGCGATCATAAGGCGTGGCGGGCGTTCCATAGTGGGGATTGAGGCCCAGCCCCGAATAGGCGAACTCCGTCATATTGGTGCGGCCGATGATGATGAAGCCCGCAGCCTTCAACCGGGCGATGGCCGGGGCATCTGCCAGCGCCGGGGCGGCATCCTTCAACGCCACGGAACCGGCGGTCGTCACATCGCCGGCCAGATCGAAGAGGTCCTTCACCGAAATCGGGATGCCGGCATAAGGCGACGGGGCAAGACCTGCTTCCCGCAATTGATCATAGGCGCTTGCGGCTGCCAGCGCCTGCTCGGAATGGACCTTCAGGAAGGCCAGCGCGCCCTCGCCCGCCGGGTCGGCAATGCGGTCAAGGCATTCGCGCACCAGTTTGCGCGCCGAAGTGCGCCCTTCGGCCAGATCCTGCGCCAGCGCGCCGAGTGTCATCCGTTCCGCCATCTTCGCACCCTTGCCGTCTATCACGTGCTGTTTTCGTCTGGCACACTTCATAGCGCGAATTCCAAGCCACCGCATCCCGAAAGCATGGGAGGGGGAGACTGGGCGACCGATAAGGAATTCAAAAAATCACTTGAAAACCAATTAGTTTAATAAAAATTAAGTAAAATTTTTAAAATCACAACCCTAGTACGTTGAAATTCAACATTCTACACGCACACGTTAAGCACAATAACACAATTAACACCCTCTTAATGCACGAATGTGCTATTGAGAATGGGAAGGCTTCTTATCCAGACGCCAATGCAATTCGTATGCGGAAGCAGCTATGAACGGTTCGCCCAATACAATGCAGCAACTCCTGATCAGCCGCGTGGACGGCCTGCGGCACTGGCTGGACAATGACGCCCTGCCTTTGTGGTGGGCGAATGGTGCCGAACGCCCGAACGGCGGCTTTTATGAGCGGCTCGGGCAGGATGGCATGCCGGTTGCGGGCGACAATCGTCGCGCACGCGTTCAGCCGCGTCAGGCCTATTGCTATGCCGCAGCGGGAAAGCGCGGCTGGAACGGCCCGTGGACGGAAGCCGTGACTTTGGGGCTTAACTGGTTCGACAAGGTTTATCGCCGTGATAGCGGTCTTTACGGCAATCTGGCCGATGAAAAAGGCAAGCTGATCGATCCGTCCTTTGATCTTTATAATCAGGCTTTCGCGCTGTTTTCCGGCGCGTCTGTGGCCGATGCGATGCCGGAGATGGCCGAATCGGCCCGCAAGCAGGCCCGCCAGCTTCTGTCCATCCTGCGCTTTGACTACGCCCATCCGATTGGCGGGTTTGAGGAAGACATTCCGCATCGCGAGCCGCTGCTGTCCAACCCGCATATGCATCTCTTCGAGGCGGCTCTCGCCTGGGAAGCGGTGACGAACGGCGATCAAACTTGGACGCGCCTTGCCGATGAAATCGCACAGCTGGCCATGAGCCACTTCATCGATGCCAAGACCGGCGCCTTGCGGGAATACTTCGCCCATGACTGGACCCCGCTTGGTGACGAACGCGGCCATATCGTCGAGCCGGGGCACCAGTTCGAATGGGCCTGGCTGCTGGCCCGCTGGGGCGAGCTTCGCGGACGTTCCGAAGCCCTGGCCAAGGCCGAGCGCCTGTTTGCCATCGGCGAAATGCATGGCGTCTGCCCGATCCGCAAGGTCGCGGTCATGCAAATCCATGACGACTTCTCGCTGCGCGACCCGGTGGCCCGTTTCTGGGGCCAGACCGAGTGGCTGAAGGCGGCCTTGCGCCTTGCCGTCGTCGTTCCGGAAAAGCGTACCGAATACCTGCACTCGGCCAATCGCGCACTCAATGCCATGGCCCCGTTCATGGCGACGCCGATTTCCGGCCTGTGGTACGACAAGCTTCTCGAAGACGGCACTGTGGTGGAAGAACCGGCCCCGGCCAGCACCTTCTATCATATCGTTTGCGCCATCCACGAAGCGGAAGACCAGCTCGCCCGACTTTGAGCGTTGACGCGGTCCTTGACGGACGGGCGGGACTGCTCCATGTATGATCCGTTCTCGCCGCCTTTTCAGGTTGCACCGCGGCGGGACCAAACCCTGGTGCCGGGCCCCTCTGGCGAGAGTCTTACGGCGCTCTCGTGATGTCGGTGCCGCCTGCAATTCAGCCGGCGGAAACTTTACCTGCCATGAAAAATTCGTTCATGCTGACCCCGCATGCGCACGGCATTGTGCTGCGCGCTTCGTCCTGCTCGTCTATCCGGGAGGTGCGCGCATGAGCACGCCGCTTTCGGAAAAATCAAGCTTCAGCTATTTCACCTGGGCGTTTGCCTTTACCGCCATCGGCCTTGCGCTCGGTGCCTGGCTCGGCTGGCAGTCGACCGGCACGATCACCGGCATGGCGACGGTGTTCTTCATCTGCCTTGTGCTGGCGGTTTTGGAAATCTCGCTGTCCTTCGATAATGCCATCGTCAATGCCAACAAGCTGAAGGATATGACGCCCGAGTGGCAGCACCGCTTTCTGACCTGGGGCATTATCATTGCCGTGTTCGGCATGCGTATTGTCTTTCCGCTGGCCATCGTTGCCATTGCCGCGCAGATCGGCCCGTGGGAAGCGCTGAAGCTTGCCGCCGCCCAGCCGGATGAATATGCCCGCATCATGACCGATGCGCATCTGCCGATTGCGGCCTTTGGCGGCACCTTCCTGATGATGGTGGGCCTCACCTACTTCTTCAACCACGAGAAGGATGTGCACTGGATTCAGTGGCTGGAGAAGACCATGTCGCGCGCCGCGACCATCAAGGGCGTGGAAATCGGCATCGTTCTGTTGCTCGTCGTTCTGTTCTCCAACCTGCTCGAAGGACAGGATGCCGTCACCTTCATGACGTCGGCCATCTACGGCCTTGTCACCTTCATCGCGGTGGAAGTGATCGGCGGACTGCTCGATCTTTCACAGAAAGCCATCGTCGAGGCGGGTGCCAAGGGTGGCCTTGGGGCCTTCCTCTATCTTGAAGTGCTCGACGCCTCGTTCTCCTTCGATGGTGTGATCGGAGCTTTTGCACTGACGCAGAACCTTTTCATCATCGCTATCGGCCTCGGCATCGGCGCCATGTATGTGCGCTCGATGACCATCATGCTGGTGGAAAAGGGCACGCTGGCCGAATATCGCTATCTGGAACACGGTGCTTTTTATGCGGTCCTGATCCTCTCCGTGATCATGTATGTGCAGACGCTGACCCATATTCCGGAAGTGATCACCGGCCTTGGCGGCGCAAGCCTCATCGGCATCTCGCTGTGGGCGTCGATCCGCCACAACGCCAAGGAAAAGGCCGAAGCGGCAGCGCTTTCAGCCTGATTTCATAGCCATATATCGCCATCCCCTGCCTTTTCGCCGCAGGGGATGGATTTTTCCTGTCCGGTCAAATTTTTCATTTGCACGGCACGCCCGGCGGATGCATCCTGCCTTTACCAAAGTCTAAGACAGCAGGCGGACATCCCTATCATGACAGCAGATGCACTGGTTCTCGGAGCCGGAATCATTGGCGTTTCAACGGCCTTGCAATTGGCCATGCGCGGCAAATCGGTCGTTCTCGTCGACCGGCGCGAACCGGGGCTTGAGACCTCCTATGGCAATGCGGGCCTGATCCAGCGCGAGGGCATTTACCCTTACGCTTTCCCGCAGGGCATCGACACACTGTTTCGCTATGCCAAAAATGACCAGATCGACGCGCGTTTCCACTGGAGCGCCCTGCCCTTCGTCGCGCCTTTTCTCGCCCGCTACTGGTGGAACTCCAACCCGACGCGCCACAATGTCATTGCCCGCCACTACGCGCCGCTGATCGAGCATTCGGTGAGCGAGCATGACACGCTGATCGCCGCCGCCGGGGCCGAGCATCTGATTGCCCGCGCCGGGTGGAAGGAAGCCTATCGCACGGCCCAGCGCCGCGATGAGGATTACAAGGCCGCCGAAAAGCTGCAGCGCGAATATGGCCTGCATTTCGAAACCTTGTCAGCCGAGGACCTCAAGGCCGCCGAGCCGGATCTGGCGCCGGTGTTCTGCGGTGGTCTGAAATGGACGGACCCGACCTCGGTCACCGACCCGCGCGGTCTGACGATGGCCTATGTCGAGCACTTCAAGGCACTGGGCGGCAAGGTGATGACGGGTGACGCGGCAAGCCTCGCCGTTGGCCCGACCGGCAAGGGCTGGCAGGTGCTGACGACGGAAGGTCCGGTTCAAGCCGAACAGGCGGTGCTCGCCACCGGCCCGTGGTCCGGCGACCTGACGGCACGGCTTGGCTACAGCTTCCCGCTGGGCGTCAAACGCGGCTACCACATGCATTATGCCAGCGAGGCGGGCACCAAGCTCAACGGCTGGACCATGGACGCCGAACGCGGCTATTTCCTCGCACCGATGGCCAAGGGCATTCGCCTGACGACCGGGGCGGAGTTCGCGTTGCGCGATGCGCCGAAGACGCCGGTGCAGCTTGAAAAGGCCGAGCGCATCGCCCGCTCGATCTTCCCGCTCACCGAACGGCTGGACCCGGAACCATGGATGGGGGCGCGTCCCTGCACGCCCGACATGATCCCCGTCATCGGCAAGGCACCGCGCCACGAGGGCCTGTGGTTTGCCTTTGGCCACGCCCATCACGGCCTGACTCTGGGGCCGATTACCGGCCGCGTTCTGGCGGAAGCCATGTATGGCGAAACCCCGCTCATCGACATCACGCCGTTCCGCGCCGAGCGTTTCCAGCCGTAAGGTTTTGCCAGGGGTGGTTGCTTTCATGGCGTAGATGGGGCAATCTTGCCCCATAAACAGGCTGTCTCTTCGTTTTGAACGCATGTTTCAGACGGCCATAAGGGGAACTGCACCATGCCACGCTTTCTGACCTTTTGCGGGGAAACGGGCGAAGATTAGCTGTTTTGCTCGCCAGCGGCGGGCATCCGTCATGACCTTGCACGGCGCTTCCGCGACCGATGCTTGATCGCGTCATGCGACGGTCCGCCATGATCGGAAACAGCTATCGGTGCATTATGGATATTGCAAAACAAGCCAAAGATTTTTTTGACCAGAACCCTGACATTGAAGTTCTCGAAGCCTTCGTCATCGACGTGAATGGCGTGCCGCGCGGCAAGTGGATTCCGCGCGAACGGGCCATCGAGGTTCTGACCAAGGGCATGGCCATTCCCCGCTCGGTCTATGCGCTGGACGTATGGGGCCGCGACGTGAATGCCGCGGGCCTTGCCGAAGGAACCGGCGACCCGGACGGCATCTGCTATCCGGTGATCGAGACGCTGGCGCGCGTGCCGTGGCTTGCGCGCCCCACCGCGCAGGTGATGCTGAGCATGCGCGAACCGGACGGCACGAACTTTTATGCCGACCCGCGCAACCTCTTGAAGCAGGTGCTTGACCGCTACCGCACCGCCGGGCTGACGCCGGTGGTCGCGACCGAGCTGGAATTCTATCTGATCGACCCGGTGCGTTCGGCGCTCGACCCGGTGCGTCCGCCCAATACGCGCGAAGGGCGCTGGCATACGGGCCAGACGCAGGTGCTTTCGATTTCCGAATTGCAGGATTTCGAGACGGTGTTCCACGATATTTCGACCGCCTGCCGGGCGCAGAACGTGGCCGCCGATACGACGCTGCGCGAAAACGGCCCCGGCCAGTATGAAATCAACCTCAACCATGTGCCGGATGCGTTGCGCGCCGCCGATTACGCCCTTCTTTTGAAGCGTATCGTCAAGGGTGTGGCGCGTCGTCACGGCTTTGACGCCACCTTCATGGCCAAGCCCTACGGCACGCAGGCCGGAAGCGGCATGCATGTCCACTTCTCCATGCTGGATGAGGCGGGCAACAACATCTATGCGGGCGAAAACGGCCCTTCCGAAGCGCTGATGCATTCGGTGGGCGGGCTTCTTGCCAACATGGCGTCGAGCATGGCGGTGTTTGCGCCGCATGCCAATTCGTTCAGGCGTCTCAGGCCTTCGGAACATGCGCCGACCTATGCCTCCTGGGGCTTTGACAACCGCTCGGCCGCCGTGCGCGTCATCACCGCCTCGAAGCCTGCCACGCGCATTGAACATCGCGTCGCGGGCGCTGACACCAACCCCTATATCGTGCTGGCGATGATCCTTTCGGCAGCCCTTGCGGGCATGAAGGAAAAGACCAAGCCCGGCGGTGCCGTCAGCGGCGACGCGCATGATACCAGCCATGAGGCACTGCCGACCAACTGGGATCAGGCGGTGCAGAACTTCGCGCGCTCGAGCTTTGCCTATGCGGCGCTCGGGCCGAAGTATCGCTCGCTTTATGCGGCGTGCAAACGGCAGGAAATTGCCGAATTCTCGCTGCGCGTAACCGACGTCGAGTACGACGCCTATATCCGAACGGTGTAATCATGACCGCACAGATTTCTTCACCTAACAATCCCGGCCACGCCGCCACCTGGTATGCCTGGTCGGCCAATGACAAGACCATTCGCCCGACGCTCGAAGGTGAGCATGAGGCCGATATTTGCGTGATCGGCGCAGGCTTCACCGGCCTTTCCGCCGCGCTGACGCTGGCTGAAAAGGGCTATTCCGTCATCGTGCTCGAAGGCGAGCGCATCGGCTTTGGCGCTTCGGGGCGCAATGGCGGGCAGATCGTCAACGGTTACAGCCGCGACATCGGCACGATTTCGCGCCGCTATGGGCCGGAAAAGGCCGCAAAGCTTGGGGCCATGTCGCTTGAGGGCGGCAACATCATCCGCGAACGCGTGGAGAAATACGGCATCAACTGCGACCTGCGCCATGGCGGCTTCTTTGCCGCCTTTACCGACAAGCAGATCCGCGAGATGGCGGACCACAAGGCAACCTGGGAAAAGCACGGCCATACCGGGCTTGAAATGGTCTCCAAGGCCGAGGTCAGCCGCTATGTGACGTCTGATCGCTATGCGGGCGGCATGATCGACACGCTGGGCGGACACATTCACCCGCTGAACTATGTGCTGGGCGAGGCTGCCGCCATCGAATCGATGGGCGGTCGCATTTTCGAAAACAGCCGCGTTCTCTCCGTCGATACGGGGGTGTCCCCCTCGGTTCGCACCGCCAAGGGCAAGGTGACGGCGAAGTATGTGCTGGTCTGCGGCAATGCCTATCTGGGCGATACGCTGCCGGCCATCAGCGAACGCATGATGCCGGTCTCCAGTCAGGTGCTGACCACGGAACCGCTCGACGCGGCGATGCTCGAAAACCTGCTGCCTGCCGATTACTGCGTGGAAGACGCCAACTACGTGCTCGATTACTATCGCCGCACCGCCGACAACCGCCTGCTTTACGGCGGCGGCATCGGTTATGGCGGGCGTGATCCGAGCGACATTGTCGCCTATATCCGCCCCAACCTTCTGAAAACCTTCCCGCAGCTCGCCAATGTGAAGATCGACTTTGCCTGGAGCGGCAATTTCGCGCTGACGCTGTCGCGCATCCCGCATATCGGCAAGCTTTCCGACGGTGTCTATTTCTCGCACGGGGACAGCGGCCATGGCGTGACGACGACGCAGTTGCTGGGCAAGATCCTCGGTGAGGCGATTTCGGGCGACGCCAGCCGCTTCGATGTCTGGGCGTCGCTGCCGAACTTCCCCTTCCCCGGTGGCAAGACATTCCGCGTGCCGCTGACGGTGCTCGGTGCGTGGTGGTACGGCCTTCGCGACAAGCTCGGCGTCTAAACTGTCTTTGTCAGGCGCGGACGGTGAGTGCCGTCTGCGCCTGAGCCAGCATATCCTCAAGCGGCAATGAGAGTTCGATGCGGACCACATCCGCCTCGCCCTCGGGACGTTCGAGCGTCGCCAACTGGCTGTCGAGCAGCGTGGTCGGCATGAAATGGCCGGGGCGCGACGACATGCGCGCGGCGAGCAACTCCCGCGATCCATCCAGCCAGAAAAACAAAGGCGGCACGTCGAGGTTGGCGCGGAACCGATCACGGTAGACCAGACGAAGCGACGAGCAACTGGCCACGACGCTGGCGCCACTTTCCAGCTTTGCATTCATCGCCCGGGCGATTTCATCGAGCCACGGCCAGCGGTCTTCATCGCGCAGCGGTAGGCCCGCGCTCATGCGGTCGATATTGGCTTTGGGGTGCAGCGCATCCCCTTCAAGAAAGGGGCATGACAACGCTTCGGCGAGACGGGCGGCGAGCGTAGACTTGCCGCAACCGCTCACCCCCATGACGATGATGGCGCGTTGTTTCATGCGTCATTCCCTTCCTGACGTTTACGTTCCCGGCTCATGGCCCATGGCATGAGGAAAGACAGGAAGATCAGCCGCAGCACATGGTGTGAACCGACATAGGTGGCATCGACATGCATCATCACCGCCATGGCCGCCATGGTTTCCAGCCCGCCGGGTGCAAAGGCAATCAGCGCCGCGTTAAAGGGCACGCCCGTCACCCACGAGACAAGGGCGGCACTGGCGGCGGACAGGATGGTGACGACAACGGTCGTCACGCCACCGGCAATAAAGGCCGTGCGCATGGCGACAATCGAGACGCCGGAAAAGCGCGTGCCGATCATCGATCCCAGAACGACATAGACCGGGTTCATGATGATCGTATGCACCTGCCCCGAGACGAGACCCGTGACATGGGCGATGGCCGAAACGGCAAGCCCGCCCAGCAGCAGGGCTGCGGGAAACTTCCAGCGGGTGAAGAGCAGGCCGAGACCAAAACCAACAATCACCACGGCGGCGAGGATCGGCAGGTTCATGGCGGGGCGGATATCAAGCGGGCCGGGCGTTGCCATGCCCAGCGCCGACAGGATCGGCGGCACGGCGAGCGTCAGTGCCATGACGCGCACGCTCTGGATCACGGCAACCATCGGCACATCGGCCTTGATATCGGCGCTGAGGCCGAGAATGAAGCTCAAGTGTCCCGGTGACGAGGCCAGAAGCGCCGTCCTGCGATCCAGGCGAAACAGGTGCTGCAACATCCACGCCGCGACATAAAGCAGGATCGCGACCGTGATCACCACCATGACGAAGCTGAAAGGCCAGCGCTTGGCGGCCACGAAGACCTCCGGCGTCACCGATGTGCCCATCGACACGCCGACAAGCAGAAAACACGCATTGCGTAGCGTGGCGGGAATGACGAGCTTCACGCCCGCAAGTCCAACCAGCATGACGGTGACCGCCGGACCAATGAGGAAAGGAGCCGGGAAGGCCAGATACCATGCGGTAGCGGCGCCGGCAGCGCCGACGAGAAGGGTGCGAAGAAGGATCAAAAGCTCTGCCGGATTCACCGCATCCATCCACCGGAAACCGGAAGCCCGGACGGGTTCCGCAACGAAGAAAAGCCGGTCCGCGAGGGAACCGGCTTTCGATCTGTAGTCGCGGCCTTAGACTAAAGTCAAGTGCGGTGCGGGCTGCACGCCCTCAGGCCGGCAGCGTCTCCACAGGCGCTTCGTGGCGGGGAATGCCAAGCAGCGTGTTGATCTGCGGGCGCGACTTGACGAGATCGTCAATCGTATAGCCCATCAGCACGTTGAAAAACGCCGTCAGCGCCTTGTGCAGCGCCGAGTTCAGGCCGCAGCTGTCGATCAGCGGGCAATCAATGTCGCCATCCTCGTCAAAGCACTCGGCCATGGCAAAGGAATCTTCCGTCACGCGCACCACGTCAAACAGCGTGATGTCCTTGGCAGCGCGGCCAAGGCGCACGCCGCCATTGCGACCGCGCACGGTTTCCACCAGTCCGGCCTTGTTGAGCGGCTGGAGGATCTTGAACAGGAAAAGTTCGGAAACACCGTAAGCCTTGGCGATTTCCGGAATGCGGCTCAAGCCGCCCGAATTCGCAGCGCAGTACATCAACATGCGCACGGCATAATTCGTTTGCTTGGTCAGGCGCATATCGCACTCCATGAGGCTTGGGTGGGCTATATATAGAGGCAAAGCTTGTTTGGAACAATTCCAAAAAGTGAGTTTCTCACGGACATATTGTCCCTGCCTCCTTTATGGGGCCTGTTTCTTTCGCAAAGTCTCGACATAGGCAGCGATTGCCTGCCGCCGCTCCTCGGTGGGGGGATGGGTGGACAGAATGCCGGGGCCTTCTCCATTGCCGAGCTTTTTCTGGATCACCTCGAAGAATCGCATCAGCGCCTGCGGGTCACGCCCGGCGGCGAGCATCAGTTCAGCGGAGCGGCTGTCGGCCTCCCGTTCAGCATCGCGCGAGTAGGAGAGCGCCAACAGGCCGCCGCCCTGGGTCAGAATATCTTCCGTGGCCGAGCCGACATCACCGGCAATCAGCATGATGAGACCCACCGTTCCGGCGGCCCGGTAAAGCTGGCGCAGGCTGTGCTTGTGTTCCACATGGCCGATTTCATGGGCGAGAACGCCGATGATCATATCATCGTCAGCGCCCGCCAGATCGACGAGTTCATCGGTGAGAACGAGCGTCCCATCCGGCAGCGCAAAGGCATTGGGACCAATGCGGCCGCCGGTGCGGAAATTGAGGTTATAGGCCGACGCACCTTCCTGTGACTGGGCCGCAACGGCTGCGAAGCCTTCGCTGATCTTCGCCTTGCGCGCCGCATCGAGCTTCGATTCGGAGAACACCACCTGATCGAGGCTTTTCAGCACACTGGACGACATGAGTTGCGGCACGGACCCAACGCGGTGGCTGATCTCGGCCTTGGACAAAGGACCTTCGGCCAGCAATTCGCCTGTCTCCGAGAAAACGCGCGCATGGCCTTCCAGAACCTGAAGGCGGGCGGCGCGCGCCGTGCTTGGCGCGGCGGGTGCCACTCTGACTGATCGTCATGACCGCCTCGCTAGTGTCGTCATCGAGCAACTGCCGTGGGCGGAATTCATCCGTCGCTATGACCGACCGGGCATGCTCTTCTGTCTGGACCCGCCTTATTCGGGTGGCGAGAACGACTATGAGAAAGGTGTCTTTGGCCGGGATGATTATGACGCAATGGCAGAGGTCTTATCGGGCATCAAAGGCCGCTTCATCGTCTCCTTGAATGCGGTTAAAGCCATCTTCGAAACGTTTTCGAATTCCGTATTGAGGAGATGGATTGCCACTATTCGGTAAGCGGCGGTGCGGGAAAAGCGGTCAAGGAAGTGATCATCAAGGGTGGTGGTGCGTGATGTTGCCCGGGAAAGAGGTAAACGGCATAATGGCCTTACATTTTAGTTTTTAGGGGCTGCCTGTGTCCAAAGTCTTCGCTATTCTTTTTCTCATTTGCCTGATCTATCTGCCTTGGTTGCTGGTCTCGTCGATTTGGCGAAAGGCTGTTCGGGGTCGTCTTTACCGACGAGCGCTCATCGTTGCGGTGACTGCGATTCTCTCACCTATTGGCTTCTCCTATTTTGAGAGCCGCGATGCGCAGGAGGCTGGATTCCTCGGCTTAAGTGACAGGGAAGATGCCGAAAGGGCCGGGATTACGGACCCCGCCATTTGGGCACCAATGCGGGAGGAAAGGGCAGCGCAAGAACGCGAGAACCGCAAGAAGGCAGAGGAAGAGCGCGCGGCGAAGGCTGAAAACGAGGCCCGACTGAAAAAAGAAGAACAGGCCGCTAAGGAAAAGGCTGAAGCTGAAATCAAGGCTGCTGAAATAGCCAAGTGTATGAGTGATGTTCGTTGCGCGTGGGATTCCGTTTCGATCGACCTGCTTGTTGATTGCAAGATTGCGATTCAAGGACTGGCAAAATGGGACTTTGAATGGACCAATGAGTGGACCGAGAGCGCCTTCATGCCAGCGGGATGGTCAAAGAATAAAAAGGGTATCCTGATGGCTATCGGCAAGAACCTGAAGCTTCAAAACGGTTTTGGTGCGTGGAAGCATGTCAGCTATCTTTGCGCGTACGATCCAGTCGCGAAGCGGGTAGTGGATGCAAGCGTTTTCTAGCATCATCGCCCGCAATTCAAAATTGTTCGGGGCGCATCATTCACGGCAAGAGCACAATTGCAATCCCGAAATCCGGGGTGCGGCCAAATGCAATTGTCCTGAAATTCCAGACACCGAAAAGAGGAAAAGGGAGCCTTTCGACCCCTCAGACTGCGGATAAAGTCCTCGAATGGCCTGTTGCCACAACCGGCGAACTCTCTACCCCCTCTCCCCGCTTGCGGGGAGAGGGCTGGGGTGAGGGGCAGAGCCACAGGTAAACAGCCATCGCGTTTGAATGAGAGCGGTGTGTGCGCCCCTCATCCCGCTGCCGCGACCTTCTCCCCGCAGGCGGGGAGAAGGGGAGTTCGGTAACTGTTCTGCCTGCAGGAATGAGAGGCAAGGTTCGCCAAAAGGTCAAAGGGAGCCTTTCGGCTCCCTTCTCTCATGTCAAAATCCGGGCTGGATCACTTCATCGTCGGGATCGAGAACTCTGCGCCGTCCTTGATGCCGGACGGCCAGCGGGCCGTCACCGTCTTGGTGCGGGTCCAGAACTTGATCGAGTCGGTGCCGTGCTGGTTCAGGTCGCCGAAGGAAGACGCCTTCCAGCCGCCGAAGGAGTGATAAGCCAGCGGAACCGGGATCGGAACGTTGACGCCCACCATGCCGATGTTGATGCGGGCGGTGAAGTCGCGGGCCGCATCACCGTCACGGGTGAAGATCGCAACGCCGTTGCCATATTCATGCTTCATCGGCAGGGCGATGGCATCTTCGTAGTTCTTGGCGCGCACGACGGTCAGAACCGGGCCGAAGATTTCGGTCTTGTAGATGTCCATGTCCGGGGTGACGTTGTCGAACAGCGTGCCGCCGACGAAGAAGCCGTTTTCATAGCCCTGCAGCGAGAAATTGCGGCCATCAACGAGAAGGCTTGCGCCCTGCTCGACACCGCTGCCGATCAGGCCTTCGATGCGGGCCTTGGCTTCCTTGGTAACGACCGGGCCGAGATCGGCCTTTTCATCCGTATACGGACCGATGCGCAATGCTTCGACCTTGGGGATCAGCTTTTCAACGAGGCGGTTGGCGGTTTCCTCGCCCACCGGAACGGCGACCGAGATGGCCATGCAGCGTTCGCCAGCCGAGCCATAACCCGCGCCCATCAGCGCGTTGACGGCCTGATCGAGATCGGCATCGGGCATGATGATCATGTGGTTCTTGGCACCGCCGAAGCACTGGGCGCGCTTGTTGTTCATGGCCGCCGTGCCATAGACATAGCGGGCAATCGGGGTGGAGCCGACGAAGGAGATCGCGGCGATATCCGGATCGGTGAGGATGGCGTCAACCGCACCCTTGTCGCCGTTGACGACGTTCAGAACGCCCGCCGGAAGACCGGCTTCGATCATCAGTTCGGCCAGACGCATCGGCACGGACGGATCGCGCTCGGACGGCTTGAGAATAAAGGCGTTGCCGCAGGCAATGGCCGGGGCAAACATCCACATCGGGATCATGCCGGGGAAGTTGAACGGCGTGATGCCCGCACCAATACCCACCGGCTGGCGCATGGAATACATGTCGATCGACGGACCGGCGCCTTCGGTGAATTCACCCTTCTGGAGATGCGGAATGCCGATGACGAATTCGCAGACTTCAAGACCGCGAATGATGTCGCCCTTGGCGTCTTCCACCGTCTTGCCATGTTCGCTGGAAAGCAGAACGGCCAGTTCATCCATGTTCTGGTTCAGAAGATCCACGAACTTCATGAACACGCGGGCACGGCGCTGCGGGTTCGTGGCCGCCCAACCGGCCTGTGCGGCCTTGGCGTTTTCCACGGCGGCGCGCAGTTCCTCGTTGGAGGCGAGCGCGACCTTCGCCTGAACCTCACCCGTGGCCGGGTTGTAGATATCGCTGAAGCGACCGCTCGTGCCAGCGACATGCTTGCCGCCGATGTAATGACCGATTTCCCTCATGGCTCCTCACCTTCCCTTTTGTTCGCTGTCGTTTGGACTGCGCGTTGGATGACACAAGGTTTGCACTTCAATTTACGTAAATTCAATCGCCTGATATAAGCAACCGTTGTGCAAAAATCGAAACATGGAGCTTCCATGAACTGGGATGATGTTCGCCTGTTTCTGGCGGTGGCGCGTAGCGGGCAATTTCTTTCCGCCGCACGGCGGGTGGGCGTCAACCACGCCACGCTGTCGCGCCGGGTCAGCGCGCTGGAGGCAGCGCTCGGCACGCAGCTTCTGGTGCGCCGTCCGCAGGGCTGCGAATTGACGGAGGAAGGCGAGCGCTTCTTATCCGCCGCCGAACGCATGGAAACGGAAATGCTCGCCGCGCAAGCGGGCCTCGGGCAGACGGGGGCGGCGATTTCCGGCACGGTGCGCATCGGCGCGCCGGATGGCTTTGGCGTTTCGTTTCTGGCGCCTCGCCTTGGAAAGCTGGTCAGCCGCCATCCCGAATTGAAGCTCGAACTGGTGCCGGTGCCGCGCTCCTTCTCGCTGTCGCGGCGCGAGGCTGACATTGCGATCACCATCGACCGACCGGAGCAAGGCCGCCTCGTCTCCTCAAAGCTCACCGATTACACACTCGGCCTTTATGCGGCGAAGACCTATCTTGCGGGGGCTGGCGTGCCGGAAACGGTGGATGACCTTCGCCGTCACCGGCGCATCGGCTATGTGGAAGACCTCATCTACTCGGCCTCGCTCGACTTTACCGGCGAGGTGATGCGCAACTGGAATGCATCGCTGGAGATTTCATCGGCCACCGGCCAGTTCGAGGCGGTGCGATCGGGCGCGGGCATCGGCATCCTGCACAATTACATCGCGGCCCGGCACCCGGACCTGACGCGCCTTTTGCCGGAGACCACCATTCGCCGCGCCTACTGGATCACCTTCCATGAAAGCGCGCGGGAACTGGCACGTGTTCGCGCCGTTGCAGGGTTCATTCAGGAACTCGCAACGGCGGAACGCAAGGTTTTTCTGTAAGCCGGATTACTGGTGTGCGGGCGCGCCGCCCATCTTGGCACGCGCTACGCTCCAGGCATTCTGGGCCTTGAGCTTGATCGCTTCCAGCGCATCGGGCGACTGGGCGTCAACCGTGCCGGTGGTGGTGGTATCGACCAGCTTCTGGCCGGGCAGCGGTACCTTGGCGGCGTTATTGATGCGCGGCGGCATGGCCTGCTGCGGAACCGTCTGCTGGACAGCCGGTGCGGGCATCACAATCGCATGTTGGACGGGGGCCTGCTGAACGGGCGCATATTGCGCCGTCGGCATCATGCCCGACTGCGGCGGCTGCTGCATGTAGAGCGAATAGGCCGTTTGCGGTTGTTGCGGCTGCTGGAGGGCGGCCACACGCGGCTTCGGTGCGGAGGCGCGCTGGACGGGCCGCTTCGCAGGGGCCGGAGCCGGGCGATATTCCTCGGCAGACGGCGTATAGGCGACCTGCGGCTGCGGTGCAGCCGGTGTTTCATAGAGCGTGTCGCCGCCATAGAGCGGCAGGGAGGCCGACTGGCTGCCGACGCTGCCCGCATTGCGCAGGGCATCAATCGTTGCGCTGTTGACGGCCTTCAGCGTCATGCCGCGCATCAGAAGCGGGATGCGTTCTTCGCTCAGGCGCTGGTCGCAGAAGCGCAGGCGAATCTGGGCCTTGTAGCTGCGGTTCATGAAACGGTTGCCGTCGGCACCGCCGGTATCGGCCAGCTGCCAACCGTAGATGCAGGCACCGCCGACGCCGTAAGGGCCGGTTGCATAGCCGTAAACACCGTAGAGGTTTTCGCCGATGGCGGGCGAAATGCGCATCGGCACACCCGGAAGGGCGCTGGCCATTTCGGCCTGAAGGGCGCGCTGGCTTGGCGCGCGGCTGAAACGGCCATCGGCGGCGCGACCGCTTTCGACGGTCAGCGTGTTCTCACCGTGAAGGCGCGTATCATTTCCGTAGACGATGACCTGGCGGATGCTCTGTTCACCGGCGCCTTGCGTCTGGCGAACGGATCGCGGCGCGCCGATGGCGGCGGGAAGGACAGCCAGCGCATAGCCGGGCGAGACTTCCGCTGCCAGTGGCGGCGCAATGGCGCCAACGCTGGAGACAGACGATGTCAGGAAGGGATCCTCAATGGAGGAGCACCCTGCAAGCAATGCCATCATGGCAGTCGACAATGCTAACCGCATTGGATTTTCCCCTGTAATTTCGTGCCTGAGGCTTTCCCGGCGGCAACCCGGTTTCCACTTCTGATGGAACAGCCCCATTTTCTTCTTTTATTCTTTTCTTTTTTCTTATCCCCACCCGCCCGGCATGGCCCTTTTCAGGGACATGCTTAGCGGTTGGTGAAGGATGTCAGTTCCAGAGCGTCGCGGGCTGCCGGATTGCCGATATACTGGCTGAGACGCGAGAAAATGGCCCGCGCCTCGGTACGATGACCGAGATGGTAGTGTGCCCAGCCGCGCAGCATCGACAGGTCTGCCGGTTCCTGCGCCACCTTGAGACGGGCATTGAGCGCGTCGAGCGTGCGCTGGTAGAGCTTGCGGTCGAAGGCCGAACGGGCGCGCTGCCAGTAGATTTCAGCGCGAACTTCACGGTCCCGCTGGGCCGTCAGCGGATAGAGCGAAATGATCGATTCCGCTTCATCCGTCAGCTTGCCACGCAGAAGCGTCAGCGCCATGCCATAGGCGGCGTCGTTGCGGGTTTCCCCGCCACCCCGCAGAGCCTTTGCAAAGGCATCGCGCGCTTCGGCCATGCGATCCAGGCTATGCAGGCACCAGCCCTTGATGAGCGATGCCTCGCTCGACAGCGGCTGACGGGCCTCAATGCTCTGCAGGTCCTGCACGCAGGCCTGATAGCGCTTGGCTTTGAAGGCCATGTAATAGCTGGCCTGATTTTCTCCCCCGGTGTTCTTGTTGACCCGCACAGGTGCCGGTGCCGCCGCTCTGGCCGGAGCCGGTGCCGGTGCCGTCTGCACATAGGCCGGGGCCGGAGCTTGGGCATAGGTAACAGACGGGGCCGGGGCCTGAGCCGGGTAATAGGCGGTGACCGGAACCGCTGCGGTATGATCCACCGCCACGACCACGGGTTTGGTCACGACAGCGGCGTCCCGGGCCTGTGGGGCCTGGGCGGTTCTGATTTCTTCCCAGATCTGCGGGTAGATGGTCGCAAACTGGTCGAACAGGATGGCGACTTCCGCCTTCTTGCCGAGCTGGTTTTCCGCCAGCACCAGACCCTTGAGGCGAGCGGGCGACTGTTCCCACTCCATGGCCTTGAGGAACCAGGCTTCAGCGGCTTCGAACTGGCGCGAATTATAGGCGTACCAGCCGAGAATTTCGGCGTGGGCGGCCGAACGGGTTTCGGCAATGGTGGCGCTGTAGCTTTCCACCACGTCGGCATCGATCATGCCGATATCCGGGCGGGTGAAGCGCAGCGACAGCGCATTCATCAGGAATTCGGGGTCCGACGACAGGTCCTTGATGTGCTCGGACGCCACCGCATAGGCCTCGTCTTCCAGCTTCTGCTGGGCCAGGCTCAAGTAGAGACCCTTGGCATTGTCGGCATTGGCTTCGGCGGCCAGCGCCAGCTTGAACCACTTCATGCCTTCGACGGGCTGCTTGAGTTTCAGGTAATACCAGCCAAGCAGCGACAGGTCCGCCGGGGCCTTCTGCGCTTCGGCAACCGAACGCAGCTTCATGATATCGGCTTCCGGCAGCGGCTCGTTGCGGGCCTTGTCGGCGTTGAAATCACCCACTTCACGGCGCAGCAGACCGAGCGAGACCGGCTGCAGCTTGACCATCATCGCAGGCGTCGTGCCGATCTTGGCAACGGCGGCGCGGATTTCGTCCGCCGGGAAGTCGCGCGTCGCCTTCTGCAGCGTCGTGACGATCACGTCATCGGAGAAGCGGTTATCCCCTTCGCGACCCAGAATGCCGCGATAAAGCGCCGTCAGACCTTCGGTCACGCCGGTTTCACGGTAGGCCTCGATCATCATCCACATGAGATCGGCATCGGTCTCGGTGTTCGGATCGATCTTGTTGCCCGCATCAATGACGGCGGCCCAATCCTTCTGCTCATAGGCATCCGTGATGGAGACGCGCAGCTTGCGGCGATCAAGCTTCTCACGGAAGTCGTTGGACGGCGACCAGCCGGGATAGGTACGGCTCATGGCTTCGACTTCGCGGGCGATGCCGTCGAAATCGTTCTTGTCGTAGAGCGCCCAGAGCGGCGATTCATCGACATTGCGCGAGGTCGGGTCGTCGTAAAGGTCGGCGGGAACCTGAAAATCCGGGTATTTCAGACGAAGGCGGGCCGTTTCCTTTTCGACACGATCCGCCTGCTTATGCTCGGCGTAGTAATAGAGCGCGGCCAGATCAACATCATCGGGGCCGGCCACCGGCGTGGTCGAGCCGGTCACGACATCATCGGGATCGATCATTGGACGGTTCGGCACGAGCGTGGAATCGCGCCCGTTGTCGAACACGTTATCGAGGGCGCGGAAGGTCTGGGCCGAATTGGTCAGGAGCTTGACGGAATCCTGTGCCATCACGGCGGTAGCGGCGACCGGCACCAGCAGCGAGGAAGCGGCAAGCAGGCGAAGGAGTTTCGTACTCTTCTTCATTGGTCGGTCCTTACCCCGGAGCGCGGGACGATACGACCAAGCCACAGAGCAAAGGCCGCCATCATGGCGATCACGGATACGATGTAGAACTGGAAATTATCGGAGAACCAGGCCGCGATGATGCGGCGCAGGTTGAACAGGCCGGTATCCGGCAGATCGTTGACATAACGCTTGGCCGGGGCCTCGGTGACAAGGTTGAGGCGCGCCGCACCGATCGAGGCCGTACCGCCATCGAGCGCCGTCCAGGTCGAGGTTTCGGTGAGCTTGGCCACACCCTTGGCGAGATCATCCGGGTTGGCGGCCTTGATGACCGTCCAGGTGGACGAGCCAAGCGGCGCACGGCTCTGGCCGATGGTCACGAGCGTACCGGCGGCGAGATCATCGCTCTTGCGGCTGTCCTTGTACTGCAGCCACATGCCGAAACGACCGGCAGCCTTGCCGAACCATTCGCGGGCACGCGACATCAGCGGCATTTCCTGCTGATCCAGCGCTGTTGAGGAATGGAAGGCATCGAGCAGCTTGCGCGGGTCGGCATCCGCACCCACGGCAGAGGTCAGGGCCTCGCCGACCGAGGCGGTGGTCAGTGGATCGACACGGCTTGCCAGCGTCATTTCGTTGACGCGGTTGCCCTTGGAGGTTTGCAGCGCAGCCATGACGCGGCCCGAAGAGAAGATGAGCGCATTGCGATCACGGCCTTCCTGCGGCGCGGAGAAGACGATTTCACCCGGCAGCGGCTGGCGCGCCGACAGCGACAGGCGCGACAGGACGGTGAAGGCCGCGCCCAGCGAACGCGGGTCGGCATTATCGACGAACACGTCAAACGCATCGCCACCGGCAAAGGGATAGGCATTGCCAGCAAAGGCCGCGAGATCCGGCAGGCGACCGATGCGGGCCAGCTGCGGCACGCGGATTTCGGATTCTTCCAGCAGCATGAAGCGCGGACGGCTGTCATCGCGCGTTTCCGGCGCGCAAGACGCATCGGCGGCGACCGGAAGTTCGGCCAGAATTTCCACCTGATTGACGCCCGGATGGAAGGCGCGCAGCGGCAGTTCCAGACGCTTGCCGTTAAACTCTTCGCCGCGGGCATCGCGGAAGGGATAGCTGCGGGCCGACTTGCCGTTGACGCGCACCAGAAGCTGGGCGCCGGGTTCAAGGCCGGGGGCCGTCGCACCCTTCAGGTAAAAGTCGATGGTGGCATATTCAGCCGGATAGAAATCCGCCGGCATTTCCAGATCGAAATGCACGCGCTGCAGACGACCGGCAAAGGGCTGCGTGCGGTAGCCGACATCCTTCAGCGTGTAGCTGGCACCCGGCTCGGCAATCAGGCGACCATAGGTCTTGCCGCGCACGCCGGTATCGAAGCTGTCGCGCATGGGCCCACGAACGGCATTGATCAGCTTGGTGTTGAGATCGGCACTGCCTGCCCCGGCCAGAATGACGGCGGCGCGGCCTTCGGCCTTGCCATCGGTGACAGTGAGGCCCGAACCGGCGGCGGCCATGATCGTGGCGGCATCCTGCACGGTGCGATAGTTTTCCTGACCGCCAACGAACACGTCGATGCCCGGTCCCTCGCCCGGTTCGGCACCCACCGAGACGTTGATGTCCGAGCGGTTCAGATAAAGCGCCAGCGACTGGATGAGCGGCAGCGCGTCATTGGCCACCGTCATGGCACCGGCATCGGGCAGCACAAGGCGAATATCGGTCACGCCATTATCGGCGCGGCCCACGGCCAAGAGATCGGCGAGCTTGCGGAAGCCGTCATTGCGCATGGTGGCAAAGCCAGAGGCGACCGGGTCAAGTTCGGCCCACAGCTCATAGGCAGCCGCCAGGCTGCAATCGACACGGTGATGGCCCCGCACGCGAAGGCGCGCTTCATTGCGGCCATCGCGCAAGAGATCGGCGGCAACCGGCAGGCTTTCCAGCGTAAAACCGTTCGGCGAACGCACGGCGAAGGTGCCCGCTGGGCGGCCGTTGATTTCGACATCGAGCGTTGCATCTTCCGGCAGAAGCGAAACGGCATTCTTGTAGCTCAGCTGCAGCTGGCCACCGGCCGCGCGCTGGTCGCCCGTCAGGTTGAAGGTCAGGACCGTCGTGTCATCTTCGCCATCGAGACGCATGCGGCTTGCGGCCTGTTCAAAGGGAACCAGCACGGTGCGGCCAGAGACGCCGCGGCGTTCTTCACCCGGAAGGGGCTGGAGCAGCGGCAGGGCCTTGGCCGGAGCCGCGGCTTCCCCCGCCGAGGCAAACAGCTTCAGGTCCGCCGCATCGGCAAACGAAACGCTGCCCAGAATCGTGCAGGCTGCAAGCCCCATGGCCAGAAGGCGAAGGTGTTTCACGTCAGCCATAGATCTGGCCCTCCTTGAACATGGGCAGCGCTTCCGGAAGATCGGCAGGCATGGCGGTGCGCGAACGGTCGCGAATGGTGATCGGCGCATCGGGATGCGAGGCCACGGCCTGCTCGTGGATCATGCCCAGCGCATAACGGGCGCAACGCAGGCTCTCTGAGAAGGACCACATGGCAAACTTCCAGGTGCCGTAGAAGAAGCCAATCGAAACCTGACGGCGGTCCATACGTTCCTGCAGGATGCCCTGATCGGAGAACATGAGGTCAGCGATGGCCATGAAGACTTCCGGCGAGCGTTCGGCATAAGCAAAGCCGAAGACTTCCGTTTCGTCCTGTACGCGGTGCGAGCGAGCGACGACATCGAACTTCATGATGCGACCGTTGCGGCGCAGCTCAATCGTGCCAGCCGTTCCGGTTGCGGCATCAATCACCGGGCTTGCGCCATCAAAGCGCAGGCCAATGCCGCCGGTCGAGGCATCAAGAATGACGGCGGTGTAGACCTTGCCATCCTTGTGCATCAGGGCGCGACGCTTGACCGGCAGGCGCTGGTTGCGGCGCAGTTCGCGGCGTTCGGCAACAACACCCAGAGCGGCACCGGCCAGACCGAGGTTGATAGTGTTCCAGGTGGCAACGATCAACAGAAGATCGCCTGCCAGCGGCTCGGTGAAGTAGCGCCATCCGGCATAGATCGTCGCCGCCAGCAGCACGAGGAAGATGGCGATATACGGACGGGCAATCGGCGACAGGCCGCTCTTGTCCAGCGTCTGGCCCTTGGCCGTCACGTTAAAGGTCGGCTTGCGCGGGTTGCGAATGACGCTGAAAATGGCGCCGAACAGCATGACCGACTGCACATATTCATAGAGTTCCGAGACCCACGGCCAGCGCACGCGACCGAACATGTAGGACTGCAGCGCCATGGACGCGACCATGTAGGTGGCGGCGTAGGAGATGAACTCGTAGACGTTCGATTCGTAGATTTCGAGCGAGAAGAAAATGTAGAGCAACGGCGCGAACATGAAGGTCATGCGCGACAGCGGGAACAGCCAGAACATGTTGATGCCGGCATAGGCGACACGCTGCGGCATGGTGAGACCACGCGCCATGAACGGACGATTGAGCAGCAGGATCTGCAGCATGCCCTGGCACCAGCGCACGCGCTGGCCGATGAAGGACACCAGCGTTTCCGGCTGGAGGCCGGCAATCAAAGGCTTTTCAACGTAGATCGAGCGCCAGCCATTGCAATGCAGGGCCAGGGCGGTTTCGCAGTCTTCCGTGATCGACTGACCGGCAAAGCCGTTGGTCGTGACCAGCGCCTTGCGGCTCAGGACAGCGGCAGAACCGCAGAAGAACGAGGCATTCCACTTATCAAGGCCACGCTGCAGCACCGAGTAGAACATTTCGTTCTCGGAGGGCATGGACTTGAAGGTGCGCAGGTTCTTTTCCAGCGGGTCCGGATTGAGGAAGTTGTGCGGGGTCTGGACGAGGAAGAGCTTGTCGTCTTCCAGGAAGTAGCCCACCGTTTCCTGCAGGAAGGTGCGGACGGGCGCATGGTCGGCATCGAAGACGACGACGAGATCGCCCTTGGAGACCTTGAGGCCTTCATTGAGGTTACCGGCCTTGGCGTGGTCGTTCTGAGCGCGCGTCGAATAGATGACGCCCATGGCATCGCACAACGCCTTCAGCTGCTCGTGGCGGCGAAGGGCGGCGAGCGCCTTTTCCTGATCCTTCTGGTTGCGCTTGGCTTCGGTGCCGCCATCGTCGAGCAGATAGACCGTCAGCTTGTCCGCCGGGTAGATCATCGACTTGGCAGCCGCCAGCGTGCCGGCCAGCAGTTCGGGATCTTCGTTATAGGTCGGAATGAAGACATCCACCGTCGGCAGGTCCTGACGCTCGGCAATCTTCGGCGCCTGACGACGCAGCGGATCGGCCAGCATGAAGAAGCTGACGGCGAGCATGAGCAGGCAGTACATTTCCGCCGCATAAAGAATAATGCCGGGGATGAAGTTCAGCGGCTCGGAAAAACTCGGCAGCGTCTCGGTCGTGCGCCAATAGGCGTAACGAAGCGCCAGAATGCCCGCGAAGACAAATGTGGCAAGCCGCATGGAGGTGTTGTCAGGGCGGCTCATGGCAATGAACATAAAGCCAAGCACCGCGAAGCTCAAAACGAGCTGAGCCTGCAAACTGAGCGGCAGCCAAATCATGAACAGGCCTGCCGTACCGGCAACAATCGCCGGCCATTTAGCGCACTTCATGTGCCTATGTCCCCCATTTTTCACCAAAGCGCTCGGTCATGAACGCTATTCCGCCTTCGGAACTGTCGGGAAATTACGGGGGGAAGAGTCAATGAATCCCTAATTTTGTCATGTATCGGGGCAGGCCGCATAGACTTGGTAAATGTAAAGTAAATTCTAAATTACCAATTTTAATCATGGCTCATTTTCATTCACTTGCGTAAACGCGCCACGACCCCAATCATTACAATTTTATCGAAAGACTTACATTTGCGGATTTTCCAAAAAAACGCATTTATGCTTCATTTACCATGAAGTGGGGAGTGCGGGGATAGTGCAGCACCGCGCATGCACGGACGCTAACGGGCTCCGTGTGACTTCATCGAATATACAGCGCGTCGCCCGCCCCGCCTTGCCGGATCGACTGTAGAGCTCAATGCGCGCCAACTGGTATGCCAACTGAAAGCACTCGGGGAATACCCGAAGTCTGCCTGCCGGCGATCAGGAAAACAAAGTGAAAATAAGCTGTATAAACCGAATACAGCTTATCACTGCGTTCTAGGTCCTGTTGACAAAGTATGGCAGCCATATCTTTGCGGCTGCCAGGGCGAGGAATGCCGAGAAGGATTTTCGTGTCTTGTCGTATCGGGTCGCGACGCGCCGGAACTGCTTGAGACGGTTGAAC